>WBZO01002125.1_pt1 | contig 27102 bp, 17 predicted proteins | sample 5204261 | NCBI WGS metagenome assembly WBZO01 (sample SAMN12412400, study PRJNA552823) | activated sludge metagenome | isolation source: activated sludge from anammox sidestream of wastewater treatment plant... | place: USA: North Carolina | collected 2017-09
GCGGCTGACGACGAAGGGCCGGTCGAAGGAGCGGACGTGAGGGCCGCATCCTTCGGCTGCGCTTCGCTTCGGGCCGCATCCTTCGACTGCGTCCGCACTGCGTGCGGACTCCGCTCAGGATGCCTTATGTCGGCGGCGGCGCGCACGAGCGCGGCCACGCCCAGCAGTGCAGCCAGCGCCGGCAGCAGCCGCCCCGCGGGGTAGGTGTAGGGGCCGAGGCCCGCGGCCAGCCCGAAGCAGGCCCACGCCCACCGGCTGCCCGTGCGCAGGCCGCGGGCAAAGGCCCACAGCAGCAGGACGAGGAACAGCGGAACGAGGATCGGCTCGATGGCCATGCGGCTGAAGGTGATGTGCCAGCGCTGGATCGCCAGCGCCAGCGCCGCAAACAGCGGCAGCGCGGGCGGCAGCCTGCGATCCAATTGCACCCACTCGCGCGCCAGCAGATAGAGCGCGGGCACGGTGACGATCCCGACGGCCGCGCCGACCCCACGCATGACCACCGGCGCGGCGCCGAACAGCCGGAACGCGATGGCCGCCAGATAGATGAACATCGGCTCGACGCCGAAGTTGCCGGCGAAGAAGATGGGGTGATAGCCGGGCTGCGTCAGGACCCGCCAGGCTTCCAGCGCCTCGTACGCCTCGTCGTAGTGGAAGCCGGGCGGGATCGTGTCGAGCTGCCAGCAGCGCAGGAACGCCGCAAGCGCCGTGACCAGGGCCAGCGCGGCGGGCGCAGACCAGCGCGGCAGGGGCCGCGAGCGAGAGTCAGGCATGGGCCGCGGGCTACTGCGTCCGTCCGAACGGCTGGCCGCTGGCGATGCGCGCGGCCAGCGCCTGGGCCACCTCTTCGACCGTGCCCGCGATGCGCTGCACGGGCGTGCCGTCCGCGGCCAGCCCGGCCGCGGTCTCCTCGCTGACCGCATCCGCGGCCGCGAGGATCGTCACCATGCCCGCGGCCGCGGCCTCCTCCGCGCTGAACCCGAAGGAGGGCCGGAAGGCCAGGATGTACTCCTGGGCCAGCACGAGGTTGGCCTGCGTCGCCGGCCGGTCAGCCGGGCCCAGCAGCAGGTAATGGCCGAGCAGCTTGCCCGCGGCCGGCGCAAACAGCTCCACCGCGATGCTGTTCCGGCCGTCCAACGCCAGCAGCTCCGAGGCGACGTCCGCGCCCTCCAGCGCGACCCGATACGCGCCCGCGGACAGACCCTCGAAGCGGAAGGTCTCGTCCGCCCCGACGGCCTGGGACGCCACGGCCGCCTCATCGCGCACCAGGGTCACGGTGCGGCCGCGGCCGTTGTGTACGCGGCCGTGGATGACGCTCTCGGCCAGGACGACGGTCAGCTCGAGCTGAACCCGGTTGCGGCCGTCGAGATGGATCGGCTCGGAGCGCAGCCCCGCGTCCACCACCTCGACCACGTAGTCGCCCGCGACCAGCTCCGCAAAGCGGAAGGCCTCGTCCGCGCCGACGACCTGCTCGGCCATGCGGCGCTCGCCCTCCAGCAGCCGCGCCGTGCGCCCCGCGCCGTTGTGGATCACGCCGTAGATGATGCTGTCGCGGTAGACGGTCAGCGGCGCCTGCACCTTGACGAAGGTGATGCTGAACGAATGATGGAACAGGGTGTTGCCCGGCGCTTCGTCGGGATGGCCGGTGTGCAGGCCGGTCACGCGATCCGAGGGCAGCTCCAGCCCGGGCAGGCCCCGCGCCTCGGCCGCGCACACCTGCCACTTCCACATCGGGAAGTTCGTGCCCGGCTCGTTGGGCGGCTTATCGACGGTCACGATCTGCTCGCCGCCGTCCCACGTCACGCGGGCGCGCGCGCCGTAGACGCGGCCGCCGTTCGGGTTCGTGCCGGCGCCGATGGCGGGGTCGAGGATGTCCAGGTAGATGTGATGGTTGCCGCCGTTCTCCTCCGGCGTGAGATGATGGACGCGCACGGCCTGCCAGTACCAGCCGCCCGGCGCGACCGTGGCCGCCTTGATCTCGACGCCGTACGCCTGCGCATCATTGATGACCTCGCGGGGGGCGGACGACACGGCAGCCCGTTCAGGCTGCGGTGTGCTCAGGCTGCGCCGACCGAAAAATCGCCCGATGCGTGCGGGAAGGCTCATGGATTCACCCCCTCGAAAAGCTGGGCCAGGCCCGCCGCGACCGCGTACCCGTCGCCCGACAGACGGCTCACCTGGCATCCCGCGGCCCGAAGCGATGCTTCGACCTCCGCGGGCACTTGGTCGCCCACGATGGTGACGCGGCCGGCGTTGGCCGCATCGGTGGCGCTGTAGCCGACGCTGACGCCCGCCTGCGCGGCGTGTTGCGCGGCCAGCGCCAGCAGCATCCGCGCCTCGGCGTGGCCCGCGGCGGCCGCCTCCGGCGGCTGGGCCAGCAACAGATAGTGGCCGAGCGGCCTGGCCGGCGCGGGGGGCAACACGATATCGCGCGTCACCAGCGCATCCTCGTCGAGCACGATGTTCCTGACCAGCGGCTCGCCCTCCTCGGCCAGCGCCAGCTCATAGACCCCGCCGGGCAGCTCCGCAAAACGAAACGCGCCGGTCAGGTCGGTCTGCACGCGGGCGATCTCCTGGCCGTCGGACAGGAGGCGCACCCAGACGCCGGAGACGGGCGCGCCCGCGGCGTCCAGCACATGGCCCTGCACGATCCCGCGCGGGCCGGGCAGCGGCCAGAGCACGTCCGCCACCTCCTGGCGCTCGCCGTCGAGCTCGAACGCGGCCACCTGGCCCAGCCCCACGGCCTCCAGCACATAGCTGCCGGCCGGCAGCCTGACGAACCGGTAGAGGCCGGCCGCGTCCGTGCGGACCTGGGCGACCAGGATGCCGTCGCGGCGGAGGGACATCAGCACGTCCGCCTGGGGGCGGCCCGCGCCGTCGGCCACGCGGCCGCGCACGACGCTGCGCTGGCCCTGGCTCAGGTCGAGCGCGGCCAGCTTCAGCTCGTTCTCGCCGCTCAACGCCAGATCGGGCAGCGTCAGCCCGCCGATCTCCAGCCGATAGCTGCCCGCGGGGAGGTTGTCGATGGCGAAGTTGCCGTCAGGGTCGAGCGGCGCCTGCCGCGTCCAGCCCCAGGGCGCCGGCGCGTGCAGCACGGCCGTCAGCCCATCGGGCGCGGGCTGGTCGGCGTCGACGACGTGGCCCGACAGGCGGCTGCGCATGGGGAAGAGCAGCTTGAACAGCGCGCCCGGCTCCAGCTCGATCCGGTCGGCGATCTCCCCGATATCGGCCAGCGCCAGGCGATAGGCGCCCGCCGGCAGGTTGGGGAAGGCGAAGCTGCCGTCGGCGGCCAGCCGCGCCGTGCGCGCCGCGCCGTCCGCGGCGGTGAGGGTCAGCAGCGCATCCGCCGCGCCGCCGGCCACCACGCCGTCCACCTGGGCCGGCGCGCCGACCGCCTGGAGCCGGAAGTTGACCTCGTAGGCGACGATCTGGCCCTCGCGGCCGGGGACCCTGGCCGTCTCCAGATCGGCGGCGACATCGCTCGGCCAGTCGCCCTGCACCACCTGCACGTTGAAGGTGCCGGGGCTGTGGACGAACTCGTAGAGGCCCGCGGGCTTGTAGGGGTCGCGGCCGGTCGTCGTGGTCGGGAAGTCCGTGCCGGGCGCTGCGCCGCTCCAGGCCATCCGCAGCTTGACGCCCTTCAGCGGCGCGCCGCTGGCATCCGTGACCGTGCCGTAGAAGATGCGCCGGCCCGCGGTCTCGTCCGCAGGCAGCAGCCGCTTCTGCACGAGGCCATAGCGGTACTGCCCGGCCACGCCCGCGGTCAGGCGCAGGTTCTTGGTCTGCCAGCCGTCCAGCGCGATGCCCGCCACCGTGATGCCCGGAATATCGAGCCGGTAGGAGCCCAGCGGCAGCGCGGCAAAGCGGAACGCGCCGTCCGCGGCGGTGACGGTCTCGCCGACCTGCACGCCGTCGCGGGCCAGCTTCACGCTGATGTTTGCCTGCGCCGCGCCCGCGGCGCTCTGCACGCTGCCCGTCAGCACGCTGTTCTGCCCGCCGGCGAGCCGGAGGGTGACGGGCGGCGGCGCATCTTCGACCGCGCTGACCCCGCGGCGCACGACGCCCCAGGGCGCAATCACGATGTCGTAGACCCCCGCGGCCAGGCCCTCGATCCGGAATGCGCCGTCCGCGTCGGTGACCGCGCTCTTGACCTCGCGGTCGGCCTGGAGCAGCCGCACCGTGAGATCCGGCAGGCCCGCGTCGGTGTCCGCGCGCAGGACGCGGCCCACGACCGCGGCCCGGTTGACCGGGCCGGCCGGAGCGTCGGGCAGCGCCTTCAGCCGCGCGACGACGGGCAGCTCGCCGGTCAGGCCGAAGTCGCTGTTCCACCAGTCCGTGTACCAGGAATTGCTCTCCCAGGTCGGGGCCAGATAGCCCGTGCGGTAGTTCGCGATGAGCCAATGGCACATCGTGAAGTAGCTGTCCGAGCAGCGCATCCCGTGGATCTCGCGCGTGCCCTGCATGAACTCCGCGATCTGGGCCACCCATTCGGCGTGCATGTTCGGGCTGACGCGCGGGTAGCGGCGATCCTCCTTCCAGCCGACGACCGGCCCGCCCTCCGTGCTGATGATCGGAACGGGGTGGCCCAGGGCCTCTTGGATCATCTGATCCATCAGGTGGAAGGCCAGGAAGCAGGTCGCGTCATCCGCCAGCGTGTCGCCGGGGTTCTTGTCCGACCGCCGCCACTCGTTGATCTGGTCGCGCGGCCGGCCCTCCCAGGCCCACTGGCCCAGCCGGTCGTACTCCTCCTGGCTGACGGGCTGGCCTTCCTGGTTGACCGGGTCATAGGGGTAGTCGAGCGGGTGGTTGATCGTGTAGTTGTGGATGGCCACCCAGGCGCCCTTGGTGAACAGGTCGGCGCGGCCCCGGCGGACGACCTCCGCGATCGGGTTGAGCCGGCTGCCCACGCCCATCGCGGGCAGCGCGGGCAGGCCGCCCAGCGCGATCACCCTATCGGCGTCGATGATGAAGTTGTCGATGACCACGTCGAGCCAGTTGGACGGCATCTTGCCGCCCTTCCATTCGATGGGCAGATCCGGCTCGTTGTTGGTCTCGAAATAGCGCACGCCCGCCGCCACCATCCGGCGGACGGTGTCCTCCTCGCGGCCGCCGATGTGGCCCGGGTTGGGCTCGATACGGTAGAAGCGGACGATGGGCATGATGTCCGCGGCGAGCAGGCGCTGGCACAGCTCGAATGCTGACCCGCCGCCGTCGTCCAGCACCTTGACCCACTTGATCTTCATGGCCTTGAGCTCGGAGATCCAGAAGTCGAGCGCGCCGCCTGCGGGGTGGTAGACCGACGCGGACCAATGAACGCCGCGGCGATTGTCGTTTTTCGGACGCGGAAAATCTTCAAGTCGCATCAGAGCCTCCAGGGATGACAGAAACCGATCGCATCGACGAACGGATGGCCGGACACTACCCTTCAATTATAGCACAAAAGCAATGTAGCATAGAATAATTGGCAAGGGAAGCCGGTGAAAACGCCGGAAGCACCCGAAGCGGAGCACCCTGAGCGGAGGGCGTCGCGTAGCGACGCACGCAGTCGAAGGGGCGGCCATTTTCGAACCGCCCCGGCGTCCTTCGACTGCGGCTGCACTGCGTGCAGCCTCCGCTCAGGATGCCGTCGCTCAGAGCGCCTCCGCGCAGAAGATCTCTGCTTTCGGCCAGGTTAGGGTTGCTGATCGGCGGTCGGCGCTTGCGCTTCTTCCAGTATTGTGCTTTCATGGACATGCAACCCACCGTGAGGCCAGCCATGTCCCACCGCTTGCATGTCGTCGGGCTGCTCGTCATCGCCTCGCTGCTGCTGCTGCCCGCGCAGCCGCCCGCGGTCGCCCAGGCCGTCTGCGCCGGGGCCATCCCGATTGCCGAGGCGCGCGCCCGCCCGCTCGACGCAGACGTGACCGTCCAGGGCGTCGTCAGCGTGCCCACCGGCGTGTTCACCGACCGGCAGTCCTTTGCGCTGCAAGACGCCAGCGGCGGGATCTACGTCTACGCCGGCCGCGGGATCGGCCAGGCATTGGCCGCCGGCGACGTGGTCTGCGTCAGCGGACGGCTCGCGGAACACCATGGGCTGCGCGAGATCACGCCGGGCCACGCCGCGCAGGTCAGCAAGCTGGGGACGGCCGCCGCGCCGACGCCCCAGGTCGTGCAGCCGGCCCAGGTGGGCGAGGCGACCGAGGGCCGGCTCGTGCAGCTCACCGGACCGGTCTCCCGGCTCGGCGAACGGCGCTTCCGCGTCGGCGGCGTGCTCATCTACCTCACCGAGCGGCTGGGGCTGTCCGGCGCGGGCCTGCAGAACGGCTGCCCGGCCACCGTCAGCGGCCTGAGCGCTGACTACGACGGCGCCCAGATCTGGCCGCGCAGCCAGGCCGACATCCGGCCCGGCGCGTGCACTATCGCAGTCCACCCCGCGACGACGATCGCCCGGCTCCAGGGCCCCGGCCCGGCGACGCCATACGACACGGAGACGATCTTCGGCCGGCTCACCGGCTGCGTGACCGGCGTGACCGCGGACGGCTTCTTCCTGCAAGATCCGACGCCGGACGCTGACCCGGCCACCTCCGAGGGCATCTTCGTCTTCCGCTATACCTCCTGGCAGAACCCGCGCGGGCTGACGCCGGGCACGCTGGTCGAGCTGCGCGACTTCCGCGTGCAGGAGTTCTACGACCAGACCGAGATCATCGGCCTGTCCGATGACACGGACGCCTCGTATCGGACGATCGGCCGCTGCCCGCTGCCCGACCCCATCCCCGTCCCGCCGCCGGGCGACCCGGCGCTCGATCCGGCCGCGGCCTACGAGCGGTTCGAGGGGATGCGCGTCAGCGTGAGCTTCGACGGATCGGTCATCGGCCCGACGCACCGCTATGCGTCCCGCTACCCGGCGCGCGACCCTGAGATCGTCCTCCTGGATCGGAGCAGCCCCTACTACGGCCGGCGCGTCTTTGCCGAGTCGGTCGCGCCCGACCGGGCGGCGCTCCTGCCGGAGGGCCGCGGCAGCCTGGCGCTGTCCGGCGGGCTGGGCGTGGATCTGCCCCTGGCCGGCGCGCTGGATCGGATCGCGGCGACCGACCTGACCGGCGTCCTGGCCTATCAGTTCGGCCGGTACGTCCTGCTGGTGGACGACCCCGCGCGGCTCCAGGTGACGGGCCGGCCCGCGCCGACGGCCGCGCTGCCCGCCATCGGCCCCGACGAGTTCGCCATCTGCTCGTTCAACGTGCTGGATCTGTTCGACGCGGTGGACGACGGCGACGGCGACATGGGCGACTGGGCGCCGGCGGATCAGGCCGAGTTCCGCGTGCAATTGGCGAAGCGGGCCGCGGCGATCCGGCAGGCGCTGCAAGGCTGCACGATCGTGGGCCTGCAGGAGGTCGAGGGGAAGGACGCGGTCTGGGCCGCGCTGGCGCAGGCCGCGGGGTCGCGCTATCGTTATGACTACTACGAGAGCGCAGACGTCCGCGACATCACGACGGGCCTGCTCTACGACGCCGGGCGGGTCGAGCTGCGGCGCAGCGCGCCGGCACAGGCCTGCACCGCGACCGACTACGGCGTCGATTATGCGACCGTGCGCGGGCCGCGCGCGACCGAAAATCCCTGCGCCGCGGACGCCTACCCGCTGTTCGACCGGCCGCCCCACGTGGCCGATCTGGTCGTGCGCAACGAGCGCGGCGACCGGGCGCTCGAGGTGCGCGTCGTCGTCAACCACCTCAAATCCAAACGCGGGGACGAGGCCGCCAATGCGCCCCGCCGCGTCCAACAGGCCGCGTTCGTCGCGGGGCTGCTCCCCGCGGCGGATGCCGGCGCGCACGCGGTGGCCCTGGGCGACTTCAACGATCTGCTCGCCTCCGACACGCTCGCGCAGTTTGCGGGCCACGTCAACCTCTTTGCCCGCCACATCCCGCCGGACGACCGCTACACCTACATCTACGAGGGCCGCGCCGAGGCGCTGGATCACTTCGTCGCCACCGCCGGCCTCGACGCCCGCTATCTCGCGGGCGGACCGGTGCACATCAACGCGGACTTCCCGGAGAAGCTGACGCCCGACGCGACGAGCCGGCGCAGCTCAGACCACGATCCGCTGTTCGTGCGCTTTGCCTTCGGGCCCACCGGGGTGAGCGATGCGCTGCTGGGGGCCGTGGCCGGCGCGGCAGGGACTTCGGCCGGCAGACCGGCGCCCGGCGCTCCCCGCCCGCCGGAGCATCAGAGCCAGCGCTTGCGCTTGAAGTAGACGACCAGCCCCACGTTGAGGACAACCATCAGGAGGAGGGCGAAGCCGTAGCCGAGCCGCCACTGTAGTTCGGGCATGTGGACGAAGTTCATGCCGTAGATGCCCGCGATCAGGCTGTCGACCATCAATATAATTGATGCGATAGTTAATATCTTGACGATCTGGTTCAAATTATTGGATTGGAGCGACAGATAGCTGTCCAGCGCGCTGGACAGCAGGTCGCGATAGGTGTCGATGTGGTCGGTGACGCGCACCAGGTGGTCGTAAACATCCTGGAGATAGGCGATATCGGCCTGGCGGAAGAGGGGCAGTTCGCGGCGCAGCAGCACGTTCAGCACATCGCGCTCCGGCGCAACCACGCGGCGCAGGCCCAACAGGTCACGCTTCAGCCCGAAGATCGTCTGGATCGACTCCTCCTCGTAGTGCACGAAGATGGCGTCTTCCAGCTCCTCCACCTGATCCGCCACCCGATCCATCAGCGGAAAGTAGTCGTCCACGATCGCATCGAGCAGCGCGTGGACGAGCGCGGCCACGCTGCTGCCCAGGGGGCCGCCCGGCGTCTGCCAGCGCGCCAGCGTCTCCTTGACGTGGCGGATCTCGCGGCGGTGCACCGTGACCAGGTAGTTGGCCCCGATAAACAGGTTGACCGGCTCGGTGACGATCCGCCCGTCCGCCGGGTCGAACAGGGCCTCGTAGAAGACGACGAAGTAGTAGCCCGCCGTCCGGCCGCGCCGGGCCGACGTCTCATCGGCCGCGAGCGCCTCCGCGGCCGGATAGGCGTCCACCTTGGGGCGCTCGTGCGAGCGGGTAGCGTCCTCGATGGCGAGCGGGTGGAAGCCGAACTCGTCCGCCAGCAGCGCCACATCCGCCTCCGTGGGGTCCTGGATGTCCAGCCAGACGACGGCGTCGGCCGCGGCGAGCAGGTCGCTGATGGCGGTCAGCGGCAGGTCATGCTTGAACGACCGCCCCTCCAGCACGGTCAACGTGTACACTGCGCCTCCAACAGTTACGGCTCAGATTGTTTGGAAAGTCCCCTGGCGACTGAAGTCACGGCCGCCATTGCCAGGTCTGCCTGCGCAGACTGAGGCCCCCAAGTCCGCAGGGACTTGGATATGGCCGCGGTTTCCAACCACCCGTTTCGGGCTTTTCAGACAGTCTCTCGTCACGCGGGGCTCACGATGCCAGGGACGCCAGCCGCGCCATGCGTCACCCTTGCGGCTGGCGGCCTTGCGTGAGCTCCTCCGCATCGGCCGGCTCGGGCCGCGGCAGGCCGAGCGCCTGCTGCACCTCGATGACGGCGTGATCCACCCACTGCGCCAGCGTCCATTCGGGCGCGGCGACCCATTGCAGCCGCGTGTCGCGCGGGGGCAGCAGCAGCACGGCCGCGGGGCTGGCGTCGATGGCCGCAAAGATCTCGGCGGTCACCTCGCCGTCCATGCCGCCGGGCGTCACGATGTCCGCGGGGCCGAGGATCAGCGCGGCCGTCGCCAGCGCGGCCGCGGCAGGCGGCGCGGCGTCCGTGCCTGCGCCCAGCGCGGCCAGCATCTCGCCCTGCGCGACGGCGTTCAGGCCGACCGGCCGGATGGCCAGATCCGGCAGCGCGCGGCGCAGCCCGGCAATCAGGGCCGCGCCCGCCACCCCGTTTGCGCCGTCCACGACCGCCACCGTGTCCGCCAGCTCCGCCGCGACGGCAGCCGGCTCAGCCTCGGCCGCGCCGCCTTCGTCATCGGCCGCGCCCTCCTCGCCGGCCGCTGAGTCATCCGCGGCCGGCGGCGGCAACGCCGGCAGATCCTCCCGCCGGTAGCGGAGGGGCGCGGTCGCGGCGATCGGCTCGGCATCGGCAATCGCGGCTGGCTCCGTGATCGGCGGCGGCGCGACGGCGACCGGCGGCGCAAATGCGTGCTGGCGCTCGGCCTCCGCCGCGTCGCGCGCCAGCAGCCGTTCGTCCCCCCGCAGGATCAGCGCATGCGAGACGGCCCACAGCAGCGCGACCGCCGCGCCGGCAATCGCGCCCGCCAGCGCGGCCAGCACGCCGCTCACCGTGGTCGCCGCATCGAGGTTCAGGCCCAGGAAGACGCCGAACCCGAGCGAGAACACGAGCACGGCCGCGCCCAGGAGCACCACGGCAAACAGATAGACGCGGCGGATGCCGGAGGCGCGCTCGTTGTGGCCGCCGGGCGTGTTGAGCCGCGCGCGCACGTGCAGCGGCCACCAGTGGCCCCACCAGCCGGGCGCGCCGACCAGCACCAGCGCGGTGGCGAGCGCAAAGCGCCCCCGCCAGACGGTATCCAGCGCGCCGCCCGCCTGGCGCGCCAGCGCCATCTGGAGGACGAGCTGCACGACCTCGGTCAGGCCGAGCCAGAACGCGGCCAGCGCCAGCGCGGTGATCGTGTAGCGCACGATCCGCCGGATGCGGGCCGTGCGCAGGCTTTCGGCGCTCCGCGCCCGATCCCCTTGGATGCCGCTGCTGAAGACGAGCCACATGCCCAGCATGGCCGGGAAATACGCCAGCGCATGGCCCCACCAGCGGCCCGCGCGCTGGCCGAGGATGAGCAGGATGACGTCGTCGATGAGATAGCCGAGCGCCAGGAGGGTGACGAGCGCGCCGGCCAGCAGCGCGGCGTAGCGCAGGAGCACGCGGCCGAGCGCGTTCATCTCCGCGGCGGGCCGCGCCAGCGCGCCGCGGCTGGACCAGCGCCAGGCCAGCGCGGCCAGCGGCGCGCCCACCGCGAACGCGGCCGCCGCGCCGGCCATCGGCGCTCGCCACGGCGCGGCCGGCGCCAGCGGCTGGATGCCCAGCGCGATCACCGAGCGGATGAACTCGCCCAGGCCGCCCACGCTGAGGATCAGGCCGCCGGTCGCGGCCAGGTAGGTGTAGGCGCGCCGCCAGAACACGGCCTGCTCGCGGCCCACGTCGCCGTCGCGCACCGTCTCGTAGCGCAGATAGCCCCAGGCCAACAGGGCCAGGAGCGCGGCCGCGGCCTGCGCGATGGGCCAGCCGGGCCGCGGATCATCGGGGCCCAGCCCCAGCAGCGCAAACGCCTGCAGGAGCGCGCCGCGCAACGCCAACACCGCAAACGCCGCGCTCGCGGCCAGCAGGAGCAGCTGGCCGGTGTAGAGGAGCGCCTTGCGCGCGGGCTGCCCGCGCTCCGCCGCGGCCGCCAGCGTCAGCGGCCGCGCGGCGCGGTTCGTCATGCCCCATGCAACGCCGAAGACGGCCGCGCCGATGACCAGCAGCGCCAGCCAGGGGATGTTGGCGATGAGCGCGGCCGGGAGATCCGCAAGCTCGACCCCGCCGGCCCAGCCCCCGGCGACGCCGTGCACGGCCAGCAGCAGCCCGGCCAAAAAAAGCAGCAGCCCGGCGAGGGCCGCCGCATAGAGTGAGCGCCGAACAGTCATGGACACGACTCCCGCGTGAGAGGTGGCTTCTGCTCGATGAGCACGCAGAAACAGTGTACGCTAAAATGGTGCTTGCGGCAACTGGACACGGGAGCGCCCTCGGCTCCGGGCGCCGGGAGCCGTCACATTCACGAAGCCCCTGTCCCTGGCTCGGTCGGAGACCGGCCAGAGCAATGGAGACTGGCGCACGTCAGCCTGCGCAGGCAGGCTTCGCAACTGTGGCCGCGACTTCCAGTCGCCGGGAGCCGTCACATTCACGAAGCCCCTGTCCCTGGCTCGGTCGGAGACCGGCCAGAGCAATGGAGACTGGCGCACGTCAGCCTGCGCAGGCAGGCTTCGCAACTGTGGCCGCGACTTCCAGTCGCCGGGGACAGAAAAACCGAACAGCCCCGGAGCGCCTACTTCCAGCGCGTCAGGATGGTCTCCCGCTGGAACAGGGTCACGCCCAGGTACAGCAGGCCCGCATCGAGCACCAGGACGATCAGCGAACTCAGCCAGAAGGTTGTGGCGCTGAGCATGATGAAGCCGGCCATCACGCCGATGAACAGCACCATCAGCGGCAGGATGATGAGGCTGCCGAGCTGCTCGGCGGCGCGCGGGTCCGATGTCCGGCTGCTGACGATGATGCCCACGTTCACGGCCATCACGGTCAGGAGCGGCGACAGCACGAGCAGCGCGATCAGCCACATGGGATTCACGAACACGCTGAACACCCGGTCGCTGACCGCAAAGAGCCGGGCAAAGATCAGGAAGAGCAGATAGCTGAACCAGGTCATCCCGATGCCCGGCAGCGCTGCGGCCAGCCCCTTGCCGAGCAGCAGTTGGGCGGTCGAGACCGGCGTCGCCAGCAGCGGCTCCAGCGAGCGCGTGACCTTCTCGCCCACGATGCTGTACGCGGCGATCGTGACCGGCGCCATCAGCGGCATCATGAGGAAGAGGATCATGAAGTTGCTCGACATGACCGCCTGGAGCGCCTCGCGGCCCTCCATGCCCGCAAAGAGCGTGTTCTGCAACATGCGGCCCATCCCTTCGAGGTCGTGCGGGTCCACCGGCGCGCGGCTCATGATGAACAGCATGACGACAGGTATCAACACCATCAGCAGCGGCACGCCGATGATCACCGAGAAGACCAGCTTGTTGCGCCGGACGTCGGCCCATTCCTTCAGGATGATCGTGCGCACGGCCCTCATGCTTCACCTCCCGCGGCGCGGCCGTTATGGATCAGGCTCAGATAGACGTCCTCCAACGAGTGCTTGACCTCGTTGACGAACTGGACCTCCGCGCCCTGCGCCACCAGGGTGCGCACGATGGCCGGGTTCTGCGCTGGCGGGTCCACCAGGCTAATGATGAGACGATCAGCACGCTCCTGGTCATCCGCAGACGCGGCCAGCGGCTCCACGTGCTGCACGCCGGGCAGCCCGGCCACCGCGGCCGCCCACCGGCGCAGCGCGGCCGCATCCGCGGGCGGGGCCAGCTGGACGACCGTCTGGCGGCCGAACAGCCGGCGGCGCAGCGCATCGGGCGTGTCCACCGCGATGAGCCGCTGCTGGAACACAGCGATGCGGTCGCACAGCCGCTCGGCCTCGTCCAGGTTGTGCGTGCAGAGGAAGATGGTGCGGCCCTGGCCGCGCAGGGTCTCGATGAAGTCACGGACCGTCTTGGCCGCCTCCGGGTCGAGCGCGGCGGTCGGCTCGTCGAGGAAGACGACCGGCGGCTCGTGCAGCAGGGCGCGCGCGATGGCGAGCTTCTGCTTCATGCCCTTCGAGAACGCGCCCGCTTCGCTGTCGCGGCGATCCCACAGATCCAGCAGCCGCAGATACTTCTCGACCTGGCCGCGCACATCGCTGACGCCGTACAGCTCCGCAAAGACGGCGAGGTTGTACTGCGCGCTCAGCCGCTCGTACAGGCCGGGCGACTCGGTAAGGATGCCGACCTGCTGGCGGATCTGTCGGTCGGCCTGGCCGACGGCCAGCCCGTTGACCCACGCGCGGCCCGCGCTGGGCCCAATGAGGCAGGTGAGCAGGCGGACGGTGGTCGTCTTGCCCGCGCCGTTCGGCCCCAGGAAGCCGAACACCTCTCCCTCGGCCACCTGGAGATCCAGCCCGTCCACTGCTTTGATCGTGCGGCCGCCGGCCTGAAAATGCTTGCTCAGCGCTTCGGTGCGAATCATAGCTATCCCCTCAGCCGCGCCTCCAGCGCGGCCAGATCCGTCCGCGCGGTCAGGTCGTGGCTCAACGGCGTGACCGCCACCTGGCGGTCGCGGGCAAAGACCGAGATGTCCGAGTCCGGCTCCAGCGTGTCCCAGTTGACGAAGACGCGATAGTTCAACGGGCGCAGCGGCCCCGCGGCGAAGCGTTGCTCCGGCGCCAGCGACTCGTAGTAGGGCTGCTTCGACTGGCGCGTGATGCGCCACGGCGTCTCCGCGGTGGCCTCGCCCGGCACGTCGATCTTGAGCACGTCCACGTCGAAGGGGAGCCGCGCATCGAGCATGGCGCGCGCAAACAGGCGGGTGAAGTACGCGGGCGCGGCCCAATCCAGCTTGTGCGCATAGTCAAAGTGGTAGACGATCTCCGTCTCGAACGAGACGGCCAGCCCGGGGATGCCCAGCTCCGCGGCCATCAGCGCCGCGCCGACCGTGCCGGATGCGGTCACGGCAGTGCCGAGGTTCTCGCCGTGGTTGATGCCGGAGACGACGAGCGCGGGCCGCCGCTGGGCGATGGCGAGGACGCCGAACAGCACAGCCTGCGCCGGCGATGCGTTCAGCGTGTAGACCTGCACGTCCTGGCAGGCCAGCGCGAGGCGGCGCGTCTGCAACCGCGCGTCGCCGTCGAGCGCGGGCATCGCCCGGCCCATGCCGGTCTGCTGTTCGGCCGGCGCGACGATGAGCAGCTCGCCCAGCACGCAGAGCGCCTCCGCGGCCGCGCGCAGGCCGGGCGACAGGATGCCGTCGTCGTTGGTCAGCAGGATCAACGGGCGTCCGCCCGACGAATCAATCGGGTGCATGACAGGCCTCTGACATATCTTTTCTCGCTTCAAAAACATAATAAGCAATTCTGGTTGACCGTAGTCAGGTTTCCCAGCAAGCCGCTTCGGTCAGGGGCACGGCCGGGCTGACCTTTCGCCGTCAGCCACGTCGAGCCGTACACCCGCTCAGGATGCTCCGTCTCGCTTATGGGAAGCTTACGGAAGCACCCTGAGCGGAGGACGCAGTGCGGGCGCAGTCGAAGGGGCGGCCCTCACGTCCGCTCCTTCGACTGGCCTTGCGCCGTCGACAGCGTCGGGCCGTCCACCCGCTCAGGATGCTCCGTCTCACTCATGGAAGCACCCTGAGCGGAGGACGCAGTGCGGGCGCAGTCGAAGGGGCGGCTTCCAGTCGCCAGGCAGATCGCTCAACCAGATATTGGCATATATTTTCTTGTTTCAAAAACATAACAGACAATTCTGGTTGCCCGCGGTCAGGTTCGAATGACCGCTACACCGGCTAGAATGACGAGCAGGGCGGCCGCGGCCACCGTCGTCCATTTGGCCGCGGCGCGCAGCGGCGTATCCTCGAAGCGCAGCAGGATATATCCCTGGCCCTGCGGCACGGGCACGACGATGCGCGCCAGCGGCCCGGCCTCCCGCTCCACCGGGATCCGCTCGACCGGGCGGCCGTCCTTGCCGTCCAGCAGCCAGGCAGTCCAGCCGGGATACCAGAAGCGGTTGAAGGTGATGGAGCGGCCCGTCTCGTTCGTATAGAAAAAGACCTGCTCGTGCGCGGTGCCCATGTCCTCCGAGTTGACGGCCAGCGACTCGTTCTGCGGCACCTGGCTGTAGTCGACGCGCGTCGTGACCTCCGCGCCCTGCACCCAGAGGTCGGCCATGTCGGACCAGGTGGGCCGATGCCGGGGATCGACCCAGGCCGTCACGCCGGTCATCTCGTCGCTCGTGCGCTGGAACCGCATCAGCGCGGCCATCGAGACCGGCCCCTGCTCGCGGGTCGGCTCGCGCATCTCGACCTTCAGATAGGGCGCGCTGCTCGCCATCAGCAGGGCCGCCAACACGAGCGTGGGCCAGAGCGCGACGGCCGAACGGGCCTCCGGCCGGGGGGACGCGGGCGCAGGATCGGCCACCAGCACGCCCGGCAGGATGCTCAACGGCAGGATCGCCAGCATGAGATAGCGCCAGGGGAACTGCGCATAGGGCACGATCGGCACATGCTGCCAGGCCAGCCGCGAGATATCGAGCGTCAGGAAGACGCTGACCGCGGCCCAGAGCGCCCAAAAGACGACTTCGCGGAACCTTCGACGGGCCGCGAGATCGCTGCTATCACGAAAATGGCCCGTATCGCCCCCTGCATCGGACCGTCCTGCGGATAGTCGGCGGGTTTTGAGCCAGCGGGCCGCGCTCCAGGCGACCGCGCCGGCCGACAGGAGCGTAGCGGCCAGCCCGAGCTGGAAGCTCAGCCCGCCCTGCGCGGCCTCGACCGGCCCGGGCTGGCTGATGCCGAAGCCCCACGAGGGGTCGAACAACTGCCAGAAGTAGACGAAGTGCTGCGTCGGGTCGTAATACTCCCCGAACCACTGCGTCCGGTTGATGTAGGCCTGCTCGACGATCGCGGGGACAAAGAACGCGGCGCTCAGCGCCAGGCCGAGCAGCCCCGCCAGCGCGGGCGCGGCCGCGCCCCTGGCCAGCGCGACGAGCCGGCCGGCCAACGTCCGCCCGGCCCCGCGCAGCCGGTCGCTCAGCAGGAACGCCACATAGAGCGCCAGCGGCGGCGTGAACAGCAGCGCGGCGAGGTTGCTCGTCCACATGATGGCGGCGAAGGCCAGCGCCGCGCCGCACACCGCAGCGAGGCGCGGGCGCAGCGTCGCGGCGCGGAAGCCCCAGAGCGCCAGCGGCAGGAAGGTCAGCGCGACCGCCTCGGCCATCGCCGCGCGCACATAGACATCCACCAGATGATAGGGGATGACCATGTAGGCGACGCCCGCGACCAGCCCGGCGCGCCTGCCCAGCCACGACCTGACGAACCCGTACATCGCCAGCCCGGACCCGATGATCGAGAGCGCCAGCACCGCCTTGACGCTGGCCTCGTAGCCCAGGCCCAGGAACTGATGGAACAGCACGCCGACGAAGGTTGCCAACGGGCCGTAGACGATGAAGAAGGGGTAGCCGTAGCCGAAGGTCCAGTCGGGCGACCAGCGCGGGAACCAGATGCCCTCCGCCGCGGACTTCGCATACTGGAAGATGAAGTAGACGTCGTGCCGCGCGTCGTGCGCGCCCCAGAAGTAGCCCGGTTGGAGCAGCGGGGCAATCGCGCCGACGCCGCAGAGCAACAGCAGCGCGAGATAGACGCCCTCGCGCCGGGATCAGCTTTCATGGTGTTCGTTCAAGGGGACGCCTGCCAGTTCCGCTTCCGATAACCCCGTCACTATAGACGAGGTTATTGACTAAGTCAAAGGCTCGACGTAGTATGCTGGAGGAGGCAGATGCGGGGGCGTCCTGGACGGAAGCCCCGCGCCTATCGACGTTTGGAGCGCTGGAGGCTGCGATGAGCCAACCGATCGAGGTGTTGTGGACGGACGATGCGCTGCTGGCGGTCAACAAGCCTGCGGGCCTGCCGACCCTGCCCGACGGCTGGCAGCCGGATGCGCCCTATCTCGTGGGCCGGCTGCAAGCGGAGCAGGGCCGGCTGTGGGTGGTGCACCGGCTGGATCGCGGGACGAGCGGCGTGCTGCTGCTCGCCCGCAGCGCGGACGCGCACCGCAGCCTGGATCGCCAGTTCGCCGCGCACGCGGTCGACAAAGTCTACCATGCGCTCGTGGCCGGCGCGCCCGCCTGGGACGAACAGACCGTCCGCCTGCCCCTCCTGGCAAACGGCGACCGCAAGCATCGGACGGTCGTCGACCCGCGGCGGGGCAGGCCCGCGCTCACGCGCTGCCAGGCGCTGGAACGTTTCGCCGGCTGCGCGCTGGTGGAGGCGCGGCCCGAGACCGGCCGCACACACCAGATCCGCGCGCACCTGGCCGCGCTGGGCCATCCGCTGCTGGCCGACCCGCTCTACACCCGCGCCGGCATCGTCCTGCCGGACATCGCGCCGCCGCTCATCGAGCGGCCCGCGCTCCACGCCGTGAGCCTGACCATCGCCCACCCCGTGACCGGCCAGGCGCTGACCCTCGTCGCCCCCTATCCAACGGATTTCAGCGACGCGCTGCGCCGCCTGCGCGCCGGGTAAAGGCCCCTTCTAACGCGCTCCAAAGTGGCGGCTCTGGCCTGACCGCGCCCCTGGCTCGGTCGGAGACCGGCCAGAGCAAAGGGAACGGCGTTGGGCCGGTCTGGCCGTGCTCCTGGCTCGGTCGGACGGGCCAGAGCCGAGCTCCAGGCAGGCTCAATGCGTCAGCAGCGGCAGCCACACCCTGTGCACGCTCGGCGTGGCGGTCGGCGTGATGGACGGGGTCGCGGTGGGCGTCGCGGTCATGAGCCGGTGCGGCCAGTCGAAGCTGGCCGTCTGGCCCGCGGTGAGCGCAAGTGCGATCTGGCCCAACACGCGGGTATAGCCGGCCGGCGGCTCCGTCTCGACCACGACGTAGCTGGCCGGCGGCAGATCCGCAAACGTCACCCGGCCGTCTCCGCCCGTCACGCCCGACCCGACGACCTCGCCGGCCCGGTACAGATCGAAGTGCGCGCCCGGCAGCAGCGGCTCGCCGGCCTCGCGCGCGCCGTTGCCGTTGGCATCCTCGTAGGCCGTGACCTCGATCCGCCCCACAGCCGGCGTAGCGGTCGCGGTGGCGGTCGGGGTGGCCGTCTCGGTGGGGGTCGCCGTGGCGGTCGCGGTCTCGGTCGCCGTCGGCGTCGGCGTCTCGGTCACCGGGGAGGTTGCAGTGGGGGTCTGCGTGGCCGTGATCGGCGCCAGCGCGCCGTCGCGCCGCCAGATATTGCCGGCCCAGTCCGCGATGAACGTGGCGTCGGCAAAGGCCGCCAGGCCGTGCAGCTCGTCGGTGACGGGCGCGGCGACGGGCGACCAGTTGACGCCGTCGGCGGTGATGTAGATCACGGCCTGCGTCGCCAGGCTGGGATCCTGCGGATTCGGCTCGGTCCCGCCGACCGCGATCGCGCTGGTGCGGCTGAGCGCCTGCACGCGGCGGAATTGCGTCTGGGGCGAGATGTTGCCGTTCTGCGCCTGCCAGCCGAGCGCGCCGTTGACGGTGCGGAAGAGCGAGCCGCAACTGCCCACGGCCCAGCCGTATTTCTCATCGAGAAACGACAGCCCGTAGTAGCGCCGCTGCACGCCTGCCTCCGAGGGGTCGGGGTTAGGGAACTCCGCGGTCAGACAGTGATCGTGGTTCTCCGGCGGGCCGACATACGCGGGCATCTCCCATTTCACGCCCGCGTTCGTCGACTTGAGGATCAACCGGTTGATCTGTCCGGCGTAGCAGATGTTGGCCGTGGGACAGGTGACGGACCAGGCGGCGATCCACCAGTTCAACGGCGGCCAGTAGTTATAGAAGTTCTCGCCGTCCGTCGAGCGCAGGATGGTGTTGTCGGTCGCGCCGAAAAGCACGGTGGAGCCGTCGGTCGTGATGCCCGCGGAGCGGATCCAGGCGACGAAGGGGGTCGGCGTCGGCTGCGGGTTGGGCGGCGTGTCGCCCATGCCCACCCAGGTGTAGGTCCTGACCTGCGTCCAGTTGTCGCCGCCGTCGGTCGTGCGGTCGACCCGGCCCTGCTTGCCGCCCGCCCAGCAGTTCTGCTCATCCGCGCACGCCATGCCGATCTTCCAGCCGCCGCTCGACAGGACGAGCGTCCAGGTCTTGCCGCCGTCGCGCGTGCGATAGATGCGGCCGGGGCCGGCCGAGCCGGTCCACTCGTCGCCGCCATAGGCAAAGCCCACCTGACGGTTCACGAAGGTCATCCCGTAGAAGTGAAACGGCGCGCCGTTGGGATAGGCGGGCGCCGCGAACACGCGCTCCCAGCCGTTCGAGTTATCCGCGGCCGCGACAGCCCGGCCGGACGAGGCCGTGCGGGCATCCGCGCGGACAAGAAGCGGGCTCAGGGCTGCCAGCAGCAGCAGGAGCGTCAGGCCGGCCGACAGCAGGCCGCGCCGGCCGCGCCACAGATGAGGCAGGGACATCGAATCCTCCGAGGGGAAAGCTGCGCCGGTCGACCGGCGCGCGCACATGCTGCGCCATCATGCAGGATGGCGGCGGATCATGAAAAAGACGTGAAACGCAGCGCAGCGCAGCATGACGGGCTGTTCATACAGCCCGCCCTGGCCGCCCGTCGGCGCTCAGAGCAGCTCGCGCGGGCACGCGAGGCAGTGGTTCGCCTCTTGCGGGTTGTGGATTGTGATTTCGAAACCGCCAAATATGCTATAATGTCCCCGGTTACTGCGGATAGCTTGCTCAACGAGGATTCTTCCCCTATGGCAACACAGGTACGCCTGTTCATCAGCGCAGGCCCGCACGAGGACCCGGCGCGCGAGCTGCTGGGCCGGGCGCTGGCCGAGCTGCCGGTCAACGTGGGCTGGATCATCAAGCGCACGCCCGACGTGGATTCGGTTGCGGAATGTCACCTCTTCGTCGTCGTCATCGGCCCCGACATCAGCGCGCCGGTCGGCCTGGAGGTCTGGTGGGCGCGGCGCACCGAGAAGCCCATCTTCGGCTATGCCAGCGCGGCCAACCGCACGCCCGCGGGCCAGGTGTTCTTGCAGGAGAACGTGACGCTCGACTGGACGCGCTTTGCGGGCCTGCCCGCGCTGCGCCGGGCCTTCCTCGCCGACATCAGCCGCTTCCTGCTGGCCCACGGTGAACGCTACGGGCTGACCGTGGTCGAGGGCGAGACGCTGCGCGGGTATCTGAGCCTGCTGGAGAAGAGCGGCCCGCGGCCCGGCCCCGAGACGCCCCTGACCGAGGCCACCGGCGCGGGCGGCGGCGGCGTGATCCTCGCGCCTGGCAAGGACGACATGCGCGGCGCGCGCCTGATCGGAGACAAGGAGCCATGAGCCAGCCGCTCGACCCGCGCATCGGGCTGGACGAGGCCGCGCGCGGCCAGGCGCTGCTGCGCGCGGGCAAGGACCGCGCGGCGCTGGACGCCTTCGAGCGCGCCGCGTGGCTCGCGCCGGACGAGCCGCGCATCCTCTGGGCGCTCGCCAACACGCTCTGGCGCGTGGGGCGCAAGGAGGACGCCGTGCCCGTCTACGAGCGCGTCATCGAGCTGCTGCCGCTGGAGCCCGCGCCCCGCTGCAACCTGGCCGAGCTGCTGGCCGTGCTGGGCCGGGTCAACGAGGCGCGCGTGCAGATCGCCGCGGCGTTCGGCGTCGCGCCGCAGGACCCGCACATCCACCTGGCCGAGGCGGTCTTGCGGCTGGCCCAGCGCCGGCCCGCCGCGGCGGAGCAGGCCGCGCGCGCGGCCGTCGCCAGCGGCCGGCTGCCCAAGTTCGCCCATCTCTATCTTGCCAACGCGCTGCTGGCGCAGGGGAAGAGCGCGGCCGCGCTGGAGGCCTACGGCGCCGCGGCCCGCCACTGCGCGGCGGAGGATCTCCTGACCATGCGCCAGGACCTGGCCTGGCTGGCGACGGTCTACCCGGACCTGCCGCAGCCGGCCCATCAGCAGGCCGTCGCGCTGTTTGCGCCGTCGGCCGGCCGCAGCACAACTGCCTGACCTACCATGCCCAGCACCGATACGCCTTCTATCGCCCGTCGCCTCTCGTCCCTCATCCGTCGCCCATCCGTGCCGGCCTGGCTCGCGCTGCTCCTCACGCTGCCCGCGCTGCTGGCGCTGCTCGCGCCGGGCTACTTCTACAAGGCGCACGATGCGCGGCACAGCGTCTTCTATCTCATCGAGTTCGACCAGGCGTTCCGCGCGGGCGCGTGGTGGCCGGTGTGGGGGCCGGATCACGCGATCGGGTTCGGCTATCCGCTCTGGCTGATCTATGCGCCGCTGGCCTACTTCGTCAGCGAGGCGTTCCACCTGCTGGGGCTGGGCTTCACCGCGGCCACCAAGATGACCTGGGCGTTCGGCTTCCTGTTCGGCGCGCTGGGGGTGTACCGGCTGGCGCGGCGCTGGTGGGGCGAGGCCGCGGGGCTGATCGCCAGCGTCGCGTTCACCTATGCGCCCTACCACCTCGTGCAGATCTACGTGCGCGCCGCGCTGTCGGAGTTCATGGCCCTGGCCGTCATGCCGTGGACGCTGCTGGCGCTCGTGGACGTCTGGGAGCGGCCCGGCCCGCGGCGCGCGGGGCTGGCCGCGCTCGCGGTGGCCGCGCTGCTGCTCAGCCATACGGTGTCGGTGCTGTCGTTCGTGCCGCTGCTGGCCGGGTTCACGCTGGTCCTCTTCGTCCGCAGCCTGCTGGCGCTGCGCGGGCAGCCGGGCCGCGCAGCGCTCGTCGCGCTGCAACGGCCCCTGGGCTGGACGCTGGTCGGCGTCGGCCTCGGCGGGCTGCTGGCAAGCATCTTCCTGCTGCCGCTGCTGCTGGAGCGCCACTTCATCAACGAGGCGCAGTGGGTCGGCGCGACCTACAGCTACGAACAGCACTTCGTCTACCCATTGCAGTTCCTCGATCCGCGCTGGGGCTTCGGCTATTCCGTGCCCGGGCCGGGCGACGGCATGAGCTTCCAACTGGGGCTGCTGGTCATTGCGGCCGCGGCCATCGGGGTCGTGGCCGCGCTGGCCGCGCGGCGCGGCCAGCTTGCGCGGCGGGGCGAGGCGCTGTTCCTGGTGCTCGCGACCGTGACGGCCATCTTTGCGATGACGCCGGCCGCGGCCTTCATCTGGGACAGCCTCGACATCATCAAGATGATCCAGTTCCCCTGGCGGCTGCTCGCGGTGACCACGTTCACGCTGGCGCTGCTGGCCGGCGCGGGCGTGCACTGGCTGGAGCGGCGGCGGCCTGCACCCGCGCGGCGGCTCAGCCCGTTTGTCTACGGGCTGGCGGCCGTCCTCATCGTGGCCAGCCTGCCGTACGCCATCCCGCAGCTCGTCCCGATCCGCCCGCAGGACGAACAGCCCATCGCGGTGCTGGAGTTCGAGATGGACTACCCCGACATGCGCGCGATGACGAGCTGGTCCGAGCGCATGGCGCTCGACGAGGATTCGCCCCTCATCGCCCAGTATCTCGCGGGCGAGCCGCTGCGCCGCGCCGCGGTGGTCAGCGGCGACGCGGAGATCGTGGCGCAGGAGGCGGGCCCGCTCTCCGCGTCAGCGCAGGTGCGCGCGGCCGGCCCGGCGCGGCTGCGGTTCTACACCTACTATTTCCCCGGCTGGCAGGCATGGCTGGACGGCCAGCCGGTCGCGCTGGCGCCGGATCCGCCGAACGGGCTGATCGGCCTGGACGTGCCGGCGGGCGAGCATACGGTGGAGGTGCGGTTCGGGCCGACGCCCGTGCGCCGGACGGCCGCGCTGATCTCGCTCGTCGCGCTGGCCGCGGTCGCAGGGCTGCTGCTGCCTTTTGCGAATTTGCCGAAACGCCGAGATGGTGGTACGCTCTAGAAACATATGAGTCGCTCCGATGTTCCCCGTACTCACTATGGCCGCGACCGCGTGTGTTCACGCTGTGGCACGCGCGTAGCTCAAAAAGCGGAAACCTGCTTCTTCTGCGGCGCTACGCTCGACAGCGCCCCCAGACGGCAGTTTCGCATTCCCTGGGCCGACCTGTTTCTGTTCGCCGTCATCGCCGGGGTGCTGATCCTGTGGTGGGTGCGGGGCCTCGATGTTCCCGAAGAGCTGCTGGCCAGCCCATCGCGCAGCCAGGCGGCCGCCGCGCAGGCGACGCCCGTCGCCGAGCTGCTGGCGCTCGTCGCCGAAGACCTGCCGACCGCCACGCCCACGCTGCCGCCGACGCTCACCCCCACGCCGACCCTGGTTGATCTGACCACGCCCACGCCGACGCCCGCCGCGCCGATGCGCTACAAGGTGGAGCGCGGGGATACGGTCATCGCCATCGCGCAGAAGTTCAATTCGACCGTCAAGGACATCATCCAGACGAACGAGCTCTCGGCGGACGGCCGGCTGTCGGTGGGCCAGGAGCTGATCATCCCGGTGGCCGGGCCGACGGGCGGCGGCGTGACTCCCACGCCCACGCCTGAGGGCGGCGCATATATGTACACAGTCAAGGCGGGCGACACCATCAGCGCGATTGCGGCGCGCTACGGCTCGCGCGTGGACTGGATCTTGACGGCCAACCAGATGAGCGCGACGGACGTGCTGCGCATCGGCCAGGCGCTCCTCGTCCCGCGCAGCGCCGAGACGCCGACGCCGGAGCCGACGCCGACCATGCCGGCCGTCACATTGACGCCGACGCCGGAGCCGGTCCTGGATGCGCCTTCCCTGCTCAGCCCCTCCAAGGGCAGCATCCTCACGGGCGAGCGCGAGATCCTCCTGAGCTGGACATCGATCGGCATCCTGGAGCCGGACGAATATTATGTCGTCACGCTCAAGGCCGGGGACGACATCACGCCGACCGCGGTCTATTGGACGAAATCGACGACCTGGCGGCTCCCGGCCGAGTATCGCGGGACGACCCGCGCCGGCGTAGACTTCACCTGGTACGTGCAGGTGCGGCACGGCAGCCCCGATGCGCCCGGCGAGATGGCCAGCCCGCCCAGCGAACGCTCCCGCTTCACCTGGCAGTAGCATACACCCCGTACAGGTTCAGGTTGCCCTCGTGGCCGTCCGCGCGGAAGGTCGCCACGGCGCGCAGGCCCGCGTCCTCCGCCAGCCGCTGTAGCTCCGCCTCATCGATGAACGCGCAGTAGCGGCGTCCGGCCGCGGCCTCGCCCCAGGCCACCAGGTGATCCCCCGCCCCCACATCGTCGGCGCTGAGCCCCACGGTCTCCCAGGGCAGCACCCGCCGGCGCAGCCGCGCCGAGGTCATGAACTGCCAGGTGGACACGATCAGGCGGCCGTCGGGCGCGAGCAGCCCCGCGGCCTCCGCGAGAAGGCGGCGGCGGCTGGCCGCGGTCGGGATGTGGTGCAGCACGGCCAGGCACACCAGCGCGTCGAAGCGATCGTCCACGGCCAGCGGCCACGTGGCCGCCAGCAGGTCGGCCTGGACGAAGCGGGCCGCGATGCCGTCCGTCGCGGCGGCAAGCTGCTGCGCCTCGGCCAGCAGGCCCGCGCTGCCGTCCAATCCGACATAGCGGCCGCGCCAGCCCTGCCCCGCGAGATAGGCCAGGAACCGCCCGTTGCCGCAGCCGAGATCGAGGACGTTGGCAGCCCCGCGCAGATGAGGTAAAATGGCGGCGTAGCCGGGGGGCCAGCTCTGCCGCGTGCGCGCAAAATCCCCGGCGAATCTCATATAGAAGGTCCGGTTCAAATCGAGCAGGGCCGCATAGACTTCGGGTTTCATGGTCGAACAACGTTTGACGGACGAGCAGACAGGCCGCGGCTGGCAGCCGCGCGGCCGCGGCTTCGACGCGCAGCAGCACCGCGCGACGCTCCTGGCGATCTTCGAGGCCGTGCGCGGGGCCGATGACTGGGATCGGGACAGCCTGCTGCGGATCTTAGCACAGCACCCGCGCGACGGCAAAGGGTCGGCGCGCGCGGCCGGCGACAGCGGCTTCTTCTCCAAGATCGAGCTGGTCGCCGCATACCAGCAGTTGACCGCGGCGGGCGAGCTGCCGTTCGAGCGCGCGATCCTGCGCCGGCTACAGATGAAGCCGGTGCGCACCGCGTCGGGCGTCGCGCCGGTGACGGTGCTGACCGAGCCGGCGGGCTGTCCGGGCCGGTGCATCTTCTGTCCGGACGTGGCGGGGATGCCCAAGAGCTATCTGCCGAACGAGCCGGGCGCGCGCCGCGCGTTGCAGTGCGGCTTCGACCCGTATCTCCAGGTGCGCACGCGGCTGCAAACCTTCGAGGCGATGGGCCACACGGCCGAGAAGGTGGAGCTGCTGATCCTCGGCGGCACGTGGAGCACCTACTCGAAGAACTACCGCCAGTGGTTCGTCCGCCGCTGCTTCGACGCGATGAACGAGCAGGCTGATCCTTCGACTGGCCTCGATCCGTCGGCCACGTCGGGTCGCACACCCGCTCAGGATGCTTCGACTGACATTAACTTTCCTGCGGAGCATCCTGAGCGGAGTTCGCATCCGCAGATGCGAACGCAGTCGAAGGACGCGAAGCCGTCACACGCGCAGTCGAAGGACGCGGAGCCGCCGCGCGCGCAGCCGGAAAACACGGCCACCGTGGACGGCAGTTGGGATGCCCTGCTCGCGGCGCAGGCGCGCAACGAGCGCGCGGCCCACCGCAACGTCGGCCTGGTCATCGAGACGCGGCCCGACTGGGTCACCGCGGCCGAGATCCAACATCTGCGCCGGCTGGGCGTGACAAAGGTGCAGTTGGGCGTGCAGAGCCTGGACGAGCGCATCCTCGGCCTCAACCAGCGCGGGCACGACCTCGAGGCCGTGCGCCGGGCCGTGCGGCTGCTGCGCGCGGCGGGCTTCAAGCTGCTGCTCCACTGGATGCCCAACCTCCACGGCGCGACGCCCGAATCGGATCGCGCGGACTTCGCCCGCCTCTGGTCCGACCCGGCGCTGCGGCCCGACGAGCTGAAGATTTACCCCTGCTCCATCATCGAGGGAACGCAGCTCTACGAGCTGTGGCGGCAGGGCGAGTATCGCCCCTACACCGACCCGGAGCTGGTCGCGCTCGTCGCGGAGTGCAAGGCCACCATCCCGCCCTACTGCCGGGTGAACCGGGTCTTTCGCGACATCCCGGCGGACGACATCGTAGCGGGCAGCAAGGTCTCCAACCTGCGCCAGGTTGTCCAGGACTACATGGCCGCGCACGGGCTGGCCTGCGGCTGCGTGCGCTGCCGCGAGGTGCGCCACGGCGCGGTCGAGGACGCCGACCTGCGCCCGGTCGTCCACGCCTACGCGACGGACACCTCCCGCGAGCAGTTTCTCTCCTACGAGACGGCGGACGGGAGGCTGGCCGCCTTCCTGCGCCTGTCCCTGCCGGACGCCGGCGCGCCGCGGGACGAGGTGCGCGCGGTGTGGGATGCGCTGCCGGAGATCGCCGGCGCGGCGATGATCCGCGAGGTGCACGTCTACGGGCCGGCGCTGGGCATCGGCTCGGCCAGCGCCGGCGAGGCGCAGCACCTGGGGCTGGGCCGGCGGCTGATCGCGGAGGCGCAGGCGCGCGCCCGCGCCGCGGGCTTCGACCGGCTGGCGGTCATCTCCGCCATCGGCACGCGCGAGTATCTCGAGAAGCTCGGCTTTGCGCGCGCGGGGACGTATATGGTTGCCGGTTGAAGGTTGGCGAAGCAACCTGGCCGGATCCGAAACATATCGCACCGGAGGGATCGAAAAAACCGATATGCCAGCAGACGATGTGCATCTGTTCACGCCGCTGACCCTGCGCGGGGTCGCCATGCGCAACCGCGTCTGGGTCTCGCCCATGTGCTGCGGGAAGCGCAGCTCGTCACCAGCACCAGCGAGGCGCTGCGCCTGATTCGTCAGGGCGCGGTGCGCATCGACGGCGAGCGCGCCGAAGACGGCCGTCGGGAA
>WBZO01002126.1_pt1 | contig 27059 bp, 17 predicted proteins | sample 5204261 | NCBI WGS metagenome assembly WBZO01 (sample SAMN12412400, study PRJNA552823) | activated sludge metagenome | isolation source: activated sludge from anammox sidestream of wastewater treatment plant... | place: USA: North Carolina | collected 2017-09
TTATGGAGGCGCGGTGACCTATCGATTCAACACAAGCCACCACAAACAGCGGGGTGAACGCACCTTTGTCCAATCGGGTGAGTTCAAGGGATCCCTGATTCGTGTCCTTGTCAATGGAAAGCAGGCGGGATATATGCCCTGGCCACCGTATGAGCTGGATATCACGGATTGGCTGGTCGATGGAGATAATGAAATCTGCCTGCAACTTTTCGGCAGCCGACGGAACATGCTCGGCCCGCTTCATCAGAAGAATTCCGACCCTCAGGCTGTTGGGCCTGAGAACTTCCAGACGAGTGGCAAAGACTGGTCGGAGGGGTATGTCTTCAAGCCCTGCGGCCTGTTTTCCAGTCCAGCTCTTTCCATCCGGAGATAATCCTTCCCCGAAACCGCAATTCCCAATTCAGAACCATTATCCACTCACCCCTGCCGTCATTCCCACGAAAGTGGGAATCCAACACACAATCCGTCATTCCCACTCGCCCTTCTGTCATTCCCAACACCCCTGCCGTCATTCCCGCGAAAGCGGGAATCCAGAAAATTGCTCGGATGCCATGGATCCCCGCTTTCGCGGGGATGACGAACAGGGAGCGGTGATGACGAATAAAGGGTGTGAGGATGACGTGAAAGGAGGCGGGGGTGACGATTATCAGGAGCGAGGGTGACGAATAAGGGGAGTCGGGAAGACGCAACCCCACAGCCCACTGGCAAAGGGGGTGGGAAGAACCTGGTGTAGGGGCGACATTCATGGCGCCCGAAAATCCCTTGGTACCCCACATCCCCGGCTCACTCCCCCTTCGCTATCTGTGCTTCTTGACCTGCTTCCGCACACGATGCAGAAAACGCAAAGTCCCGAGCACTGTCGCAATCTTCGGCATCTTGCTGGCAGTCGGCTTGCGCTCGTAATGCAGCTCGAAAGGAACCTCCGCGAACTTCACAGTCTGCTGCCGCAACCTCAATAAAAGCTCACCAGTTGCATAAAAACCCGCCCCGAGATTCAGGGACTGATGTTGCTGCAGAGATTTTTGAATCAATCCCGCTTTGAAAAGGCGGTAGCCACAGGAGTAATCACGGACCTGCGGCAGATCAAAGGCGGATCTGTAAAACCAGCTGGCTCCTCGTGAGAGCAGCATCCGATGCCAGGGAACTCCCTCTTCCCGTGCTCCCGGCGCAAACCTCGAAGCAATGACAACATCCATCTCCTGTTCATCCAGCATCTGAACCATACCCTGCAGGTAGGATGGAGGGTGCGTGTCATCCGCATCCATGGTGGCGATCAGATCCTCTGCTGAAAGCTGCCTGGCGGCCTGGCTCACCCCGGCCTCGAGCGCAGCGCCATATCCACGGTTCTCCGGGAATTGGTGTACTTCAACAGGAATAGACCCTCTCCACCCCTGCGCAACAGCACTGGTTCCATCACGGCTTCCATCATCGACAACCAGCAGCTGAAGGTTTTCCTCAAGTCTTTCCGCCAGCTGCTCGAACTGAGGGAACAGCCTCGAAAGCGCAATTTCTTCGTTGTAGCTGGGGAGCACCACCAGGAGTTTACGCGGCATAAAGTCGTGTTCGGGAGGCTCCTCCCCAGTCTTTCCTTCCTCAGCTCTTTTAACGAGGTTTGATGACAATCTCGGATTCGGCTGTGTATGCGAATACCTCCGGATCATACATCATCTGAACCCGGGTTGCAGGCATGCGAAACTTTCCAGCACACACCGCCCGTGCATAGTAGGTATAACGATAGGCCCCTTTCCAGAGCGAATCCCGGAAAACAAGCACACGGTCATCCCGAAACTCATAATGGGTCGGCATGAGACGGTAGAATCCATCCGGATCCCAGTACTGGTAATATTCCTCACCATGCTCGCTCTTGGAGACCCCTGTATCATCGATGGCCAGCGCTGAATTGATGGCTGTCATCCCTGCCGGCAGGGGGTCATCCAGCGCAATCTGACGTATCCGGGTGGTGGGGATTTCCAGGATCAGCGTCACCTTGAGGACATCCCCGAGATGGATGTCCTCAGTCCCGGCGGTATTCTCGATCTGCTTGGACAGCGCAATACCCTGCGAGGCTCCCTCTCGGCTGAAATCCATGCGTGGATAGACAAGCGCCAGCTCAGCCAGGGTGGTTGCGTTTGAATCGGTCTGAATCTCCACTTTTGGATTCTTCAGGAACTCCCTGGCATCCAGTTCAAAGCTGGCTGAAGCTTGCGCCTCCAGTGAAAAGGTTCGATCGGCCATGCCGGCCTGAAGAATCTTCCCCTGAATCGGCTGGTCGGACAGCTTCATGCCCATGTAATATTTTCCAAGGGCATACAGCACCCATCCGGTATCGCTGGTCGATGTCCATCTGCCATCGGATTTCATCTGGGAAATGAGGCTGGCTGCCACGGACTCAGAGTGAATGTCGCTTGTGGTTCCGAAAATCTGTGTGCAGGCCAGAAGCTCGACTGCCTCGCCCCGCATCAGTGGGGCAAATTCAAGGTCTGCAATTTCGGCCTTTTTCTCTTTCTTCATCTTGACAAACATCAATTCGCCTAAGGTACGCTCGGCCAGTTCTTCCTTTGAACGAAGTTTTGCATGGTGAGCTGCGAGGATGGCAAACAGACGGCTTTCCGAATGCAGCGACTCGTCGTCGAGGTTGCTCCACCATTTATCGAAAATCTGCCAGGTTAATTTTCCTTCGAGGGCAAGGATATACAATGCCCTGTAAATACCCTGACCTTTTTCATCATCATCATCATTATCATCTTCATCTTCATCTTCATCTTCATCTTCATCTTCATCTTCATCATCTTCTTCTTCAGTATTTTCTGAAAATGAAACCTGGTTCATCAGATAACTCAAACCACGATCCAGATTGACCGCATTCACCGCGAAACCAGCCTGTTTAGCCATGACCAGGGCAGTCATGGCATACAGGCTTGCCTCAAATGAGGTCATCATCTGCCCCGGCCAGTAAGCAAATCCACCTCTGTCGGTCTGCATGCTGAATAAATGGTCGATGCCTTTTTTCAGAAATTCATCGGTCTCATCCAGCGAAATTCCAGGCAGCAAACCATCCACAATCAAAGCGCGCAGGTTGGCCAGAGGGATAATTCCGGAGCTGGTCTGTTCGGCACATCCATAAGGATAGGTGAGAAGGTATCGCAATCCGCCTGAGAGCCTCAGGAATGGAGAACTCGACAGGGTCAATCGAACTGAAAGGTCTTTTCGTGACAGATTGACCTGGCTCAGCTGGGAAACATCGAATGGGAAATGGTAATCCAGGACTTTTTTCCCTTGAAATCTGGCATATTGAACATCTCTTTGCAGCGGCAGCCCGGACTGAACCGGCAGATCCATCTGAACGGCATCCTGCATATCCGACAAAGCGGCCTTGAACAGAAGGGGGGACTGGCTGACTCCCAGCGCTCTGGCTTTGACTGGCAGCAAGGTTCGATCCTGAGCTTTGGCCGCATAGGAGCGTGAGGGTGTGCTGAGCTCGAGTTCAGCCGGGCCGGTGACCGAAAAAACGATGGTTCCGGCCTGATCGGTTTTATTAAATGCCGCAACCTGGAAATCGATCTCATCACCCCGGTTCAGAAAGCGGGGAATCCCCGGCTCGATATAAAACTCACGATTTACCAGGCAGGCTTTCTCTGCTGAAGCAAATCGCGAGGATTTGTCACATGCAACCGCATAGATTCGATAGGTTGTCATTGTGTCCGAAAAAGAGATGTCCACTGTCGCTTTTCCATCTGCTCCGGTGCGAATGGATGGATTGAAATAAGGGACCGGGTTGAAATTTTTCCGGATCTGCAGATTCGCAACCCCTTCCGGACGGCTCCGGCTGCCATCTCCACCTGTCAGTGGGTTATTACGAAGGTCTCCAAAGGGGGTTTGGAGCAGTATCTCGCGATGCCCGTCGTGAGTCAGAACTGTCAATGGCAGCTCATATTTAAGCAAATCATCCAGCATGGGCGTCTTGAAGCCTGTCAGAGCCAGCACCCTTTCATCCACCACAGCCAGTGCCACTTCCGACTCAACTCCATTGCCCTGGGAATCTTTGACCAGCAGCTCGATCGGCATACTGGCGGCTGGGGTGCTTTTCAGCTTGTCCACACCTGGAGCGATGACGACTTCAATAGTGTCCTTCTGCTCCCGCACTTTCACACGCCGGGTCGTTGTCGCGATGCGGGGTGCATCTCGATCAAATTCTCCGAGATAGGCCGGAAATTCTCCCCTTGGCACAATCCCAATGACCGAGACACGGAAATTCGGGCGAAAATCATCCCGGATCGGAATCTCGATCGGTTTTCCATTGGCCTCACCCAGGCAGTAAGAGAGGACGCTTCCCTGTTCAATGGTGACCAGGCAGGAGGCTACCGGTTCAGTTGTTTTTATCCGGAGCTTCATGACATCTCCGACTGCATATTCATTCTGGTCCGCCAGCAGCTGGATGGCCCCTTCCGGAATTTCCTGATCTTTCCTTTCCCCATATTCCCATCTGTCGTCATAACTACCAATATAGATAACATCTCCGGAAATCGATTCGTTTCCATCTGGATCCCGGTAAAGGAATTCAAGCATAAAGCTGCCGGAGCTGTTGAACTCCAGTTCGATGGTGGCAGATCCATTCCGGATGGGAGCCTGATTCGTATATTCTCCTCGCCACACAGTCTGCCAGGAGGAGTATGTTGAACCCTCATCGTTTCGTTTGAGTGTGTGGATGCTGTCGTGACTCAGCACACGGACTTCAATCTCTCCCTCAGGGATCAGTTTTTTTTGCGAATCAAGAACGATGACCTTAACTCTTGAAGTGTCTCCAGAATAAAGAGAACTGTTGTCCAGGTTGATCCCGATCAGATTCAGCGGCTTCTTCTGAAAGGTTTCTGTATAAGTGGCTGCAATGCCATCAAAATCGACTACTGTCGCACTGACTTTCAACCCCCCTTTTCCTGCCAGAATATCCCTGCCCAGTGGAAGCCTGAATTCGACCTCCCCGCTTTCATTCAAAATGGATTCCCCAGATTCGATAATTCCATCAAATCCATAATCGAATCCACTTATGCTGTAACCAAAGGTGTAATCCGGATAATCCGCCTGTGGAAAATCTGCTCCGGATGCACCGACTGTCCAACGAACCTGCCCATGCTTGAGTGGGCCGCCTGCGAAATACTTTCCAGCAATTTTACAGACCAGGACCTGCTCTTCCTTTTTGTGGTTTACAAACTGGGTGGAGGTGCGTGTTTCCTCCCGGAAGGACAATTCCACTTTATGGCGGGGAGGACGGAATTCCTGAACCTGAAAAGAAATCCCGCCCAGGAAACGATCCTTCCCATCTCCGTAGTAAGATTCCTCTGTCTCGACACATTCACGATCCCCCAGGGTTCCGATAAACAATTGGATCCTGTATTTACCCAGTGGCGCGAAGCTTTCCAGGGCAATCGCATCTGAAAAGGTTCCGAATTCGTTTAAAACATAATCCCGCTTGTAAATCTCCTGATCGAGTGCATCAATGATCCTGACTGTGCAGGTCGCTCCTTCCGGAATGCGGGTCGCTCGATCCCGGTATTCTCGAATTGCCCCTTTGAAGTAAATCTTTTCACCAGGCCGGTAGACCCCGCGTTCTGTGAAAACAGTTCCCTGGATTGGAATATGGGTTTTGAGATCCACCAGTGTGGGTGGATTAGAGTATGGCTTTTCCGGTTTTCCAGGAGACCGCAGATCGAGGCTGGTGCAGTCGTTCGGGCAGCTGCCCACCAATCCGGCCAGACGGTTGATGTTAAACTCTGTACGGCCCTGAGTGGCTTCCGGCAGAACCTGGATATAATCCATCACGATCTTGTTCTCAATCCGCAGCACCCCCTGCTGGTCGGTTTTTCCAAGAACAAACAGTCGGTGGTCCAGATCAGCGGCGAGGATATCGACCCCACCGACCGGCTTGCCTGAGCCGATCTCTGTGCTCCACACCATCAACCCGGCGGGGGAAGACTTGGCGGCAAGGCAGAGGTTCGTGACTCGAAACAGGCTCAACGGGCTATGACAGCCAATCGCTGTTTCATTCGAGCTGAGCTGTGTCAGCAGAGCTGCGCCTTTTTCCTTCTCCTCACGGAAGGTCAGGGGTATCGAGAATGTCACTGTATTGTTTTTCGGGGATGGGTTGAAGAACAGATGGCTCTGGTAGTGGATTTTATCGACAAAGGGTTTGAATTCTTCTCGCGATTCCATCACCCCCTGCAAAGGCTTCCACACTTTCACAAAAGCTTCCTCCATCGGCCGGATTCTTTGATTCACAGTAACCGGGTAGATGTCTTTCTCATACAGAGCTAGAAAATGAGGAACCTTGACCGACTCGAATAAAATTTCTTTCACATTCCGAAGTGTTACATGCACCATCTGCCGGCTGTCGCGTTCAATGGTGGTCTTCTTCAAAGCAAAATCAATGGATGGTGGATAATCCGGCATAGTGAACGCATTCAGGCTGGGGGCATACTGTCGATCCTGAACGAGAGCGCTTTCTGAGGGAATTTTTATCCGATAAGTCTGACCGGGTGTGAATTCCCCTTCCAAATTGATGACATTGCCTTCCTCTATGCTGGATCGGTACCAGTCAATATCTTCCGGTGGAAAGAATGAAATGATTCCTCTTGTGTTTTCATTGTCGAAATTTTTAATGCCAAGGTTGATGCCTGGAGTCAAACGGATAAGGACCTTGCCTTCATTGATATCCGGTTCGATCCCGACAATGGTGTAGGTGGCATTGGAAACCTTGTCTGCCGTGGTGGCAGATTTCGTATGAGCTGTGTCTGCCCAGCTGATGAAAATCAAGGACATCAACAGGAAATATCTGGCTGCTGAGATCATCACACCCTCCTTGTGATCAAGGGACTCAGGAAAATTTTTTGACAACGGCAATTGTACCTGCTTTACAGGGCGGAGTCACTTCAGATTTTGATTTTTTTTCTCAGGTTTTGACCGAAATGAAGGATTCAACCACCGGTATCGTCTTCTTCTCCCTGTGCCGGGGCCTCCCGGGAAGAAGGACGATAATAGGGCTCAGGAACAGCCTTCATGGTTTTTGTGGCAGGATCAATGATATCGGAACTCAACAGCAGCTCGAGGTGATAGACAACACCCCCATCGGTTCCAAACAGGAGGTCCACACGATCATCCAGGTCAGTGTCGACTGTGGTGGGTGTTGAATAGATCGAGGCTTTGCCCGGTGTGGTGAACAAGGCTCCCGGGTTCAATATCCCTCCCTCGATCACCGGGGTTCCATCGCCATTGTAGCCATAGAGGGATCCATCCGGGGAGCCGACCACCAGCTCGTTCAGTCCATCCTCATCGATATCCGCAAGGCTGATGGAGGATTGAACCAGCCCTTTTCCGATAAACACCCCATCTTCGAAACCCGGATGCAGGCTGATCCCGATGGGGGGGATTTCAATGGATCGTGTGGCTGAAACCGGGTCAAGGCCGCTGCGTGTGACACGCACCTCGTATGTGAAGTTCCCCCCCTGCGGAGAGGTTGGATGCACCATCCAGAGGGTCTGCCGTGTGTTCCCAGGCAGTATCGGTCCAAGGTTGGCAGTGGAACTCTGGCCGGGTGCAAGTTCCAGTCCGCCCGGCAGGATCAGTTCGGCCATGACATCCTCAGGGGAGCCAGGCGCTGGAGGGGATTGTGGATTCCCGACAAACGCGATGACCGAGAATGGGTCGGGTGTCCACTGGCCATTGAGAACCGACAGCCGGTTCGGGCCGGCCAGCCCCACCACCAGCTCACCCTCGGTGACCTGCAGGGATCCCAAGCCATACTGGCTCGCACATATCCGTGTCGCTCCGGGAGCCAGAGTCGCAGGATTCCAGTATATCCCAACTGCACTGTCTCCCAGCAGGCTCATCTGTGGTGCAACAGTGAAATCGAACAGTGTGTTATTCATGCGGCCCCAGTTTCCCCACACAACCCGGTCCGGAACGGTTGAGGGCGCACCGATCAGTGTCCCCTGGGTTTGAATCGCCGGATTGGCGAGCTGGTCGAAGGACAGAAAGAACTGTGGAATATCCGCCCCAAGCCTTTCCCTCTCGTTAACCACAAAACCCAGGCCGGGAACCTGAAAGGGTGCTCCATCATTGGCCCCCAGCTGGGTGTCGAGGAATATCCGAAGCCCTGTCTCATGGGATACAGCCCCCGTATTCAGGATTTCATATTTCATCAGGAGTGTATCGCGGAGCCTGGAATTTCCCTCGACTATCTGAAGGGTCTGGGTCAGCCGAATATCACCAGCCTGCCAGACTGTCTGGTTCATATCCCCCGATGTCGATGGGCCGCTCACCAGCTGGCCGATCTGGTTGACCTCGATGCCGTAGTTGGAATAATCCGTGCCATCGACACGCAGCGTGGTTCCTCCGCTTCCGGGAAAGGGGTGCCCGAAGAGGATGTGTTTGTTGTTATCCAGCGGGTTAACGGGATCGCCGATGCGGGTCTGAATTGTAAAGTTGCCATTTTGAGCGACCGCGGCCTCGATATAATCCGAAAAGAGTTCGATGGCCGCTTTGGATGCCTTCAGGGAGGTGGCGCCATCAGCGCCCTGATTTTCGAAATTCAACTTGAAATCTTCTGTCGGATCCGCAAGCGCTGGAGAAAGGATCATGCCGGACCAGCAGAGGGCAAACACAACAATTCGACATGTTATTGAAAACCTGTCATGAAACCGTTTCATCTGGATTGCCTCAACTCGCTGTCGTGTACCAGGAACCGCATCCATATCCTGATTATCAGTATCAAAGCTTATGCAAAATCAAGCACTTCGTAAACCTTTACAGGAAACTCTTTGTTCTTGACCTTGATCGGCTCGCGCTCCTTGAAAACAAAACGCCCTTTGACCAGGTCATAAGTCGTTTCGCTGATCAGGACCCCATCCACCGGCGCATTCGACTCCAGCCGTGAGGCGAGGTTCACGTTGTCACCGATGATCGAATAATCGGTTCGGAATCGGTCCCCCATGTTTCCTGCCACGACCATGCCGGTATTGACCCCGATTCTCATCCGTATCGGGGGTTTTCCTTCTTTCTCCCAAACCTGGCGCAGTTCAGCCAGGCGGTTCTGCATTTTCAGTGCAGCGGTCACCGCACGCACTGCATGTTCCGGATCCGGTTGGGGATGCCCGAAATAAGCCATGATTGCATCCCCGATCAGCTTGTCGAGCGTCCCTTGTTCTTCGTCGATGATGATTTTGAACATCGGCCCGAAATAATCATTGAGAATGGAAATGACCTCGCGGGCCTGGAGCTTTTCAGACATGCTCGTAAATCCGCTCAAATCCGAAAACAGGATGGATACCTCGGTTTCCTGCCCCCCCAGCTCGAGAGCCTTGCGGTTGCTCAGGAGGTAACGGCGCACACCGGGGGTGACATACCTCCCGAAAATGGAGGACACCTGAAGATACTGGCTGAGGGTTACAACCGCATAAGCCACGATTTCCGCCAGCGACACATGGAAGAAATCAACTACTATTCCAGCCCGGGCAAACAGGAAATAGGAGGAAAAAGCATGGGCGCCGGAAATGATGAAGGTGGCGATTGCATGCTTGATCGGTGTGAAGAACTGGCCAAGCAAACCGATCAGAAATGTTCCCCCGATGATCCACAGGCCATTCAGCCAGGAAGGCGCCATCTCGATGAAATCACCCAGCTGAATCGAGCGGATGATTTCACCGATGGTTCCCACCATCGGGTAGCGTTCATCGATAGGTGTGGCGCGGAGATCGTGAGTGGCCTGCGCGGAAGATCCGATAATGATAATCTTTCCATCCAGGCTCCTCGGATCGAATATCCGTTCGTCTCTGCCAGGCCCCAGTGAATCCGGATCTTCCGCCAGGCGGACAAATCCATCGATCAGCCGCCAGTAATTGACATGTGTGAAGCCTGAGACATTCTGAATCCCATCAGGATTGGCAGTGTCGGCATCCGGCCAGGGGTATCGGTAGTTCAACAGGATTCGTTTCCGCTCATCGACCGGGATCCGGACCGGAGCTTCGTTCTTGCGCGGAATGACCACTTCATGATCGTCAAATCGCACCTGATCGAGAGGAACCCCCCAAAGCTTCAGAACCACCTGGAGGGGAAGGGAAGGGTACAGATAATTATCATACTCAAAAAAGAGAGGCCCCCAGCGTGTAATTCCATCCATCTCGGGATCCATTGTTGTCGTTCCGGCTCCGGCTGCCGGCCGCAGCAGCGAGGATGATAATCCCATCAGCTCGATATCTTCATGGCTGGCACCCTTGATAGTCGAAGTCCACCACTTCGAATCCCAGGGAATGGCGACTTCTTTGGCGTGATAAACCGGATCATGCAGGCCTGGTACATACGGCATCCCGAACCGTGTGAATTCAGGAGGCAGGGGCTGCCAGATTCGGGATTCGCGTTCGGACTGCGAGCTTTTTGCCGAACGGTAATCTTCGCGGCTGTAAGGTGTTAATCCCTGTGGGCGGAAAAGACAGGCCAGGAATGTCGGGATGCCGCTGGTCGATTCGATTGCCGCCTGGAAATCCTGATCGCAGGTGAAAATTCCTTTGTCCTGCTTTCCTTCGATGGCATACCCTCTGGATTGCTCCACAGGGGCATCATCCGCCAGATCGAAAACGATATCGTAAACGATTGCGGCAGGCCGGATATTGTTTTCCTTAAAAAACTGGTGCAAGGCAGCCCACTGGGAACGTGGCCAGGGCCAGCGATAGGGGGTCAGATAAAGTGGTGCTTTGAGATTGGCCTCGAGCGCTGCATCATTGATGTCGATGAAGGCGATATGATCCGGGGCCTGCTTCCAGGGAGCGAAACGGCTCCGCAGGTGAAAACGGACATTGATGCTTGTCCCCTCCAGGCCTGAGTATCCCGAGTATACCGCCCAGATGGCGAATCCGACTCCGATCGATGTTGCCAGCAGGATCGGTCCGAGTGCTGTCAACCAGCGTGGAAGGCGGAAAAAATCCATGGATTCAATCAGAAAAGGTTCTTAAAACTCCCGCCGGACATAGATGCCATAGCGATCTTCACGGTAACGGCTGGAATCATCACTCGAGTCGTTGTCCAGATAGGTGTATTCCACACCCGTCAGCCAGTCTTTTCCCACCTCTTTTTCAAGAGCGAAATACAGTGAAATCCGGTCATCCTCGCGTGCTTTATCCTTCCGCCTGCGCAACCCGGCACCCGGGTTGTCATCGAGCGCTGCCTGGTGGTCATACTCCCGCCTGGCATACTCGAACTCGGTCCTGAAAACTAACCCCTGGCAGATATTCGGGTTAATCTTCCGGGCGTATTGGACCACCACACTGTTCTGGTCGTAGTCGTAATAATCACCGGTTGAAGTGAGGGAGCGGTTCTTGTAATAAACCCTCAGATAGTCCCGCTCGGTAGGCTTGAAGGTGAATCCGACTCGCGGCTCCCAGATGTCATGCTGGCGGTAGGTTCCATCGATCCGTGCTCCCACGGCATCCAGTGCGGTGGATTCATGGTCCCGCTTCATGAAATTCAAATCCAGGTTGAGTGTGACCTGTTCGCAGAGGTCATAATCGTATCCCAGCCAGGTGCGATGCTCTTCCCAGTCTTCCCAGGGGGTCTCTGAAGCCGGCAATCCTCCCAGATAAAAATCATAATCACGGTTGCTGTATTCATACCCCATCTCGAGGCGCCCTTTTTCACCAATGCTGGCGCGGGCTTCGGAACCGATATACCACATGCCATAATCCGGGGTCAGATACTGTGCCTGCGAGCTGCGGTTCTCGAATTCATAACCGCCATAAATTTCCCATTCGATGGTGTCTGTCAGCTTCTGGATAGTCGCCAGTTCGAGGGTCTGGTGAGTGCGTTCCTCACGGTTTTCATCGGCAAAATTGTCATGTTCCAGCCGGTAACGCAGCGCGGCTTTCATTGTGTCCGGGATCAGAGAAATCTCATGCTGGTAGTCCAGGACCAGGCCATTGATCCAATCATTGACCTCGGTTTCACGGATGGCATCCAGGTTGTTCAGGTAGTTGCGCCTCAGGTCGAAATCGATTTCAGGCGCAGAAAGGTCGATGTTGGTGGAATAAGTCCCACGATACTCCAGATAGCCTCCGCTACGGGTCCAGCTTTTTCGCTGCCGGGAGGTGTCTTCACGGTCACTGTATTCGAAGCGGTCGGTTTCAGTGACATCTTCCAGGGGGTGGCCTTCCGAGTCCAGCACACGCGGCAGGTTCGAGAAATCTTCTTCCATCTCGAAAAGGCCAGCTGGGGTTTCCGGTACTTCAATCGGTTCAGAGCCGGTGGCGGGGATTGGCTGCTTTGAAACAGCGGAGGTGTTTTCAGCTTCAGCAAGATGGAAGGGTGCGTCGATGTTCATCCCCTGGCTGAATGAACCATTTCCCCGTGCCAGCACAATCAGCACCACAATCTGGTATGCAAATCGCCTCATATAGACTCGCTTCACACTCACCCATGCAAAATCATTGGAAAAAAGACGGGGAGACTGATGATTGATTTGTGCCTGCCCCCGAGATCCTTTCCCCCTCCACCTGGCGATCAGATCAGATGGTTTTAACAAAATAACACATTATTTTTCCGATGTTTAGATGGCTTTTCTTGATTTCATTGAAATTTACGACATACCGCCCAGCCCGATCGAGGTGCTCTCAGCCTTTTGCTCTTCCTCCAGATTGAGTAGCATACTCTCCTGTTACGAAATCGACATTGGACGGAGGTTTTTTCTCAGTGACAAAAATTCTGGTTACAACAACATCCTTTCAGGATACCCCGGGTGAACACCATGCCATGCTCGAATCCCAGGGCTTTGACATTACCTGTGAGCGAGGCCCATTGCCGGAAAGCCGGATGCTCGAGCTGGTGGGTGGTTATGAGGGGATTCTCTGTGGGGATGATGCTTTTACACGCAAGGTTCTCGAAAAATGCCGTCCGACCCTCCGTGTTTTGAGCAAGTATGGGATTGGGGTGGATAAAATTGACCTGCAGGCGGCTACCGACTACCGGATTCCGGTGACCTATTGCCCGGGAGTGAATCACACCACTGTCGCCGAGCACACTTTCGGCCTCATTCTGGCAAGCTACCGCCAAATCCCCCAGCAGAATGCCATGGTCCATCAGGGGCAGTGGAAGCGCATGACCGGCCATGAGCTCATGGGAAAGACGCTGGGGATTCTGGGTCTTGGCCGTATCGGAAAAGAGGTTGCCAAACGAGCCAGCGCCTTTGGGATGCGCCTGATCGCTTTTGATCCTTACTGGGATGATCTGTTCGCTTCCCAGCACTCCATCGAGCAGAAAAAATCGATCGATGAAGTCCTCCTGGAAGCCGACATCGTCGCTCTCCACATGAACCTGACCTCCGAGAATCGGGAGTTCCTCAATGCCGCAAGAATATCCCGTATGAAAAAAGGCGCGCTGGTGGTCAACACCTCTCGCGGGGCGCTGGTTGACCAGAAGGCCGTCGCCGAAGCGGTGAAATCAGGGCAGCTGTCTGGCTATGTCTCGGATGTGGTCGAGCCGGAGCCGATTTCCCCGGATTGTCCTTTCCTGGGTGTGGAGGGGATCATCCTGACCCCCCATATCGGGTCCCGCACTTACGAAAGCGTTGTCCGCCAGGCCACCATGGCGGTCGAAAACCTGGTCCGGGTTCTCAAGGGAGAACAGCCACTTGCTCAGGCGAATGTGTTCAAATGATCCCCGGATTTTCATACATGCCGCGATGGTCTGTTGCCGATGCCATCGGGCAATGAAGTAAATCCACTTTCTCGATATCGGGTGTCGATGGCCGCCTCAAGGAAGATGAGGCGCTTTCGGCACCCACAGCCATCAACGCCAGTCAAACACGACTCCCAGCAGCTTCGAAGGCTCATCCCGCAAGGTTGCATAAACTTCCAGAGCCTCATCGATCGATGCCCGGGTGTTGATCAGAGGCTCGCTCAGGATGACTCCTTCACGCATGAACCCCAGCAATGCTTCGAGATCATTCACACTGAAATGGCAGGATACTTCAATCGATCCTTCAGGAATGTGCAGCATCGACCAGTGAAAAACGGTATCGGTCCTGACTGCCAGAAGGCCGACGACAAACCCATGCTTGACAAGATGTTTCTCGAATAAATCCCGCACGAAAGGCCCCTGTCCGGCACAGTCGATGATCACATCGTAAGGAGAGCGTGCGCGGATCTGTTCATCGGTCGAAGCATCCCGGGCATCCAATACACAGTGAGCGCCTAAATCTTCCGCTTTCTTTAGCCTCCCGGGATTGACATCGGTCACTGTGACTGTCGCTCCGAATGCACGGCATGCCTGGGCAGCGAATTGGCCGATCAATCCCGCTCCGGCCACCCAGACATTGTGTGTCGGCCCAACACGGAAACGCCGAGTTCCACGCATGGCCACACCCGCAACCCCCAGAAGGGCATACTGGCCATAGTCATCGATCTGCGGATGCTCCGGCAGACGAATGGTCAGATGGGTCTGGCTGGCCAGAGCCAGTGGGCTGGCGGCATCGATGACATTCCAGGCGCGATGTCCGACATAATGCCCGAAAAACACCTTGTCACCTTCAGAGAAGTTTTTCACCGCGCTGCCAGCTTTTTCAATAATGCCCACATGCTGGTACCCATGCCGGCTGGGGAACTGCCCCCACAGGTGTTCTGCCATCAGCGCATGGCGTTCCGTTCCATTTGTGATCCCCGAAAAAAGAGTCCGGATCAGTATTTCTGTCTCTTTGGGATCTGGTGGCGTCCCGATTTCACAAAAAGCCGTCTGGCCTTGAGAAGGATATTCGATGCCTGTGGTTCGCATGGTCATCCTTCTTTCCTGTAACGATCCAGCGGGGTTTTCCGGCACACCAGAGTCGGCATGTACTGCTCCTTCTCCATGTAATAATGCCCGGGCTGGTGTGAGCCTTCCGGAATGGTTCCGGCGAATGGGAAAATGTAACAGTCCCCATCGATCGGGTCGCAGCCATGCTCGATTCCCGCCTCGATCATCCAGATGTCCCCCTCTTCGAGGATGAACTCTTCCCGGTTCCCTTCGCGATCGATCATATAAGCCCGGCAGCGCCCCCCCATCATAATCCAGGTTTCATCATGATCATGAAAATGTTTTTCAACCGGGTGCTCGACAGTAAACCTTCCGGGTTGCGGTTTTTTGAAAACAGGCATGGCTTCAATTTCTCCCTTGGCTTTCAGCATTCTCCAAACACCAGGAGTATTCTTTCATTCATTGCCCGGGTGTTCAAGATTAGCGCTCACTCACAAAGGAAAATGCCAAAATCTGCCTCTGCGATGAAAAAAATCGACATAACTGGATGAACCCTTCTTCACCTTCCTGGGCAGTGACGGTCTTGACCCCATAAAGACCCTCTGTTAGCAATTCCCACTACGATTATGATGGCAATTGGCCGGAACACGAATCTTGATGGATCGATGAGGACTTTGCATGAGCCAGATTTCGTTGATTGACCCCACACAAAAACCTTTACTCCCTTACCGGACCTGGTACGCCCCCGAGCTGCCCTCGCTTCCTGTTGGATCTGAGGTGCGGCTGGCCGGCTGGGTGCATCGCTGCCGTGATCATGGTGGTATCATCTTCATCGATCTTCGGGATCCCCGCGGGATCATCCAGCTGCGCATTACTCCCGATTCACCCGGGGACTGCCACGCCCAGGCCTCCAGGGTTCACCCCGAGTGGGTGATTCAGGTCGTCGGTGTTATCCAGCCTCGTCCGGAAGGCACCGAGAATCCCAATCTTGCTACCGGCCAGATTGAAATTGAGGTGACACAGGTTTTCATCCTCAATACAGTCAACAATCTTCCCTTCGATGTCGCGGATGAATCTCCGATTACAGAGCAGCAGAATATCGAATATCGTTATATCTCCATCCGCAGAGAATCGGTTTCACGAATCATCAAGTTCCGCCATGAGCTGGTTCGCATGGTTCGCGAATATTTTTATGAGAATCACTTTGCCGAAATTGAAACTCCGCTTCTCTCCAAAAGCACTCCGGAAGGGGCGCGGGACTGCCTGGTGCCTTCGCGTGTATTCCCTGGAAAGTTTTATGCCCTGCCTCAATCCCCACAGCAGTACAAGCAGCTGCTGGTGATCGGGGGTGTTGAACGCTACTTCCAGATTGCACGATGCCTCCGGGATGAAGATTCCCGTGCCGACCGGCTCCTCGAACATACCCAGATCGATTTCGAAATGTCTTTTGTCCAGCGCGATGACATCATGGCGATTCTCGAAGGCCTGATTCTGCGGCTGGTGACACGCCTCACTCCTGAGAAACGGTTCCTGTCGACCCCTCTTCCACGGCTCACCTATCGTGAGGCGATGGATCGATTCGGCTCCGATAAACCGGATCTCCGTTTTGGGCTTGAAATTCGGGATTGCACCGACCTGTTTGCCGATACTGATTTCCAGGTATTCCGTTCGCAGGTTGAAGAAGGGGGCACTGTTCGTGGTTTCTGGTGCCCGGCTCCGCCTGCATTCAGCCGCAAAGATCTCGATGATCTGACGACAGTCGCCAAAGAGCTCGGGGCAGACGGGCTGGTCTGGGTATCCTGCAGCGGCGGTGATTTCTCCTCCCCGATCAAACGTTTCCTTTCACCGGAAAAGGTGGCCCTCCTGCGTGATCGTGTGGAATCCGGCGGTGGCGATGGAACTCTCTTCATGATGGCCGGCAAGGTTCATGATACTGTTCTGGATCGCCTGGGCCGATTCCGCCTCAAAATCGCCGATAAAGCCGGGTTGCAGGATCCCGATCTGCTCGCGTTCGCTTATATCATCGATTTCCCCTACTTCTTCTGGGATGAAGAGAATAAGCGTTATGACCCCTGCCACCACATGTTCGTCATGCCAAAACCCGAATACGTCGACACCATCCTGACAGATCCTCTTCCGGCTCTTTCGACACAGTTTGACATGGTGTGCAACAGCTATGAAATGTGCAGCGGCAGCGAACGTATCCACTACCGCTGGCTGCAATCGGGGATTATGAAGCTGGTTGGAATCAACGAAGAGGAGCAGGAGGAGAAATTCGGCCACCTGCTGCGTGCCCTCGAACTCGGAGCACCGCCCCATGGCGGTGTCGCCCCGGGTGTGGATCGTCTCGTAATGGTTCTGATGGGGCTTCCGTTTGTTCGCGATACGATTGCATTCCCCAAGACTCAACGAGGAGAGGATTTGATGATGAAATCACCCTCGCATGTGGATGAGATCCAATTGCGCGAACTTGGCATCAAACTTCGATAGCTGCGGCGGGTAACTTCCGCTGATCCCAAAGGACCTCTGATCTCTCGGAGGTCCTTTTTTGTTTTCCTTGAATTTTCAGGCAGTGGCTTCTTTGCGCAGGGCCATCTGCATCTTTTCTGCATCCTTCTTGACGAAAAACACCATGCCGATCACCAGCAGCACTGCCGCAAAAATGTACACCCCGGAGGCCATGGCGATCGATGGCCCAAGCCCCCAGCTTTCGGCTGTGTAGCCAATGATGATCGGCGCTGTTCCGCCGCCTCCCAGCCAGCCGATCATGTTCATGAATCCTGCTGCTGTTCCACGCGCCTCGGGGCGTACCACATCAAAAACCGAGGCGAAGATGTTCGCATCGTACAGGCCCTTGAAAAATCCCCAGAAAGTCAATGCAATGATCAGCCAGAACACGGACTGGGTCATCCCGCACAGGATCACGAAGGGTGCTCCGCAAAACAATCCGATCGCCTGCACCAGCATTCGCCCTCCCGGGGTATAACGCCGCATGATATCCGCGAAATATCCCCCCAATGGCGAGGCGGCCATGCTGGCCAGCTGGACATAAAGTGTGGCGGTCAGCCCGGACATGGCCAGGTTCATGTTGAATTTCTCGGTGAGATACGAAGGCATCCAGGTCAGCAGCACCATCGCCACAAAATTGGCCGACATGAAGGCCAGCATCAATATCAAAACAGTGGGAGTCGTGCGGATCAGCCGGATGAAATCACCCAGGCTGAGCCGCTGCTCTTTATGCTGTTTTTCCGAAACGCCGGCATCCGCCAGTTCGGCGGCGCCTCGGCTGGGCTCGACCAGGAACTTGTGCAGGACCACGCCCAGCAGAACTCCCATGCCTCCGAATACGATGAAAGACCAGCGCCATCCATGCACCTGGCCAATCCATCCGGCGAAAAATCCCCCAGCAATCGTCCCGATATACACACTCGTTTGATGAAACCCCATGGCTCGCGAACGGGTCTCCTTGCCGTGGTAATCGCTGATCATCGACATGGAGGCTGGAAAGTAAAAAGTTTCTCCAAGGCCTTCCGCCGCACGGTAGAACAACAGGTGGGTGAAGTTTTTCGAAAGCGCTGTCGCCATGCAGATGATGCTCCACACATGCAATCCCCACAGAATCGCCGATTTCCTGGTCACTCGATCCACTACCCAGCCCGCAAAGGGCGCTCCCAGGCCATATACCAGCGCGAATGAGGATCCCAGCCAGCCTCTCTGTACAAGCGACAAATCGAATTCTTCAGCCAACAGTGGAAAAACTGAAAAAATAGCCTGGCGGTCTGCGTAATTGAAAAATGCGATGGTCCACAGCATTGCAACTACAAACCAACGGTACTTTGGATTCTGAGGCATCGAAGTGCTTTCATGATTCGATTGGTGATTCATTGCGGTCGGATCTCCTGGACAGAGCTTGAAAAAGGCAGTTTAAGATTTCCCATCCTTTTGGGAAGTGGAGCTCATTAATTCAAAAGGCCCATGGAGGATCGTGGCCTGGATCAAATTGTGAATTCCTGAGGATGTGAAAAACCAAAGACATGCTTTTTTCAGCAGCCCCGGGAGTGTGGGTAATATTATGGATTCCAGCAGAATTCAGCGGCGCAGACGGGCCTGTCTAATTCGAGCGAACCACCCGGAAGCCGATATGGCTGACAGTCCCGTAAGCGCCCTCCGGGTTGACAAAATAACGGCTGGCGGTGCGGGCCTGCTTTTTATTGTCGATCCAGCCACCCCCGCGTAGAACTCTGAAGCCTGATAACGGGTCGGTGCAGACCGGATTGGGTTGTGTTGCCTGTGCGGTCCCATAGAAGTTTCCCAGATACCAGTCTTCGCATATCTCAGCGGCATTTCCCGACATGTCATAGCATCCGGAGGGGCTGCGGCTGTCGACTGTGTGAACATTGCCATTGGGACTGATATTCACCCCATTGAACCAGCCGACTGGAGAGAGACAGGGTGTGCTGCCGAATCCACTCGGATTGACACAATCATCGGGAACGATGCCCGGGTCCATGGTGTAATTACAGGAGCTTTTCCCGGTCAGGGTGTCGGATCCTGTGCCATAAATTTTATGTGACCCTCCCCAGGCAGCGGCAAATTCCCATTCTGCTTCAGTTGGCAGACGATACCCGCCGCCGAATGGATTGGTTCTTGCCTGTGTGGTGAGATTGTAGCTGGCAGCGCGTCCCTCCATCTCACTCAACCAGTTGCAGAAGGCAATGGTGCCAAACCAGGACACCTCGACAACCGGATAATTGGCCATGCTGATCCCCTCTTTGGAATCGGCTGCAAACACGCCGCTGCCGAAACTGATCTGGCAATCATCCGAGTCATCGACATTGATCAAAAGAACACCATTATGATAAACATCGCGCCCGCCTGTGCCGTAGGCTCCTCCTGAAGAATTTTTGAGGTAGCCTTTGCTCAGGGCATAGTTGAGCACTGCGGCATACTGGCCATTGGTGACTTCATATTTTCCGATCTGAAATGCCGACAGGGTGACCTGATGGCGTGGCAACTCATCACTGTATCCCTGGGCATCGTCGCCATCATCCCTTCTTCCCATCATGAAATTTCCTCCAGCAGCACCGACAACTTCGATCATGCTGCTGGGGTGTCCGCTCAAAAGATCGATCAGGTTTTTCGGGCCATGCCCAGTGGTCTTCCATTGTGAGGCAAACTCAAAAAGGGAATTGACCTGGACACTCCCGGCTGTAACGGATTCAGAGGCAAGAAACGAACAGAGCACAAGAATTGAAGAGAAGACTCGCAGGGCGGGCACGAGGCAGACCTCCATGGAAAGATTCCTGATGAATCTGCATTGGATGTTTCTTTTTCGAGGCTATCCGGGGAGGCAGGAGGTGTCAAGATTCAGTTTTTTTTTTAATGATCCAGGAGCGGGGGATCCAATCTGGCGGAGAGGGGGGGATTCGAACCCCCGAAGGACGCAAGCCCTTGCTCGCTTTCGAGGCGAGTGCCTTCAACCACTCGGCCACCTCTCCGGGGCTTTTGGAAGCTGATGCTCGATTCGATTGGTTCCTGTCTTATATCAAAAAAACACTCGCGCTTCCAGAAGGTGTTTCTGCGGCACCTCGACCGGCATCTCCCGATAAAAATGCTGAAGGCTGCCGGACAGGCGGAGAGAACTTGAGTCCTTCAAGCCCGGGAATGGCAATCAGTCCGTGTGTTCATTGCCCGCAGGCCATGGTTTTTCCATCACATCCTCATCCAGGTGGCTGGCTTCAGCAGCGACCAGCTCCCCTGCCTCAACTGCCTGCTCCTGTGCTGCAGGTTCCACTTCGCCCCCTTCGCTGTTCTCATCGGTTGCCAGGGCTGCATCGTAATCATAAGCGGGCAGGGGATCATCCTCGACCTCCGGCAGCGGGCTGAGGTCATAATTCGACCGATGCTCAAACTCCATGGATACCACTGTTGATACACCCGGCTTGTCCATGGTCACACCATACAGGCGATCCGCCGCTGCCATCGTGTGTTTGTTGTGCGTGACAATGATGAACTGAGTCTGGTGTTTGAAATCCAGCAGCAGCCTCGCAAAGCGGTCCACATTGGCATCATCCAGCGCTGCATCCACCTCATCCAGGAAGCAGAATGGACTGGCTTTCACCTGGTAGATTGCAAACAGCAGGGCGATGGCGGTCATGCTTTTTTCACCACCGCTGAAAGGGGTGATCGACTGTAATTTCTTTCCGGGTGGCTGCGCGAAAATCTCCACACCACTCTCGAGCACATTGGCCTCATTGAGGATCATCAGATCGGCGCGTCCTCCTCCAAAAATACGGCGGAATGTCCGGTTGAAGTTTTGGCGGATCTGCTCGAAGGTATCGAGGAATTGTTTGCGTGCGGATTTCGTCACCTCGGCAATGGTTCGCTGAAGAGAACCACGCGCCTTCACCAGGTCATCCTGCTGCCGGGTGAGAAAATCCAGCCGCTCCTTCTGCTCGGCATACTCTTCGACCGCCAGTGGATTGATTTCCCCCATCCTGCTGATCTTTTCTCTCAGGCCGGTGATATCGGATGAGAGCAGGTCGAGGCTGATCTCCTGCTCGCCAGCTTCCTCAGCAATTTTCTGGCACTGCTGCCAGTCTGACTGCAGCTCCTCCACCAGGCGTCGGTCAATGTTTTCCAGCTCGATGGTTCCACGATGGCCTTCCAACTCCATCCGCTGTATTTCTTCAACCCTTGACTGGTGCATGTCACGAATCTGCCCAACCTGCTCTTCAATTCCCCGATGGCGTTCTTCCATCTGCGCCAGATTGGCTTCCTGCTCGGCAAGATCCTGTTCGACCCGGTCCACTTTCTCGAACAGCTGCTTGAGCGCCTCCTCAGCCTGGCTCTTCCTGTCAAGAACCTCCCAGATTTTCCCCTCGCGCTCCTGTTCCTCCACCTTCAATTTGGCGATGCGCTGCTCGAGGTGGCCGTGGCGCTGGCGGGATTGCTGGATCTCATGCTGGCATCGCTCCAGATCCTTTTTGATGGCAATGGTGGTTTCCCGGTGGCGGTGATGGCGTGCCTGCAGTTCACGCAGCGCTCCCTCGATCCTTTGAAGCTCCCCGGCTGCATGATGGGCTGCTTCCTGCTCGTTTTGCAGGTTGTCCGAGATCTGTGTGCGCTTCTCACATGCGGAACTCTTTCTCTGTGAAAGGTCTACCTGCTGGGTATCGATTCTTTCCAGCTCGGCACGAGTATTCTCGAGCGTCTTGTCGATCTTGGTGCGCAGCCTGGCAAGTCCCTGCATTTCCTCATGGCGGGCCGCCTTGCGAATCACCAGGTCGCGGATCGAGCCTTCACAGGCTTTAAGTTCCTCAGAGGTTTCACGGCGGCCCTCACGAAGCGTCTGAAGCTTTTCCTCGCTCTCCTGCCAGAGGGCATTCAATTCGCCAAGCTGCTGGGTGAGGGTTGCAATTTCACTCTGCCGCTTGAGAAATCCGGTCGTGACCACCCGCCCCCCCGAGATGAAGCCGGGGTATTGCGCCACTTCGCCCTGGCGGGTGACAGCAATCCACCCTTCCTCGAGCAGCTCAATCGCACTAGAAAGCTGCCCGAGATCCTCCACGATGATGGTTTTCTCGAGGAATGGCTGGACTAGCCCCATGTAGTCCGCCTCAACATCCACGATTTCCAGCGCAGACAAAGCCCCGGGAATCTTTTCCTGGATTGTGTTTATTGCGGCGGGCCGGCGGGTTTTTGACTGGGCGACATCCGCCAGGACACAGGTCAATCGCCCGGAGCCTTCCTTCCTCAGGGCTTCAAGCAGCGATACCGCCTGTGAGGCATCGCCACAGATCGCGCTTTGCAGCCAGGCCGAGAATGCGCTTTCAATGGCATCTTCGCAGCCCGGCGCAACACGGATTTTTTCAATCAGGACCCCCTGCAGGGCGGTAAAAGGTTCCTCTCCACGGCTCCGGCGCTGAAAGGCCTGCTTGATTCCTTCCCCCTGGCCTTCATGCTGGACCTGAAGCTCATGCAGGGATTCCAGCCGATGGTTCAAACGGCTTCGATCGGCATGAAGTTTCTCATTCTCACGCCGTTCGATGGCAATCTCACGCTCCAGCTCGTTCAGCCGTTCGGTCAACTCTGCCTTGCTCTTTTCCTCGCGATCCAGGTCGATCCGGGTGTCTTCGTGTTCGGTCATGGCAGCGGTGATTTTGGCATCCACCGCTTCCAGTTCCTGAACGGCTTCCTGTGCCTGATCTGCCAGATGTTTCCGGCGCTCGGAAAGATTCCCGGCTTCACGTTCCAGCATCTCGATCTCGCGTGTCAGAGAATCGAGGGTCCGTTCGGAGCTGGTCACCTGCTGATGTGTCTGTTCGGCGGTTTTTCTCGCCTGCTGGTAATCGCTTTGCCCTTCTGCCGCCTGGGCTGCCAGCAGATTTTCCTCAATCTCAAATTCAACCAGCTCCCGGCGAAGCTTTTCTTCGATCTCACTTCTGGCCTCGATGGAGGATTCAGCCTCCTCTTTTTCCATCAGGAGCGTCTTCTCAAGCTCCTGGGTGTGTTCGCCCTGGCGGGTCAGTTCAGATTCCATCGCCCGGCAGTGGCTGAGCTGATCATCCAGGCGCCGGTTTTCGCTTTCGAGCTCGCTTTTGATCCCCTGAAAACGAATCAGGCCTTCGCGTGTCAATTCCACATGCTTGCGGGCTTCTTCCGAAGCAGCCGCCCCTTTGCTCAACTGATCCTCAAGGGACTGGCGAAGCTCCTGGGCTTTTTCAAGCGCCTGCCGCAGTGCCGCCAGCTTGTCGTCGAGCTGGATCTTCTGCTTCCAGAGGCGCACCAGCTCTTTATGGTGCAGCTCCAGGTGCATTTCGTTATATCGTGATGCCTTTCCGGCCTGTATCTTGAGAGAGCGCACCTGGCGCGACAGCTCACCGATAATATCTTCAACCCTTTGCAGATCCTGGCTGACCCGCTTGAGTTTGCGCAGCGCTTCATCCTGCCTCAGGCGATACTTGGTGATTCCTGAAGCTTCTTCGAAGATCTCCCGGCGCTCATTGGGCTTTGCTTTCAGAATGGCATCCACTCGCCCCTGCTCGAGGAGGGAATAACTGTGGGTGCCAACTCCCGTATTCGCAAACAGGTCCGTGATGTCTTTGAGCCGCACCGCCTCTTTATTGATGAAGTACTCCGATTCTCCTGAACGGTACAGGCGCCGGCTGACTTCGATTTCGGCAAATGGCAGGCTGAGGGAGCCATCTTCATTGTCGAAAACCACACGGACTTCCGTCATGCCTTCCGGCTTGCGGTCAGATGTTCCACTGAAAATCAGATCCTGCATGCGATTGACACGCAGTGCACGCGGGCTTTGTTCACCGAGAACCCACCGAACCGCATCCGAAGAATTGCTCTTCCCGCACCCATTGGGGCCGACAATGCAGGTTATGCCATCTCCGAATTCGAGGTTGAGGCGGTCAGCGAACGATTTGAATCCGCTGGTCGATATCCGCTTGAGCTTCATATTCTCCCCCTGACGGTCTTCCCGGAATCCATTCCGTCCCGGGATACCCCCCTGTTCTGGACTTGTCGAGGACTGTGTTGAGCAGGTCTTTTGACCCTGACGAGGAACAGACTATAAGGTTTCAGTTTCTTCCCTGTCAAGCATATATATCGATTATAATGCCACTCATCACCACAACATGTTGAGGTTTGAGGGGTTGGGTGGGTTTCCCTGAGAGGGAGCTGACCCACCCCCTCGCTGGTGGATGATCTGTGAAAAACCATCCATTTATCTGTGAATGATCTGTGATTAAAAAGCAATCCCCGGCTCCATGTCGGTCCCTGGGTGATCCTCTCCCCAAGTCTTTTGTCAGCTTGAAAAAAATTGGTAAAGAATCAGACTTCCTTCTTGACAGGGGAAGAATTATCCAGCATATTCCACACATGACATGGGTAATTGTTGATGGATTCCATGTTTTCCCATCTTAACCCATGAAATCGAGCGAGGCTGATAATGGCGGGTCTGGTCGGATACTTTGAGAGGACACTGGATGAAAAGAACCGTCTCGTTCTTCCTCCGGAACTCCGCCGCCGCCTCGACTCACAGGTGTTTATATCTCGCTGGTATGATAATTCACTCGGGCTTTTTGACGAGGAGGAATATTCCACTTTGGCGGAGGCTCTCAATGGCCAGGGGTCGCATAATCCCGAAGTCCGCCGTGCCCGTCGTGAAATCTTCGGGGGCGCCAGCCTGGTGGCGATTGACAACCAGGGGCGCATGACTTTGCCGGAAAGGTTGCTGGATGGCTTCCTGCTGCACAAAGAGAAGGACCGCGACCTGGTCCTGCTCGGGGATTGGAACAAGGTCATCCTGCACTCTGGGATGCGATATAAAGATATGGAAACCCGGGATCGGGTGGAGCTTGATGAAGCGCTGTCCAGCGTGGAGCAGGGCGCAATGGCCCAGTCTCGCAAGGACAGCCTCCGGGAAAAGATTGAGGAGGATTTCGGGGAACAGGGGAGGGAGCGCCCGGTTTGAGATTCGGGATTCAATAAGTTGCCGGGTTTAGGGGATCCGGAAACTTTTTCCTGAATCGGCAGACCAACAGCTCACATGGGAACTGGCCGCTGGATGCTGGGGGATCTCTGGGGGGAGAGCCAAACGCTCGTATGCGCCCGCCATCAGCGGCCTCGACCCGACCGGTTCGGGGGGTTATGAATGGAGCCGCTTCAAATCAGACTCCATTCCCCCCTCCGAAGGGCGGGTTCATTTCCTGACTTCAAGAAAAAAATATGAACTGCATGGCCGATCCCAGTCCTCGGCCGGTTTCCCATCAGCCTGTCATGCTGCGGGAAACCCTCGAGTATCTCGATCCACAGCCGGGAGACACCATGGTGGATGTCACCCTTGGAAGTGGCGGACATGCAGGAAGAATCGCTGAGAAAATCGGCCCTTCCGGTCATTTGATCGGTCTCGATCTCGATCCGGAGGCCATCGGAAGATGCCGGTCAATCAGCACCGGATGGCCTTGCCGGGTGAACCTGGTCCAGGCCCCTTCGGATGAGCTGGAAAGGGTTCTCCGGGACCTCGATATCGAAAAGGTGGATGGAATCCTCGCAGATTTGGGGGTTTCTTCTCCACAGATCGATCAGGGGTCACGCGGGTTCAGCTTCCAGAAAGCCGGTCCACTCGATATGAGGATGGACCCCGATGCGCCCCTTTCAGCGGCGGGTTTTCTGGCCTCGGCCTCCGAACAGGAGATCCGGGACATTCTGCGAAAATATGGGGAGGAGCTCCGGGCGCATGCCATCGCGAAAGCGATAGCGAGGGAGAGAAACCTGGGTCCGATCGAAACGACCGACCATTTGACCCGGGTCATTCTTTCCTGCTTCCCGGACCGGGCGCGGGCTGGAAAGGTTCATCCAGCCACCCGTTCCTTCCAGGCGCTGCGCATCCTGGTCAACCGGGAGCTGGAACGTCTCGAGATGTTCCTCGAGACCATTCCCGGCTGCCTGGCGGAGAGGGGAAGAGTGGTCATCCTGGCCTATCACAGCCTGGAAGACCGCCTGGTGAAGCAGACCTTTCTGGAATGGAGCGGGAAATCCGATCCCATCCTGGCGCGGATCCCGATTCGCGGGGAACTGGCCGGGTGGGCGGCTCTCCAGACTCCGAAAGCGGTTCGCCCCGAGCCGGAGGAGGTGGAGCAGAACCCCCGGGCGCGGAGCGCACGACTCAGGTCGGTCATTCGCAGACAAACGGGCTGAGAAAAAACCCCTCAGCAGGGAGGTCTCTGGGGGGAGACCAAAGCCGCATGGCGGCTTTGAAAACAACGCATAAAGGTATCGGATCTTCCGGCAAAACCTTGAGCTCGAAAAACGATGGCAGAAACTCCTGGTCATGGGCTGGTGCCCTGGTTTCGATTTTATGGACTGCTCCTGCTCATCTTCCTGGAGATCGTGGTCTTCGTTTTTCAGAACATCGAGGAAAAACGCCTGGGATATGAACTGAGTGTCCTGGTGCGCCATAAAGTTCGTTTGACTGAGGCACGGGAAAAACAGAGATCCTCGCTGATGGAATGGGAAGGCCTGGATCAACTGGCAGGAATTGTCAAATCCGCTTCGCTGGAGCTGGAACCGAATCGCTGGCCGATTGTTTGGATTGACCGAAATGAATGAAACCTTCAGTCAGGTAATCGGGCAACGCATCATGAAAACCGCGCTCATCACTCTGGTGGCTGTCGTGGTGCTCCAGTGGCGTCTTTATGACCTTCAGGTGGTCAAGCACGAGGTGCTGGCAGAAGCGGGCCGTATCGAAAGCAAGCGGAATATCACCTGGAAACCGGATCGTG
>WBZO01002128.1_pt1 | contig 27046 bp, 23 predicted proteins | sample 5204261 | NCBI WGS metagenome assembly WBZO01 (sample SAMN12412400, study PRJNA552823) | activated sludge metagenome | isolation source: activated sludge from anammox sidestream of wastewater treatment plant... | place: USA: North Carolina | collected 2017-09
AGCCACGATATCGGGTGCGCGATCGGGCAAGGCATCAACCGATGATGACGGCCCGCGCTCGCCACCGAAACCGCCCATGCCGCGAATGAAGAGCGACACCTGGTTGAAAGCGATCGCCTCGCCTCTCTCATCGGCCGTGTGAACATCGAGTAGCACCAGAGCGCCTGATCCCTTGTCGTAGATGTTGGAGATGAAGGCCGTATTCGTCACGGTGGCGTTGACGGGTAGCGGTCGTTTCATTTCAAGGTATTGTTCGCCGTGCAGCAACAGTGCCGGGTTGAATCGCAGGCCGGGCACGCTGACGATCTCCCACAGGAGCGAGAACGGGAAGGTGACGGCATACGTTGGCAGCGCCTTGAATCCGTCGCGGCTCATCTCGTAAACGAACTGCAATTCGGACGCATCCAGCGGATCGACGGCCGCGCCGACCGCCAGAGCATAGAGGCTCAAATCTTTCTCGGTGTAGGTGACGGTCGCTGGCTTGAACTGATAACCGATCGCCGACAACGGGCCTTCACCGGCCGGCGAAGGTTGTTTCCTGTCATCGTTGGCTTCGGCCGGAGGGGCGGCATTGGCCGCGCGCATCAGATTTTCCATCACCGGCGCGAAAGAGTCGGTCGGTGTCTCTGGATACGTGGGGTCGCTGAAGTCCTGGATGACAGGCCATTGCTCGGCTATCTCTTCAGGCGTCGGCGGTCGGTCGATCGGCAGGAATGCTCCCCGGCTGCGCTGCCAGCGCAGCCGCGAGAACCAACCCGCGCCCACCTCAAAAACTTCGCCGGTGACGGCGTTGCTATCATGGCACAGGTAGGCGACGAGTGGGGCGACATATTCCGGTTTGAGGGCGGCGATCATCTCCGGTGGCAGGATCGTTTCCGTGAGGCGTGATCCGGCCAGCGGGGCGATAGTGTTAACCAGGACATTGCGCTTCTGGCCCTCCACGGCCAGCGCGTTGGCCATGCCCAACAGGCCGAGCTTGGCGCTGCTGTAGTTGACCTGACCAAAGTTGCCGTAGAGGCCCGCGGCCGAGCTGGTGTTGACGATGCGGCCGTAACCCTGGTCGCGCATGTAGGGCCAGACAGCATGGGCCATCTTGTAGCCACCGTAGAGGTGGACGCGATAGATCTTCTCCCAATCCTCGTCAGTCATCTTGTGAAAGCTGGTGTCGCGCAGGATGCCGGCGTTGTTGATCAGGATGTCGACGCGACCGAAATGGTCGAGAGCGGCCTGCACGATGCGCTCGCCGTTCTCGACGGAATCGTAGTTGGCCACGGCTTCGCCGTCTGTGGCCAGGATCTCGTCCACGACGCGGTCGGCGGCCGAGTGTCCCGCGCCCTCGCCGTGCATGGTGCCGCCAAGATCGTTGACGACGATGCTCGCGCCGCGTGAAGCCAGCAGCAAGGCATAGGCCCGACCTAGCCCGCCGCCCGCGCCGGTGATGATGGCGACCCGCCCGTCAAATCGTAATTCCCTGGTCATGACTCTCCTCGTACGTGTAGGCTATGTGTCATAAGGATTATGTCAATTGGTCAGCGTCTAGCTTGCATCGTCCGCCGGTCGTCGCAACTTGGGGTTGTTGGCATGTCGCTCGCGGTCGCGGTTCGTCTTCTTTTCCATGGTGCGCTCAAAAGCGGCCGTCAGATCCACGCCGGTTTGGTTGGCCAGACAGATGAGCACGAACAGCACGTCAGCGAACTCGTCAGCCAGCTCGCGCCCCTCGTCGGACTTCTTGAAGCTTTGATCGCCGTACTGCCGCGACATGAGCCGGGCGACCTCGCCGACTTCTTCGACCAACACAGCCAGATTGGTCAGTTCGGAATAATAGCGTATCCCGACGGTGCGGATCCATTCATCGACCCGATTCTGAGCCTCGCGCAATGTCATTTCCATATCGAGATTCCAAAAAATCATCCGTCGATTTGGCGAATCATTTCTTCTTTACTTGCTCCAGGATGTCATAGAATACCGGCGGCCGGCGACGCGGAGCTACTTGCTCGGCGGCGAATGCCACCCGCAGCAACAGCCCTTCCTCCCATGGCCGCCCCATCGCTTGCATGGACGTAGGTAGCCCGTGTGAGTCATAGCCGACCGGAAAGGCGATGGCGGGCAGCCCGGTCAGGTTCCCCGGCATGGCGAAGCGCATCAGCTCCGTCACCGTGCCCAGGTCTGACCAGCCGTCGTGTTCGCCGCCGTCAGGGATCACGGGCGCGGTGACGGCCGTGGCCGGCGTCAAGATAACGTCCACCTGCTGGAAAGCGCGTCGGAAATGTTCGATCGCGCGTGTGCGCACGCGCTGCCCCTGCAAATAGTCCGATGCCGTTAGCGCCTTGCCCAACGTCAGATTGACTCTTGTGGACGGGCTAAGCTCTGACCAATGTTCAGCGTGCAGCGAGGCGATGTTGTTGGCCATCTCGGCCAGAATCGTGCCTGCCTGGGCTACACGGATCTCGTCCAGTTCGGGAATTACGATATCGTGGATCGTCGCACCCATCTCCGTTAACTGCTGCACGATCAGCCAGCAATCCTCGACGATGGCCGGATCGGCATGCTCGAACCACGGCCGGAAGATGCCCAGGCGCACGCCGTGTAGATCGATGTTGGTCCATTGCCCCAGATCGACGGGAGGCTGGTATCGTGACAGAGGATCATGCTCGTCCGGCCCGGCGATGCAAGCGTAAGTCAGGGCCACATCGCTGACGGTTGCGCCGATGGGCCCGAGGTGACCCATCGACCAGGTGAGCGGGACAGCGCCAAACTCGCTGACGCGGCCGAACGTCGCCTTCAGGCCCACCATGCCGGTCAGCGCCGCCGGAATACGGATGGAGCCGCCGCCGTCGGCCCCGATCGCCACGGGACAGAAGCCGGCGGCCACGGCCGCAGCCGATCCGCCTGAACTGCCGCCAGGGTGGCTGGTGAGGCTGTACGGGTTGCGTATTGTGCCGTAATGTTGATTGAAGCCGTCGGGATTGATGCCGATCTCGTGCATGTTGGTCTTGCCGATGAGCATCGCTCCGGCGGCGCGCAAGCGGGCCACGACCGTCGCGTCCTCCGGCGCGGGATCCCTGCCCAGGAAACGTGTGCCGCCCGTCGTGCCATAGGGAACCTGGTTGACCTCGTCCTTCACGGCCACGGGCACGCCGTCCAGCAGGCTCAACGGCCGTCCGGCCTTCAGTCGTTCGGCCGAGGCCCGCGCCATGGTCAACAAATCAGCGCGGTCGGTGGCGCGAAAGGCGCGTAGTGGCCGTTGTCCCTGGTCGCTGTCGGCGATAGCCGCCAGAATGGCTTCCGCGACGTCTTCGGGATCGGCCGTCCTGTCGCGATAGGCGCGTGCGTAGTCGGCCGAGGAAGTCAGTGGCTCGCGGTTCGGCAGCGCGGCGACCTGCTCTTGCAGCGCGTCCCAATCGGCCGGCGTCGTGTCTCGCAAAGCCTCAGCCTCATCGATCGCTAGCGGGTAGAACGTCGGTGAATCAGTGAATCGTTTCTTGCGCAGACCCGTGATGCCACCCTGCTTCAATAGTTGACCGATGAGGACGCTGCGAATCATGCCGTTATCCAGCGAAGAAGCGAATAATCGCAACGTGCGTCCGTTGAGTTTGGGCAAGTCGAGCGAGGAGAGATTATAGGTATCAGTTGTCACGGGAGCCTCCTGATGATTCATTCGCGGACAAGTGGTTGATTGTTCATGGAATCATACCACGATTATGGCCGCGAGTGCGGCCGTCACTTTTTCAAGTACCAAACAGTTCCGACCACGAGGGCGATGCCCATCGCCAGCCAGTTGAACGGCGGCGGCACCAGGGCGGCAACGGCCAGTCCGCCGACCATGCCCAGACCGATGCCGAGAAACGTGCCGGCCAGCCGTCGTTGAGCCGGATCAAGGGCGACTCCTCGTTGAAAGGTGGTCGCCGGCAGGGTCCAGATCGATAGCGAGAAGATGAAGAACAACGACCCGACCAGCACGGCCGTCAACCCGCCGAACGTCGGCTGCAGCCAATACATGATGGCAATGCCGGCGCCGATGAAGAGGAGCGTCAGGATAATACGAATAGACATAAATATCGCATCGCTTATTGAGTCAGTGAAGAATCAGAGGATATCGGCACATCTTTGGGATGGCGGAGCGACTCGAGCAAGAACCATAGAGCGATGAGAAAGGCAAATCCGCCATAAAAACCTGTCAGGACGCCCATGCCTATCACTAGCGCCGGGCGGATACTGCCGGCGTAGACGAGGGAAACGATAATGGCTACGATTCCGCCCAACACCAGCCCTCCCACGACGTAAACAACACAACCCGGCACGCCAAATCGTGGCTCCCCATCATGGCGTAGATGCAAGATGTATTCGACCAGCCCGCCCACCAATGCGACACCCACGCCGATGGCCAGGCCGATGAGATATAAGCCAAGATTGCCGGTTCCCGCCATCCTGATCACCTTTCCGTAGGGCGCACTCGCTCTATGGCGCTGCAACGCTGAAGATGAACCATTCTAAGCTCGGCTGAATCACGACGCAAACGCCACTTAAGCCAGCATCAGGCTTTCATCATTGGCCAGAGCGCGATCTTCTTCGAGATTTGTTTCGGCCAGCAGATTAATTGGGCCACGGGCGAATCGTCGCGCGGCGGCTCGTGCCCGGCCATCGTGCTCGTTGTCCAGAGACCACTGCGCTTGTTCCACCATCAGCGCCAGGGATAGCGCGCGCCCTAATGTTTGGGCGAAGCGTCGCGCGCCTGCCTCCGTGGCCGGACGATCCCCTTTCACTTCCTGCAGCCAATGAATCGCCAGATGAACGATCTCAATTGCCATGCGCCCCAGTTCGACCAGCGCCGGGTCCTGGACGCGGGCAACGATCTGACTTATCTTGCGATTGAGGGCAACCAACCCGCTCGGATCATGTGCCACCGCGCGCAACACGTCCAGCGACAGCACGTTCGTCGTGCCCTCCCAAATGGGCATCACCTGGCTATCGCGCAGCAGCAAGGGCAGGCCCGTATCTTCGATGTAACCCGCGCCACCGTACGCCTCCAGAACCTCGCTGGCGATGTCCACAGCTTGCCGTCCGGTCGTCAGCTTGGCGATAGACGTCAGCAGGCGCAGCAACTCCACTTCTTCTGTGGAAGCGTCGCCGGCTTCGTCGCGGCCGATTAGCTCGACCAGGAAGAAACTCAAGAGGAACGCGGCCTCGGTCTCGGCTTGCAACCGAGCCAACGTGTCGATATGGAGCGGCTGGTCGGCCAGGAGAGCGCCAAACGCCTGGCGACGCTGAGCGTAATCTCGCGCCAGGGCTACGCCGCGCCGCATCGTGGCCGTGGCCATGACGCTGTTCCAGGTGCGCGTCAGGTGCAACATGGGTACGATGTTGCGCACGCCGTTGGCCAGCTCCATCACCGGAATGGCCGGCGTGCCCTTGAGCATCAGCTCGGCCGTCGGTAGCTTGCGCGTGCCCAGCTTGTCTTTCAGCCGGTTAACCTCGATATTGTTGAGCCGGCCATTCTCGTCACGTAACTCCAGATAGAACAAGGCCAGCCCGCGGCCTCCGGGATTACCTCCGCCCGGCCGCGCCAGGGTCAGCGCTATTTGGGATGTGGCCGCGCTGGTGAACCATTTGCGGCCGAATAATTGCCAGATGTCGGTCGAATCACGGCAGGCCATCGTCTCGCTGGTGCCAACGTCGGAGCCGCCGGTTGATTCGGTCATCCATTGACCGCTGGTCCAGAAGGTGGCCGGGTCACGGCTGGTTAGATGAGGCACAGCGCGCTGGATCAGCTCCTGATTGCCGCTGAGGAGCAGGGTTCGCGCCGCGCCATCGGTCATGGCCAGCGGGCAGGTGTAGACGTCGGTTGAGGGATGGAAAAGATAAGCCATCGCGAACTGGAGAGGCCGGGCATAACGGCCGAGCGAGCGGTCATAGGCCGTCGCGACGACGCCGAACTCGGCCGCCAATCGTTCGGCTCTTTTCCACACGGCCGTGACCTCGATGTGATCGATGCGCTCGCCCCAGGGCGACCACTGCGTCAGCACGGGCATATTCAGGCGATCATCCAGCTGCAACTGATAAAGCTCGCCGCCGGCCAGCTCGCCCATTTCACGCAAGGGTGGTTCGGCTTCAGCCAGGATATCGGGCGGCAGAACTCGTCTGAGATATGTCCGCAAAACCCTGTCAGTATCGTATTGGTTGCCCAGTTGCGGGCCGGGTTGGTTAAACGGCTTAAAATTCATTACGCCCTCCGTATCGTGCGAAAAAGAAACCTCACGCTATAGCCAACTCTGGATTTCGGTCCATGATAACCCGATCTCGTGCAATATCTCCCCGTTGTGTACCCCCAGTGCCGTGCCGGTATGGCGATATTCGGCGGTTTGCTCCGAGAAGCGCCACGGGCTGCCGATTTGTCGCTGCACCCCACCTGTCGATTTTGGCACATCGACCACCAATTCGCGCGCGACCGTCTGTGGATGAGCCAACATCTCCGGCACGGTCAGCACCGGCTCCACGCAGACGTCGAGTGGCGCGAAAATGGCCAGCCATTCGGCCAGAGGTCGCGCGGCGACGGTCTCGCGCACGCTGGCCTTGGCCCGTGTCTGCGCATCCGGGTCGAGGCTAAGCCCCGACGCGATGAGGTCGGGACGTTCGATAGCATGACAGAAGCCCTCCCAGAATTTAGGCTCCAGGCTGCCGACCGAAAGCCAGCGATGATCGGCCGTCTCGTATAAATCATACACCCGGCCGCCGTTGAGCGCCATCGCTTCGGGTGCAGGAATCTCGCCGGCCACGAGCATGTGACTGATAAGATGCGTCTGCCAGGCGACCATCATGTCGAACATGCTGATGTCGACGGCCTGGCCCTGCCCGGTGGCCGAACGATGGATGATGGCCGCCAGCAGTCCGACCAGCGAACCCAGCGCCCCACCGCCGATATCGGCTATTTGAATCCCCAGCGGCGGCGGTCCTGTCTCGCGGCGGCCGCTGTAGCTGAGGATGCCGGACAGGGCGAGGTAATTGTTGTCGTGCCCGGCCCGGTCGCGGAGCGGCCCCGTCTGGCCGTAGCCGGTGAGAGAGCAGAAGATGACCGCCGGATTGACCTCGCGCAGCGCCTCGTAACCGATCCCCAGCCGATCCATGACGCCGGGGCGGAATTGCTCGATGACGATGTCATAGCCGGCTTCGCCGACCAGCCGCTTGACGATGCCAGCCGCGCCCGGTCGCTTCAGGTCAAGGGACAGCGAGCGTTTGTTGCGATTGAGGACGCCGTGCCAGGCCGATGTGTCGCCGTCGTAGGGCGGCAGCCAGCGCACCATGTCCGGCCGCGTCGGTGATTCCACGCGGACGACGTTGGCGCCGAGGTCGGCCAGGACCATCGTGGCGAATGGGCCAGGTAGCAAAGCCGTGAAGTCGAGAACCTTGAGCGATGCAAGCGGGCCGGCCATGGACTATTCCTTAGGGGCGATCAGGTACCGGATAATAGCGACTGACCCCATCCAGTTCTTCCTCGCGCACGAGGCCATCGTCGATCAATAAGTCCAGGTACCCGACCAGCATCCATAGGCCGGTAACCCGACCGACCGGCGGCTGATGGGAATACATGATCTCCAATAGTTCAGGGATGGTCGACTTGCCTTCGCGGATTAGTTCCAGACATTGAGCCTTGCGCGATTCGATGCGTTCGCGTTGCCGGGCGATTACCGCGCGGTGATCGTCAAACGGCCGCCCGTGCCCGGGGTAAACTCTGTCGACTTCAAGCGCTTCGAGCGCCGCTAGCGAGCGCATGAACTGAGGCAATGCCGGATCGCGATCGCGCCGGCCTGCCGGGGGATGCTCGACGATGGGCACAGGCACCACGGCCAGCAACATGTCGGCCGAGATCAGTTGACGCGTCTCCGGCTGATAAAAGACGGTCTGTGTGCTGGCGTGACCGGGCGTGTGGATGATCTGCCAGCCCATGCCGCCCATGTGCAACTCTCCGCCTGCCCGGAAGGGAATAATGCGTTCCTCAGGAACGGAGACGGCCATTGACCGGAGCTGCTCATTGCCGGCCACGATCAGTTGGCGCGTTTCAGCCGGCAAGCCGGTTCGTGGCAGGAAATGGTCGCGGTAATAGTTAGCGCGCTGTTCCCACAAAGTAGAAGATTCCAGTAGCCACGGCGCGCCTTGCTCGAAGATCCAGACCGTAGCGTCGCTTTCGTCGATGATGCGCCGGGCTGAACCAAAATGATCGACGTGCGGGTGGGTGATGACGACGCGCGAGATATCGCGGGGAGCTACGCCATGCGCGGCTAGCCCGTCGACAAGCGCTTCCCAGGCGTCCTCCGCCTTGTCTCCGGTATCGACCAGGATGATTTCCGGGTGAGTGAAGAGGTAGGCGTTGACCGATCCCATGGACCAGCCGGTCGGCAATTCAATTCTGATAGGGTCCATCTGGTTATTATCCATGAACGGGTTGATTTGGGCACTGCCCGACCTCAGCCCGTGTTCTTTAAGCCGGAAGCGATGCCGTTGATCGTCAAGAAGATCGTGTCGCGCAGTTGCTCAGCTTCCGCGCTTTCCTGGTCCGGCAGCGCTCGCAGGCGGCGCAGCAAGCTGACCTGTATGAAGTTCAGCGGATCGATGTAAGGGTTGCGGCGACGAACGCCGCGCTGGAGCACCGGTGCGGTGTCCAGTAATTCCCGATGTCCAACGGTTTGCAGAACAGCCTCGCGCGTGCTCTCGAAGGCGGCCTCCACCCGACCGAAGATGAGATCGCGGACTCGCTCATCCTCTACCAGCCCTGCGTAGAGTCGAGCGATGCCCATGTCGGCCTGGGCCATTGATACTTGCGAGTTGTCGATCAGGTTGCGAAAAAACGGCCAGTCGCGATACATCTCCTGCAATTGCGCGAGACCGGCGGGTGTGCGGCCGAACTCCGACAATGCCTCGCCGACGCCGAGCCAGCCAGGCAGAACGTGGCGGCATTGCATCCAGCTGAAGCCCCAGGGGATGGCTCGCAGGCTATCGAACGTCGCTGTGCCCGTCCGCCGAGACGGTCGCGAGCCGATGCGCATCAGGTTGATTTCGTCCATCGGCGTGGCCTGGCTCCAATAGGTCAACAACTCCGGCGTCTCATAGATGAGGCTGCGATAGGCGCGATAGGAGACGGCCGCCAGTTCGTCCATCGCCGACGTCCATTCCGGCTTTGGCTGTGCCTGCAGCCGGTAATTCTGCGGAGCGCTGGAGACGAGCACGGCATGAACGACTTGCTGCAGATGCCGCGCGGCGATGGCGGGATGACTGTAGCGGTCGGAGATAACCTCACCTTGTTCGGTGATGCGAATGCGGCCGCCGACGGAGCCGGGCGGCTGGGCCAGGATAGCGCGATTGGCCGGGCCTCCGCCACGGGCGATGGTGCCGCCGCGGCCGTGGAAGAGCGTCATCGTCACGCCGTGCGCCTCGCAGGTGCGCGCCAGAGCGTCTTGCCCTTGATAAAGCTCCCAGTTGGCGGCCAAATAACCGGCGTCCTTGTTGCTATCGGAGTAGCCGATCATGATCGTCTGGCGGCGGCCGGCGCGGGCCAGGTGGGGCGCATAGCCCGGATGAGCGAACAGCTCGGTCATGATCGCCGGGGCAGCGCGCAGATCGTCTCGTGTTTCGAACAAGGGGGCGAAGGTCAGCCCCTCGGGCGCACCGTCGTCGCGCAAGCAAATGCCATGCCAGCGGGCCAACAGAAGAGGGGCTAGAATGTCTTCGGCGCCATGGGTCATGCTGACGACGTAGGGACCGAGCAATTCAGGACCGTAATAATCGACGGCGCGCTTGATGATGCGGAACAGGTTGAGTGTCTCCGTAGCCTCGGCCGACAAGTCATTGAGTCCGGTCAGGTCGGGGATAGGGCGGACAAGCATCGCGGTCAGAACCTCAGCCCGAAGCGGTCCGTCCAGTGCCTTGAAGCCGTCGAACCAGCCAAGACGGACGAATAGCTCATCGAGGACGGCCGTGTTGTAGTCGCTGTATTGCCGTAAATCGAGCCGGGCGGTGTGCAGGCCAAAACTGCGCGCCTGATGAAGACTGCGCTCCAAATCGGCGCGGGCGATATCGGCCATGCCTGCCTCGCGCAGCGACCGGTCCATCAGGGTCAGCGGTTCCAGCAGGTTTTCCATTCGTCGCATGCGCAGGACTGGTAGTTCCTCGCCCTTCAGCCTGGCGACCATATCGCCGGCCGAGGCTTCGGCCAGATCGACGCCCAGTTGAGCGGCCAGATGGCGATACGTTTCGTGCGGGTAGCGGGCGCGCAGAAAGGCCAGATGTCCCTCCATCTTGCTGTTCGCGGCCGCTTCGTGCATCGCTTCGGGTACTTCGGCCAGATGGTCAGAGATGCTCAACGAGCGATCCAGGACGCGGGCGGCGGCGCGGTGTTTTTCCAGCGCCAGACCACGATGCAACCGCAACGTCTCGGCCGTCACCTCAGCGGTGACGTTGGGGTTGCCGTCGCGATCGCCGCCGATCCAGGAGGCGTAGGTCAGGAAGCGATCGGGTGGCTGCAGGCTGGGGTAATAGCGGGCCAACGCCGCGGCCATATCACGGTAGATGGTGGGCACGACGTCCCATAGAGTCGTGTCGAAATAGAAGAGGCCGGTGCGCACTTCGTCGGTCACGGTCGGTCGCGAGGTGCGGCTGCGGTCAGTGACCCACAGCAAGGTGACTTCGGCCGTGATCTGTTCAACGAGCGCCTGACGTTCAGCAGGCAACAGGTCGCGCTCGTCCATGTCAGTCAGGGCGGCAGCGATGCGGCGCATCTTGGTTAACACGGTACGGCGCTTGGCCTGGGTGGGGTGGGCGGTGAAGACCAGTTCGATATGGAGGCGATTGAGCAACTGGCGTAGTTCGAACTCGTCTACGCCTGCTTTCCATAGCTCGGCTACGGCCGAGGCGACTGATTCGGGCAATGGTTGCGGATAGGCGTCGCGCTCGCGTTCGCGCAGTACACGCACGCGTTGTTGCTCCTCGGCCAGATTGACCAATTCGAAGTAGGTGGTGAAACTGCGAGCAACGAGTTCGGCTTCGTCGGGATTCAGACGGCCGACGACGTAGGTTAATCGCGCGTCGACGGTCTCGTCGCTTTCCAGCCGGCGCGTCTTGGAGAGCGCGCGGATGCGCTCCTCCAGTTCGAATATTTCGATCCCTGCTTGCCGTCGTATGACATGGCCCAGAATATCGCCCAGCAGATGGATATCGTCGCTTAGTCGTTCTTGATGTTCTTTCGTCAATGGCATGGTGGTAATTCGCAACTCTCCCGATGACGTATCATAGTCGGCGCTGGTGGGAGAGGATAAAGAGTCTTGATGAACAACGGTTCATCCGGCGACCCGATGGTGATTATTTATCGTGATATTACTGATTGTTCCGTCGCTGGTAAAGCTCGAGGAAATAAAAGGCGTCGATCGTCAGCGAATGGGTGATCGTTCCGTTGCTAATCAGGTCGGGTATTTCTGCCAGCGGGATCTCGGTGAAAGCGATGTCCTCCGCCCCGTCCAGCTTCATCCCGGTCACGTGGCGGGCGTCGCGCGCCAGATAGGAATGACAGCGATTATCGAGGAAGGCCGGGTTGGGGGCGACGCTGCCCAGGTGAATGACCTCGGTAGCTTCGTAGCCCGTCTCCTCGCGTAGTTCTCTGGCGGCCGAGACGGCGGGGTCGCCGTCTTCCTCATCCACCATGCCGCCCGGCACTTCCAGCGTGATCTCCTCCGTGCCGTGACGATATTGATGGATCATGACGACGTTCCCTTCAGGCGTCAGCGGGATGATATTTACCCAATCGGGCGTTTCCAGTACGAAGAAGCGATGGACGTTTCCTGTGCGTGGCGAGCGGCTGTTATCGGCCCGAGCGCGAAAGATGCGGAAATCGCCCAGATACTCACTGTTTAGTCTTTCCCATTTCTTGACCATTCGCCTAGTTTAGGGCCAAGCCGTCAAAATACCAACCATAGGACAATGGCAACGCAGCCGAATTCGTGCTAACGTAAGCGCGATTCGCTATGTATTCCGATAGCACTCGCACCACCGACGACCACCGAGCACGGGCCAATATTCTTCGTTATATCCAGGCGCTGGCTGTAGCCCTGGTGGCGATGTGGCTCTATCGCCGTGCATTGGGCTTCGCCTACTTCAATGACGACCCTACCGGTCATTTCGCCTGGATGGAAGGTCGATCCCTGCTGCAATTCTTTACTAGTTCGGCCGAGTACGGCTACTATCGCCCTATTGTCTTCGCTGTCTTGCGCTTGTCCGAAATTCTCTTTGGCAATGCGATCTTTCCCCATAATCCGGTGGCCGATCACGCGCTGCTCTGGCTGCTCCACGGAGGAAATGTCGCGCTGACCTGGTTATTGGCTCGACGACTAAGTGACAGCGCAGCTTTTGCCTGGGCCACGGCGCTTATCTTCGCGAGCGTGCCCTTTAATTATGAGGCCGTAGCCTACGTCGCCTCGCTGACTCATCCGTTGCTGCTGTTCTGGTTGCTGGTGGCGTTGTTGTCGTTTATGGACGGCCGCCGGGTCGCCGCCATGCTCGCCCTGATCCTGGGATTATTGACCCATGAGAACGGTCTCTTTATCTTGCCCGCGTTGGTGGGCGTTGACTGGATGATGCGACCGCATTCACCCGTCAGCGAGAGGGCACGCAGACTATGGCCGTTTGCCGTGCCGCCGCTGTTATTTGTCGTCCTCTGGCTGGCCATTCCCAAGAACAGCGACCAGGGATTGAACAGTCTGACTGATATCGCCCGCAATACCGCCCCGTTCCTCCAGACGCTCATCTATCCCTTGTTGCCTGCGCTCCGGCTCGAGTCGAGCGACACCGTCTGGTTAGCGCTGGCGGCGGTGACCATGATGGCGATGATGGGCTTACTGGCATGGCGAATGAGGACGCTGCGTGTGTGGGCCTATGCGCTGATGTGGTTTGCGCTGTCGATCGTGCCGGCGTTGCTCTTCCTCGGCCCGGCCTACGTCTACGGCAGCCCGCGCCTGGGCTATCTGCCGTCCGTCGGCATGGCGATGCTATGGGCGTTGCCTGTTTTGTGGCTCGGACGATGGGTTTCTTCCGGCGTGCCTGGCGTTCATGAGGGTGAGTCGCATGGCTTGGGGCGTCGCCTTCGCCTTGTCATCGCCGGGTTGGTGGGGGGGCTGTTTCTCCTCGCTCTTGCTCTGCCGCCGTGGCCCTTCATCCGTTGCCAGCTTGACTTTTACGATGAGGCGAGCCGATTCGCGCGCGGGATGGCTCATGCCGCAGGCGATGCCCCGGCGGAGCGCGGGGTGGTGTTCGTCAACGCGCCGTTCTTCTTCAGCTCTACCGCTGCCCGACCCGGCGGCTGTCCGTCGCCCTATCCGTGGACGCCGGTGGGGGCCGTCCTCATTCCCCCCTATGCCCAGGCACGGGATTTTGTGCGCTTTAACGGAGGACCGGACCGCGATGTCGTGGGAGTCACCTATGCCGGTTATGGTCCCGGCTGGCGAACTTTTGGCCCGGAGATCGACGGCCGTATTTTACGAGGCCTTGCGGCTGGTGAGGCAACCTATGTATTCGATTTGATGCGTGGTTCTTTCGACGACCTGTCGGCTGTATGGCAACCTGGTTCGGCCATGTTTGGGGCGCCGCTGGCGACGTTTGGCGACCGGTTGTCCCTCTATGACATCTGGTCGGATGTCGAGGCTGATGAACTCGTCGTCAAGCCGCGATGGCGCGTCGATCAGGCTGGAGAAATACCGCTGGCTGTCTTCGTCCATGTTTATGATGCTGCGGGCGTTCTGGTGGCACAAAGCGACGGGCCGCCGGGATTTGGGCTTGTGCCGGAGCGCCTCTGGCAGCCGCTGGATATCTTGGCTGATGAGCACCGGATCGATCTATCGTCCCTCCCGAATGGTTCATATCGGGCGGCTATCGGTGTCTATCAAACGACCGATGGCGCTCGATTGGCGGCCCGCGCGGGTGGCCAGACGCTCGATGACGATATCTTCACTATTCGACTTTTCGATAGGCCCTAGCGAGCAAGGATAAGCCATATCTCGCGCTAACGAACCGCTCACCTTTAGCTCACCTGAGATTTAGGAAGCGACGATAGACTTATGCTTGAAGTCGCCAAGAATGCGTACAGCCCCGGTTCCCCCTCCTGGCCGGGGCTGTACGCGTTTCTGGCGACTTTTTCGTGGATTGGGGCGGGACTCAGCCAAGAGCCAAGCCCTCTTTGTAAAAACAATAACCCTGACCGACCGCCGATTGAGGGATTTTCAGGCGATTATGTTATGATACTCGCTACTGCATCTGAAAGTGTTGACAGGAGAAACCATCATGGGACGTCGGATTATCACCCCTGAAGCTCTGGAGACCGTTAAAGGACTAGGGCCGGTAGACCGCGAAGATGACGGTATCCAGCGCATTGACGGCTATTGGGATCGGGTCATCAAGAATATTCCAGGCGATATCGTAGCCGGCTGGACAGCTATTCTGGGTCTGTTCGGTGTCTCGCCGGGAGCCGTCGGGGACTTACGCACGACCAACATTTTGTGGATTATGTGGACGGCGCTGACGATCATCACCTTCTTCTGGACCTACCGCCAGACAAAGGTATCCGGCCTGCCGCCGGCCTGGACACAAGTATTTATCTCCACGTTCGCCTTCGTCGTTTGGGCGCTGGCGCTCGGCGTGCCGTTCAATACGCTCAGCTTTTATGACGCCAAAATAGCCGCTGCCTTGCTGATCGTGTTTACGCTGGCTGTCGGAGCGGTGCAGCCGAAAGAGTAATGTGTGAATGAAAAAGGCGCACCGTTCAAGTGCGCCTTTTTTGGCAGACGTAACCGGCCTCGCGTCAAAGAGTGGCCATGACGCGACGCAGATCGTCCAGATTCGCATCGACGCGATGGGGTTGTGTGCCGGAAAGCTCCACGCCCTTCATCGCCCCCGCGACATCCTTCAGGCCGCTGCCCGTATTCAGGACAACGATGCGCTCATCGGCCGAGACCAACCCTTCAGCCACAGCCTTCACCAGCCCCGCATAGGCAGCCGCGCCGGCCGGTTCGGCGAACACGCCTGAGCCGCGAGCCAGAACCGGGATGGCGCTCAGAATCTCATCGTCAGATACGGTGATATAGGCTCCATCCGTCTCGACCACGGCGGCCATCGCCTTCATGCGGTCGCGCGGCAATCCCGCACTGATGCTGTCGGCCGCCGTTTGGGCATTGATGGCCGGTTTGGTCAGCACATTCTCGCCGCGCTCCCACGCTTCGGCCAGGTAGTTGCTGCCGGCGGCCTGTACGCCCATCAGCTTGGGCATCTTGTCGATCCAGCCCATAGCCATGAGATCCTTCAAGCCCTTGTGCAAGCCACCGATGATGCAGCCGTCGCCGACACTGACGAAGATCCGGTCGGGGGCTTCCCAACCGAGTTGCTCGCACATTTCCAGCGTGGCTGTCTTCTTGCCTTCGGACATATAAGGGTTATAGCCAGTGTTTCGGTTGTACCAGCCATAAGCGTCGGCCGCTTGCAGGCATAGCTCGAAGGCGTCGTCATAGGTACCCCGCACCAGCATGACCGTCGCGCCATACGCCAGTAATTGGGCGACCTTCGCCGGCGGCGCTTTCTCCGGCACGAAGATGACGTTGGCTTGCCCCACGCTGGCGCAGATGCCACTGAGAGCGGCGGCGGCGTTGCCGGTGCTGGCCGTGGTGATGATCTCCGCGCCGCGCTCGCGTCCCTTGACGACGGCGATGGCGCTGGCGCGGTCCTTGAAGGAACCGGTTGGGTTGCGGCCATCATCTTTCACCCACAGATGGCGCAGGCCTAGCTCGGCGGCCAGTCTTGGCACGGCGTAGATGGGCGTCCAGCCGATCTGGAGCGGCGGCACTTCAGCGTCAGGCTCGATCGGCAAGAGCGGCTTATAGCGCCAGATGGAGTAGTCGCGATTGTCGCGCAAGCTCTCGCGGCTGATGCGGCTCTTGATGAGATCGTAGTCGTAGACGACATCGACGACGCCGTCCGGCCCAAATTCAGGGTCGACGTATTCGATCTCGTCGGGCCGGAAGGTTCGGCCGCTGATCAGGCTCTTGAGGTGCAGTATGTGGTCCATGATCAGCGCACGAAATGTGTTCCGGTCTCGCCGGCCAGCGCGCGCGGGATGTTCGGCGGGTCGGTGACGATGGCATGTGTGCCGCCGGCTTCCAGGAAGTTGATGATGGCTTGGATCTTGGGCGCCATGCTACCCTTGGCGAAGTGCTTGCCTTCTTCCAAATATGCCTTGGCTTCGGCCAATGTCACTTTATCCAGCCACTGCTGATCAGGCTTGCCGAAGTTAATGGCGACCTTTTCCACGGCCGTGCTGATGATGAACGTGTCCGCGCCCAGCTTGGTGGCCAGCAGCGAGGAGGCGAAATCCTTGTCTATGACCGCGGCGATACCGTGCAGATGACCTTTCTCATCGGCGACGACGGGGATGCCGCCTCCACCGACGGTGATGACGATCTGTCCGGCGGCGATCAGGGCACGGACTGACGGCTCTTCAACGATGCGCGTCGGGATGGGCGAGGCCACCACGCGCCGCCAGCCACGACCGGCATCTTCCACAACGTCCCAGCCGTCACGTTCGCGCCGTTTCATGGCCTCTTCCTCGTCCATGAACGAGCCGATAGGTTTGGTCGGGTTCTTGAAGGCGGGATCGTCCGCGCTGACTTCGGTCTGAGTGACGATCGTTGCTACGGCGCGGTCGATACCCATATCGAGGAAATGATTCTGCAGGCTCTGTTGCAGCGCGTAGCCAATGGCCCCTTGCGAGTCGGCGCCACATACATCAAGGGGGACCTCGTGTAGTTCGTGGCTGGCCAGCTCGGAGCGACGCAGGATGAATCCAACTTGCGGTCCGTTACCGTGGGCGATGGCGACGTTCCAACCGTCCTTGACCATCCGGGCGATGTGTCCGGCCGTCTCATGCGCCGCCTGGTATTGGTCTTCGACGCTTTGATGTTGCTTGTCTTTGATCAGTGAATTGCCGCCGATGGCGATGACGGCCAGTTTTCCGTTCATGGGATGACTCTCCAAAAGGGACACAGGCGACCGGCCGAGCTGGTGCACGACCGGCCGCCTGTGATCAACGGTCAATGGGTAAGTAGGTAATGTGCAGAAAAACGGACTACATGGTCAGCGCCATGGCGGCCTTCTGGACATGCAGACGGTTCTCGGCCTCATCATAGACGACGCTCTGCGGGCCTTCGATGACGCCGTCAGTGACCTCGATGTTGCGATCGGCCGGCAGGCAGTGCATGTAGATGGCGTCTTCCTTGGCCATGGCCATGCGGCGCTCGTCAGTGATCCAGTCGGTGTACTGCTGGCTGATCTTGGCCGACTCGGCATGGTCGGAGGTGGTCAGCATGGAGCCCCAGCTCTTGGCGTAGATGACGTCGGCGTCCTTGAACCCGGCATCGAACTCCTCGAGTACCTCGAACGAGCCGCGCGACTTGCGGGCGTTTTCCTTGGCCTGTTCCATGATCTCGGGCATCAGCTTGAACTCCGGCGGACGGGTCAAGCGCACGTTCATCCCAAAGCGGGTCATGAGCAGGATGAGGCTCTGGGGCACACTGATCGGCTTCTGGTAGCTGCTGGCGTAGGCGTAGCTGACGTTGATGGTCAGGCCGCGCGGGTCGCCTTTCTTCTCGATGATGGTCATCAAGTCGGCCAGGATCTGGAAAGGATGGTAGACGTCACACTGCATGTTGAGGACGGGCACGCGGGAGGCCGCGGCAACCTCGCGGATGTATTTGTTGCCGTAATCCCAGTCGCACTGGCGGATGGCGATGCCGTCGGTGTAGCGGCCGATGATCTCGCCGATCTCCATAGCGGTATCGCCGTGGCTGATCTGCGTGGTCTGGCTCTCGATGAACTGCGCGTGGCCGCCCAGTTGGGCCATGCCTGCCTCGAAGCTGACGCGCGTGCGGGTGCTGCTGAAGAAGAACAACATGCCCAGCACCTTGTCGCGCAGATAGGCATGGGGCTGACCCAGAGCGCGCTTGCGCTTCAGATCGAAAGCAACGTCAAGCAGGGTGTCGATCTCTTCCTTTGTCCACTCCTGGGTGGTGATCAGGTCGCGACCGTGTAGATTAGTTTGCATGGTTTCTCCAATTCCTAGTTAAGCTAAACAACTCAATTCAGGCGGTTTTACCTGAGATGCACAAATTAGATCTTGCCCTTCAGCATGGCCGGGAGCAGGGCGTAGAACTTGGTCGCCTCAACGACATCTTCCAACGGAACGTGTTCTTCGACGGCGTGAGCATAGATCTCGTCGCCAGGGCCGAAGCCGATGCTGGGGATGCCCGCCTTGCCGCGCCAGTAGTTGCCGTTGGTCGAGAAGTCCCACTTGCCAGCGGGCACGTCGCGGCCCCACAGCGCCTTGATCGTTTCCTTGCCGGCGACAACGAACGGATCGTCCTCTTCCAGCGCCCAGGCGGGGAAATATTTGTCGTAGACGAAGACCGCGCCGGTGTGGCTTGGCTCATCGTAGACGAGGCGATTGATCGAGAAGTCCTTGCGAGTCTCTTCGGGGATCAGCTTTTCGATGGCGGCGATGACCGATTCCGGCGTCTCGCCAAAGGTGACGCGACGGTCGATGAAGATGCGGCACTCATCGGGCACGGCGTTGTCGCTGGGGGAGATGCTGGAGATGCGGGTCACGGTGATGCGTCCCTGGCCCAGGAATTCGTGGGTTGGCAGGGTCGCGTCGCTGTCGCGAATGCCTTCGACGACCGGCATCATCTTGTAAACGGCGTTGTCGCCCATGAAGTTGCTGGCGGCGTGGGCGCTGACGCCCTTGCAGACGACCTCCAGTTCGAGGCGTCCTTTGTGGCCGCGGTAGACGTTCATCTTGGTCGGCTCGCCGATGACGACAAAGTCGGGTTTGATGTTCTCCCAATCGACGAATGCCTGGCAGCCGATGCCGTCGCACCACTCCTCGATGTTGCCGAGGTAGTAGGCAGTGTAGCCGTCGAGCAGCCCCATATCGCGGGCGATGGCCATGCCATAGACCATACCGGGGGTACTCCCTTTTTCGTCCAGCGCGCCACGCGCGTAGAACATACCGTCCTCGATCTTGCCCTGGAACGGATCCCATTGCCACTGGTCTGGGTCGCCGATTCCGACGGTGTCGATGTGGCTGTCGTAGAGGAGAATCTTGGGGCCGTTGCCGATCTTGCCAACGATGGAGCCGTAGCGATCGACGTAAACCTTGTCGAAGCCGAGGCGGGTCATCTCTTCGCCGATCCGCTTGCCGACGGCTTCGATGTCGCTGTCCATGCTGGGGATAGCCACGATTTCACGGAAGAACTTCAGCAGATCTTCCCGCGCTTCGGCTACACGACGATTCAATTCATCAATCTGGTTACTCATATTTGTTAACTCCCTCAAAAACTATGGTATTTGGGTTAATTACGAAACAGACCCCGATCCGGGGCGGTTCTAAGGATCAAACTCGACGACGAAGAATGCGGAAACGAAGGAGGTCGTCACGGAAATAGGACATGGCCTTCAGGATAGGCACATTGTCATCATCATAGCCGATTTCATCGAAGGCGATCAGGGGAGTGCCGGGCGCGATTAGCAGGGCCTCGGCCAGTTCGCTATCAGCTGCGATCGGCATGATCTCGGATAGGTAGTAGGCCAATCGCCGGTGACTGAACATCTCCAGGAAATCGTATACTGGCCGTTCCAGATCTTCGGCCGTATAAGGTTCTGCCAGCAGACGCGTCGGCAGGTAATTATGGGCCAGGATGACCGGTACGTCGTCTTCCAGGAAGAGCTTGCTGGTGAACAGAACCTGTTCGTCGGCGGCCAGCGATAGTTCGTTGATGATGTTTTTCGGTAGCCCTTCATCTCCGACGGTCAATGCGTATGCTTCCAGGACGCGCGTGGAGGGTGTGAAGCCGTGAGCCCGGAGCACCGCTTCATAAGACCAGATCTCATCCAGCCGCGAGCGAATTTGTAGCACGGGGTCGTTGACGAACGTACCGGAGCCTTGCCGGCGACTGATGGTTCCTTCCATCTCCAGCCGGCTGAGGGCCTCTCGGACGGTGGTGCGGCTGACTCCCAACAGTTCAGCTAATTCCATCTCGGGGGGGACGCGGCTATCGGCGAACTGCCCTTGGACGATAAGGTCCTTGATATGGGCTTTAACCTGATCGGTTAGGGAAGGCGCGCGCCGGAGCATTTGAATGGCTATATTAGATTAAATCAATTTGTATATTGGTATGATTGTATGACAAATAGTACCCGTATTCCGGATGGATGTCAAGCGTAAGATTGCTACATGCCCCCCAGGTTGGTACAATTAACAAGTCTTAATGATCCCCGGCAGGCGTAGCCCCGGTATAGGAGCAATTGGTGAATCAGACTCAAATCCAGGCGGCGGAGTATTGGGAATCCCAATTCTCGCTCTCCGATTCTGACCTTGAGCAAATCTACAACTATTTTCTTGATACAGGAAAGCCCCAAAGTTCGGCCAAATTGGCTGAATTGATCATTCAACTTCGGGTGCGGGAACGGGAGAACGAGCTACGCCGCGTCATGGCCGGTCGTACTGTCTATCAGCCCGAGAGAGCATACGAGGTGGGTGAGGAATTGGTTTTCCCGGCGCTGAAGCTGGCCCAGGGCAAAGTGACCGGCGTGCGCGAGGGTTTCAATCCTGACTACGGCGAGTTCAGCGTGATTAGCGTCGCGATCAAGGGGAAATCCCGTGAATTCGCAGCCAACTTCAAACAATCGCACCCGCTGAACATCAGTGATACTGGAGAGTTGACCGCCCAGATGGTTGGCGACGCTCAGAACATTCAGGCGGCCTATGGCGATGCCGTCGCGAAAAAGATCGACGCATCTCTGGAAAAACGAGAGGATTTCATTCATGTTGGCGAGCGTTGGTTCGTGAAGCCGCTCCTGGCCGACATCAATATCGGCCATCTGCATCTGACTGAAGCCATTCTGGAGGTGGCCAAAGGCGGCCCACTGACAACGGCCCAAATCCTGCCGCAGTTGGAACTGGATTCTGATATCGACCCTGACGTGCAGGCGTTCTCGCTGACGCAGCAGATGCAACTCGACGGCCGCTTTGATGAGGTTTCGTCGCACGGGCCGTCGACCTGGTTCCTGCATCGTATGGAACCGGATGGCGTTCAGACGATTCCGGAGCGGCTCGTGTATCAGCCGGTTTCCTATGATCGCAGTGCGCTGACCCCACAGCAGATTTTGTTGGAACAGGAACTGGATGACGAGTGGTCCGACAACCCTCCGATTGAGGTGGCTGTACCGGTTATGCTGGCCTTGTCCTATCCGCATCGCTGGGCCGGAACGTTGCCCATTAATTCCAGGACTCGCGCCTTATTTAAGCCTGGTTGGTCTCCGCGACAGCGGATCACGTTGGTCGACGACCAGACCAATGAGGAAATCCCCGCCTGGGTGGTCGCTGAAGGGCGCTATGTATATGGACTTTCTCAATGGTACCGCGACAACCAGATCCCGGTGGGAGGGTTTATTCATCTGCAACCCGGCCCCGAGCCGGGAATCGTCATGCTAGGCTTTGATCGCCGGCGGCCGCAACGCGAATGGGTGCGACTGGCCGTTGTGAAGGATAACCGAATCCAGTTTGAATTAATGCGTCGCGCCGTTCCCTGTGGCTATGACGATTTACTGATCGTCGGCACGGATGTTGTGACGGCCATCGACGCACACGCGCGCCGGGCCTCCTCGATGAAAATGTCGGTAGCGGCATTACTGACCGAGGTATTTCCGTCATTGGCCGGCCTGACGCCACAGAATACCGTCCATGCCAAAACGCTCTACAGCGCGGTTAATATGTTGCGACGACTGCCGCCGGGACCGATCTTCGCCGAACTCGTACGCAATCCCGCATTCAAGTCTGTTGGCGATCATTACTGGCAATATGGAGGCGCGGCTTAGCGCCCATTGATGGTGAGGAGACATTGTCTTTGTCTAGAAATCCGCGGCCACAGATTAAAGCGGCAAGCCTGCGCCGCGTAACGCCTGACACCCGATTTTATATCGACTACTCCTGGTGGGATGAAAGCCATCTCGATCTAAAGACCTACCTGTTGGCGCGCCTGTCGCTGGGCAGCGAACTTGGGCAGGAGATAGCTGCCGACCAGATTGATCTGGTTGACTCCAAGACCGGCGAGGTACGCCGGGTCGACGCCTTCCAATATCTCGTGCGCAGCTACTTCAGCCGGCACGGTAACGACATGGCGACCCAGGGTTCGCTGGTGGATGCCGTGTTCAGCGTCCTGTTGGCTAACGGCAACGAACCGCTGACGGCGACCGAGATCGCCGAACAGGTCCACAGGCAACCCGATCTTATCGTCAAAACCTTCGGTGGGCCGACGATCTTTAACGGCATCCGGCCGTTGTTTGACGACGATTAGGCGCTGCGCCGGCCGGATTAGGTAAACCTCGCCCGTAACCTGGGACAGAACCGGCATTCCTCGCCGGGTGCGTTCAATCATAGCCTCTCGTTAACGTCGTTGACGCAGCCATCCTCGCCCATTACAATTGAAATTGCCCGCCCCCGTAGCTCAATAGGACAGAGCGTCGGCCTTCTAAGCCGAATGTTGCAGGTTCGAGCCCTGCCGGGGGCGCACAAGCGCCGGAACTCTGATGACAGTCAAACTATTCACCGTTAATGAAATGGTGGCCGCCGAGAAAGCGGCCGATGCTGCCGGCCTGACCTATGCCCAGATGATGGAGACGGCTGGCCTGCGTGTGGCCGAGGCTATCTGGCAGCGCTATGAAGTCGTTGGACGGCAGGTGCTCGTCCTGGTGGGGCCGGGTAACAATGGCGGAGACGGGTTAGTGGCCGGGCGCTATCTGGCCGAGGCAGGGGCGAAGGTCGCCTTCTATTTGTTGAAGGCGAGGTCGGCTGATGGCGATGCCAATATGGCCCAGGCCGAGGCGATGGGGCTGGAATTTTTGTTGGCTGAGCATGACCAGCGGTTCCGCATCTTGCATCACCGTTTGCAAACCACCGACATCCTCATCGACGCGCTGCTGGGAACGGGGGCCTCGCGGCCGATCGTCGGGGTTTTGGGCGAACTTATGCGACAAGTGAGTCTGGGTATCGCCGGAAGGCGGCAAGCGGGGAACAGGCCGTCGCCGCTGATTCGTGTTGCCGCGCCGCCACTTCCTCCTGAGACAGAAGCTCCGGAGGATAAGTTGCCTGGCTGGCCGGTGGTCGTCGCCGTCGACTGCCCCAGTGGACTGAACTGCGATAGCGGCGAACTGGATCCGCTGGCGATCTCCGCCGATCACACTGTCACCTTTGCCGGGCCTAAGCGCGGCCACTTCAAGTTCCCCGGCGCGGCCGCGTGTGGCGAACTGATCGTGGCCGATATCGGCATCGATCCCCAATTACCGGTCGTTGCCGCTGTCCCGATCGAACTGGCGACGGCTGATCTGGCCCGTCGATTGCTGCCCAAGCGGCCGTTGGACGGACACAAGGGGACATTTGGTACCGCGCTCATCGCCGCCGGTAGCATCCGCTACTGGGGCGCGCCGGCTCTTGCCGCTCGCGGCGCGTTTCGCAGTGGCGTGGGTCTGGTGACGCTCGCCGTGCCGCAACGCTTGCGTCCGGCGCTGGCGAGCCAGTTTCCCGAAGCGACTTATCCGTTGATCACCGATACTGATCTGTTGGGAGTCTCAACAGCGAATTTGCTTCTGAGTTCGCTAAAGGATTACTCGGCGATTCTTATCGGGCCGGGGCTGGGTGAAGCCGGTTCCTTCCTGGGGGCCATGCTCGACGGTTTGCGCGAGCCGCCCCAGGGACATACGCCGCCGTTGGTCATCGACGCTGACGGGTTGAATTTGCTGTCAATGTTGGACGGTTGGCCGAAACGCCTGCCGCCGGGCACTATTTTGACGCCGCACCCAGGTGAAATGGCGCGGTTGGTTGGCCGCCCGCTCGACGCCATCCGTGACGAGGACCGGGTTGAATTGGCGCGAGAGAAGGCGGCCGAGTGGGGTCATATCGTCGTCCTGAAGGGCGCCTATACGGTCGTTGCCGCGCCGGACGGTCGGGCTACATTGCTGCCGTTCGCCAATCCGATCCTGGCCGTGGGAGGCAGCGGCGATGTGCTGGCGGGGATCATCGCCGGCTTGCTGGCCCAGGGGCTGGCGAGTTATGAAGCGGCGGTGTTGGCGGGTTATCTTCATGGCGCTGCCGGAGAGATGGCTCGCGACTTCTGGGGCGATTCCGGCTTGCTGGCCGGCGAGCTGGCCGATTGGGTTTCCCACGCGCGACGGGCGTTGACGCTGTGAGCGTTGACGCTATGAGCGTTGACGCTATGAGCGTTGACGCTATGAGTACAGACACTGAATTGAAACAGAATTTGCCCGAGGGATTGCCAAACAAGCGCAGTCATGATAGACTTCATGACTGGCCCGTGGAACGGGTTTTATATTTACGCGACTAATATTAACCAGGTTTCCTGGGGCAGCGACGGCGTTCCGGCAGGAACGTTGTTTTTTCGTTCTTTGGAGCACAGAATCATGTCTGATTTACTATTGAAAGCATTTGATAAGGAAAAGAACTCGGACCTGCCGGAGGTAAGCGTAGGCGATAGCGTCACGGTTTACGTGCGCATCAATGTCGGCGACAAAAACGAGCGTGTCCAGATGGTTCGTGGCACGGTCATCCGCAAGCGTAACGAAGGCAACAATGCCAACTTCACTGTTCGCCGGATCGCGTCTAATGGCATCGGCGTCGAGCGAACCTTCCTGGCCAATTCCCCGCGAATTGAGAAGATCGAGATTCAAAGCCACGGTCACGTCCGTCGCGCGCGCCTCTATTTCCTGCGCAACCGCACGGGCAAGGCGACGCGTCTGCGCGCCAAGCGGACTTTTGACTCGCGATAGTCCGTTCCCTTGCATCACCGCCCAATGGCGGTAAACTCGAGTCATGTGATCAATAACAGGTGAAAGCATTCGTCTTTCACCTGTTTTGCTTTGTTTCTTGCCGGAGATAACCCTGAGATGACTAACCTAAAAAATAACAATCGGCCGATGATCGGGTTGACGACCTATCGTAAGACGACCAAACAAGCGCCGTCGGTGACATACTTTGCCCTGATGCCTAGCTATATCGAAGCGGTGGAAGCCGCGGGAGGAACGCCGGTAATGATCCCGCTGGGGCTGGGCGACGAGTCGTTGTTGAATCTGCTCGACAGGCTGGACGGCCTTGTGCTAACCGGCGGCGGCGATATCGCCGGGAAGTATTATCACAGTGAGCATCTGGGACAGATCTTCGACGTCGATGAGGATCGCGACCGTGTCGAGCTGATTCTGGCGCGGGCCGCCATAGAGCAGAACAAGCCATTGCTGGCTATTTGCCGTGGCCATCAGATGTTGAATGTCGCCCTGGGCGGTACGCTCTACGAAGATGTCTATAAATGGATGCCGGGCGGGATGAAGCACGATTTCTTCGACGATCATCCGCGCAATTATCGGGCGCACGCGGTGACGATTGAGCCGGATAGCAAGCTGGCGATGGCTCTGGGGCGAACCGAGGCGATGGTCAATAGCCTGCATCATCAAGGCGTCCACGATCTGGCGCCGGGACTGGTGGCGACGGCTTATGCACCGGATGGCCTCATCGAGGGTGTTGAGTCGGTTGACCACCCCTTTGCCCTTGGCGTGCAATGGCACCCCGAAAACCTGATCGGGGACGACCCAACGATGCTGTCGTTGTTCCGCGGTCTGGTGAACGCTACTGAATTGGTTCGCTCGTGAGCGCAATGACGCCAGTCGGCCGAGCGTTGGAAGCGCTAGGCGTTCCCTTCCGCGAGTTTAGTCACGAGGGGCCGGTTCGTTCTCTGGAGCAGGCGGCCGAAGAGCGCGGGCAGCGCCCTGAACAAGTCGTTCGCAGCATCCTGTTCCGCCTGGCGCAGGATGAGTACCTGATGGTCGTGGTGGGTGGCCCGAAGCAGATCAACTGGAAGGCGCTGCGCCATGTCGTGGGGCATTCGCGGATGACGATGGCTACGCCGGATGAGGTTCGCGCCGTGACAGGCTATGAGATCGGGGCGGTAGGGCCGTTTGCTCTGGCGCAGCCGGTTCGGATTTTCCTGGATGAGAGCGTGATGCGGGAGGAGGAGATCTCTCTCGGCTCGGGCGTACGCGGCACGGCCGTCATCCTGACCGCGGCCGATCTGGCGCGGGCATTGGGCGACGTCGAGCGGGTGTCGGTCCTCTAGATCTATTCCAGTTCGTCGAACCAGGCCAGTAGAGCGGCCAGTTGTCGCACGACGTCTTCGCGCCCCCCGTTGTTGCTGATGATGAAATGGGGGTGGCGTGGCGGCTCGAAGAAACCGGCGATCATCCGGGCGTATTCGACGGTCACAGGATTGTTGCCGTGTGAGAGACGTGCCAGCCGCACCGCTTCGTCGGCCTCCACCAGCACGTAGACGATGTCCGGGTGGGCCGCGGCGATAAGCTCGCGATGATGTTCCTTGAATGTGGCCTGACAAAAAGCCAGGTTGGGGTAAGCCGAACGTAGTTCAGCGATGCGATCGATTAGCAGGCCGTAGAACCGGTCGCGCATTTCCGCTGTGAACGGCCGCCCATCGTGTACAGCGTCGCGCATCTCGGGTGTCAGGTCGAGATCGCCATCGTAGAATGTATAATCGAACTCGTCAGCCAGTATTTCGCCGACGTAATTCTTGCCGGCCGCGGGCAATCCGAACAGGTAGATCAACATACCAGACCCTGTCAAGGTAAAGATTTGCAGGCTCGTCCGGTGCCGCTGCCGTCCAGCCGGTGAACATCGCGGCCGGTCGTCTCCATGCAATAGTCGTAGCAGGTTTGTGCCTCGGATTGGGTCTGGAAATCGCGACAGTCGTAGAGATTGCGGTCGCAATCACATGGCCCCACCAGATCGGGGCGGCTCCACATGCCCGCGCCGGCCTCCTGGGCCTGACGTTGTAGCTCGCGGAAGTAGTTGGTCTGGGCTACGTCGGGCGGGAAGGTGACCAACCGAGCCATGCCGTTGAGC
>WBZO01002130.1_pt1 | contig 27035 bp, 19 predicted proteins | sample 5204261 | NCBI WGS metagenome assembly WBZO01 (sample SAMN12412400, study PRJNA552823) | activated sludge metagenome | isolation source: activated sludge from anammox sidestream of wastewater treatment plant... | place: USA: North Carolina | collected 2017-09
TCAGCGCCAGTTCGAGGAACAGCAGCGGCAGCGCCAGCGGCAGGAACAGTCGCGCCAGCAACAGGAAATGCAGCAGCGCGAGCAGAGGGACCAGCGCCAGTATCAGGGGCAGCGCCAGCGCCAGTTTGAGGAGCAGCAGCGCCAGCGGCAGGAACAGTCGCGCCAGCAGCAGGAGATGCAGCAGCGCGAGCAGAGGGACCAGCGCCAGTATCAGGGGCAGCGTCAGCGCCAGTTCGAGGAGCAGCAGCGCCAGCGGCAGGAACAGTCGCGCCAGCAGCAGGAGAAGCAACGGCGTCAGCAGGGCGAGCAGCAGCGCCAGTATCAGGGGCAGCGCCAGCGCGGCGAGGAAAATCGTCAGCGCACGGATTGGCAGGTCCAACAGCGCCGTTACTACGAGCAGGACCGCAACCAGCAGCGCGTTCGCGCGCGGCAGGAGCAGGAACGGCGCTGGGGCGATCTGCGCGAGCGCAACTGGGAGCGCGTGCGCGACTGGGGCCCCGGCTTCCAGCGGCGTCAATATTACCGCGGACCGGACTGGAACGACTGGCGCCGCCGCCACTATGTCGAGCGCCCGCGCTATTACTGGAACAATGACCGCTATTCCCGGCCGTGGTTCGACTATGGATCGGTCACCTATATCTCGATCTACTCGCCGACCTACATCATTCCCTACGACGCCTATGACACTTATGGCTCGACCTATTACGGGCCTGTAGCCTGCAACCGCGACGTGGTGGGAGCCATTCTGGGCGGCACGGCCGGCGCCTTGATCGGTGCGCATAATGGCGGCGCGGGCGCGACCATTGGCGGCGCCATTGTCGGTGCCATACTCGGCGGCGCGCTCGGTCAGGCGATCGATATGAGCGATCAGGCGTGCTACGGCCAGGTGCTCGAATATGTGCCGAACAATCAGCCCGTCTATTGGGAGGATAACGGCGCGCAATACCAGGTGACGCCGATGCGCACCTATCAGAACCCGCAGGGGCTCTATTGCCGCGAGTACCAGACCTCGATCTATATCGACGGCTATCCGCAGGATGCCTATGGCACCGCCTGCCGCCAGCCCGACGGTTCATGGCAGATCGCCGACTGAACTGATGATCGGCGGCGCGGTCCGTAAATGCAAAAGCCGCATCCTCGGATGCGGCTTTTGTCGTTTGCAATCCCCGTGAGGGCGCTTCAGCTATCGCGGCGGCCGGTGATCCTCGAGACGTCGCGCACCGCGCCACGCGCGGCGCTCGTCGTCATGGCGGCATAGGCCTGAAGCGCGGCCGAGACGCGGCGCTTGCGCTGTTCCTTCGGCTGCCATCCGGCCGCGTCCTGCGCCTCACGGCGCGCGGCGAGCACCGCATCATCCACCGCGAGATGGATCTTGCGGTTCGGAATGTCGATCTCGATCCGGTCGCCGGTCTCGACGAGGCCGATCGTTCCGCCTTCTTCCGCTTCCGGCGAGACATGCCCGATGGAAAGGCCGGAGGTGCCGCCCGAGAAGCGCCCGTCGGTGATGAGCGCGCAGTCCTTGCCAAGGCCCTTCGATTTCAGATAGCTCGTGGGGTAGAGCATTTCCTGCATGCCCGGCCCGCCGCGCGGCCCCTCATAGCGGATGACGACGACTTCGCCCGCCTTCACTTCGCCGGTGAGGATGCCGGAGACGGCCGCGTCCTGGCTTTCATAAACGCGCGCCGTGCCGGAGAAGACGAGGATCGATTCATCGACGCCCGCCGTCTTCACGATGCAGCCTTCCTCGGCGAGGTTGCCGTAGAGAACGGCGAGGCCGCCATCCTTGCTATAGGCATGGGCGATGTCGCGGATGACGCCGTTCTCGCGGTCGAGATCGAGCGCATCGAAACGCCGTGCCTGCGAGAACGCCTCGGTCGTGCGCACGCCGCCCGGCGCCGCGCGGAAGAATTCACCGGCTTGCGGGTTCTTCGTGCGGCGCACGTCCCAATGCTCGATCGCTTCTCCGAGTGTGGGACTGTGAACCGTCGAGACATTGCGGTGAATGAGACCGGCGCGATCGAGCTCGCCGAGAATGGCGAAGATGCCGCCCGCGCGGTGAACGTCCTCCATATGCACGTCGGAGCGCGCCGGCGCGACCTTGCAAAGGTTCGGCACCTTGCGAGACAGGCGATCGATATCGCGCATGGTGAAGGGCACGCCGCCTTCATGCGCCGCCGCGAGAAGATGCAGAACCGTGTTGGTCGAGCCGCCCATGGCGATGTCGAGCGACATCGCATTCTCGAAGGCGGCGAAATTCGCGATGTTGCGCGGCAGAACGCTCTCGTCGTTCATCTCGTAGTGACGCCGCGTGATCTCGACGATGAGCCTTCCCGCCTCGAGGAAAAGCCCCTTGCGGTCGGCATGGGTCGCGAGCGTCGAGCCGTTGCCCGGCAGCGAAAGGCCGAGCGCCTCGGTCAGGCAGTTCATCGAATTGGCGGTGAACATGCCCGAGCAGGAGCCGCAGGTGGGGCAGGCCGAGCGTTCGATGACGAGGCTTTCTTCCTCGCTCACATTGTCGTCGGCAGCAGCGACCATCGCGTCGATGAGATCGACCGCGCGTTCCTCGCCCTGCCAGGTCACCTTGCCCGCTTCCATCGGCCCGCCGGAGACGAAGACCGTCGGGATGTTGAGGCGCATCGCGGCCATCAGCATGCCGGGCGTGATCTTGTCGCAATTGGAAATGCAGATCAGCGCGTCGGCGCAATGCGAATTCACCATATACTCGACGCTGTCGGCGATGAGGTCGCGCGAGGGCAGGCTGTAGAGCATGCCGTCATGGCCCATGGCGATGCCGTCATCGACGGCGATGGTGTTGAACTCCTTGGCGACGCCGCCGGCCTTCTCGATCTCGCGGGCGACCATCTGGCCAAGGTCCTTCAGATGGACATGGCCCGGCACGAATTGAGTGAAGGAGTTGGCGATGGCGATGATCGGCTTGCCGAAATCGCTGTCCGTCATGCCTGTGGCGCGCCAGAGGCCGCGCGCGCCCGCCATGTTGCGGCCATGGGTCGATGTACGTGAACGATAGGGAGGCACGGGTCCAAATCCTTTCGTCTGGAGCGAGGGGCCGAGGCCCTGGGAGAGGGCGCGGCCGACGGGCTCGAATTGCCGGAATGGCGTCTTTTATCCGGCTGTGCCCCAATAGACAAATCCCGCGTTCGCTTTCTCAGGAGCGGGCAAGGGGCACCTCTGGGCCTCATCGGAGACGCCGCTGAGGAAGATGGGCTGAGCGCTACCCACCATCGGCGGACGGGGCGCGAAATGCCATGTGCGCTTTCAAGGGCAGGGCGCGGTCATGGCGCGTGCGGACGATCGGGGGGCAAGGTCGGTAGCGTTGCGGATTGGCGAGGCGCTCGCTTGGCTATCGCGATAGGGTGAAATTGCCGTCATGGAGCCAAATTGCGGGGTGCTGGCGTCATAAAAAGAGGCTAGCATTGAACGCGGATGGGGGGATGAGGCTCGCACTTGTGCGCTGGAGCGGGCAATTGCAAGCCTCGGCCGCCTTTATCTCGGAGGCAGGGAACTGCCTTCATCTGAAATGAGGCTGAAACGGAGCTTCTCATGATTGGAAAAATCGGGACGGGACTCGTCGCGATGGCCGTCGCCGGATTGATCTCGGTGGCCGCGCATGCCGAGGACAAGGTCCTCAACATCTACAACTGGTCCGATTACATCGCCCCGGACACCGTGGCGAAGTTTGAAAAGCAGACCGGCATCAAGGTGCGTTACGACGTTTATGATGGCAACGAGACGCTCGAGGCAAAGCTCATGGCCGGCCATTCCGGCTATGACGTCGTCGTGCCGACCGCCTTCCCGTTTCTCGATCGCCAGATCAAGGCCGGCGTCTATATGAAGCTCGATAAGAGCAAGATCCCGAACTACAAGAATCTCGATCCGAAGCTCATGGCGCGCGTCGCCGCCGCCGATCCCGGCAACGAGCATGCCGTGATCTGGATGTGGGGCACGGACGGCGTCGGCTACAATGTGAAGGCGGTTGAGAAGGTGCTGCCCAACGCGCCGGTCAATTCGCTCGACATGATCTTCAAGCCGGAAGTCGTCTCGAAGCTCGCCAAGTGCGGCGTGACCATGCTCGATTCGCCAACCGACGTGATCCCGGTCGCGCTCAACTATCTCGGCCTCGATCCCAATTCGCAGAAGCCCGAAGACCTGCAGAAGGCTCAGGACCTGCTGATGAAGATCCGGCCCTACATCAAGTATTTCAACTCGTCGCAATACATCAACGATCTCGCCAATGGCGACATCTGCGTGGCCTTCGGCTGGTCGGGCGACGTTTTCCAGGCGGCGAACCGCGCCGTCGAAGCCAAGAACGGCATCGAGATCAAATATTCGATTCCGAAAGAAGGCACGCTGATCTGGTTCGACACGATGGCCATCCCGAAAGATGCGCCGCATCCCGAGCTTGCCTATCAGTGGATCAACTTCGTCCTTCAGCCGGAGATCGAGGCGGCGAACTCGAATTATGTCGCCTATGCGAACCCCGTTCCGTCTTCCAAACCGCTGGTCGAAGAGACCGTGCGGGACGATCCGAACATCTATCCTTCCGAGGAAGTGATGGATAAGCTGTTCGCCGTTCCGACCAAGTCGGAGAAGTTCACTCGGCTCCAGACGCGCGCCTGGACGTCGATTCGGACTGGACAGTAATCGAGCAAACCCCGGCGGCGCGGCCGCCGGGGTTTCTCATCGCCGGGGGTTCAATGGCGAGCAAAGGCAATACCTCGTGGATCGAAGGGCTGGCGTCATCGCTGGCCCGAATTGGTTTGACGGGCAGGCGCTTCGTCATCGGCGTTCCGCTGATCTGGTTGTCGCTCTTTTTCCTGCTGCCGTTTCTGATCGTTCTCAAGATCAGCTTCGCGACGCAGATCCTCGGCATCCCTCCATATACGCCGCTGTTCGACTGGAGCGGGGGAGGGTGGCTGCCCCGGCTGCAACTGGATTTTTCCAACTACGCCTATCTGTTCGAAGACAAGCTCTACATCGTCGCCTACCTGAATTCGGTCAAGATCGCCTTCTTCGCGACCTGTATCTGCATCCTGATCGCCTACCCCGTGGCCTATGGCGTCGCGCGCGTGCCGGAGAACTGGCGCAATCCGCTGCTGCTTCTCATCGTCCTGCCGTTCTGGACGTCCCTGCTGCTGCGCGTCTATGCCTGGATCGGCCTTCTCAAGAACAACGGCATCATCAACAATTTCCTGGTTTCCATCGGCCTGATCACCGATCCGCTGCCGATGATGAACAATGCCTTTTCGATCTATGTGGGCATTGTCTATTCCTATCTGCCGTTCATGCTGCTGCCGCTCTATGCGTCGCTGTCGCGCATGGACCTCACGCTGCTCGAGGCGGCGGCCGATCTCGGCGCCTCGCGCACGCGCGCCTTCTTCTCGGTCACGCTGCCGCTCTCCATTCCCGGCGTCATCGCGGGCGGCATGCTCGTCTTCATTCCAGCGATCGGCGAATTCGTCATACCCTCGCTTCTCGGTGGCCCGAGCACGACCATGATCGGCCGCGTGATCTGGGACGAGTTCTTTGAAAACCAGGCATGGCCGGTCGCCTCGGCGGTCGCCATCGCTCTCATGCTGTTCCTGGTCGTTCCCATCATGATCTTCCAGCATTATCAGGCGCGTTCGGAGCAGCCATGAAAGTCACCAGCCTCTCGCCCTTTGTGCTGATCTCCATGATGCTGGGCTTCGTGTTCCTTTACGCGCCCATCGTCGTTCTCGTGATCTTCTCGTTCAACGCCTCGCGTCTCGTGACCGTCTGGGCGGGCTTTTCGACCAAGTGGTACGTCTCGCTCCTCACCGACGATCAGGTGCTCGGCGCGGCCTATCTGAGCTTCCGCATCGCCTTCATGAACGCGACGCTCTCGGTCATATTGGGCACCATGGCGGCGTTCGCGCTGGTCCGCTTCGGCCGCTTCTACGGCCGCTCGGTCATGATCCAGTCGATCTCCTCGCGGCTCGTTCTGCCGGATGTCATCCTCGGACTGTCGATCCTTCTTCTCTTCGTGGCGATGCAGAGCCTTATCGGCTGGCCGACGCGGCGCGGCTTCACCACCATCCTGATCGCGCATGTGACCTTCTCGTCCGCCTATGTCGCCATCGTCGTCCAGTCGCGGCTTGCCGGCCTCGACCGCACCTTCGAGGAGGCCGCCTTCGATCTCGGCGCGAGCCCCTTCAATGTGTTTCGCACCGTCACCCTGCCACTCATCGCGCCTTCGCTGGTCGCGGGCTGGCTTCTCGCCTTCATCCTTTCCTTCGACGATCTCGTGATCGCGAGCTTCGCCTCGGGCCCCAACGCCACGACGTTGCCCATGGTCATCTTCTCGAAGGTGAGGTTCGGCATCACGCCGGAAATCAATGCGCTGGCCACGATCATCGTCGTCGGCGTCGCCATCGGCGTCATCTTCGCGGGCAATCTGTTGCAGCGTCAGGCGGCGCAACGCCAGAAATAGGCCACGCAGTTCGCGCGCGCCCCGCGCACCCTTCACTCTGGAAGCGGCATGCAATGACTGCGATGATGCCGCATAGGGCCGTACGTCGAAAAGATATGGCCGTATCAGGAGGGGAGGCACCGCATATGGGCAGCATCGACATTCATTATCAGAGCCTGACGCAGATATCCCGCGAGATCAGAAGGGGCGCTGTCTCGCCCGTCGAGGTGACGCAGGATCTGCTCGGCCGGATCGCGCGTCTGGAACCCCGCCTCCACAGCTATGCGACCGTGATGGAAGAGGCGGCGCTTGCCGATGCCCGCCGCGCGGAGAGCGAAATCGCCCGGGGAATGGATCGCGGGCCGCTGCATGGCGTGCCGGTCGCCGTCAAGGATCTCTGCTTCACGAAGGACGCGCCGACCGGGTCGGGCACCACCATCTATCGCAACTGGACGCCGGATCATGATGCGACCGTCGTCGAGCGCCTGCGCCGCGCGGGCGCCGTCATTCTCGGCAAGCTGCAGCTCACCGAGGGCGCGACCGGCCATCACCATCCGGACATCGTCCCGCCCGTCAATCCGTGGGGTGCCGACCGCTGGACGGGCGTTTCCTCGAGCGGCTCGGGCGTCGCCACGGCGGCGGGCCTCTGCTTCGGCTCGCTCGGCACCGACACGGCGGGGTCGATCCGCTTTCCGTCCGCAAGCTGCGGCCTCACTGGGATCAAGCCGAGCTGGGGCCGCGTCAGCCGCTATGGCGTGTTTCCGCTCGCGGAATCGCTCGACCATATCGGGCCGATGGCGCGGAGCGCCGCCGATGCCGCCGCGATCCTCGGCGCCATTGCGGGTGCGGATGCGAACGATCCGACCGCGCGGCTCGAGCCGGTCCCCGATTACCTGGGCGGCATCTCTGGCGGCATCAGCGGCCTGCGCATCGGCATCGACTGGTCCTATGCGACCGACGGCGCCGACGAGGCGGTTGCGGCCGTCATCAGGGAAACACTTGCCGTGTTCAGCGAGCTTGGCGCGCGCATCCGCGAGATTTCGGTCCCCTCAATCGCGGGCATTCTCGCCAACGCCCTGACGCTGATGACGGTCGAGGCGGCGGAAGGCCACGCCGCGACCTTCCCCTCGCGCGCAAGCGAATACAGCCCCGGCCTCACCGGGCTCCTCGAGGTCGGGCGCGCGGTGACGGGCGTCGATCTCTTCAAGGCGCAGAAGGAGCGCTGGGCCTTCTCGGGCAGGCTCGCTTCCGTCTTCGAGGATGTCGATCTCATCCTCATGCCAGCGATCATGACGACCGTGCCGACGGTGGATGAAGCGAATGCGGCGATGGCCGACCCGGTTCAGGGCCTGCCTTCGCTCCTGCGCTTCACCGTACCGTTCAACGCTTCGGGAAATCCCTCGATCACCTTGCCGGGCGGCTATGACGCGCGCGGCCTGCCCATCGGCTTCCAGCTTGTCGGGCGGCATATGGCCGAGGACGTGCTCTGCCGCGCGGGCCACGCCTTCCAGCAGGCGACGGACTGGCACACGCGGCATCCGAAGCTCGACTGAAGGAGCGGGCCGGGCGGGCGTTAGGATCGCCCGCCCGTTCGCCCGTCAGTTCATTCCGCAGGCTGAAGATTGCCGGAAATGCTCCGCGCGACCGAGGCCACGACATCGCGATTGTCGTGATCCCAGGGGTGGAAGTCGCGCCGGAAGAAATCGCGCCACGGTTTTCCGAGCCCTCTCAGCGCGCCGCCCTTGCCGAAGAGATAGCGGATGCCGCCGATCCAGAGCCTGGCCTTCGAGCCCTCGTAGTCGCGCAGCATGATGCGCATGTGGCGCAGCGCGTCCCAGAAGAACTGCAGGGTGACGAAGAGCATGATCCGCCGACGCAGATAGTTCGTGCCGCCCACGGCGCGATAAACGTCGAAGGCGACCGCCTTGTGCTCGCTCTCCTCGATCGCGTGCCACTTCCAGAGCGCGACCATTTCGGGATGGGCGCCTTCCAGAAGCTCCGGGCGGCGGAGCAATGCGTCGGCAAGGATCGCGGTCCAGTGCTCATAGGCAACCGTCGCCGCGAGGCGGGCGATGGGCGGCAGGTTCCTGTCCGCCCAGGCTATGCGGTTGCGGATCGGCGCTTCGAGCCTGTCGAGCGGATAGCCACGGGCGGCGCAAAGCGCCTCGTTGTATTTCTGATGCTCGCGCCGGTGGATGGATTCCTGCGCCATGAAGCCACGTATATGGCTTTGCAGCTCGGGGTCCGTGATCTTGTCGCGATAATGCTTCACGGCGTTGATGAACTGCTCTTCGCCAACCGGAAACATGATGGAGAGCGCATTGTAGAAGGCGGTGGGAAAAGCCTCGCCGCCATGCCAATCGGTTGCGAGCACATCCGCGATCCTGAAATCGAGATTGCGCGGCGTGATCGAAACATCGTCGGGGGTGCGGGAAATCTTCTCCGCGCTGGTGGGGCTGCTCATCAGGGGCCTCTTCTGTCGTTCGGTATCCGCAATTTAGGAAAGGCCCGGCATCGTTCGAGGTCGAATCCGGCTAGATTGGGGGTCCAAACTGGCCAAATCGCGCGTGAAGGTATGGAAATGAATGTCCGTCATGGAGTTGCCGGGATTATGAGGCGCGGGTTCGCGCCCGGCGTGCCGGAAGCAACGGCATGACCGCCGGTTCCAAAACTCCGGAAATCCCCAAGGCGCCCGAAATCCCCAAGGCGCCCGAAATCTATGTCGATGCCGATGCCTGCCCGGTGAAGGAGGAGGTGCTGCGCGTCGCCGAGCGCCACGGGCTCGGCGTCTACATCGTCAGCAATGGCGGCATGAGGCCGAGCCGCCATCCGCTCGTCCGCACCGTCGTCGTGGCCGACGGCCCCGATGCGGCGGATGACTGGATCGCGGAGCGCATCGGGCCTGCGGATATCTGCGTCACCGCCGACATTCCGCTTGCCTCGCGCTGTCTCGAGCGCGGCGCGAAGGTGCTGAATGCCAACGGAAAGACGTTCACGGAGGAAAGCATCGGCATGGCGCTCGCCATGCGCGGCCTCATGCAGCATTTGCGCGAAACGAGCGACATCAGGGGCGGTCCGCCGCCATTCAGCCGCGAGGATCGCTCGCGCTTTCTGAGATCGCTGGAGGAGGTCGTTCAATCGGCGCTGAAAAGCGGGGGCGCACGCGACTAAGCGGCGAAAGCGGGTGGGCGCCCTTCACTTCAACAGGACGAAGCCATGCGATTTGAAGATCTCGCCTGCGCGGGCCGATGAGAGGAATGCAAGGAGCGCGGCCGCATCCTCGTTTCGCGAGGCGGTCGTCAGCGCCGCCGGATAGACGATCGGCTGATGCGTGTCCTCCGGGAAGAGCGCGACGATCCGCACGCCGGGCTCCGCCAGCGCGTCCGTGCGATAGACGATGCCGAGCGGCGCTTCGCCCCTTGCGACGAAGGCAAGCGCCGCTCTCACATTTTCGGCCTGCGCGATCCGGTTCTCGACGCTGGCCCAGACGCCGAGCTTTTCGAGCGCGGCCTTGCCATATTTTCCGGCCGGCACCGCCTTCGTGTCGGCCATGGCGAGCCGACCGGTTCCGAGCGCATGGGCAAGGTCGAAGCCGGGCGCGATCGTGAGCGAGACTCCGGAAGCCTTGGGCGCGATGAGGACGAGCCGGTTTCCGAGAAGGTCGATCCGCGACCAGGCCTTCAGCAGATGGCGGGCATCGAGATAGTCCATCCAGTCGAGATCGGCGGAAATGAAAAGATCGGCCGGCGCGCCTTGTTCGATCTGCCTGGCGAGGAGCGAACTTCCCGCATAGGAAATCCGCACCGTCTTGCCGCTTTCATGCGCCCATTCCGCTGTCACCGCGTCGAGCGCTTCCTTGAGGCTTGCCGCCGCGAAGACGAGCGGAGGATTGCTTGCCGCCCGCGCGGACGCTGCGGGCAGCACGAGAGCCGCGAGGAGGCCGAGCGCCAATCCGATGCCGCGCCATTTCATCATTTGGGCAAGCCTCGCTCCTGAAGGCTTCAAAGCACGAGCTGCGTCTGCGTGACGATGGCGGCGAGCTTGCCGCCGTCGCGGCTGATCCGGGTTTGCCAGACCATGAGCTTCCTCCCGCGATGCACGGGCGTCGAGACGGCATGGGCGGTTTCACCGAGCGGTATGGCGGCGAGGAAATTCGTCTTGCTCTCGACCGTGGTGGTCGAAGCACCCCGATCGAGATTGAGCACGGTGCCGATGGCGCCGAGCGTGTCGGCGAGCGCCATGATGGCACCGCCATGCATGATGTCGGGGACGGTGCAAAGTTCCTTTCGGACCGGAAGCCGCGCCTCCACGCATTCGGGCGTCGCGCTGACCAGTTCGAGCCCGAGAAGCTCTGCGAAGGGAAGTGGGGTCTTGCGCAGGCGTTCCATGATTTCGTCCGACATCTCGACCTCGTTGCTGGTGATGTGAATGAGGGACGTTAAGCCCTGAAGCGGAATTGCGTAAGGGCCGGATTCGGTCTACCCGGGAGGGCCATTTCAGCGGCCGCGAGCCCGGCGGCAACTCGGCGGTTGACATAGTTCTCTTTTGGAACTTACCTAGCCCGAGCACATGGCAGGAGGACAGGCATGACAGCCAGACGGAACGCGACGGCGGCGATCGTGGGGGCGGGCGATTTCATCGGCGCCGCCATTGCCCGGAAGTTTGCGGCGGAAGGCTATCAGGTTGTCGCCGGCCGCAGGAATGGCGACAAGCTCGCGTCGCTGAAGGCGGAGATCGAAGCGGCAGGCGGCGTCTGCATTGCCCGATCGCTCGATGCGCGCAGCGAGGAAGGGATCGTCGAATTTCTCAATGCTGCCGATGCCGTTGCGCCGCTCGAAGTCTGCATCTTCAATGTCGGCGCGAATGTGAATTTTCCGCTGCTGGACACGACCGAGCGCGTCTTCCGCAAGGTCTGGGAGATGGCCTGCTATGCGGGCTTTCTGACCGGGCGCGAGGCCGCGCGGCTCATGCTGCCGCACGGGCGAGGCTCGATCTTCTTTACCGGCGCGACGGCGAGCCTCAGAGGCGGCGTCGGCTACGCCGCATTCGCCTCGGCGAAATTCGGCCTGCGCGCGGTCGCGCAGAGCATGGCGCGCGAGCTTGGCCCGAAGAACATCCATGTCGCTCACCTCATCATAGACGCAGGCGTTGATACGGCCTTCGTTCGCGAGCGGATCAAGGCAGCGGGGGGCGAGGATGCGCTGAAGAGCCTCGCGCCCGACCAGCTCATGCATCCGGCCTCGATCGCCGAGACTTATTGGCAGTTGCACAGCCAGAAGCGAGACGCCTGGACGCATGAACTCGATATTCGTCCTTATAGGGAGCATTGGTAATGGTGAAGGTGGAGCACCACTTCGATTTTGGCAGTCCGAACTCTTATCTGGCCTGGAAAATCATTCCCGAAATCGAGAAGCGAACAGGCGTGACCTTCGAGAGTGTGCCGATCCTGCTCGGCGGCATCTTCAAGCTCACCGGCAATCAGCCGCCCATGATCGCTTTCGGCAATATCAGGAACAAGCCGCAATATGAGGCGATCGAGATGCAGCGCTTCATCGCGCGCCACAAGCTCGATGCCTTCAGGTTCAATTCCCACTTCCCGGTGAACACGGTGCAGATCATGCGCGGCGCCGTCGTCGCGGAAATGGAAGGCGTTCTGCCGAAATATATGGAGATCGTCTTCCGCGCCATGTGGGAGCAGTCGCTGAAGATGGACGATGCCGAAGTGATCCGCGCGGCGCTCGACGCGGGCGGGCTCGATGGCGCGCATATCACGGCGCGTATTCAGGACACGGACGTCAAGGAGAAGCTGATCGCGAACACGTCGGCCTCGGTCGAGCGCGGCAGCTTCGGCGCCCCGACCTTTTATGTCGGCAATGAGATCTTCTTCGGCAAGGACCGGCTGCGCGACGTGGAAGAAGAGATATTGAAGCAGAAATGAACCCCAGCGGGGCGGCCTGCAGGCCGCCTCGCGGACGGCCGCTCCCATACCGAAAGGTGGATTTCCGGGGTCGCCATTGGCATGGCGCCGGGCCGATTGTGCGTCTATCATCCTTCTTGAAAGCGGGAGGGGGAGACAATGACCAATCAGGAAATCGTCGCTATCCGGAGCATGCTGGCCCAGTCGGCATTTCCCACGGACATTCACGAACTGCGCAAGGCCTATGACGAGTTGGGCGGCCTGTTTCCGACCGCGGCGGACGTCGCGCTCGATGCGGTAAACGCCAATGGCGTGCCGGCCGAATGGGCGGTGACGCCCGGCAGCGCGCCCGATCGCGCCATCATGTATGTGCATGGCGGCGGCTATGTCATTGGCTCGATCAGAAGCCATCGCCACGTCGTCTCCGAGCTTGGCCGCGCGGCGGGCGCCCGCACGCTCTCGCTCGATTATCGTCTGGCGCCGGAGCATCCCTTTCCCGCCGCGGTGGACGATGCGCTTGCCGCCTATCGCTTCCTGCTAGCGCAAGGGTTCGCGCCGGGCAACATCGCCATCGCCGGTGACAGCGCGGGCGGCGGCCTCACCGTCGCCACGCTTCTCGCGATCCGCGATGCGGGGCTCGCCCAGCCGGCCTGCGGCTTCTGCATTTCGCCCTGGGTCGATCTCGAGATGAACGGGGAGACGATGAAGACGCAGGCCACCCGTGATCCGATGGTTCAGAAGGAAGGCCTTCTCGGCATGGCGTCGGCCTATCTCAACGGCGCCGATGCGCGCGCGCCGCTTGCGTCACCTCTTCATGGCGACTTCAAGGGCATCGCACCGCTTCTCATTCAGGTGGGCGCGGCGGAAACGCTGCTCGACGATTCCGTTCGCCTCGCGGCAAGGGCGGGCGCGGCCGATGTCGAGGTGAACTTGCAAATCTGGCCGGAGATGATTCATGTCTGGCACTTCTTCCATCCGATGCTCGGCGCCGCGCGGCAGGCGATAGCGGGCGCGGGCGCCATCATCGCGAAGGCGATGGACAGAAGCGCGAGCGCGGGCAGGGCGGCCTGAGGCTCGCCCGCCTTTCGTTCTTCAATCCAGGATCATGCCGATCGAGCCGACAATGCTGCGCGGACGGCGCGGGCCTGCGGCTTCGGCGAACAATCCCTTTTCGAGCGGCGCTTCGAGCATGGCGGTCAGCGTCTGCATGAAGTGTTCGAGTGTGTCGTCCGAACTCCAGCTTGGATGCGGGCGGGAGCGATCCGTCAGCGCCGCCTCGCGGAGCGAGAGTACGCTGCTCATATAGGCGCCCATGAAAACGAAGCGCTGGTTCTTCGCGGCGGCCGGCATGTCGGGCATGAGCCTGCGCAGATGATCGAGGCAGCGCAGATAACCGGAGTTCCACCGCTTCTCCAGCGCATCCATGAAAAGCTCGCGATGGTTCATGGCGAGCATGGCGATGAAGCGGATATAGGTGTCTTCCTCCTCGCGCGTTTCGCCTGAAAGCCCGATGGAGGGAAAGACGAGCGCTTCCACGGCCTCGCGGACGCTTGAGGGGCCGCCCGACGCTTCCAGCCGGTCGAGAAAATCGTTGCGCCGCTTGTCGATCAGCTTCGCGCCATCGGCCACCAGCTCGCGCACCAGTGCCTCCTTGGTGCCGAAATAATAGCTCAGCGATCCGTGGTTCTTCTGCCCCGATGCCTCGACGATCTCGCGCACGCTCACCCCGTCGATGCCGCGCAGCGCGAAAAGACGCCGCGCCGCGAGCTTGATCTGCTCGCGCGCACCCGTCTGTGCCTTACGTAACGTCTTCGCCATGCTCAAAGAATGATTTGCCGGAGGGCGCGCGTCAATTATATTATCCAAACGACCTAATTCAAGAATGCCGAAAAACAGCAGGGGAGCGCCAAATGTCCGAACTCGATTTCACCGGAAAGACCGTACTCGTCGTTGGCGGGTCGAGCGGCATCGGCAACGGGATCGCGCAAGCCTTCCGGGAGAAGGGCGCCGCCGTCCATGTCTGGGGCACGCGCGCGAAGGCGTCCGATTACACCGCCGCCGAGGGGTCGGACATGACGGGTCTTCACTATGACCGCATGGACGTTTCCGATTTCGACGCGATCGAGAAATATCAGCCGCCATTCCAGAAGCTCGACGTGCTGGTGCTGAGCCAGGGCACAGTCATCTATCAGCGCGGCGAATTCAGGATGGATGGCTTCCAGAAGGTGATGGACGTCAACGTCAACAGCCTCATGGCCTGCGCCATCAAGTTCCACGACATGCTCGCCGCAGCGAAGGGCTCGCTCATCACCATCAGCTCCACCGCGGCTTTCCATTCGACGCGCGGCAATCCGGCCTATAACGCATCGAAGACCGGCGCCGTCGGCCTCACGCGCACGCTCGCGGAAGCCTGGGCGAAGGATGGCATCCGCGTGAACGGCATCGCGCCGGGCCTCGTCGATACGAAGCTCACAAAGGTGACGACGGAAAATCCCGACCGCCTCTCGGCGAGCCTTCAGGGCATTCCCATGCGCCGCCTCGGCACGCCGAAGGACATGGCGGGCGTCGCGCTCTTTCTGGCGTCGCCGCTCGCGTCCTATGTGCTGGGGCAGACCATTCCGGTCGATGGCGGTCTCATTCTCTGAATATCGAAATCAGCCGGGGAGGCATTCAATGAATTTCGAACATACCGACAAGGTGAAGACGCTGATCGCGAAGCTCGAAGACTTCATGGATCGGCACATCTATCCGAACGAGCAGGCGCATTTCGACTGGGTGTCCAATCCGGGCAATCTCTGGAAGCACTGGCCGGGCCTCGATGAGCTGAAGGAGAAGGCGAGGGAGGAGGGGCTCTGGAATCTCTTTCTGCCGCATGAATATGGAGAGTGGAGCCCCGGCCTCACCAATCTCGAATATGCGCCGCTGGCCGAGATCATGGGCCGCGTGCCGTGGTCGTCGGAAGTCTTCAATTGCTCCGCGCCCGATACGGGCAACATGGAAGTGCTGGCGAAATACGGCTCGCCCGCGCAGCAGAAGCAGTGGCTGAGGCCGCTGCTCGACGGCGAAATCCGCTCGGCCTATCTGATGACCGAGCCGCAGGTCGCCTCGTCGGATGCGACGAACATCGAAACCGAAATCCGCGCCGATGGCGATGACTATGTCATCAACGGCCGAAAATGGTGGATCTCGGGCATCATGGACCCGCGCTGCAAGCTCCTGCTCCTGATGGGCAAGACCAATCCGCAGGCGCCGCGCCACCAGCAGCAATCGACCATCATCATTCCGCGCGAGACGCCGGGCGTGCATATCGTCCGCAACCAGTCGGTTTTCAGCAGCTTCAATTCGCCCGGCGGCGAGGCTGAACTGCGGCTCGAGAATGTGCGCGTGCCGAAGTCGAACCTCATTCTCGGCGAAGGCCGGGGCTTCGAGATCGCGCAGGGCCGCCTCGGGCCAGGCCGCATCCACCATTGCATGCGCTCGATCGGGCAGGCGCAACGCGCATTGGAGATCATGGCGCGCCGCGTCGAAAACCGCGTCGCCTTCGGCAAGAAGCTGTCGGACCAGAGCAGCATCCGCCAGGACATCGCGCGCTCCTATTGCGAGATCGAGCAGGCGCGGCTTCTGACGTTCAAGGCGGCGGATGCGATGGACCGCTATGGCAACAAGGTCGCGCGCGATCTCATCGCGGCGATCAAGATCGTCGCGCCGCAAATGGCGCAGACGGTTTGCGACCGGGCGATCCAGGCGCATGGCGGCATGGGCGTGAGCGCCGACACGCCGGTGGCGGCCTTCTTCACGCTGAACCGTTTCCTGCGCATCGCCGACGGTCCCGACGAAGTGCATATGTCGCAGCTCGGCAAGCTCAAGATCGCCGAATACAACGCGCAGAAGTGAGGTCGCCATGACAGAACCTGTGAGGTCGGTCAGAGGTCTGACTGTGCTGGTGACGGGCGCGGCGAGCGGCATGGGTCGCGCCACCGCCGAGGTCTTCGCCGCCGAGGGCGCCAATGTGGCGGTGACGGATTATTCGGCCGATGGCGCCGAGGCGGTTGCCCGCGCCATCGCCGCATCCGGCGGCAGGGCGAAGGCGTGGCGGCTCAACGTCGCCGACAAGGAGGAGGTCGGCAACGTCGTCGCCGCCATCGCGGCCGAATTCGGCGGCCTCGACATCGTGGTCAACAATGCGGGCATTTCCGGCTTCGCCCCCATCGACGACCCGAACTATGACGATGTGTGGGAGAGGCTGCACGCCGTGCTTCTCACCGCGCAGCAGCGCGTCATCCGCGCCGCGCTGCCTTATCTGCGGAAGTCGAAGAGCCCGCGCATCGTCAACATCGCCTCGACCGAGGCGCTGGGCGCGACCGCGATGGACAGCGCCTATGCGGCGGCGAAGGCGGGCGTCACCGGCCTCACCCGCGCGCTGGCGGTTGAGCTCGGCAAGGAAGGCATCACGGTCAACTGCATCTGCCCCGGACCGATCCTGACCGGCATGACGGCGGCGATCCCGGACGATCAGAAGGAAGTTTACGCCAAGCGGCGCACGGCGCTCCGCCGCTATGGGCGCCCCGAAGAAGTGGCGCATGTCACCTTGAGCCTTTGCCTGCCCGCCGCTTCCTACATCACCGGCGTCACCATCCCGGTCGATGGCGGGCTCATGGCGCGCAACGCCTGAAACGGGGAGACAGACAACATGAAGGCGCTTCTCTATCAGGGCCCGCGCGACATCCGCTATGAGAGCTTCGACGATCCGAAGCTTGCCGCCGATACGGACGCCATCGTGAAGATGGACAAATGCGGCATCTGCGGCAGCGATCTCCATATCTATCACGGCGAGGGCTTCAGCCCGGACCTCGGCTTCTGCGTCGGCCATGAAGCGGTCGGCGAAGTGGTCGAGGTGGGCCGTGGCGTCCGCCGGCTCAAGGCGGGCGACAAGGTGATGCTCTCGGCGGCGGTCGGTTGCGGCTCCTGCGCCTCGTGCCTCGCGGGCAACATCAACCAGTGCGAAACGGGCGGCGCGGCCTGCTATGGCCTCAGCCATCGCCTCGAAGGCTGTCAGGCCGAAGGCATTCGCGTGCCCATGGCCGATTTCAACGCCCACATCATCCCCGAAGGCATCACCGCCGATCAGGCGCTGATGCTCACGGACAATCTGCCGACCGCCTGGTTCGGCTGCGTCAACGCGAATATCCGCCCCGGCGCGAAGGTCGGCGTCGTGGGGCTCGGCCCCATCGGGCTCATGGCGGTGGAGAGCGCCTTCGTGCTCGGCGCTTCGGAAGTCTTCGCAATCGACCTCGTACCCGAGCGCCGGGCCATCGCCGCGAAACTCGGAGCGACGCCGGTCGACGGCGCGAATGCGCTCGAAGCCGTCGCCGAGGCGACCGGCGGACGCGGCCTCGAAAGCGTGGTGGAGGCCGTCGGCGCCGATGCGACGATCAAGATGGCGCTGATGCTCGCGGGCAAGCGCGGCCATGTCTCGGCCATCGGCGTCAACCAGACGCGGGACTTCGCATTCCCCATGGGCCTTGCCTTCGCGAAGGGGCTGACCTTCCATATCGGCACCTGCTCGGTTCAATCGCACTGGCCGGACCTCGTGCCGCTGATCCGCAATGGCCGCCTGCGCCCGGAAAGGTTCATCACGCATGAGCTTCCGCTCTCCGAAGGCGCGGAAGCCTATCGCCTCTTCGACGCCCGCCAGCAGGGCGTGCTGAAGACCGTCATGGTTCCCTGAGGCAGGTCATGGCGCTCGAAAACTGGACCGATCTCGTCGATCTCGAAAAGCTCCGCGCATGGATGGATGAGGAGGGGCTCGAAAAGGGCGACCTCACCGATGTGGAGCCGCTTGCCGGCGGTACGCAGAACATTCTGCTCAAGTTCCGCCGTGGCGGCCGCAGCTTCGTTCTCCGCCGCCCGCCGCATCGCCCGCATATGAACGGCAGCGAGACGATGCGCCGCGAGGCGCGCGTGCTCGCCGCGCTCAAGGGCAGCGATGTGCCGCATCCTGGCCTCATCGCGGCCTGTCCGCGCGAGGACGTGCTCGGCGCGGCCTTCTATCTGATGGAGCCGGTCGAAGGGTTCAACGCGACGGTCGGCCTGCCGCCGCTCCATGCGGGCGATGCGGATATTCGCCGCCGGATGGGGCTTGCGATCGCCGATGGCGCGGCCGCGCTTGGCCGCGTCGATCATGTCGCCGCGGGCCTCGGCGATCTCGGCAAGGTCGGGAACTATCTCGAGCGGCAGGTGGCGCGCTGGCGCTCGCAGCTCGAGAGCTATCGCGAATATCCGGGCTGGCCCGGACCCGGCGATATTCCCGGCATCGACAGGGTGGCAGACTGGCTCGACGCCAACCGGCCCTCGTCATTCAGCCCCGGCATCATCCATGGCGACTATCACCTTGCCAATGTGATGTATCGTTTCGACGGGCCGGAGCTTGCCGCCATCGTCGATTGGGAGCTGACGACGGTGGGCGATCCGCTCATCGATCTTGGCTGGCTGATGGCGACTTGGCCGGACCCCGAAGGGCGGGGCAGCACGGGCTCGGTCGGCGTGCAACCATGGGACGGCTTTCCGGCCGCGTCCGATCTCGTCGCCCGCTACGCCGAGGGCTCGACGCGCGATCTCTCCGCCATCGAGTGGTATGCGGTCCTTGCCTGCTACAAGCTCGGCATCATTCTCGAGGGCACACATGCCCGCGCCTCGGCCGGCAAGGCGCCGAAAGAAACGGGCGACATGCTCCATGCCTCGACCATCGGGCTTTTCCGCCGCGCGCTGGGCTGGATCGGGGGATAGGGGCGCGGCTCGCGGGTCTGTGCCGGAGTGGCGGACAGAAATCTGGGGATAACCCGTTTCGTCCGTCCCCGGCGTCATATCCCCGCCGCTTTTATCCCAATTAGTCTTCGCGATCCCGTGTGGTGAGCAAGGTCCCCGCCTGTCATGAGGCGGTGGCCGCGTGCTATGCTCGCCGCATTCGAGGAGTTCAGCGAAGGCTCATCCATGAATCTGCTTCCCCGGCTCTCCCTGCTCGCCTTTATCCTTTCCATTTCGCTCATCCTCTCGCCCGACCTGACGGGTACAGCGGCGCAGGCGGCCGAGGGCAATCTTGCCGTCGCCCGCATCACGCCTTCGGGCGAGGATGTGCCCGCCGAGCGGCAGATCGTCATCGAATTCGACCGGCCCGTCTTGCCGCTCGGGCGCATGGAGCGGACGGCGGCGGAAATTCCCGTCGAGATCGAGCCGAAGCTCAACTGCGAGTGGCGCTGGCTCAATGAAAGCGCTCTCGCCTGCGAACTCAGGGAAGCGGATGCGCTGAAGGCGTCGACCCGCTACCGCATGACGGTCAATCCGGGGATCAAGGCCGAGGATGGAACGACGCTGGCCGGGCCCTTCCGCCACGAATTCGTGACCATGCGTGTGGCGCTCGATCGGGCCGAGTTCTCCGAATGGGCGGGGCCCGGCGAACCGGCCATCCTCGTCACCTTCAATCAGCCGGTGCGCCGCGACACGGTGGTGAACCGCCTCGAATTCTCATGGAAGGGCGACAAGGCGGGCACGCGCGCCGTTCATGCTTCGGAGGGACCGGACTGGTCGAAGGCGCCGGACGATGCGCTGGTCAAGGTTGAGCGCGAGCCGGGAATTGTCGGCTTCTTCCGGCGGCTTCTCGCCTACTTCCCGTGGTTCCGGCCGGAATCCGTTCCTGGGACGGAGGAATGGGCGCGCCGCACATGGCTGGTGATGCCGAAAGCGCCGCTGCCGCTCGACACCGAGGCCGAACTCGTCATGCATCCGGGGCTCGTTTCGGGCCTTGGGCCGGAGCGCAGCGTCATCGACCAGTCGGTGCAGGCCTTCGCGACGTTCGGCGATTTCCGTTTTGCCGGGTTGAAATGCACGCGGAACGATGGCACCGAACTCGTCATCAGGCCGGGCGAGGCGAACCCGCCGGCGGGAGCCTGCGGCCCGTGGAATCTCGTCCGGCTGCTTTTCACATCGCCCGTGCGCGCGAAGGAGATCCGCGATCATGTCCAGCTCTCGCCCGATCTGCCGAAAGCCGATGCCGAGAGCGATCCCTGGGCCAATGTCGATCCCGAGCAGACGGATGGCTATTACAACTGGAAGGGTCGCCAGAAGGGCGACGAATATTCGGCGCGCTTCCCGGTCTATCTGCGCTCGGACCGCGATTACGAGGCGTCGCTGAAGCCCGGCGACAAGGGCTCGATCGTCGATATTTTCGGCCGCAAGCTCCAGGGGCCGCTGTCAGTCCGCTGGCGTATGGACAACCGGCCGCCGAATTTCGAATTGCCAAACGGTATTGCCGTTCTGGAAAAGGGCATCGACAGCGAGGTGCCGCTCTATGTCAATAATCTGACGAGCCGCGACTTCACCTATTCCCGCCTGCGGGTGAGCGGTATCGAGAACGGTCTTGCCGCAAGCGAGAAGCTCGATCCGATCCGCAACGTGCAATATGCGGTTCCCTTCGGCGTGCGTGAAATGCTGGAAGGGCACTCCGGCGCCATCCTCGGCAAGCTCTCGACGACGCCGAAGCTGCCATATGAAAAGTCCGGTCTCCTCTTCGCGCAGGTCACGCCCTTCAGCGTGCATGTGAAGGTCGGCCACTTCAACACGCTGGTCTGGGTCGCAGATCTCACGACCGCCGCGCCCGTGGCGGGCGCGCGCGTGCTGAGCTACCGCGACCCGGCGCTGAGCGCCGCCGTCTGCGAAGGCACGGTGCCGGCGAAATGGAACGAGCCGGAGCGCGTGGAGGCCACGGCGACGACCGATGAGAACGGCCTTGCCGTTCTACCCGGCGTTGCGCCGGAGCCGGGGGTCTATCAGTCCGTTTGCGACAAGGCGCTGACGGTCCGCGTCGAGAAGGGCGACGACCTCGCGCTGCTGCCGATCAACTATCAGTTCGAGGCCGACACCTATCGAGCTTCCGGCGAGCAGATGTGGCCCATGGAAATGTCCGCGCAGGAGCATATGCGCGTCTGGGGCACGACAGCGCAGGGCGTCTATCGCGCGGGCGACACCATTCAGTACAAGATATTCGTTCGTGGACAGAGCAATGAAGGGCTCGTGGCGCCGCCGCCTTCGATGTATCGCCTCCAGCTCGTCGATCCGACCGGCAAGGTCGTAGCGGACATCAAGAAGATCGCGCTCAGCGAATTCGGCGCCACGGACGGCAGCGTGACCGTGCCGAAGACGGGCGCGGTCGGCTGGTACAAGTTCCGCCTGCTGCAGAAGCTGAACGCGAATGCGAAGGACGAGACCGACGGATCGGAGGATGGCAGCGGCACGGACGCAACGGCCGAGGGCGCGCTTCCTTCCGGCTGGTTCGCCTGGAGGGCGATGCAGGCGCTCGTCAGCGATTTCACGCCCGCATCCTTCCGTGTGACCACGAGCGTCAATGGCAAGGTGTTCGGGCCTTCCGCGCCGGTCGAGGTCGAGGGCAAGGCGGAACTTCACTCGGGCGGGCCCTACACCAATGCGACCGCGCGCATCACGGCGATGTTCGCGCCGCGCCCCATGTCGTCGGCACATCCCGTTGCGGCGGGCTTCGACTTCTCGCGCAGCGATCTCGAAACCTCGAGCTACGAAAGGATGATCGCCCAGATCGAACAGCCGCTCGACGCCGGGGGTATTGCGAAAACCACGATCGCGATCCCCGATCAGGGCAACGACGTTTACGGCGATCTCACCTTCGAGGCCGCCGTCATGGACGATCGCGGCAAGAATGTCGCCAATGCGGTGGAGGCGACCTTCGCCGCGACCGACCGCTTCGTCGGCCTCAAGCCGAGGGAGTGGCTCTATCAGGCAGGAAAGCCCGCGACCTACAGCTATATCGTCGTCGATGAGAACGGGACGCCAGTGAAAGGCGCATCCGTCGATCTCAAGATCGAAATGAAGAAGGTGACGGCGGCGCGGGTGAAGTCCGCGGGCAATGCCTATCAGACCGTCTACAATACGGGCTGGGAGAAGGTGGGCGATTGCCAGGGGGTGCCCGAGGCCGTGCCCGCCGAATGCAGCATCACGCCGAAAGAGGCGGGCGAATACCGGATCACCGCGACGGTCAAGGGCACGAAGGGGAAGACGCATATCGCTACCAGCGACTTCTGGGTCGTTGGCGCGGATGTGGTGCTCTGGGATGGCGGGCCGGACACGGCCTTGCAGATGTTCCCCGAGAAGCCGTCCTACAAGGTCGGCGAGACGGCGCGCTATCTCATCAAGAACCCCTATCCGAATGCGAAGGCGCTCATCACCGTCGAGCGCTATGGCGTCATCGACCGCTTCGTCGAAACCTTCACCACATCGACGCCCATCGTCGAAATTCCGGTGAAGCCTGAATATGCGCCGGGCTTTTATGTCTCGGTCGTTCTCATGAGCCCGAGCGTCGACAAGCCGCTCGACGAGAACATGGTCGATCTCGGCAAGCCCGCCTTCCGCATGGGCTATGTCGCCGTGCCGGTCGTCGATCCTTACAATCTGCTGTCGGTGAAGGCCGCGGCCGAGCGGGCGGACTACAGGCCTGGCGAAAAGGTCAAGGTCGCGCTCCATGCCGCGCCCCTGCATGAAGCGAAGAAGGAGCCGATCGAACTCGCGGTCGCCGTGCTCGATCAGGCGGTCTTTGATCTCGTGACCGGCGGCAAGGCCTATTTCGATCCCTATAAGGGCCTTTATCGCCTCGATGGGCTCGACGTGCGCAACTACAACCTGCTGCTGAAACTCGTCGGCCGTCAGAAATTCGAAAAGAAGGGCGCCAATCCCGGCGGCGATGGCGGCGCGGACTTCAAGTTCCGCGAAGACTCGAAATATGTGGCCTATTGGAACCCTTCGGTCCGGCCGGATGCGAACGGCAATGCGAGCATCGAATTCGACGCACCCGACAATCTGACGGGCTGGCGCGTTCTCGTCATCGGCGCGACGCCGACCGATCGCGTCGGTCTTGGCGAAGGCGACTTCAAGGTGAACCGGCCGACGGAGATCCGGCCCGTGATGCCGAACCAGGTCATGGAAGGGGACAAGTTCTCCGCCGGGTTCAGCGTCATGAATCGGACGGACAAGAAGCGGAAGATCGCCATCGAGATCGCGGCGAACGGCACGCTCGAAGGCGAAGCGCCGCAGAGCCTGAAACGCGAGGTCGAGCTCGATCCCTATCAGCGGACGACCGTTTTCATGCCGCTGGCGGCGGGCCGCGTCGCGCTAAAACGCGATGTGGGCAAGGGCGAGATCGCCTTCAGGGTCACGGCCGGAGATGAAACCGACCGCGACGCCTATGCCTATACGCTGCCCGTCGGGAAACGGAACGGCCTCGTCAACGCCGCGGTCTACGGCACGACGGACAAGGACGATGTGACCGTGCCGGTTGCCTTCCCCAAGGCGATGAGGTCCGACGCGGGCGACCTTTCCGTCATATTGAGCCCGACAGTCGTGACCGATGTGGCGGGCGCCTTCCGCTTCATCGCCGATTATCCCTTCTTCTGCTGGGAGCAGCGGGTGACGAAGGCGGTGATGGCGGCGAACTATGCGGCGCTCGAAAACTATCTGCCGGCCGACATGAAATGGCAGGACGCGGCGAATGTGCTGAAAGAGATGGTGGCGAGCGCCGCCGACTATCAGGCGCCGAATGGCGGCATGGCCTATTGGGTGCCCTCCAGCGAGCGCGTCGATCCCTATCTCTCCGCCTATACGTCGCTTGCCTTCGGCTGGCTCCGGCAACGCGGCGTCGAGATACCCGAGGCGGTGGATGCGAAGCTCCAGGACTATCTGGGGGAGTTCCTGCGGAAGGATGTAGCGCCCAAATATTACTCGCAGAACATGACGGCCTCGGTGCGCGCGGTTGCACTCGCCGCGCTCGCCCAGCGCGGGAAGGTGACAGAGAGGGACATCGAGCGGCTGCGGCCGCAATTCAAGACGATGGGCCTCTTCGGCAATGCCATGGCGCTGCGGGCGGCGCTTTCGCTTGGCGATGCAAGCGGCGGCAAACTCTCGGACGAGCTTGCCGAAATCATTCTGGCCCATTCCAACCAGACTTCCGGCAAGTTCCTTTTCAGCGAGGAGACGGGCGAAGGCTTCAACCGGATTCTCTCGACGCCGATGCGCGACAATTGCGCGATCCTTTCGAGCCTCGTTGCCTATGGAAAGCGGGAGGACCAGAAGGGGCGCATCGAGAACATGGCGTTCAAGCTCGTGCGCGCCATTTCGCAGGGGCAGAAGTCGCAAGGCTACTGGGCGAATACGCAGGAGAACATGTTCTGCACCAATGCGCTCATCGATTATGCCTCGGCCTATGAGCGCGTCGCGCCCGATATCAAGGCGACGGTGACGCTCGATGGCGAGCCGATGGGGAGCGCCGAGCTGAAGGGCGTCAAGTCGGCGCCCGCGACGCTGACGCACGAAATCGGCGCGGGCGATCCGGGCCGCGAGGCGAAGGTCGGGATCACTCGCGAGGGTGATGGACGCCTCTACTATGCGACGCGGCTTGCTTACGCGCCGACGGACATCTCGTCTTCCGCCGTCAATAGCGGCATCGAGGTGCGGCGCGAATATAGCGTCGAGCGCAACGGCAAATGGGAATTGCTCGGCGACAAGGCGGAAATCGCGCGCGGCGAACTTGTGCGCGTCGATCTCTATCTCTCACTGCCGGCGGCGCGCGCCTTTGTCGTCGTCAACGATCCGGTGCCGGGCGGGCTCGAACCCGTCAACCGGGATCTGGCCACGGCCTCGCGCGTCGATGCGGCGAAGGCCGAGATCCAGCGGCCCGAAGGAAGCTGGTGGAACCGCTACAAGGACTGGATCGAATATGCCGCGAGCTACTGGTCCTTCTATCACCAGGAATTGCGCCACGACAGCGTGCGCTTCTATTCGGATTATCTCGACGCCGGTAACTATCATCTGAGCTATGTGGCGCAGGCGATCGCGACCGGCGAGTTCCAGCGTCCGGGCGTAAAGGCCGAGGAGCTTTATGACCCGGAGGTCTATGGCCTCGGCGTGCCGGGAAGCCTTGTCGTGAAGGAGAAGCCATAAGCCATGCGCTGGCTCGTCTGGAGCTGGACAAATCTCGAATGGACGCCTCCAAGACCGAATGAATGGTCTTGGCGGCGGTGGTCGGGCTTCTGCCTTGGAGCGCTCGTGGCGGGGCTGGCGGTGGCGACATGGGCGGGGCTTGCCGACGAGCGCGCCCTGTCGCTCGGCCCCCGCGCCGCGCCCAACATACTGCTCGACCGGTACGGGAAAATACTGACGGAGGAGGCGGGCGACTGGAACATCCAGAACCAGGTTCCGCTCTACCGCGTGCCGCGGCGGATGCAGGAGGCGGTGCTCATCGCCGAGGATCGCCGCTTCTATGCGCATCGCGGCGTGGACTGGCTGGCGCGTGCGCATGGGCTCTGGCAGGGCCTGCGTTCCGGCCGCAATGTGCGCGGCGCAAGCACCATCACCGAGCAGGTGGTGCGGATGATCGTGCCGAGGCCACGCACACTCTGGTCGAAATGGCTCGAAGGATTCGACGCGCGGCGGCTCGAGGCGCGCTACCGGAAAGCGGATATTCTGGAATTCTATCTGAACCAGGTGCCCTACGCCTCGAACCGGCGCGGGGTCGTCAATGCGGCGCGTTACTATTTCGACCGCGACCTCGACACGCTCGACACGCGCGAGATGATCGCGCTGGCGATCCTTCCGCGCGCGCCCTCGGGCCTCGATCCCTATCGCGGCGGCGCGAAAATCCTCGACCGCCGCAGCATTCGCCTGGCCACCGCCATGCGGCGCGCAGGCGTTCTGTCCGCCGGTGAGTGGGAGCGGGCGATCGACGCAAATCTCGATCTGCAGCCGCCGCCACGACGCTCCGCCATCGGACATTTCCGCAACTATGTCGAGCGGCAGCTGAAAGCCGAGGCGTCGGCGGCGGCGGGGCCACGCCGCGTGGCGACGACGCTCGACGCGGGGCTTGTCGACTTCGCGCAGGACCTTCTCGACCAGCGGCTGGCGAGCCTTGCGCCGCGCCGCGTCCATAATGGCGCGGTCCTTGTCGCCGATCACAGGAGCGGCGAAATTCTCGCCTGGGTCGTGGCGGGCGCCGACGCAGCGGGCGCGACTCCCGGCCGCTTTCTCGACGCCGTGCTCATTCCCCGCCAGCCGGGCTCGGCGCTCAAGCCCTTTCTCTATGCCGCAGCCTTCGATGCTGGCTGGTCGCCTGCCGTGCGTATGGAAGACGCGCCATATTCGGAGGCCGTCGGCACGGGGCTTCATCGCTTCAACAATTACAGCCATCAATTCTATGGCGAGGTGAGCGTGCGTCAGGCGCTCGGAAATTCGCTCAACATTCCGGCCATCCATGCGGTGAATTTCGTCGGGCCGGACCGCTATCTCGATTTCCTGCGCGGGCTCGGCTTTGCAAGCCTGACGCGAACGGCGGGCTTCTATGGCGATGGGCTCGCGCTCGGCAATGGCGAGGTGTCGCTTCTGGAACTCGTGCGCGGCTATGCGGCGCTTGCCAATGGCGGGGTGCCTGTGCGGTTCAGGGCGATTGCCGATGCGCGGCCGATGCCGAACGGTGCCCGCATGATGAGCGCGGAGGCGGCGACGATGATCGGCAATGTGCTCTCCGACCCATGGGCGCGCGTCATGGAGTTCGGCCGCTACTCGACCCTGAACCTGCCGGTGCAGACGGCAGTGAAGACCGGA
>WBZO01002131.1_pt1 | contig 27021 bp, 25 predicted proteins | sample 5204261 | NCBI WGS metagenome assembly WBZO01 (sample SAMN12412400, study PRJNA552823) | activated sludge metagenome | isolation source: activated sludge from anammox sidestream of wastewater treatment plant... | place: USA: North Carolina | collected 2017-09
AATGCGCCGACGGCGGCAGCCACCAGCATCATGTAGAACTCGCGTTCGCGCTGTTTGCGGCGTTCGGCTCGCCACGGCAGGAGGTTGATGTTGGCCATCAGTCGAAACTCCTGAGAGCAAGCCCGCAGGCGATCATGAGAGCCGGCGCGTCCTGCATCAGCGACTGCGCCTGCACGCGACCCGACAACGACATGTCAGCGAGTGGATTGGCGATCACGCAAGGCACGCCCATATGCTCTTCGACCTTGTCGGCCACACCGGGAATCGATGCGCAACCGCCGGCGAGCACGATCTGATCCACCCGGCTGTACTCGCTGCCGGCAAAGAAGAACTGCAGCAGACGACTGATCTGCTGGGTCATGGCCTCCTTGAACGGCTCCAGCGCCTCACTTTCGTAGGACTCCGGCAGCCCGCCTTGGCGCTTGGCCATGCCGGCTTCCTCGTAGCTGAGACCGTAGCGGCGCATCACCTCGTCGGTGAGCTGCTTGCCGCCGAAGACCTGTTCGCGCGAATAGATCGTGCGCTGGTTCTTGAGCACGATCAGCGTGGTCATGGTGGCCCCCACGTCGACCATCGCCACGACCGCATCCTTGGCAACCGAAAGCTGGTCGGAAATCAGGCGGAAGGCGTTTTCCATCGCAAACGCCTCGACATCCATGACCTTGGCGGTTAGCCCCCCCAAGTCGAGCGCAGCCATGCGCAGGTCGACGTTCTCCGTTCGCGACGCCGCGAGCAGGACGTTGACCATTTCCGGGTTGTCCTTGATGGGCCCGAGTATCTCGAAATCGAGACTGACTTCCTCGATCGGATACGGGATGTACTGGTTCGCCTCGACCTCGATCTGCGCTTCCATGTCCTCTTCGGACAGGTCGCCAGGCATCGGGATGACCTTGGTGATCACGGCGGAGCCGGCCACCGCAGCCGAGGCAAACTTGGTTTTGGCGCCGGAGCGGTTGTAGGCGCGGCGAATGGCTTCACCCACCGCCTCGACTTCGACGATGTTTTTTTCCACCACCGCGTTCGGCGGCAGCGGTTCGACCGCATAATGCTCAACCCGGTAGCGCCCGCCCGTCTGCACCAGCTGCAGGAGCTTGACGGCCGTGGAGCTAATGTCGACGCCAATCAGAGGCGGCTTTTTTGGTGTGAACAGATCCACACTTTCTCCCCTTCCCACGCGCCCTTACGAGCGAAAGATGCGCGACTACATTAAATACAAGCATTAACGATTTTTCAATGCCTGTCCAGCTTCATGCCAAAATTGGGGTCGAACCGGGGTTCCCAGCCCCCTGTGTCCGGCCGACGCCCCGTCGGATTTATAGCATACGCTCTATACTCCGACACTTACGACACATACCTTGACTGCCATCACAAGTTGCATCGAATGAGAGTTTTTCTGCGTCTACTGCGCTATGCCACCTACTTTGCCGTGGCCGGCGCCCTGATCGGAGCAGCCGCCCTCGGAACCGCGTACTGGCTGATTTCCCCCCGCCTGCCCTCGGTCGAGGTTCTCAAGGACGTTCGCCTGCAGGTTCCCATGCGCGTGGAAACCGCCGACGGCAAGCTGCTGGCCACCTTCGGCGAAACCAAGCGCACCCCCGTTCGCATCGACGAGGTGCCGGCGCAGCTGAAGAACGCCTTTCTCGCCGCCGAGGACGCCGACTTCTATCGCCACAGCGGCATCGACCTGGGCGGCATCGCACGCGCGATCTGGCTGACCGTGACGACCGGCAGCAAGCACGTCGCCGGCGGCAGCACGATCACGCAGCAGGTCGCGCGCATGTTCTTTCTCAGCCCCGAAGTCAGCTATACGCGCAAGCTTTCGGAAATCTTCCTTGCTTTCCGCATCGAAAATGCATTGAGCAAGGACGAAATTCTCGCCCTCTATCTCAACAAGAGCTTCTTCGGACATCGTTCCTACGGCATCGCCGCCGCCGCCGAGTTCTACTACGGCAAGTCGCTCGACCAGCTGAGCCTGGCCGAGTGCGCGATGCTGGCATCGATTCCCAAGTTCCCCTCGACCGGCAACCCGCTCAGCCGCCCCGAACGCGCGCGCGAGCGTCGCGCCTACGTGCTGGGCCGCATGCTCGACAACGGCTTCATCGACAAGGCCGCCTACGACACCGCCATGGCCGAGCCGGACAATGCCAAGCCGCACGAGGCGCCGGTCGAGGTCGAGGCACCGTACTTTGCCGAGCTCGTGCGTCTGGAGGTGATGGATCGCCTCGGCAACAACGCCCTGACCGATGGCTACGTGGTCAAGACGACGCTTGACGCCACCCTGCAGGAGGCCGCCAACACCGCCCTGCGCAATGGCCTGACGCTTTACGACCAGCGGCACGGCTTCCGCGGGCCCGAGGGGCATGTCGACCTGCCGACCGGCGCCTCGACGGCGCAGTGGAGTGATGCCCTCGATGCCTACCGCCCGGTGGCAGGCCTGACTCCGGCGCTGGTCACCGCCAGCGACAAGACCTCGGCAACGCTGTACCTGGCCGACGGCCAGAACGTGATGCTCGACCTCAAGGCCGTGCAATGGGCGCGCCGCTATCTCGACGAGGATCGGCGCGGCGCGGCGCCCAAGGAAGTTTCCGAAGTCCTCAGGTCCGGCGACATCGTGCGCATCGCGCGCAACGACAAGGGCGAATGGGCGTTGTCGCAAATCCCGAATGCCGAAGCCGCCCTGGTCGCACTGCGCCCCAACGACGGCGCCGTCGTCAGCCTCGTCGGCGGACTGAGCTTCGCACGCAGCAAATTCAATCGCGCCACGCAAAGCGCGCGCCAGCCCGGCTCGGGATTCAAACCCTACATCTACTCGGCCGCATTCGATCGCGGCTTCACCCCGGCGTCGGTGGTCAATGATGCTCCCGTCTCGTTTCCCGATCCCTCCAAGCCCGACGGCGTGTGGACGCCCAAGAACGACGATGACTCGTTCCAAGGCCCGATCCGCCTGCGCGAAGCCTTGGTCAAGTCGGTCAACCTCGTGTCCGTCCGCCTGCTCGATGCGATCGGCGTGCGCTACGCACATGAATACGTCACACGCTTCGGTTTCACACCCGAACAGATCCCGCAAAACCTGTCGATGGCGCTCGGCACGGCCGCCGTCGCGCCGATGGCCATGGCCCGTGGCTATGCCGTGTTCGCCAACGGCGGCTATCTGGTCGATCCCTACCTCGTCACCGAAATCGTCGACCGCGACGGCAAGACCGTATACAAGGCCGATCCAGCCGTGGTGTGCCGCACCTGTGCCGATCACCCCCTCGCTCTGCCGACAGCTCCCGCGCCGTCGAATGCATCGACGGCTGCACTCAACACCCTTGGCGTCGGCACGGCCAATGCCGCCCCCGGTGACCCGGCCTCGCCGCACAGCGCCGCCCGCGCGATCGACGCGCGCAATGCCTATCTGGTCAGCTCGCTGATGCGCGATGTCATTCGCCGCGGCACCGGCGCCGCCGCGATGTCGCTCAAGCGCAATGATCTGGCAGGGAAAACCGGCACCACCAACGACCATCGGGATGCCTGGTTCACCGGCTTCAACGCTCAGCTGGTCACCAGTTGCTGGGTCGGCTTCGACAACTTCAGCTCGCTGGGGCGCGGTGAGTTCGGCGCCAAGGCCGCGCTGCCAATCTGGATCGACTACATGCGCACGGCGCTCAAGGATGTGCCCGAGCAGCCGTTTGACATGCCGCCGGGAATCACTCGCGTGCGCATCGATCCTGCCACCGGCTTCCTCGCCGGCGCCGACAATCCCAATGCGATTCTCGAAGTCATGAAGAACGAGGACGCCGAGCGCCTGGCCGCCCAGCCGCCCGCCGCAGAGGAAGCCAAGCAGCACGAAGCCTACGAAGTGTTCTGATGCGACGCGCAGCGGGGACGGATTTGCAGCAGACGCGACGCCGCGTCGCTGTCGAGGCTGCGCGCCTGATCACCGAAAGCGGCCTGCGCGACTATCGCCTGGCCAAGGAAAAGGCTGCCGCGCGCCTGGGGGTTTTCGATCAGGCCTGCCTGCCCAGGAACAGCGACATCGACGCCGCACTGCGCGAACATCAGCGCCTGTTCGGCGGAGAGAGCCACACGCGCACGTTGAAATTCCTGCGCGAACAAGCCATCCAGGCCCTGCACTTCTTTGCCGCCCACGAGCCACGGCTGGTCGGCGCCGTGCTCGACGGCAGTGCAGACGCACATTCCGCCGTCTGCCTGCATCTGTACAGCGATCGCTACACCGAGATCATCGACCTGCTCACGCAACGCGGCATTCCCTTCGAGGAAATCACGCGCCGCCTGCGCACCAACCGCGACGCGACGCACGAGTTTCCCGCGCTCCGCTTCAACGCGGGGACGACGACGATCGACGTCACCGTGCTGCCCTACGACCTGCTGCGCCAGGCGCCGCTCGATCGCATCAGCGAGAAACCGATGCGCCGCGCCACCCGCGCCATGGTCGAACAACTGATGCGCGAATCCCCTGACGATGCCGGGTGAGCGCCGGCCGCCGCCGGCGCAGGCCAAAAACCTCAGCGATTGCCAATGCCCACGTAGTCGCGCGGCGTGGCGCCGGTGTAGATCTGGCGCGGACGACCGATCTTGGTTTCCGGATCGTTGTGCTGCTCGAGCCAGTGCGCCACCCAGCCTGCGGTGCGCGCGATGGCGAACATCACCGTGAACATCTCGGTCGGAATTTTCAGCGCCTTGTAGATGATGCCCGAGTAGAAATCGACATTCGGGTACAGCTTGCGCTCGACGAAATACGAATCCTTGAGCGCAGCCTGCTCCAATTCCATCGCCACATCGAGCAGGGGATCGCTGACATTGAGGTCGGCCAGCACCTTGTGGCACATCTCGCGGATGATCGTCGCGCGCGGATCGAAGTTCTTGTACACGCGATGTCCGAAGCCCATCAGGCGGAAACCGGAATTCTTGTCCTTCGCCTTGGCAACCGCGCTGCCGACATTCCTGGCATCGCCGATCTCGGCGAGCATCTTGAGTACGGCCTCGTTGGCACCACCGTGCGCCGGCCCCCAGAGCGCCGCGATCCCCGCAGCCACGCAGGCATACGGGTTGGCACCGGTCGATCCCACCAGGCGCACCGTCGAAGTCGACGCGTTCTGCTCATGATCGGCATGCAGGATGAACAGCAGATCCAGCGCCTTGGCCGCCACCGGACTGAGATTGAGCGGTTCGCTGGGCACTTCGAACATCATGTGCAGGAACCGCGTGACGTATTCGAGATTGTTGCGCGGATAGCGAATCGGCCAGCCGATCGAGTAGCGATAGGCCGCCGCGGCGATGGTCGGCATCTTGGCAATCAGGCGGATCGCCGCCAGGCGGCGCTGCTCGGGGTCGTTCATGTCGAGCGTGTCGTGATAGAACGCCGACAGCGATGCCACCGACGCGCACAACATTGCCATCGGATGCGCGTCGTAATGGAACCCGTGCAGGAAGTTCTTGAGCGCCTCATGCATCATCGTGTGATGCGTGATTTCGTGTTCGAAGGCGGAAAACTGCGTGGCGTTCGGCAGCTCGCCATTGATCAGCAGGTAAGCCACCTCGAGAAAGCTCGACTGCTTGGCCAGCTGGTCGATCGGATAGCCGCGATACAGCAACACGCCGGCATCGCCGTCGATGAAGGTCACCGCACTGCGGGTGGCCGCGGTGGCCATGAACCCGGGATCGAACGTGAAGTAGCCGGTTTCCTTGTTGAGCTTGCCCACATCGATGGCTGGATCGCCCAGGGTGCCGGCAACGATCGGCAGAGCGGCGCTCTTGTTGCTGGCGGAATCGGTCAACGTCACGGTTTTGTCGGACACGGCAGGTTTCCTTCGGAAGTTGCGGCCGAAACCGGCGACAGGACGCCCGGATTCCGGCGAAACGGGGAGACAGGACAGCCGCGTGGGCTGCACGCGGCCAGAGATCGATTATCGCATGTTGTGCGCCGCCGCACGCATGCGCATGGTCACGCTCTGCGGAATCCGCCTCCGCCTGACGAACCGGAAAACGCAAACGCCGGCATTCGCCGGCGTCTGGTGATGCTGACAGCCCGGGCGCAGGCCCAGGCGGCGCCGCTTACTTTGCGTAGCGCTTGCGGAACTTGTCGACGCGACCGGCGGTGTCGACGATCTTCTGCTTGCCGGTGAAGAACGGGTGCGAATGGCTGGAAATTTCCACCTTGATCAGCGGATATTCCTCGCCATCCTGCCACTTGATCGTCTCCTTGCTGCTCATCGTCGAGCGCGTGAGGAACGAGAAATCCGTGGAAATGTCCTGGAAAACGACGGGCTTGTAGTTCGGATGGATGTCGGCTTTCATGGCTTGGCTCCGCGGTCGGCCCGCGACAAAAGAGCGGCATTGTAGCCGGATCCACCTTCCTCCCGCAACGGACACCCCATTCAGCCGGCGCGCCCCCCCAGCGCCTGCGCCACCAGCGCCTCGAAGCGCTCCTGATCGACCTCCAACACGATGCGCGCATTGGCCGGGCGGCCGGTACGCCCCTCCCAGTCGACCACGGTCGCACCGCGGGTCAGCGTCCCCGTCAACTCGATGCCCACATGCCGATGCTCGGCAACCCGCACGATCTGCGGCTGCAGCGCCACCGCCATCGCCAGCGCATCGGCCGCAATCATGCCGGCCCGCCCCGTCGCGGCATTGAAAGCCCGCGCCTTGCGCACGATCGATGCATAGAACTGCGTCGGCGCGTGACCGGTAGCCAGCATCGCGTCAAAGCGCTCGAACGGCATGGCATGGCGCACGCAGGCCTCCCAGTCGACCAGATCGAACTGCGGCCAGCTGGAAAACACGACATGCGCGGCCTCGGGATCGAAGCCGATGTTGAATTCGGTTGGCACGCAGCCAAAATTGCCGCGCCCGTTGACCGCGCCTCCCATCACGACCAGGCGGCGGATGCGCGTCGGCAGCTGCGGATCGAGCCGCAGTGCCAGCGCCAGATTGGTCAGCGGCGCCAACGCGACCAAGGTCAATTCGCCAGGTCGTTCACGCGCCAGGCGCACGATCGCATGGGCGGCCTGCTCGTCGCTGGCCCGGCGCGAGGAAGGCAGGTACCCGGTGTCGCCAAAGCCATCGGCGCCATGGACATGCGCGGCATCGGCTGCCGGCCAGATCAGCGGCGTCGGACAGCCGGCATGCACCGGAATCGATGTTCCAATCACCTCGGTGAGCTTGAGCGCGTTGCCGACCGTGTGTGCAAGACCGACGTTGCCGGCCGCAATGGTCAGGCCGACGACTTCCGCCTGCGCGCACGCCATGAGGATGGCCAGCGCGTCATCCACGCCGGGGTCGGTATCGATGAGCAGGGACAAGCGGTCGGTCGGATGAGTCATGAGGATCCTTTGCGGGCGACGATGACTTCGCGCAAGGCGAGCCACGGCACGGGAGAAGTCGGTGTATGCAGCCAAGCCTGCTGGAAACCGGCCGCACGCACACGGTCGAGGATATCGCGCCCATAGTCGCGGAAGGCAAGTATGCCGGCACCGCCACGCAGCGGATCGGTGTGATAGGCCGGTGTCAGCAGGTGTTCGAGGGTGTCGCCGCGCATGCGCGCCCGCTCCACTGTCCGGGCCTGGCCACTCAGCGGCACCGTGAACAGCAAAAAGCCCTGCGGCCGCAGCACTCGATGCAGTTCGGCCAGCGCACGCGCATCGTCAGGCACGTGTTCGAGCACTTCGGTGTGGGTGATCAGGTCGAAGCAGGCATCGCCAAAACTGAGCTGTTGCATGTCTTCGCTGCGCACGCCATCGCGCATGCTGCCAGAGGGCACTTCGGGCAGGAATTCCGATACCGCAAGGCTGCGCACCGTGCGCCGCAGATACGCCACCAACGGACCGCGCGCCGACAGCTCGTAGGCGTCGCGTCCGGCCAGGTCAGGTACCTCGGCACGCAGTGCCGCGCCCATCGACCAGTGAATCGCACTGGCCGCGCAACGCAGGCAGCGCGTGCCGTAGTCGGCGGCATTCAGGCGCAGCAGCACGCTCGGCCCGCACAACGGGCAGCGCACCCGCGCCCACGCAAGCGCCGTGGGATCGAACAGGGCTGCCGCAGCACGCAGATGTCGAAACCACGCCATCTCAAGCCCCCGCGTAGCGCACCGCGCCACCCACCCAGCGGGCGACGATACGCTGCGCGGCTTCGGCATGCTGCTCGCGCAGGCAATCGCCGATGCGCTGCACCAGCGGCAGCAAGGCGGCATCCCGCACCAGGTCGGCGATGCGGAATTCGACCATGCCCGTCTGTCGCGTACCGAGCAGTTCGCCGGGGCCGCGCAGCTGCAGGTCCTTCTCGGCAATGCGGAATCCATCATTGGTTTCACGCAGCACTTCAAGCCGGGCGCGCGCCATCGCCGACAGCGGCGACTGGTACAGCAATACGCAATGCGAAGCCTGCGCACCACGACCGACGCGACCACGCAGCTGGTGCAGCTGCGCCAATCCCAGGCGTTCGGCATTCTCGACCACCATGAGGCTGGCATTGGGCACATCCACGCCGACTTCGATCACGGTCGTGGCCACCAGCACATCGAGCTCGGCATGCTTGAATGCCTGCATGGCGGCCTGCTTCTCCCGCGCCTTGAGCCGGCCATGCACCAACCCGACCCGCAGCTCAGGCAAGGCCGCGGCAAGCTGCCGCCACGTCACCTGCGCGGCCTGCGCGGCAAGCTGTTCGGATTCTTCGATCAGCGTGCAGACCCAGTACGCCTGCCTTCCCTGCAGGCAGGCATCGCGGACTCGCTCGACCACCTCGTCCCGCCGCACCGAGGAAATCGCCACCGTACGCACCGGCGAACGCCCCGGCGGCAGCTCGTCGACGATGGAGACATCCAGATCGGCGTAGGCGGCCATTGCCAGGGTGCGCGGAATCGGCGTGGCGCTGAGCACCAGCTGATGCGGCACGCAGTCATTCATCCCGTCATGCGTTCGGGTCCCACCCGCCGGCACATGCGGTGCTTCCGCATGCGCTGCTGTCCGCGCCTTGGCACTCAGGCTCAGGCGCTGATGAACGCCGAAGCGATGCTGCTCGTCGACGATGGCCAGGCCCAGGTGCGCGAATGCGACCGACGCCTGCATCAGCGCATGCGTGCCGATGACCAGCGGCGCGCCGCCCGCGATGGCCGCCAACGCCTTGTCGCGTGCGCGCCCGGTCACCTTGCCGGCCAGCCATACCGGCTCGATGCCCAGCGGCGTGAACCAGGCGCGGAATGTGGCCAGATGCTGCTCGGCCAGCAACTCGGTTGGCGCCGCCAGCGCCACCTGCGCTCCCGCCTCGATCGTCCGCGCCGCGGCCAGCGCGGCGACCACCGTCTTGCCCGAGCCGACGTCCCCCTGCACCAGGCGCAGCATCGGCGTGGCCTGCGCCAGGTCGGCCGCGACCTCGCCAGCCACCCGTCGCTGCGCCGCCGTCAGCGCAAACGGCAGGACCGCCTCCAGACGCCGGCACAACTCTCCGCGCCCCTGCATTGGCATTGCGCGATGTCGACGCACCTGTTCGCGTATCTGCCTGAGACCGAGATGGTGGGCCAGCAACTCCTCGAAGGCCAGCCGCTGCTGCGCCGGGTGCGTGCCGGACAGCAGCGCCGCGGGATCCACCGTGGCTGGCGGGCGATGCAGGACCATCAGCGATTCACGCAGCGAAGCCAGGCCAATGTCACGGCACAACTCGGCGGGGATCAGCTCCAGATGCTCCGTGTCGGGCAATCGCTGCAGCGCGCGCTCGATCAGCCCGGCGATGCGCTTCTGCCCCAGGCCTTCGGTGCTCGGATACACCGCTGTCAGGCGATCTTCGAGCACGATGGGGGCGTCATCCCGCACGATGCGGTACTGCGGATGCACGATCTCCAGACCGAGCTGGCCATGCCGCACTTCGCCATGACACAGCACGCGCGCGCCCGACACGAACTGCTCGGCCTGCGCGCGGTTGAAATGGAAGAACCGCAAGGTGAGCGAAGCTCGCGCCGAGTCAACCAGGGTCACCCGCAATTGCGGTCGATGGCGATACCCGCGCTCGACCGCATCGACCACGCCCAGCACCTGTGCGCTGTCGCCCACCTGCAAGGCATCGAACGGCGTCAGCCGCGTGCGATCTTCGTAGCGCAGCGGCAAATGGAGCCACAGATCCTGCAGATGGCGTATGCCGATCCTTTCGAACTTTTCCAGCAGCGCCGGGCCGATGCCGCCCAGCCGGCCGATCGGCATCAAACCGATATCGACGGGCTCGGCGACGGGTACGGCTGGGCGCGGCATGCCGTCAGCACACCCCGTCCCCGCATGGAGCGCCTGGCTGCATGCGGAAAAGGTAATGCGACCTGCGTCGCTTCCGTGCCGACGGCACCGCCACGGTGCGTGCCGCCTCAGTCCGGCAGATGCATGATCGCGTCGATCTCCACTTGCGCCCCGCGCGGCAATGCCGACACCTGGATCGTCGAGCGTGCCGGATACGGCGTCTTGCAGTATTCGGCCATCACCGCGTTGACTGCCGCGAAATCGTTCAGATCGGTGAGGTAGATTCCCACCCGGACAAGATCGGCGAGCGAACCTCCGGCAGCGGCACACACCGCCGACAAGTTGTCGAACACGCGCCGGGTTTGGGCGCTGATGTCGCCCTTGACCAACTCACCGCTGGCCGGATCGAGCGGCACCTGGCCCGACAGGTACACGGTGGAGCCGGCGCGCACGGCCTGGGAATACGGGCCGATGGCCTTGGGAGCGTTGTCGGTTTGCACGATGCTGCGCGTCATGTCGGTGTCCTGTGCGGTCGAAAAGGGGCGCACAGGATAGCAAGCGCGCATGCCTACAGCGGATAGCGCCGCACCGTATTGACCACATGCAGGCGGCGCACCATGCGAATCACGTCAGCCAGATGCTTGCGGTTGCGCACCTCGATGGTGAACAGCAAGGTCGCCGTCTCGGTGTCGCGCTCCTTGTATTCGACATTCTCGATGTTGGACCTGGCCTCGGCAATGCCCGCGGCGACCTGCGCGAGCACTCCCGGCTTGTTGGCCACGTCGATACGCAGTTCGACCTTGAAATCCCCCTGCACATCCGACGCCCACGCCATCTCCAGACAGCGCTCGGGTGCCTTGCGCAATTCCGGGACGTTCGGGCATTCGAGCCGATGCACGACGATTCCCTTGCCGGCCGACAGGTAGCCCATGATCTCGTCACCTGGCATCGGATGGCAGCAGTTGCCGAAACTGAGCACGCCGCGCTCATTGCCGCTGATCAGGATCTTCTCGCCGCTGGACACGCGCGCCGCATGGGGATGCTCGCCGTGCAGGGTCAGCAACGCCTGCGCCTCGCTCTCGGCAACCCGGTTGCCCAGCGCGATGTCGGCGAGCAGCTCCTCGAAGCGCTTGTATTTCTGCTCGCTCAAGTAGCGTTCGAGCACGCCGGCCGGAATCGTCTCCAGCGAGGAATCGAGCACGGCAAAGGCACGGTCGAGCATGCGATGCCCGAATTCCACGGCATCCTCATGCTGCAGCCGCTTGAGATGATGGCGGATCGCGGTACGGGCACGCCCGGATACCACCCAATCCAACCACTGCGGGCTGGGCGAAGCCGATGGCGCGGTGACGATTTCGACGGTCTGGCCGCTGATCAGCGGCGCGCGCAGCGGAACGAGCTTCTTGTCAGCGCGCGCGGCAACCGCATGATTGCCCACATCGGTATGCACGAAATAGGCGAAATCCAGTGCCGTCGCATGCCGCGGCAGGGCGAGGATCTTGCCCTTGGGCGTGAACAGATAGACCTCGTCGGGGAACAGGTCGACCTTGACGTTTTCGATGAATTCGATCGACGAACGCGTATCGCTTTCCTGATCGACCAGGCTCGAAAGCCACTCGCGCGCACGCGACTGCGCGCTGTTGGCGGGCGCGGCGTCGCTCTTGTAGGCCCAGTGCGCCGCCACGCCGCGCTCGGCGATGGCATCCATGTCCTCGGTGCGAATCTGGATTTCGATCGGCGCACCAAACGGCCCGAACAGCACCGTGTGCAGCGACTGGTAGCCGTTGGCCTTGGGGATGGCGATGAAGTCCTTGAACCGGCCATCGAGCGGCTTGTACAGGCTGTGCACCGAACCCAACGCCTGATAGCAATGCGGCACGCTGTCGACGACAACGCGGAAGCCGTACACATCCATCACCTGCGCCAGCGACTTCTGCTCGGTGCGCATCTTGGTGTAGATGCTCCATGGCGACTTCACCCGACTGACCACGCGGCGCTGCAGCTTGTCCGAGGCCAGTCGCGCCTTGAGGGCATCCTCGATGCGCGCCATCGCCTCGCGGCGATTGCCGAGCACGGCCTTGATGCGCGCCGAGATCACGCGATGGCGATCGGGATACAGCGCACGAAACCCGAGATCCTGCAGTTCGCTCTTGAAGCGATTCATGCCCAGCCGCTGGGCGATCGGCGCGTAGATTTCGAGCGTCTCGCGGGCAATGCGCCGGCGCGACACCGGCTCCTTGGCGCCCAGCGTGCGCATGTTGTGCAGGCGATCGGCCAGCTTGATCAGGATGACGCGCAGGTCGCGCGCCATCGCCAGCAGCATCTTGCGAAAGCTTTCGGCATCGGCTTCCTGGCGGCTGCGAAAGCGCACCTTGTCGAGCTTGGTGACACCATCGACAAGCTCGGCGACGGTCGGGCCGAATTCCGCCGTGATGCGCTCGGCGGTGAGCGTGGTGTCTTCGAGCGTGTCGTGCAGGATCGCGGCAATGATCGTTTCGGCATCGAGCCTGAGCTCGGCAAGAATGCCGGCCACCGCAACCGGGTGGGTGATGTAGGGCTCACCGCTTTTGCGCGTCTGGCCTTCGTGCGCAAGCGCGCCCACCTGATAGGCGCGGCGCACGCGCGCCACCTGCTGACGCGGCAGGTAGGCGGCAAGCTGATGTTCCAGCGCCCGCACATCGTCGGGCAGAGGCGGCGCCTTGAAGCGCGTCGTGGCGCGTCGGGGCAGGAGTATGGCCATGACGCGGCGGCGGCGCTTCAGGCCGCGATATCGGGCCGACGGGACGGGGAGCGTCCGTGTCTCACAGGTCGTCGCCACCCTTGCTGAGATCGTCATCGACCTCGGCCGCCGCCCACTCCAGCGCCTCGCGCTCCTTGCGCTCACGTTCCTGGCGGTCGATTTCGTCGATCATGACCTGATCGATCTTGCGGTCGGCAATCTCGCGCAGCGCCAGCACGGTCGGCTTGTCGTTGTGTGCCTCGATCGCCGCGGCAGCCCCCTTGGACAGCTGGCGGGCGCGCTTGGTCGCCATGACCACGAGTTCGAAGCGGTTGTTGACCACTTCGAGACAGTCTTCCACGGTAATCCGTGCCATCGGGAATCTCCGGTAAAATTGAAGCCAATTCATGGCTTTACGGGCCGGCATTGTAGCCTCCCCGTTTTGTGCGACGCAATCAGGCCGGCGCCGGGATGCAAGTTCCATGCATTTTCGCGTAGCCTTGCGCTGCGGAAGGGATCACCCAGCGTGCGCGCCTGATCGCGCACTTTCGAGACATTCGATGGCTTTCAATTCGACCCACACCTTGCGGCGCGCGGGCCTGACCGCGCTGTGCGTCGCCGCCCTGGCCGGCTGCACGATCGCCAAACCACGCACGGACGACCCTTACGAGTCGTTCAACCGCAAGATGTACGCCTTCAACGATGCGGCGGACAAGGCGGTCATTCGCCCGGTGGCCGCCACCTACCGCAAGCTCACGCCGGAGACGGCGCGGCGCCTTGTGTCCAACTTCTTCGCCAACGTGAAGATGCCGATCACGATCGCCAACGACTTGCTGCAGATCGAGATCCTCGCCGCGCTGCGCAACAGCGGCCGCTTCGCCATCAACTCGACCGTTGGCATCGTCGGTCTGTTCGACCCGGCCAGCGAGCTCAAGCTGACCCCCGACGAAACCGATTTCGGCGTGACCCTGGCCAAGTGGGGCGTCCCCGAAGGACCTTACCTGGTGTTGCCGCTGGTCGGCCCCACCACCGCGCGCGATGTCTGGCAGCTGCCGGTCGATCGCTACTTCGACCCGCTGTACTGGTACGGCCGTCGCAACGATGGCTCGTTCCTCAGCGAGCAGACGCCCAACTTCGCCTATCTGATGACGCTGCGTGCACGCGGCATCGACGCCGAGGGCCTGCTACAGGGCGTCTACGACCCCTACGTGTTCTACCGCGACGCCTACCGCCAGCGGCGACTGTACGCGATCTACCACGGCGAACCGCCCGAGGAGATCATCGAGGAACTGCAGGGCGTCAACGAGATCGATGTCGACGCGCTGCTCAAGGAACAGCACGAGTACGAGAAGAGCCAGCAGGCCAAGCCACCGCAGCAGTGACGGCGGCGCACCTGCTGCGGCGCGACCTCAGGCCAGCAGCAGGTGCTCGGTGCCGCACAGGCGCGCAAGCGCCAGCAAGTCGTCCGGCAGATTGCAATACCGCAGTCGCGCGCCTGCCGTGCCGACGTGCGCCGCCCATGCCAGCAGCACGGCGAGCGTGGCGCTGTCGCACTGCTCCAGTCCGGCCGCGTCGATCTTGATTTCGCGTGCCTGCCCCACGAACTCGCGCCAGCGCGGCGCCGCCGACGCGGCGGCGGCAAAGCCGAGCCGCCCACGCAAATGCAGCGTGTCGCCGACGCGATCGATGGTGAAAGTGCCGGCCATCAGCCGCCCTTCTGTTCCTTGTCCATGGCTTCGAGCACTTTGTCGCCCTGGGTTTCCAGGCGCGTGATCAGCGCATCGAGATTGGACTTCTGGATCTCGGCACCGACCTGGTTGCGATAATTGGTGACGTAGGAAATGCCCTCGATGATCACGTCATACGCTTTCCATTGCCCATCCTGGGTCTTGCGGAACGCGTAATCGACATTGATCGTCTTGCCGTCGTCGAGCACCACCTGGGTGCGTGCAATGGTGCGCTTGTCGCTCAGCTCGCCCTTGCTCGGCAGCACGTGGACGCGGCCGCGCGTGTAGTTGAGCAGCCCTTCGGCATAACGATGCGCGATGGACTCGTAGAACGCCTTGGCAAACCGGGCGCGCTGCTCGGGCGTGGCCGTGCGCGCATACTTGCCGAGCACCAGGATCGACGCGTAGTCAATGTCGAAATGCGGCAGCAGCAGGCCATCGATGAGCTTGATGAGCTTGTCATGATCGTTCTTGAGTTCGGCCTGATGTCCCTCGACGGCCTTGCCCAGATCATCGGCAATGGTCTGCACGACCTGATCGGGCGTCGGCGCATCGGCGCGTGCCGGCGAGGTGGCGACGATGCAGGCGAAAAAGCCGAAAGCAAGGGCGAGCTTGCGCAGAAACATGGGCACTCCGTGGTCGGTCAGGATTTGGGTGGGGTGGCGGGTTGTTGCGCAGAATCGCCCTCCACCTTGCCCGCGTCCGCAGGCTTGGAGGCGGGAGATCCGTTGACCAGGAACTTGCCAATCAGATCTTCCAGCTGCATCGACGACTGCGTGAGCACGAATTCGTCGCCATCCTTGAACATCTCCGGCGAACCGCCGGGCTGGATGCCAACGTACTGATCCCCCAGTAAACCGCTGGTGAATATCGCCGCGGACGAATCGTCCGGAATCTCGTGGTAGCGCTTGTCGATCGACAGCTTCACCTGCGCGTCGAGCCGCGCTGGATCGACTTCGATCGACTCGACCGTACCGATGCGCACACCGGCGATCTTGACCGGCGCCCGCAGCTTGAGCTGGCCGACATTGTTGAAGCGCGCCTTGAGCATGTAGCTGTCGTCCTGGCGGAAGTTGGCGATCGAAGTCGTCTGCGTCGCCAGATAGCCGAGCGCGGCGAAACCGAGCAGGATGAACAGGCCGGAGCCGATTTGATAGGAACGTCGCTGTGCCACGGGCAAGGCCTCACATCAGAAAAGCGGTCATGACGAAATCAAGCGCAAGCACGACGATGGAGGAAAACACCACCGTGCGCGTGGTTGCGTAGGCAACCCCTTCGCTGGTCGGCGCCGTGGTGTAGCCCTGGAACACGGCGATCAGCGAGACCACGGCGCCAAAGGCCACGCTTTTCCACACGCCATTGATCACGTCCTGCCAGACGTCCACGCTCGACGTCATGTTCGACCAGAACGTGCCATTGTCCAGCCCCAGCCAGCTCACGCCGACCAGATGGGCCCCGAAGATGCCGAGCGCGTTGAATACGCAGGCCAGCAACGGCATTGCCACGATGCCGGCGACGAAGCGCGGCGCAGCCACGTAGGCCAGTGGATCGACCGCCATCATCTCCATCGCCGACAACTGATCGGTGGCCCGCATCAGGCCGATTTCCGCCGTGATCGAGGTGCCGGCGCGGCCCGCGAACAGCAGCGCGGTCACCACTGGCCCGAGTTCGCGGTACAGCGACAGCGAAACCACCGTCCCCAGGGCCGCCGTGCCGCCGAAAATCGACAATACGTAGTAAAGCTGCAGTCCCAGCACCATGCCGACGAACAATCCGCAGGTCATGATGATGACCAGGCTCATTGCGCCGGTGAACCAGATCTGCCGCACCGTCTCGCGGTAGTGCCGCAGGCTTGCCGGCAATGCCGCCAGGATCTGCAGCAGGAACAGCCCGCAGGCGCCCACCTGTGCCAGCGCATCGCCCACGCCGGACCACGGCGTTCTCTTCGACTGCGCGCTCATCCAGCCTCCGCGCCAAAACCGAGATCGAGCGCGTAATCGCGCGCCGGATACTGGAACGGCACCGGGCCATCGGCCTCGCCACCGAAAAACTGCCGTGTCCACGGCGACGCATCGCCGCGCAGCGCCGCGGGAGATCCCTGCGCAACGACCTTGCCATCGGCAATCAGGATCACCTGGTCGGCCACGCGCGCAACGGCATCGAATTCGTGCGCCACCAGCACGCTGGTGATGCCCAGCGTCTGGTTGAGCGTGCGGATCAGGCGCAGCACCTGATTGAGCGCGATCGGATCCAGCCCCACGAATGGCTCGTCGTACAGCATCAGCATCGGATCGCGGATGATCGCGCGCGCCAGCGCGACACGCCGCGCCATGCCGCCCGACAGTTCGTCGGGCATGAGCCCAGCCGCGCCGCGCAGACCCACCGCCTGCAGCTTGGTCAGCACGATGTTGCGCACGATTTCCTCGGGCAGCTTCAGGTGCTGACGCAATGGAAAGGCGACGTTCTCGAATACGTCGAAGTCGGTGAGCAAGGCCGAGTTCTGGAACAGGTAGCCGATTCTTTCGCGCAACTCGAACAACGCGCTGCGCGACAGGTTCGGCACATCGACGCCATCGATCCGGATCGAGCCGGCATCAGGCATGAGCTGGCCGGTGAGATGGCGCAGCAGGGTGGTCTTGCCCGTCCCGCTCGGCCCCATGATCGCGGTGATCCTGCCGCGCGCGATGTCCAGGTCGATCCCGTCGAAGATCCGCTTGCCGCCGAGCACGGTGCGCAAGCCGCGCACCCGCACCAGGGCCGCATCTGCCGGATCGGATGAAATACCGGGGTGACTCAAGGAAAATCCTCGGAGGAAGAGGCTGCGCAACCGCGCGCTGCAGCGCACTACCTTAGCCGATGCACCGCCCGCCCCGCCATCACGCATGCGGCGGCGGATTCACCCGGCCTTCAACAAGTCGTCGATCAATGCCGCATGCCGCTCGAACTGTGCCTCGCGGCGCAGGCGCTGGCATTGCACGATCGCGCGCAGGTCGGCCAGCGCGTCGGCAAACCGGTCGTTGACCACCAGGTAATCGAAATCACCCGCATGCGCGACTTCGCCGCGCGATTCGGCCAGCCGGCGCGCGATCGTCGGCGCATCGTCGGAAGCGCGATTGCGCAGGCGTCGCTCCAGCTCGGCACGCGATGGCGGCAGGATGAAGATGCTGACGCAACCGGGCATCGCCGCGCGCACCTGGCGCGCGCCCTGCCAATCGATTTCCAGCAGCACGTCGCGGCCCTGTGCAAGCAGCGGCTCGACCGCCGTCCGCGAAGTGCCGTACAGATTGCCGAATACCTCGGCATGTTCCAGGAAGTGCCCTTGGGCGACCATGCGCTCGAATTCGTCCCGCGCGACGAAATGGTAATGCTGGCCGTCGTGATCGTTCGGCCGCGGCGCGCGCGTCGTATGCGAGATCGACAGCGCAATGCCCGGCTCGTGTTCGAGCAAGGCATTGACCAGGGTCGACTTTCCGGCACCCGATGGTGCCGCGACGATGTAGAGGGTTCCGCTCACACCGACTCGCTTCTGCAAGGGGGCAGCGATGAAACCAGCGCCGCGCCCTCACGTCAACCGATCCCTACTCCAGATTCTGCACCTGTTCGCGCATCTGCTCGATCAGCACCTTGAGCTCGACCGCCGCCGTCGTGGTGCGCGGATCGGCCGCCTTGGAGCCCAGTGTGTTCGCCTCGCGGTTGAATTCCTGCATGAGAAAGTCGAGACGGCGGCCAACCGCCTCGCGCAGCGTCAGCACGCGGCGCGCCTCGGCAACATGAGCGGTCAGGCGATCGAGCTCTTCGTCGACATCGATGCGCTGCAGCTGCAACACCACCTCCTGCTCGACACGCCCCGGCTCCAGCGGCTGTTTGAGTTCGGCCAGGCGCGCATCGAAGCGCGCACGCAATGCAGCCCGCACCTCGGGCAAATGCGCACGCACCTCGGCGACGATGCGCTCGATGCCATCCAGCCGCTCGCGCAGGAATCCACCCAGACGCTCGCCCTCGCGCTCGCGCGCAGCGACCATCTCGCCCAGCACTTCATCGAGCAGCGCAAGCGCTGCGGTGCGCAGCGCATCCTGGTCGCCGCCGCGCTCGAGCAGCACGCCCGGCCAGTTCATCAGCGACACGAAATCGACGTTGAGCTGCGGAAAGCGTGCCGCCATGCCCTGCGCGGTATCGGCCAGGCGTTCGATCAAGGCCTCGTCGACGGCCATTTCCGCCGCATCGGCTGCCGCCGCCTTGAAGCGCAATCCGACATCCACCTTGCCGCGCGACAAGCGGGCAGCGACGCGCTCGCGGATCTGCGGCTCCAGCGCACGCAGCTCGTCGGACAGCCGCAGGCCCAATTCGAGGTAGCGGTGATTGACCGAGCGCATCTCGATCGAGAGCGTGCCGCGATCGCTGTCGCGGTCGGCGCTGGCAAAGGCTGTCATGCTGCGGAGCATGGTCGATCCATCGGTGGCGAAAAAGGCAATGTTAAACTGCGCCGCTTGATTGCCAAAACCGGCCCCGATGAATACGCCAGCCACTTTCGCCCGCCCCTCCGGCCGCGCCGCCGACCAATTGCGCAAGATCAGCATCGAGCGCCACTACACGCGCCACGCCGAGGGTTCGGTGCTGGTCGCCTTCGGCGAAACGCGCGTGCTGTGCACCGCCAGCGTCGAGGACAAGGCGCCGCCATTCCTGCGCGGCAAAGGCGAAGGCTGGGTGACCGCCGAGTACGGCATGCTGCCGCGCGCCACCGGCCAGCGCACCCAGCGCGAAGCCGCCCGGGGCGGCCAGGGCGGACGCACGATGGAGATCCAGCGTCTCATCGGGCGCTCGCTGCGCGCCTGCGTCGACCGCCACGCCCTCGGCGAGCGCACCATCACCCTCGATTGCGACGTGCTGCAGGCCGACGGCGGCACCCGCACGGCCGCCATCACCGGCGCCTACGTCGCGCTGGTCGATGCCGTGCACTGGCTGCGTGCGCGCCACGCCATCAAGCGCGACCCGATTTTTGGCGCCGTCGCCGCAGTGTCGGTCGGCATCTACCAAGGCGTGCCGGTGCTCGACCTCGACTACGCCGAGGATTCGGCCTGCGACACCGACATGAACGTGGTCATGAACGATGGCGGCGGCTTCATCGAACTGCAGGGCACCGCCGAAGGCCACGCCTTCCGCCGCGAGGAACTCGACGCCCTGCTCGCCCTCGCCGGCAAGGGCGTGTCCGAACTGTGCGCGCTGCAGCGCGCGGCGTTGTCGGCATGAACGCTCGCCGCATCGCGCAGATCGCGCTGCTGGTGCGCGACTACGACGAGGCGATCGCCTGGTATGTGCGCGCGCTCGGCTTCGTCCTGATCGAAGACAGCGACCTGGGAGGCGGCAAGCGCTGGGTGCGCATCGCTCCCGCGCCGGATGCCGCGTTCTGCCTGCTGCTGGCCAAGGCGACCACGCCCGAGCAGACCACCGCCATCGGTCGCCAGCACGGCGGACGGGTGGGCTTTTTTCTGCACACCGACGACTTCGCACGCGACCATGCGCGCCTTGCTGGTGCCGGCGCCGCCTTCGAAACGCCACCACGCCACGAAGCGCACGGCACGGTCGTGGTGTTCGCCGACCTGTACGGCAACCGCTGGGATCTGATCGAGCCGCACCGATGAAACTCGTGCTGGCCAGCGGCAACCACGGCAAGCTCGCCGAGATGCGCGACCTGCTCGCCGGCAGCGGCATCGAACTCGTCGCCCAGGCTGACCTGGACATCGACGACATCGAAGAAACCGGCCTCACCTTCGTCGAGAACGCCCTGCTCAAGGCACGCCACGCGGCGCGCGCCAGCGGCCTGCCTGCGCTGGCGGACGATTCGGGGCTGTGCGTGGACGCACTGGGTGGCGCGCCCGGATTGCGATCGGCCCGCTATGCCGGAGAACACGGCAATGCGGCCGCCAACATCGCCAAGCTGCTCGACGCCCTGCGCGACGTGCCCGACGAGCGCCGCACGGCCCACTTCCACTGCACGATCGTGCGCCTGCGCAGCGCCGACGATCCCGCGCCATGGATCGCCGAAGGCCGCTGGCACGGCAGGATCCTGCACGCAGCATGCGGCGCACACGGCTTCGGCTACGACCCGGTGTTCCTGCCCGACGGCCAGACGCGCAGCGCGGCGCAGCTCGATCCCGCGCTCAAGAACCGCATCAGCCACCGCGGGCAGGCGCTGGCGCAGCTGCGCACGCTGCGATGATGACGTCCGGCCACCGGTCGCGGGCTTTCGCCTCCCGCATCGCCGCAGGCCCGCCGATGCGGTGCTGACATGCCACTCTCCGCCCCGCCCCTGGCCCTGTACATCCACATCCCGTGGTGCGTGAAGAAGTGCCCGTACTGCGATTTCAATTCGCACGCACAAACCGGCGCGCTGCCGGTCGACGATTACATCGCGGCCCTGCTGGCCGATCTCGACCGCGACCTGCGCGAGCACGCCGCCGCACTCGCCGGGCGCCCCCTGCACAGCGTGTTCTTCGGCGGCGGCACACCGAGCCTGTTCGCACCTGACGCGATCGCCCGGATTCTCGATGGCGTGAGCGCGCGCCTGGCACTGCCCGATACGGCCGAAATCACGCTCGAAACCAATCCCGGCACGGTCGAGCATGGCCGCTTCGACGGCTACCTCGCCGCCGGCGTCAACCGCATCAGCTTCGGCGTGCAGAGCTTCGACGATGACAAGCTGCGCCGACTCGGCCGCATCCATGACGCGCGCGAGGCAGAGGCCGCGATCAAGACGGCGCAGGACGCCGGCATCGCCAATCTCAACCTCGATCTCATGTATGCGCTCCCCGAACAGACGCTGGAAGGCGCGCTGGCCGACATCGAGCGCGCCCTGGCGCTACGCCCCGCGCATCTTTCGCATTACCAGCTCACGCTGGAGCCCAACACGCTGTTTGCGGTGCGCCCGCCCCGACTGCCCGACGAGGACAGTGCGTGGGACATGCAGGAAGCCTGTCAGGCCCGCCTCGCCGATGCCGGCCTTGTCCAGTACGAAGTGTCGGCCTATGCGCGCGATGGCCTGCGCTGCGCGCACAATCTCAATTACTGGCAATTTGGCGACTATCTGGGCATTGGCGCCGGCGCCCACGGCAAGATCAGCCATGCGTCGGCACGGCGCATCGTGCGCACCAGCAAGGTCAAGCTGCCACGCAGCTACTTCGAACGCGCATCGCGCGGCGAGGCGTTCGGAACCTGCCAGCCGATTGCGGCAGGCGATCTGCCGTTCGAATTCATGATGAATGCGCTGCGCCTGAATGACGGCGTCGAATCCGCATGGTTCACCGCACGCACCGGGCTCGACGCCGCCGTGCTCGCCACGCCGCTGCGCGCCGCGCGTGCCCGCGGCTGGCTGCACCCGGCTCCCGAGCGCATCGCCGCCACCGCGCTGGGCCTGCGCTACCTCAACGATGTCATCGGCAGCTTCCTGCCCAACGACTGATCGACCCGCTGTCCGCTTGCGGGCGCCCGCCACATGCGTACACTGCGCGCCGCCTCGGGTGTCCGCCCTGCCCTGCAGACGGATGAAACGGGAAGCCGGTGCGGCGTTGCCCGTGATCGCCTCCGATCACGCCAGCCTCGCTCATTCCGGCGCTGCCCCCGCAACGGTAAGCGTGTCGCAACCGGCCATGCCACTGTCGCTCCGCGCGATGGGAAGGTGATCCGGAAACCAGCGCAGCAAGGTCGCCCGCGACCTTGGCCTGCGCGCCACGCAAGCCCGGAGACCGGCCCAAGGCATGCCTGCGCAAACGGCGTCGCGCAGGTTCCAGACGTTGCGGCGGGCAACGGGCGGGTTGGGACGTCCTCGTCCGCAAGCCTTGCTCCGTCGCCCCGCGATCTGCGCCGGTGAGCGAGGAGTGTCCCAGCATGAAAATTTCCCGTCTTGTCCCGATGGCCATCGCGGCCGCGTGCTCCATCCCGCTGCAGGCGGAGGAAATCGCCGTGCAGCCGACCGTGCAGGTCACCGCATCGCGGGTTGCCGCCGACATCGATGACACGCTCGCCGACGTCAGCGTCATCACTCGCGAGGACATCGACGCCAGCGTGTCGCGCGACGTGTTCGACCTGCTGCGCCTGCAGGCCGGCGTGGACATCTACCGCACTGGCGGCGCCGGCAGCCAGACCTCGCTGTTCCTGCGTGGCAGCAACGCCAACCAGGTGCTGGTGCTCATCGATGGCGTGCGCGCCGCATCGGCCACCACCGGTGCGTTCACCTTCGAGCAATTGCCGCTGGATGCGATCGAGCGCATCGAAATCGTGCGCGGCCCGCGGGCAAGCTACTGGGGCGCCGATGCGATCGGCGGCGTCATCCAGATCTTCACGCGCAAGCTGCAGGGGCCGCGCATCGCGCTCGGCTATGGCAGTTTTCGGGATGCCGCCGGCAGCGCCGGCATCGGCCACTGGCAGGACGGCAATGGCTACAGCCTGCAGGTTGGCGCCCGCCACGTCGGCGGTTTTTCGGCGACCAATCCCGGCATCTGCGCCGGCCCGAACGATCCCTACTGCAGCTACGATCCAGACGACGACGGCTATCGCAATCGCAACATCACCCTGCGCGCAGCGCATGCCCTGGGCAGCCAGCGCCTGTCGGCATCGCTGTACCACAGCCAGGGACAGTCGCAATTCGACCAGGGCCACACCGATGTCATCGGACAGTCCGGCGGAGTCAATCTCGACGGCGCCCTCGGCGAGTACTGGACGCATCATCTGGGTGCCGGCTTCGCACGCGAGGATTTGACCACGCCCGCATTCGGCTCGGCTTACCGCAGCCGGCGCTGGAACCTGACCTGGCAGAACGAATTCCGGCTCGGCGAGCATCAGCAACTCATCGCCGGCATCGACTACACGCACGAACAGGGCAAATCGCTCGACCTGTACGCCAACCAGGCGCGGGTCAGCGACGAACGCCACGACAGCGGCGTGTTCGGAGGCTGGCGTGCCAACCTTGGCGCCTTCGACGGCGAACTGTCGGCACGCTACGACGACAGCAGCGCCTATGGCGGCACCGGCACCGCTTCGCTGGCCGTGGGCTGGCGCGGCAGCGAGCGCTGGCGCACCTACGCCAGCTTCGGCCAGGGCATGCGCGCGCCCACCATGAATGAGCTGTACGACCCCGGCTATGGCGGTTATTTCGCCGGCAACCCCGAGCTCGGCCCGGAGCATTCACGCAGCAGCGAAATCGGCCTGGAGTTCACTCCCAACCTGCAGCAACGGCTCAAGCTCAGCCTGTATTCCACCCGGATCAGCGATCTGATCAGCTTCACCGGCGAACAGAACCAGGCCATCAATATCGCCCACGCCGCCATCGAAGGCGCCGAGCTGTCGTGGCAACTCAAGCACGGCCCCTGGAACGCCAGCGCCACCTACACCTGGGAGAACGCGCGCAATGCCGACACCCATACCACGCTGCTGCGCCGCGCCCGCAACAAGGCCTCGGGTATCGTGGAGCGATCCGTTGGCGCGCATCTCACGCTCGGTGCCGAGGTGATCGGCAGCAGCCACCGCGCGGACTACGGCAACGTGCGACTGGGTTCGTATGCCCTGCTCAACCTGCGCGCCCGCTACGCCTTCAGTGATGCCTGGACGCTCACCGGCCGCATCGAGAATGTGACAAATCGTGACTATGAACTGGTGCACGGCTACAACGTGACTGGCCGCTCGGCATTTGCGCAGCTGGTCTGGCAGCCCGGCCTTTGAGGCCACCCTGTTCCCGCCGCTCCCTGCATGCCAGAATGCCCCGCCATGCGCCTCATGGGCGCGCGGCAGGGCAAGAATGCAAGGGATGCGGGGAGAGGCATGAACGGTTCAGGCAAATTCGGGGACAGGCCCGGCGCCACCAATTCCACGCTGAATGGCAGGAACGACCTGCCTCCACGCGTGCGCCACCTGTGCGACGGCCTGCTGCGGCGTGCCCGCGACTGGTTTTCGCCCAAGCTCGACCAGGCGCTGACCGACATTGAAAACACCCTGTTCCACATGGCCGAACGGGCCGGCAACAGCGCCGAGCAGCAGCGCCACTTCGAAGCGCTGCGCAACTTCAAGGAAAGCCGCACGCTGATCGCTCCCCGCTTCCTGCGCAGCATCGAAGGCGATCTGGCCGCCATCCGCAGCACGCGCATGGCCCCCAAGCCGGCGAGCGAGGGCATCGCCCATCGGACGGCGCTCGAACTGGTCGACTCCGCTTCGCTCGAAGAAGACCTGGCCCTGCGCGAGATCGCCACGCGCGCCGAAATGCGCAGCAATCAGGGACTGCATGCCTATGCGCACCGCTTTGGCGTGATCGCCGCCGCCTCACCGGAGCATGAAGCCCTGGCCCTCGGCCCGGCAGCCCTGGCCGAAGCCATGCGCGATGCGATCCGCGGCATCGATCTGGGGCTGGAATACCGCGTACTGGTCTACCGCCACATCGACCGTTTTGCCCTGGCCGAACTGGGTCGTTTCTACGACGACCTCAACCAATGGCTGTGCACCGAGCGCGTTCTGCCGCACTTCAAACTCTCGTTCCGTTCCGCCGCACGCCCCCTCGCGGCCAATGACGAGGCAACTCCCAAATCCGAGCCGGAAGCCGCCAAGCCTGCCACCGATGCGGCGAACGACGCCGCCCCGCAGCCCGCGCCTCCCAGCGCCTCCCATCCTGCCTCGCCAACGGCCACGGCGTCGGCCGCCGAGACCCCGCAATTCGCCACCCTGCGCAACCTGCTGGCGACCCGCCGCCGGGTTTCCGGCGAAACGCCGGGGGCCACCAAGCAGCCGGCCATCGCCAAGAACGACCTGCAGAACCTGCTCAGCGGCCTGCAGCGCGAAGCCACGCAGAATCCGGGCAAGCGCTACGACAACGAGCGCTTCCGCAACACCCTGGCCGTCAAGCTGCGCCGCGCCGGCGAGCGTGGCAGCGCCATGAGCCTGACCGGCGAGGATCAGGACACGGTCGAGCTGATCGGCATGCTGTTCGACTACGTCACGCGCAACATCCGCGAGGACAGCCAGGCACGCTCGCTGGTTGGCCAGCTGCATGTGCCGGTGCTGCGCATGGCCCTCAGCGACAAAACCTTCTTCACACGCCGCGACCATCCCGCACGCGAACTGATCAACACCATTGCCGAAACCAGCGAGCGCTGGCTCGACGATGCCGACGCCGACCCCGAACTCGCCGCCAAGATGCGCATGGTGGTGGATCAGGTCTGCAACTCCTTCGACGGCGACGTGCGCGTCTTCGAAGGCATGGCCAACGACCTCGACCAGCATCTCAAGCTGCTCATGAAGCGTGCCGATGCGGCCGAGCGTCGTCATGTCGAGGCCGCCAAGGGCCGCGATCGCCTGCTGCTGGCGCGCGAAACGGCTCGCGCAGCGGTGGCCGGGCTGCTCAAGAACCGCAGTCCCTCGCCGCGCCTGCGCAGTCTGCTCGAAGAAACCTGGACCGACGCACTCGCGCTGAGCGTGCTGCGCGGCGGCACCGACAGCGCCGAGTTCATGGAGTGTCTTGACGTTGCTGCCGAGCTCATCGCACGCGGCAATCAACCGCTGGGCGGCAGTCCTGCCGATCAGAAGCTGCGCCAAAGCGCAACCGAGCACTTGCGTGCCGTCGGCCTGCACGACGACGAGATCAACGGTCTGCTCGACAACCTGTTCACCGAAGCGCCGACTGACGCCGCGCTGGCCCAGCTCGAACGCATCGACGAGGCGCTGCGCGCCAAGCCGCGCCTGGGCGGCGAACCAACCAAGCCCAGCCCCAAGCCGGTCGAGCCGCTCACGCCAGCCGAACGCAAGATGCTCGACCAGGTGATGCGCACGCCGTTCGGCACCTGGTTCGAATTCACCAAGAACGCCCAAGGCGAGATGGTGCGCCGCAAGCTTGCATGGTTCTCGCCAATGACTGGCAACTGCCTGTTCGTCAACCAGCGCGGCGCGCGCATCGAGGATCTCACCCTGGATCTGCTGGCCCGCGAAATGGCCTGCGGCCGCGCCCGCGTCGCACCGACGGAAAAACCGCGCTTCGTCGACCGCGCCTGGAAGGCCATCGTCGACTTACTGCGACCGCGCGGCAGCCTGACACCGCTTGGGGAGGCCACGGCATGAACGCGCCACAGAAATTCCGCGCCGCGCGCAAGCGCCTGGATCATGAAGTCGCCGTCATCGACCAGATGACCGGGCAGGTCATTGGCCACATCGGCAACCTGTCGCTGACCGGCATGATGCTGATCGCCGAAACCCCGGTGCAGGACGATGCGCTCTACCAGCTGTCCTTCACCCTGCCGGGCGCGTCATCCTCGCGGGCGATCGAGGTCGGCGTGCATGAGCAGTGGTCGGCACCCGGCACCGTGCAGTGCCAGCAGTGGGTCGG
>WBZO01002133.1_pt1 | contig 27005 bp, 21 predicted proteins | sample 5204261 | NCBI WGS metagenome assembly WBZO01 (sample SAMN12412400, study PRJNA552823) | activated sludge metagenome | isolation source: activated sludge from anammox sidestream of wastewater treatment plant... | place: USA: North Carolina | collected 2017-09
AACTTCCAGTGGGGCGACAGCGGCAACGAAAAAGCCAGCACCATCAAGGATCTCTACCTCTCCTATAACGGCATCAAGGGCATCTCGCTCATGGCCGGCGCCATCCAGACGCCGATGAGCCTCGACGATGTCACCTCCTCGAACGACATCACCTTCATCGAGCGCGCCACCGCCTCGAACCTCGCCACCTCGCTTGGCGCGGGCGACGGCCGCATCTCCTTCGGCGCCAAGGGCAACACCGACAACCTCTACGCCTCGCTCTTCTACACGACCGAAACGGTCGGCCAGGCCAACACGTCGAATGAAGGCTCGAACATCGTCGGCCGCACGGCCTACCGCTTCAAGCCGGCGGATAAGACGAACGTGCATCTCGGCCTTTCCGGCACCTATGCGATGGACCCGAGCGCCAATGGCGGCACGGCGGGCAGCGTGCGCTTCCGCGACCGGCCGGAGCTGCGCGTCGATCCCTCGCGCCTCATCGATACGGGCAGCATCGCGGCAAAGAACGCCTATGTCTTCGGGCCGGAACTCGCCGCGAATTACGGCCCGGTCAAGGTGCAGGGCGAGTACTACACCTACAAGATCGATCGCGTCGGCACCCTGCCCGACCCCGACTTCAACTCCTGGTACGTGCAGGCGTCCTGGGTGCTCACGGGCGAAGAGTACAAGTACTCGATGGAAGACGCCGCCTATAAGGGCGTGAAGCCCGCGAGCCCCTTCACCTTCGGCGGCGGCACCGGCGCCTGGGAAGTGGCGGCGCGCTACAGCCAGACCGATCTCAACTACAAGGACCACCTCACCAGCGCCAATGGCGGCATCGCCGGCGGCAAGCAGGACATCATCACGGTGGGCCTCAACTGGTACCCGATCAACAATGTCCGCGCGATGCTCGAATATCTCAATGTGAGCGTCGACCGGCGCGCGACCGGCGGCGCGGCGGTGCAGAACATCAATTACGACGCGGTGGCCGCCCGCCTGCAATTCGCCTTCTGATCCGATCCTCGCAAGGTCATCAGAAAGAAAACCCCGGCGGGAAACCGCCGGGGTTTTTTCATGCGCGGCGCACACGACAAAAAAAGACCCCGCCCAAGGAAGGGCGGGGCCAGTAACGCTGCGAGGAATGAAGCAGCGGGAGAGAAACTCTCGTCTCAGCCGAAGCGGCCGGTCACATATTCTTCCGTGCGCCTCGACAGGGGTTTGGTGAAGACCTCCTTCGTCTCGCCATATTCGATGAGTCGGCCGAGATACATGAAGGCCGTGTTGTCCGAGACGCGCGCGGCCTGCTGCATGTTGTGGGTGACGATGACGATTGTGTAGGTCGATTTCAGCTCCTCGATGAGCTGCTCGATGCGCATGGTGGCGATGGGATCGAGCGCCGAGCAGGGCTCGTCCATGAGGAGCACCTCCGGGTTTCCCGCGATCGCGCGCGCGATGCAGAGGCGCTGCTGCTGGCCGCCGGAGAGGCCGAGCGCGCTGTCATTGAGGCGGTCCTTCACCTCGTCCCAGAGAGCGGCTCCCTTCAGCGCATGTTCGCAGGCCTCGGCGAGCAGCTTCCTGTTGGTGATGCCGTCGACCTTCAGCGGATAGGTGACGTTCTCGGCGATCGACATGGGAAACGGGTTGGGCTTCTGGAACACCATGCCCATGCGCTTCCTGAGCGCGATCACATCGACCTGCGGGCCGAAAACAGGCTCGCCGGAAAGCCACACCTCGCCCGCGACGCTCAGATTGTCAATGAGGTCGTTCATGCGGTTGAGCGAGCGCAGGAGCGTGGACTTGCCGCAGCCCGAGGGGCCGATCAGCGCTGTCACCATGCCCTTCTGGATCTCCATGGAGATGTTGTGAAGGGCCTGCGATGCGCCATACCAGAGATTGAAATCGCGGATGGAGATTTCCGTGCCGGACGCGCTTTCGACCGGGTGATAGACGGTCGGGTCGAAGCCATCGCCCGCTGCGGGCGCCTGACGTCTCTGAGCCGCTGCTGTTGCCATCGGAATGATCCCTTGTCAGAACTTGTCGCCGGCGAATTTGCGCTTCAGCCGATTGCGGACGTTGATCGAGACGGTGTTGAGCGCGAGCACCAGCGCCATGAGCACGAGCGCCGTCACGAAGACCATGGAGCGGCCAGCTTCCGAATTGCGCGACTGGAAGCCCACGTCATAGATGTGGAAGCCGAGATGCATGAAAGAGCGCTCGAGATGGATGAAGGGGAAGACCGCATCCACCGGCAGTTCGGGCGCGAGCTTCACCACGCCGACGATCATCAGCGGCGCGACCTCGCCCGCGCCGCGCGCCATCGCCAGGATGAGGCCGGTCATGATGCCGGGCATGGCGCGGGGAAGGACGATCCATTTGATCGTCTGCCATTTCGAGGCGCCGCAGGCGAGCGAGCCTTCGCGCATCGAGCGCGGCACGGCCGCAAGCGCCTCCTCGGTCGAGACGATGACGACGGGCACCGTCAGCAGCGCCATGGTGAGCGAGGCCCAGAGAAGGCCACCCGTGCCGAAGGTCGGGCTCGGCAGGCGCTCGGGGAAAAAGAGCGCGTCGATCGAGCCGCCGAGTACATAGGCGAAGAAGCCGAGGCCGAAGACGCCATAGACGATGGAAGGCACGCCGGCGAGATTGTTCACGCAGATGCGGACGAGCGCGACGATGCGTCCCTGCCTTGCATATTCGCGCAGATAGAGGGCGGCGACGACACCGAAGGGCGCGACGAGAAGGCTCATCACCACCGTCATGACGAAGGTGCCGAAGATCGCCGGCCAGACGCCGCCTTGCGTATTCGCCTCGCGCGGTTCAGCGGAGAGGAACTCCCACCAGCGGGCGAGATAGACCCCCGCCTTCTCTGCGAGAGTGAGATCGTTCGCGGCGTAGTAGCGGACGAAATTTGCGAGCGGAAATTCGCGCGCCTGGCCGCCAATCTCGGTGGCGGAAGCGGTGAGCGCGGCTTCCTTCTCGCGGATGACGGAAACCTCGGCCGAGAGGCGCGCGAACTCGCCATTGAGCCGCGCCGTCTCCCGCGCCGCCCGCTCGGCGACGGCCAATGCCTCGGGCGAGCCTTCGCCATGATCGAGCTCGGCCTTGCGCACCGAAAGGCGCAGATCGTTCAGTTCGCGGTTGATACCGCCGATCGCGTGTTTCTCCATCGACATGCGTTCCGCGCGAAGCGCGCGGGCGCGCCGCTGCGCCGCATCGAGCGCCGCCATGCCGGGCGTCTCGATCGTCCTGCCATCGACGGAAATCGACTTCACCATGCCGATGAGCGCGCCCCATTCCTGGCGTTCGACCAGCATGATGTCACGGGGACGCGAAACCGACTTCACCTCGAAGGCCGGCACCCAGACGAAATCCTCGCCGTAGAAATCGAAATTGCCGACATGATAGAGGGTGCGGCTCGAATGCCCGCCACGCGCCTCGATCTCCGCGCGCGCCTCTGCGGGCAAGGCGGCGAGCGCCGCGGGCTCGGGCTTGTAGCTTTCGGTGCGCAGGGGTTCGCCGGCGATGACGCGCCCGCTCGTCAGGGTCACGACCTCGACTGGCTTCGGCCAGAAGGCGGTGAGGCCGCTCCAGAAGATGAGGCCCATGAAGCCTGCGATCATCATCAGGCCGAGAGCGAGCGAGCCGCCCATGGCCCAGACCATGGGTTCGCCACGGGCCGTGAGATCGCTCGATCTGCGCCGGGGAACGGCCGCCAGAGTCGCCGCCTTTTCGTTCACGAGAATTCCGTCCACCGGTTGAACCAATTCGGCCATGTCGCCTCTCTCAAAGCTGGGCCGCGCGCTTGCGGAAGCGCTGGCGAACAAGCTCGGCAAGCGTGTTCAGGATGAAGGTCATGACGAAGAGGACGAGCCCGCAGAGAAAGAGCGTGCGATAGAGGCTCGAATCCTTCACCGCCTCGGGCAGCTCGACATTGATGTTCGCGGACAGCGCGCGAAGGCCGTTGAAAAGGCTCCAGTCCATGATCGGCGTGTTGCCCGTCGCCATGACGAGGATCATCGTCTCGCCTACGGCGCGGCCGAGGCCGATCATGATCGCCGAGAAGATGCCGGAACCCGCGGTCGGCAGAATGACCCAGCGCGCCGTCTGCCAGTTGGTCGCGCCGCAACCGAGCGAGGCGGAACGCAGATGCTCGGGCACCGCGCCGAGCGCATCTTCCGCAATCGAATAGATGATCGGGATGACGGCGAAGGCCATGCCGAAGGCCGCGATCAGCGTATTGCGCTGGACATAGGTGCCGACAATTCCGCCGCGCGCATCGAAGCCGCCGCTCGCGAGGAGGTGCGCGAGGCCCGCCGCGACGGCGAGCGAGAGGAGCGTCAGCGCCGCCCAACGGCCGAACTCCCATGCGCCCGCCACATGATATTCGCGGCCGCGAAGCCGCTCGCGCCAGGACTGGCCGAAGAAACGGCCCGAAAGACCGAAAACGAGGATGAAGGACAAGGGCAGAACGAGCAGGAAGAGGAAAGGTGCCGCCGAGCCGGCGCCCGTCGTCCAGGCCTTGAAGTCGCCGGCAAAGAGCGCGCGTTCGAAAAGCGGAGAGATGGCGAGCGTGAGCCAGATCGCGCCGGCAAGGGCAAGAAAGGAAGCGACGAGTTTCGGCGCGCCATCGAGGCGGAGCGCGAGCGGGCGCGGCAGAAGCTGCCAGAGAAAGGCCGAGCCGATGAGCGCGAGCGGCACAACGCCGAAGGCGATGACGACGGCGGCGATCCAGTTTTCGACGATGGGCGAGAGAACGAGCGCCACGACGAAGCCGATGACGACCGAGGGCAGCGAGGCCATGAGCTCCATCAGCGGCTTCACCACGGCGCGCAGGCGCAGATGCATGAATTCCGAAGTGTAGATCGCGGCCAGAAGCGCGATCGGCACGGCGAAGACGAGCGAATAGAACGCGCCCTTGATAGTGCTGAAGATGAGCGGCACGAGCGAGAGCTTCGGTTCCGCGCTATCGGTGCCGGATGTCGACTGCCAGGTGTAGCCGGGCTCCGGGTAGCCTTCGTACCAGACCTTGCCGAAGAGCGATCCGAGCGTCGTCTCGGGATGCGGCACGTCGAAGGTCCAGAGACGCGCCGCTCCATCGCTGCCGATGGCGAGCGCGCCATTGTCGCGCGGCGCGAGGATCAGCGTTTCGACGGGCGCGGCCGCGCCTTCGGAGGGAAAGGTCAGGACGCGCCGTTCCGTCGTCGCGTGATAGAGCGCGACATCGCCCGCCCTGTCCGCGCCGATGAAGAGGCGGGTGCGCTGGCTGACCGCAAGACGCTCCACGGGAGCAGGCTGAAGCCCGAGATCGTGGATCTTCGTTAGCACGGCGCCGTCGGTGGTCGATGAGGATTTGCGGTCGATCATCGTCCAGATCGAGAGCGAGCGATCGGAGCCCGCGACGATGAGGGAGTTCTCGCCATTGAGATAGGCGAGCGCGGTCGGCCGGACGCCTTGTGGCAGAAGTCGCGCCGTCTCGGCGAGTTTCGCATGGGCGGGATCGCGCGTATCGAAGCGGCGGATGACGCCGTCCTTCGTCGCAACGAGGAGACGGTTGCCTTGCGTGTTGAGGAGGACGGCGGCGATGTCGCCGGCAGCGAGCCCTGTCGGCACCTCGACGTTCGACACCGTCGTCGAGGTTTCGCCGGTCATCATGTTGACCTGGGCGTAGGCGGTGGAGAGGCGCGCCGTACCGTGCTCGTCGACGGTGGCGAAGGTTTTGAGCGGGCGCTCGGCCGTGCCGCCGACACGGTAGTCGAGAAAGCGAATGGCCGTGCCCGCAGGCGCGACCTGAACGGGCGCCTCGAGCGCAAGGCGCGGCGCGAGGCGGCGCAACTGGCGGCCGGGAATTTCGGTATAGACGGCGGCGCCATCGCTGCGATCGCCGTTCGGGAGCTTCTCGAGCGCCGACGGCGCACGGCTCGCCGGCAGGACGGCGGTGTCTATCGCCAGCGTGCCGAGACGCACGGTCCCGTCGGGAAAGCCGAAAGCGACGTCATCGCCCTGCAGGGTGCGCGCGAAGGCGGCGGGCGCGACGCCGCCGAAATCGAAGGCGGAGACCCCGAGCTTCGTGCCGCTCGGCGCATGAAAGACGGTGACCTTTCCGTCTCCGGCGAGTTCGAGGCCGAGCGTGCGATATTCGTCGATTGTGGTGGAAAGGATGCGCCCGTTGGTCTGGTCGAGCGCATAGCGTTTCGCTTCGCCGACCGTTCCCCCGCCGAAGAGCGGCATCGTCACATAGACGAGGAAGAACATGATCGCGAAGACGGTGAAGATGACGAAGAGGCCGCCAACGGAAATGGCGCGACGGGCGAAGCGATCCATCCAGAGCACGGAGGCCCTGGTCTGCTTGCTGCGCGTATAGACGACGGAGCGGCGCTTCGTTTCCTGCCCTGCTCCGGGCTCGCGGTCGTTCGGGATGGCGGCGTCGGTCATGCGCGGAAAATCACATGGTTGAGATGCGGCGGAGCCGAAAAGGCGATCCGAAGCTGCCGGCAACGGAAGGCGGACGGGCCGGCGTATGGTTCCGCCGGCCCGCTGGATCAACTTAGTTCAGGCCGAGCTTCGCCAGCTCTTCCTGAGCGAAGACGTAAGGCATCGGGTAATAGCCGTCCTTCACCGTGTCCTTCTGCCCGTCCTGCATCAGCACGAAGCGGAGGAATTCACCACGCAGCGGATCGAGCGCCGTCGAGGGATTCTTGTTCACATAGGCATAGAGGAAGCGCGTGATCGGATAGGCGCCCGTATAGGCGTTGCGCTGATTGGCTTCCTGGCATTTACCGTCGCGGCCCGCGACCGGCACGGCCTTGACGTCGGCGGTCTTGTAGCCGATGCCGGAATAGCCCATGGCGAACTTGTCGGCAGCGATACCCTGCACGACGGCGGACGAGCCGGGCTGCTCCTTAACCGTATCCTTGTAGTCGCCGTTCACCATCGCGACTTCCTTGAAGTAGCCATAGGTGCCGGAGGCGGAGTTGCGGCCGAAGAGCGAGATCGGCTTGGAAGCCCATTCGCCGGTGAGGCCGAGCTGACCCCAGGTCACGATGTTGGGCGAGCCGGAGAGGCGGCTCTTGGAGAACACGCCGTCGAGTTGCGTCAGCGAGATGCAGGAGAGCGGGTTGTCCTTGTTGACGAAGACGGCGAGCGTGTCGACAGCGAGGCGAACCTGCGTCGGCTTGTAGCCGTATTTCTGCTCGAAGGCGTCGATCTCGGCGGCCTTCATCGGGCGCGACATCGGACCGATTTGCGCGGTACCGGCGATCAGGGCGGGCGGCGCGGTGGACGAGCCCTTGCCTTCGATCTCGATCTTCACCGAGGGGTAGATCGCCTTGAAGCCTTCGGCCCAGAGCGTCATGAGATTGTTGAGCGAGTCCGAGCCGATGGACTTCAGGCTGCCGGAGACGCCGGTGGTGGGCTGGTAGGGCTGATACCGGCTGTCGATATCGATGGCGAACGCGCTGGTCGCCGTCAGGCTGACCGCAAGCGCGCCAAGGAATGATCCTATGCGCTTCATAAGTTTTTGACCTTCTGAAAGGACGAAAGATTGGCACGCGGCGGTGTTGCCCGCCCCGGCAGCGTTCTTACGGGCGCGCCGTGAAGCCTGTGCAAAGGATTTGCGACGCAATCGTGACAGCGGGGCCGCGCGAAAAGAAAACGGCCGGGCGATGCCCGGCCGTCACAATTCGGCGATGTCGAGAGCGCGGTCTATTTGAGGCCGTGGAGCCGCGCCCGCTCGATGTCGTCCTTCAGGGTGCGGGCGGCCAGAACATAATGGAAGGCCGACCAGATCCAGACGACCGAGATCGTCAGAAGCGCATAGCGTAGCGATTCCTGCCCATAAGCTTCGGAATAGAGATCGCTGAGAAGGCCCGCAAGCTGTGGCCCGAGCCCCATGCCGATGAGATTGAGCACGAGGAAGAGCACGGCGGAGGCAGCCGCGCGCATGCGGACGGTGACGAGCGCCTGCGTCATCGCAAGAGACGGCGCGACATAGGCCGCGCCGGCAAAGGCCGGATAGACGAAGATCGCGAGCGCCGCCATTTTCGCCCCACTCAGATAGAGCGCGAGCGAAAACGGAAAGCTCAGGCCGACGACGATGGCGACCACCCAGACATTCCAACGCACATCGCGCTTGCCGAGGCGGTCAGCGAAATAGCCGGTGGCCCAGGTGCCGAGGCCGCCGGCAAAGCCGATGATGAGGGCGAGCGCCGTGCCGATCTCACCCGGCGTCATGGCGAAGGAACGCATGAGGAAGGCAGGAAGCCAGGTGACGCCCGCATAACCGCCCATGGCGGCGAGCGCCGAGCCGAATGCGACGTGACGGAAGGAGCGCTGAGCCCAGAGGAGCCTGAAGACTTCCCCGATGCCGGGGGCGGCGCCCGCGCCTTGCGCCGTCAGACCGTCGGCCGTTCCGCGTACCGGCTCCTTCAGCGTGAAGCGCACCAGAAGCGCGATCAGAAGACCGGGCACGCCGACGACATAGAAGGCCACGCGCCAGCCATACCACTCGCTCACCCAGCCACCGACGAGGAAGCCGATGAGGATGCCGATATTGATCCCGAGCGAATAGACGCCCATGGCGCCGGCGCGCTTCTCCGGCGGGAACATGTCGGAGATCATGGAATGGGCGGGCGGGCTCGACCCCGCCTCGCCGACGCCGACGCCGATGCGCGCGAGCGCGAGCTGGGCGAAGCTCGTGACGAAACCGCAAACGACCGTCATGCCGGAGAAGATCGTCAAGGCGAGGGTGATGATGTTGCGGCGGTTGCCGCGATCGGCCCACATGGCGATCGGGATGCCGAGCGTCGCATAGAAGAGCGCGAAGGTGATGCCGGAGAGGAAGCCGAGCTGCGTGTCGCTCAATCCGAGTTCGAGCTTGATCGGCTGAAGCAGGATCGAAAGGATCTGGCGGTCGACATAGTTCGCCGTATAGGCAAACATCAGCACTATCAGCGCATAGTTGCGATAGGCCGGCGTCATGCCGGTATCGCGGGCACGAACGACGACGTCGCCGCTCACCTGATCTGTCATTTTTCCTCCCTCGCGGCCCGGGTCTTCGCTCGCGCAGCCCGTTTGCCATCCTGATTGCGAGCCTAACAGCGGCGAGCGCTTTCGCAAACCTCAGCAAAAACGAACATTTCTGTCAGCAAAGGTGGCCGGCGTCATGCCCATGGACATGTCCGTTTTTGGCGAGCGGCACTATCGCGGCGGGTCTAGTATCCGTCCATGACCAGCGCGGAAAAACTCGATCCGGATTTCTGCTACCGCATCATTCAGGCGAAGGATGCGCGCTTCGACGGGCGCATCTTCGTCTGCGTCACATCGACCGGGATCTATTGCCGCCCGGTCTGTCCGGCGCGCGTGCCGCACAAGGAGCATTGCCGCTTCGTCGCGAGCGCCGCGGCGGCTGAAGCGCTCGGCTTCCGCTCCTGCCTCCGCTGCCGGCCCGAGACAGCGCCGGGAACGCCCGCCTGGGCGGGCACGCAGGCCGCCGTCGCCCGCGCACTCAGGCTCATCGAGGATGGCGCTCTCGACAGGGATGGCGTCGAGGCGCTCGCCGCCCGCGTCGGCCTCGGCGCGCGCCAGCTCCGGCGGCTCTTCCTCGCCCATATCGGCGCGACGCCGCAGGCGGTCGCGGCGAACCGCCGCCTGCTCGCCGCCAAGCAGCTCATCAGCGAGACCGACATGGGCTTTGCCGAGATCGCCTTCGCAGCCGGGTATCAAAGTCTCAGGCGCTTCAACGATGCGGTGCGCGCGAGCTATGGCGTGGCGCCGACGGCGTTGCGGCGAGAGAGCGCCGCGTCGCGGGGCGCGGCGCCCGGCGCGATGACGCTGCGCCTCGGCTATCGCCCGCCCTTCGACTGGGAGCGGCTTCTCGCCTATCTCTCCTTCCGCGCGATACCGGGCGTGGAAGAGATTTCCGGCCATGTCTATCGGCGCAGCTTCCGCCTGCCGGGTGCGAGCGGCAGCCTCAAAGTGCTGCCGTCGAAGAGGCCGAACACGCTCGAAGTGCGCATCAGCGCGGACGGAAACGCGCCCATCCGCTCGATCGCGACGCGGGTGCGGCGTCTTTTCGATCTCGATGCGGAGCCCCAGGCAATCGCGGCGGCGCTAAGGGACGATGCTTTGCTCAGGCCCCGGCTTGCCGCGCTGCGGGGAGTTCGCGTTCCCGGCGCCTTTGACGGTTTCGAACTCGCCATACGCGCGATCCTCGGCCAGCAGGTTTCCGTGAAGGGCGCCACCACACTCGCCGGGCGTCTGGTCCGGCGCTGCGGCGAGGCAATGCCGGAGGCGTCCGGCGGCCTCACCCATTTCTTCCCGGCGCCGGAGGCGATTGCCGATGCCGATCTTTCCGGGCTCGGCCTCACGGGCGGGCGCATTTCCGCCCTCAAGGCTTTCGCCGGCGCGGTTGCCAAAGGCGCGGTCACATTCGATCCGGCGGCGACACTCGACGAAAAGATCGCCGAATTCTGCTTGATCCCGGGCATAGGCGAATGGACGGCACATTACATCGCCCTTCGCGCAGTGGGCGAGCCCGACGCCTTTCCCGCTTCCGATCTCGGGCTTCGCAAGGCCGCGGGCGGGGCGAGCCCCGTCACACCGCGCGCGCTCGAAGCAATGGCTGAGAGCTGGCGGCCCTGGCGCGGCTATGCGGCGCTTCTTCTCTGGATGGCGCCGAACATCGAAACGCAAGATCTCGAAACACGGCGAGCGGAACCGCGCGCGCTCGCCGCCGATTGATGGAGACTGCAATGAAAAAGGCCGGGAATGAAAACCTCGCCGTCGCGAGCATCGACTCGCCGATCGGCACGCTCAGACTGGCGGCATGCGATGACGGGCTTCTCGCCGTCATCTTTCCGAACGAAAAGACGAAGCGCGATTTCGCCGACAATCGCGGCAGCGAAGCGGCGCAGGCTCACCTCGACGCGGCGGCAAAGGCGCTCAGGGAATATTTCGCGGGCAAGCGCCGCGACTTCAAGGATCTGAAGCTCGCGCCGCGCGGCACGGAGTTTCAGCTCAGCGTCTGGCGGGCGTTGACGAAGATCCCCTTTGGCGCGACGCGAAGCTATGCCGACATTGCGCGCCTCATCGGCAACCCGAAAGCCATGCGCGCCGTCGGGCTCGCCAATGGCAAGAACCCCATTCCGATCATCGTGCCCTGCCACCGCGTGATCGGCTCTAACGGCGCGCTGACCGGCTTCGGCGGCGGCCTGCCGACGAAGAAATGGCTGCTCACCCATGAGGGCGTGACGACACCGGCGCTTCTTTGACCCTTACCTTCAGAGTGCGGAACCATTAGGCTTGGGCGTGGTTCGCTTCCCGGAGGTTCCGATCATGATGCTCGCACACGGATATGGCGGTTTCATCTGGCTCATCGTCGCCATTCTCGACGTCTATGCGATCGTCCGCATCGCACAGAGCAATGCCGAACCTCTCTGGAAGGCGATCTGGATCGTCGTGGTGCTGGCGCTGCCGGTGATCGGGCTTATTCTCTGGGGCCTGTTCGGGCCGAAGCGCTAGGCATCGCGGCGCGTTTCCATCCTTGCCGGATATGCTCTGGCCGCGATCTTCATCCGTCGACTGATTTATGTCCGCCGGTCATTGTGCCATTTTGCTCCGCTCATGGCGGGTGACGGTTGCGCGTGCCGCTGATACTCTGTCGATTCGACGTGGACGGACGTTTGAATCGGGGAGAAATCATGAACTGGCAGGCATTTCTGAGTTTCGACCGGATGATCGCCACTTCGGTGGTCAAGTTTCTCTACTGGATCGGCATAGCGCTGATCGGCCTTGGCGGGCTCATCGCCTTTATCGGCTCGTTCTCGACAATGGGCTATTCGTTCGGCATGGGCCTCGGACAGCTCGTCATGACGATGCTCGGTACCGTGATCGCCATCGTTCTGTGGCGCGTCGTATGCGAGCTTTATATCGTGATCTTTTCGATGCACGACCGCCTCGGCGAAATACGCGACCGGCTGCCGCCGCGTAGCTGATGCGGGCCGCTGAAGGCGGCTAGACGAAGAGCGAGGCGAGATCTGGCTCGCCGTGACGCGGCAGCGCGATCGTCTCCAGCCCCGCGAAGCGCCGGATCGTCTCGACCGTCTCGTCGAGCGGCACGGGCTCCGCGGGCGACTCGCTCACCACGATGGCGCGCGGCGCGAGGCCGTTTCGATTCATCACGTCGAGCGTCGTCAGCGTGTGGCTGATCGTGCCGAGATAGGAGCCGACGACGAGCAGCGGCACGAGGCGAGGCCCCTTCAGCGCCAGCATCCAGTCGAGCACGGTGTGCCGGTCGTCGAGCGGCACGATGAGGCCGCCGACACCCTCGATCAGCAGCGGATCGTGGAGCGCCTCGCGGGCGCGGCAATGATCGACCAGTTCACGGAAATCGATGCTTGTCCTTTCCCGCGCGGCCGCCATGTCGGGCGAGAGCGCCGCCCGGAAGCGCCAGCGCGACACCGTGTCCACATTCTCGTAGAGCACGGGCTCGCCCAGCGCGGCCAGGAGCGCGGCCGGATCGCTTGCCGGAAACGTCGTCTCGTCGAGCCCGCTGACGACGGGCTTCAGCGCGCGGACGGGCAGGCCCTTCGCGCGAAGCTGGCGGATGATGAGCGCCGACACATAGGTCTTGCCGATATCGGTGCCGGAAGAGGTGACGAAGATCGTGGTCATTTCGTTCAGCTTTATTCAGCGGCTCTTTTATTCGGCGGCCCGGCGCGGAAGGATGCGAGCGCGGACGAGGGCGGCGAGCCGGGCGATGTCCTCGTCCCGATGCGCGGCGGTGAAGGTGAAGCGGAGCCGCGCCGTGCCCGCGGGCACGGTCGGCGGGCGGATGGCGGTGACGAGGAAGCCTTCCGCCTCGAGAAGCGCAGAGGCATCGAGCGTCGCCTTCTCATCACCGATGACGATGGGAACGATCGGGCTTTCGGCTTCGGGAAGGCCGAGCGCGCTCGTGAAGGCGCGGGCCTTTTTCACCGGCAGCGCGGCATAGTCCGGCTCCTCCTCGATCACGTCGAGCGCGGCGATGGCGGCAGCGACGGAGGCGGGCGGGAGTCCGGTCGAATAGATGAGCGTGCGGGCGCGGGTGCGGATGAAATCGACGACCGGCCTGCTCGCGCAGAGATAGCCGCCATATGAGCCGATCGCCTTCGACAGCGTGCCCATCTGGAGCGGCACGTCAGCCTTCGCGCCGCCGATGAAACTCGATCCGCGCCCCTCGCCCAGAACCCCGATGCCATGCGCGTCGTCGGTCATGAGCCAGGCGTCATGCGCCTTTGCGAGCGCCGCCAGCTCGTGCACGGGGGCGAGATCGCCATCCATGCTGAAGACGCCGTCAGTGAGGATGAGGCAATGGCGCGCCCCTGCCCTGTGGGCCGCGAGAAGTTCTTCGAGATGCGCGAGATCGTTGTGGCGGAAAATATGCGCCTCCGCGCCCGAGAGCCTCGTGCCGGCAAGAAGGCAGGAATGCGAAAGCTCGTCGGCGAGAATGAGGTCGCCGGGGCCCGCAAGCGCGGGCACGATGCCGAGATTGGCGAGATAACCGGAGCCGAAGATGACGCAGTCCTCAGCCTGCTTCAGCCGCGCAAGCCGCGCCTCGAGCACGGCGAAGAGGGGGTGATTGCCGGTGACGAGCCGCGATGCACCAGATCCGGTGCCATAGCGCTCGGTGGCGGCGAGGGCCGCCGCGATCACACGCGGATGGTGCGAGAGATTGAGGTAGTCGTTGCAGCAGAAGGAAATGAGTTCGCGGCCATTGCGCCGCACCGCTACCTCGCCATGACGGTCCGTCTCGACAAGGCGGCGGCGCAGGCGCTGCGCCTCGAGGCGCGCGAGCTTCGCGGCGGCAAAACCGTCGAGCGATGAGGTGCCGATCATGCGTCCATCCTGATCACAGGCTTGCCGACGCTCTTGCGCTCGAGCAGGCGCTGAAGGACGTTGCCTGCTTCCTCGAGCGGATAGGTCGCGGCGGGCTCGGGATGGATCTTGCCGGCCGCCGCCCATTCGGCGAGTTTCTTCATCAGCGGGATATTGGCCTTCGGATTGGCGCGGATCTCGCCGCCCCAATCGACGCCGACAAGCGAGGCGCGCTTCAGCAGCGCGAGATTGAGCGGCAGCTTCGGGATCTCGCCATTGGCGAAACCGACGACGAGGTGCCGCCCGCCGGGCGCAAGGCAACGGAAGGCGGTTTCAGAGAAGGCGCCGCCGACGGGATCGTAAACGACATCGACACCGCGCTTCTCGACCAGCGCATCGAGAGCCTTGCGCCAGTCGGGCTCGGAATAGTCGAGCACCATATCGGCGCCATGCGCCTTCGCGGCGGCGCGTTTTTCTTCGGATGAGGCGGCCGCGATCACGCGCGCGCCCATGGCCTTGGCCACGTCGATCGCCGCCATGCCGACGCCGCCCGCCGCGCCCAGCACCAGCACCGTCTCGCCGGGTTTCAGCGCGCCGCAATTTTCGAGCCCGTAAAGCGCCGTGCAATAGGAGACGAGGAAGCCCGCCGCCGCCTCGAGGCTCATGCCGTCCGGCACGGGCGCGCACATCGCGGCCGGAAGCACCACCTTCTCCGCCAGCGCGCCGCGGCTCGAAAGCGCCATGACGCGACTGCCGATGAGATCGCCCGAAAGCCCCTCGCCCACCGCTTCGATCCGGCCGGCGATCTCGCTGCCGGGAATGAAGGGCAAGGGCAGCTTCACCTGATAGGTCCCGCGCACGAAAAGCGCGTCGACATAGCCAAGCCCCGCCGCTTCGACCGCGATCAGCACCTCGCCCGGCCCCGGCACGGGCGCGTCGGCCGTTTCGATCTTCAGCTCACGGGGTTCACCATAGTTGACGCAACGGACGACCCGCATCGGCTTGTCTTTCCATGTCGGTTGATGTTTCGGGCGTGACCCTAGCGCGCCTTGCAATGCGGCGAAAGGCGCCTATGCTTCGCCCAATCGCCTCATAGCCGCAAGGGGAAACCCCGTTCCATGACCCTTCAGACCCGCATCGAGAACGCCACCACCCATGTGACGGCGCGGACAAGCCCGGATACGCTGCGTCATGACTGGACGCGCGAGGAAGTCACGGCACTCTACGATCTGCCGTTCAACGACCTCCTTTTCGAGGCGCAGCTCGTCCATCGGCGCTGGTTCAACGCGAACGAAGTGCAGAAATCGACGCTGCTCTCGATCAAGACCGGCGGCTGCCCCGAGGATTGCGGCTATTGCGCGCAAAGCTCGAAATTCGACACCGGCCTCAAGGCGACGAAGCTCATGGAAGTCGAGCGCGTGCTCGCCGAGGCGAAGAAGGCGAAGGAAGCGGGCGCCTCGCGCTATTGCATGGGCGCCGCGTGGCGCAGCCCCAAGGACCGCGACATGGACGCCATCGTCGCCATGGTCGAGGGCGTGAAGGCCATGGGCATGGAAACCTGCATGACGCTCGGCATGCTCTCGGTCGAGCAGACGCTGCGCCTCAAGGATGCGGGCCTTGACTACTACAATCACAACATCGACACCTCCGAGGAATATTACAAGGAGATCGTCAGTACCCGGACATTCGCCGACCGGCTGGAGACGCTCGCCCGCGTGCGTGAGGCGGGCATCAATGTCTGCTCGGGCGGCATTGTCGGCATGGGCGAAGGCAAGGATGACCGCGTGGGCATGCTTCTGGCGCTCGCCAACCTGCCGGAGCATCCCCAGAGCGTGCCGATCAACCAGCTCATGCAGGTGGAAGGCACGGCGCTCGGCCATTCCGAGGAGATCGACCCGATAGACTTCGTGCGCACCATCGCGGTCGCGCGCATCCTGATGCCGAAATCCGTCGTCCGCCTCTCGGCCGGGCGCGAGCACATGTCGGAGGAGACGCAGGCGCTCTGCTTCCTCGCCGGCGCCAATTCGATCTTCATCGGCGAAAAGCTGCTGACGACGAAGAACCCCGAAGCCGACAAGGACGAGCGCCTGTTCGCGAAACTCGGCCTCAAGCCGATGCCGGCCCATAGCTGCCCGTCCGAGAAGTAGGTTTCCGATTGCGAGCCCGGCCCCACCGGGCCGGGCGAGACGACATGGAACGAGACAGAAAGCCCGCATTCCTTCCGCCTGCCAATCAGCTCCTGAAGGATGTACCGCGCTGGCTCAGCGAAGGCGCGTCGCATCTGTGGCTGCCCTACACACAGATGCAGACGACGCCGATGCCGCTGCCAGTCGTCAGGACAGAGGGCGTGCGGCTCACCCTCGCCGACGGGCGCGAGCTTGTCGACGGCACCTCCTCATGGTGGACGGCCGCGCATGGGTACAACCACCCGCACATACGCGAGGCGGTGACGGCCCAGCTTCAGAAGATGCCGCATGTGATGCTTGGCGGGCTCGCGCATGAGCCCGTGCTGACGCTGGCGACGCGGCTCTCGGACCTTCTGCCCGGCGATCTCGCCCATGTGTTCTTCTCGGAATCGGGCTCCGTCTCGGTCGAGATCGCGATGAAGATCGCGGTGCAGTACTGGATCAACAGCGGCGTCAGGGGACGCACGCGCTTCGTCTCCTTCCGCGGCGGCTATCATGGCGACACGCTCGCCACCATGTCGGTCTGCGACCCCGACGAGGGCATGCACACGCTCTTCAAGGGCGCGATCGCCGAACAGCTCATCACCGGCCTGCCGGTGACGCCGGAGGCGGAAGCGGCGCTCGATGCCTTCCTCGCCGCCCATGCGCATGAAGTGGCGGCGGTGATGACCGAGCCGCTCGTTCAGGGCGCCGGCGGCATGATCTTCCATGACGAGGGGACGCTGCGGCGGCTCAGGCGGCTTTGCGACAAGCACAATGTGCTGCTCATCCTCGACGAGATCTTCGTGGGCTTCGGGCGGACCGGCTCCATGTTCGCCTGCGAGGCGGCCGGCATCGTGCCGGACATCGTGACGCTCTCCAAGGCTTTGACCGGCGGCACCATGGCCCTTGCGGCCACGGTCGCGCGCACGAAGGTCTTCGAGGCGTTTCTCGGCGAGGAAGGCTCGCGGGCGCTCATGCATGGGCCGACCTATACCGGCAATCCGCTGGCCTGCGCGGCGGCGAATGCCTCGCTCGATCTCTTCGAGCGCGAGCCGAGGCTTGCCCAGGTGGCGGCCATCGAGGCGCAGCTTCGCCGCGATCTCGCGCCCGCCTGGGAGATCAGGGGCGTGCGCGATGTCCGCGTCAAGGGCGCCATCGGCGTCATCGAAGTCGAGCGGATCAGCGATCTCGACGGCATGAAGCGCCGCTTCGTCGAGGAGGGGGTCTTCATACGGCCCTTCGGCAGGATCGTCTATACGACGCCGCCGCTCGTGATCGGCGAGGAGGACCTCGCCCGGCTCACCGGCGCCATGCTGAAGGTCACGGCGGAATTCGCTCCGCACTGAGAGCAACTGTGCCCGGACGGACACGCCTGCTGGTGTGGCTCCTGCACATCAACCCAAGATATTGAGCCAAATTGGGTCACACACTAATCTCTGCGAAAGGGGTGATTCGCCCCTTCCCTGCCGACCTGGACGGATGATTCCCGGCGCATGGGGTCCGCGCCGCCAGTGGCGCGGATCAAGCTCTTGTATTTGTTCAGTGCCGTCCCTTTTCCCTAGAGATGAGGAAGCCGAAGCTCATGCATGTTATCGCGTTCGCGTCCCAGAAGGGCGGATCGGGCAAGACGACGCTCGCGGGCCATGTCGCGGTCGAGGCGGAGCGCCGCAATGCCGGTCCGGTCGCGCTGATCGACACCGACCCGCAGGGCAGCCTGGCGCAGTGGTGGAACGCCCGCGATGCGGAGCGCCCCTTCTTCGTCCGCGCCTCGAGCGAGGGGCTCGCCCAGGACCTCGCCCGGCTCCGGGACGGCGGCGTCAGGCTCGTCATCATCGACACGCCGCCCGCCATCACTGCCACGATCGGCCTTGTGATCGGGCTTTCCGATCTGGTGGTCATTCCGACGCGGCCGAGCCCGCATGATCTCAGGGCCGCCGGGGCGACCGTTCGGCTTTGCGAGACGGTCGGAAAGCCGCTCGTCTTCGCGGTCAACGGCGCCGCCTCCCGCGCCCGGATCACCACCGAAGCGGTCATCGCGCTTTCCCATCACGGCCCTGTCGCTCCGGCCGTCATTCATCAGCGGGTCGATTTCGCGTCCAGCATGATCGACGGGCGCACAGTGATGGAAATCCCCGCGCAGACGAAATCGGCCGAGGAGGTCGCCTCGTTGTGGTCCTTCCTGAGCGACCGGCTGCATGGCCGCGAGACATCGCCGCTGGTGTCGGGTAGTTTCGCTCCCGGCACGCTGAAGGGTGCCGCCTAGGTCCGCTTTGCGCTAGATTGGTGCGCAACGCGCCTCCGGTTCCCGATCCGGCGAAACCATCAGCGCCGGGCCGGAACTCTTTTTGTCGGAATATGCTCGAATGTCGAAAAAGCCCGCCTCACTGACCAGCGATCTGCTCGCGCGCAAGGGAGAGGCCGAACCCTCGCCCCTCGATCCGGGCGTGCGCATGTCACTGTTCGCGGAGCCGGATTTCTCGGCGCCGGGCGGCGGCAGCGGCGCAGGCGATGACGAGCGGCCGCTCCCGCCCGAGCCGGAAATCATCTACACGGCCGAAGACAGTTCGCATGGCAGCGGCGCCACGCGGCTCATCGTCGGCGGCATCATCGGCGCGATCGTCATCGGCGGCGCCTTCCTGACGCTTTCGGGCAGGAACAGCCAGAGCGTGGCGCCGGTCGCGCCCGAAATCACGGCGACAGCACCAACGCCCGCGCCCGAAACGAGCCTTCCCGCCGAGACGACGCCCGAAGCGTCAATCGCCGCTGCGCCGCAGGCGCAGCCCGAAGCCGCAGAGCCCGAAGCGGCCATGCCCGCCGCGCCGGCCGAGAGCGCGCCGGCCGAGCCCGTGACGCCAGCGCCGCAGGCGGCCCTGCAAGCCCCGGCCGCGCCCCAGGCGGATGAAACGGCACCAGCCCCGCAAGCGGAGACGCCAGCCGCCCCCGCCCTCCGTCCCGGCAGCGAGGCGGCGACCGAAGCGCCGAAAGTCGCCGCAACCGCAAAGCCCGCTCCCGCGCAGGCGAGCAAGGCTCCCGCCTCCGCCAAGGGCGCCTATCTCGTTCAGGTCGCCGCGCTCAAGGACGAAAAGAGCGCCAAGGCTTCATGGCGGACCCTCAACCAGCGCTTCCCTACCGTGCTTGGCGGCCATGCGCTTGACATCGAGAAGGCCGATCTCGGCGCCAAGGGCACGTGGTACCGGGTCCGCGCAGCGGGCTTCCAGACGAAGGCTGCCGCGACGGAGGCCTGCGCCAGGCTCAAGGCCGCGGGGCAGGCCTGCATGGTGAAGAAGCGCTGAAGCCCCCGCACCCGCCGCTTCAGCTCCGCAGCCAGGCGATCAGCAGCCAGGGATAGGCGATCGTCAGCGTCGAGAAGGAGAAGAAGGTGAGCACGCTCAGCGCGCGGCTTTTGACATAGCCCTTCTCCGAAACGGCGTGGATCAGGAAAAGCTGCGCGTTGAGCCACGAGCCGATAACGATGAGCCAGCCTGCGACCGTCGGGATAGCCGGATGCACAGCCGCGATCGCGAACTGCAAGAGGCTCATCATGATGTTGTCGATGTGGCATTGCAGAACGCGCTTCGAATTCTTCAGAGGCCCGAACCGCTTCATGCCGCCATACATGGCGGTGATGATCCAGCCCTGCAGCACGGCGACGCAGATCTGAATAAATCCGGACGTGATCAGTATGGACTTCATTTGCCCCCAGCCCTCTCGCTTCTTCCGATAGCAACACGGGCGGTGTAGGTTCCCGCCCAACGGAAATTGAAAAATCGAGGGTAACATGATCGAGGCTGTGATTTGGGATTTCGGCGGCGTGCTGACATCGAGCCCGTTCGAGGCCTTCAACCGCTTCGAGGCTGAGCGCGGCCTGCCGAAGGATTTCATCCGCTCGATCAACGCGACCAATCCCGACACCAATGCCTGGGCGCTGTTCGAGCGCAACGAATGCACGCTCGATGAATTCGATGCGCTGTTCGCAGGGGAAGCAGCCGCCAGGGGCGCGACGGTGCGCGGCCGCGAGGTGGTTGAACTTCTCTCCGGCGACATCCGCCCCGAAATGGTCGAGGCCCTGAAGCTCTGCAAGGCGCGCGTCAAGGTCGGCTGCATCACCAACAATGTCGCCGCGGGCTCGGGCGCCGGCATGGCGCGCTCCGAGAGCAAGGCGGCGCAGGTGGCAGAGATCATGTCGCTCTTCGACCATGTGATCGAAAGCTCGAAGGTCGGCATCAGAAAGCCCGATCCGCGCATCTATGAAATGGCCTGCGAGGCGCTCGGCGTCTCTCCGGCGGGCTCGGTCTATCTCGACGATCTCGGCATCAATCTCAAGCCGGCAGCCCTGCTCGGCATGAAGACGATCAAGGTCACGAGCGCGGCGCAGGCGCTTCGGGAGCTCGAGGCTGCGGTCGGATTTGCCATAATCTGAAGGCACTCAACTATATCTGACGAGCCAGCACATCTCGTAACTGACGAAGCGCCGGACTACTGCCAACGACCTGCTCACCGCAGGAAGTACGCGCGTAAGCTTTTCCCAAAGACATTGTTAGTGCCATCAGTTCAGTGGGATCGAAATAGGCTGTCATGGCCTCTCGTGCTTCCAGCCGCCTAGGCAGAGCTCTGCCATCGAGAAATGTTAGGCGGCAAATCGGCATGCGCTTCGCTCCCTTCAACGTGAAGCCAACTTCGCTCACGGTGATTGGGAAGCCACTTAGATTGATTACTTCCACACAAAAATGAGGATGATCAGAATACGGAACGATAGCATGCGCAGGCCGGACGCGCATTCTCACGCGTCGTTGATCGAATGAATTCCATGTATTCATTATGCCAAGTGCAGCACCAAGGATCGCCGCGCCTATTGTAATGAATTCGGCCCAAGATAATTCGGCAAGAACAGTCATATCCATCACCCAATGGCTTGTTGCATAAGCTCTCGAGGCGGAAATTTATTGTACACGGAGAATTCAGGAAGAGCTCTCGCATACAACCGAGTGGCGCCCTAACGTCTGCGTAGGGCGATGATACGGAACTTGAATAGACGGATAGGCCAGCCTTAAGCTGCCTCTCAATTAAGAATTATGATTGGGAGGAGAATATGCTGCGACCCAAGGCGGAAAAGATCGATCTCCATGGCGGGCCGGACCTCAAGGATCCGGACCTCTATATGCGCGGCGATCATCACGAGATCTTCAGGCAGTTGCGCGCCAGCGCGCCGGTCTACTGGAACCCGGAAGCCGACAGCACCGGCTTCTGGGCCATCACGCGCTATGACGACATAGAAGCGATCTCGAAGAACCCGAAACTGTTTTCCTCCGCCAAGGAGAATGGCGGCCACCGGATCTTCAACGAGAACGAGATCGAGGACAACCAGACCGACGCGACCATGATCTCCATGGACCCGCCGGAGCACGCCGCCTATCGGCGCATGATCACGCCCGGCTTCGTGCCGCGCCGCATCGCCAATATGGAGGAGCGGATTCGCGGCCGCGTGACGCGCCTTCTCGACGCGCTCGAAAAGCAGGGCGCCAATGGCAGCGAGGTCGATTTCATTCCGGCCGTCGCGGCGGCGCTTCCGATCGAGGTTCTGGCGGAACTATTCGGCGTGCCGGAAAGCGACGGGCCGAAGCTCTTCGAATGGTCGAACGCGACGGTCGGGGAGGACGACCCGGAACTTCGCGTCTCGGACGAATATATGCGCCAATGCGTGATGGAGATGGCGGGCTATGCCGCCAATCTCTGGGAAAAGAGGCTCGCGGCGCCGGGCGAAGACCTCATCACGATGCTCGTGCATGCGAAGATCGACGGCGAGCCGCTCACCTTCCCCGCCTATATCGGCACCTTCATCCTGCTCGTCGTCGCGGGCAACGAGACGACGCGCAATTCGATTTCGGGCGGGCTGCTTGCGCTTTCCGAGCACCCGGAGGAGAGGCGGAGGCTTCTCGACGACCCCTCGCTCATCCCGAGCGCAGTGCAGGAGATCGTGCGCTGGGTGAGCCCGGTGCTGCACATGCGCCGGACCGCGACGGAGGACACGGAGATCGGCGGGCAGCCCATCAAGCGCGGCGACAAGGTGGTGATGTGGTACGCATCCGGCAATCGCGACGAAGCGAAATGGGACGACCCGTATCGCTTCGATGTCGCGCGCTATCGCAGCCACGACGCGCCGGCGCAACTCGGCTTCGGCGCGGGGCAGCATTTCTGCCTCGGCTCGCGGCTCGCCGAACTTCAGCTCAAGGTTCTCTTCGAGGAACTTCTCACGCGCTTCCCGGACATTCACGTCTCCGGGCCGGTGCGGCGCCTGCGCTCGAACTTCATCAACGGCATCAAGGAAATGCCGGTGCGGCTCAGCCGCTGACCATAAGTTCGCCGCGCCCGCGCCGATGTTACCGGCGCGGGCGTCAGCAGCCCCGAAACGGCCGGGCGCTTCTAGTGACTGGCCTTCTTCTCCGCCGCGATCCGCGCGGCTTCGCAGTTTGCCGGATCGACGCCGATTTCCTGCGACAGGCGGCTGATCATGCCCGTCTCGACACGCTCCAGCGTGCCGTCGGCAAAGGCCACCTCCCACATCATCTGCACGATGTCCCGGCGCTCGTCGGGGGAGAAGGATTCATTCACCGTGCGCGTGAAGATCGTTTCGCCATAGGGGATACGCTGGCGCTTCTCGGCCAGCTCGATCAGCGTCGTGGCCTCGCCCTCATCGAGATTGAAATGCTCGCTCACTATCCGCGTGATCGCCGCGCGCTCATTGTCCGCGAAATCCTGATCGCGCCGCGCCGCCTCGACCATGAGAGCGGCGGCCGCGAGACGCCTCACATCGACCACGGGCGCCGCCGGGTTCGATGGTATCCTCTTCAGCCGATCGATGATCTTCTCAAGCATACTGTTCGCTCCCGCTTCGGCTCCGCCAACCGCGGCGGAACCGTTCTGGCATGTGCAAACAGTCTAGACCGGCGAGGGGAAGCTGTCCCCTCGCCATGTTGGTGAGACGGATGTTTTCGTCTCCATTTCGCCACGTCTCAATGCGCCATCAGGTTCTTGCGCTGCCTGACCGGCACGCGGCGCGGGAACACGATATCGAGCACCACCGCGAGCGCCGGCAGAACCGTGATCGCCATGAACATGTTGACCATGAACATGAAGGTCAGCAGCAGACCCATATCGGCCTGGAACTTGAGCGCGGAGAAGGCCCAGGTCGAAACGCCGATCGCAAGCGTGATGGCGGTGAAGAAGGTCGCCATGCCGGTCTCGAGAAGCGCGAGCTGGAAACACTCCGTGATGTTTCGTCCCTCCGCCAGATGGAACTGGGTCCGGTTGTAGATATAGAAGGCGTAGTCGACGCCAATGCCGACGGCGAGCACCATGACGGGTAGCGTCGCCACCGTCAGACCTATCTGCAGCACCTCCATGAACCAGTAACCGAAGAAGGTGGCGAAGGTGAGCGGCAGACAGCAGGCGATGACCGCCCGCCAGTCGCGATAGGTGATCGTCACCAGCGCGACGATGACGACATAGACCCAGAGCATCATCGGCAGTTCGGATTCCGAGATCTCCTCGTTCACCGCCGCCTGCACGCCCATATTGCCCGACGCGAGACGGATGTTGATGTCCTTCATCGGGAACTCAGTGCGGAACTGCTTCACCGCGGCAACGACGCTCTTGATGGTCGTCGCCTTCGCATCGGTGAGGAAGATCTGCACGGGCAGGATGGTGCAGGCCTGGTTCATGAGTTCACCGCGGCCGGGAACCGTGCCGACGGCCTGCGCGAGCGCGTCCTTGTTGCGTGGAATATCCTGCCATTTGAGGTTGCCCTCGTTCCAGCCGGCGGCGGAAGACTTGACGGCGAATGGCAGCGAGATGACGAGGCTGACGCCCGGCTGGTTCTCCATGTACCAGGAGAAGCGGTTCAGATAGTTGAGCACCGGATAGTCGACGCAGGCATCCGGCGGCGTCTCGACCACGACGGTGAGCTGGTTGAGGCCGAGCGAGAATTTCGCCGCGATGTCGCGGGAATCGATGTTGTAGCGCGCATCCTCGCGCAGTTCCGGCGTGCCCGCATGGAGCGCGCCGACATGGCGGTTGCGGCTTTCCCAGGCCGCATAGCCGAAGAGGATGGTCGCGACGACGAGCACGCCGACGGCGGTACGCGGTTCGGCGACCTTGCCCAGGTGACGCATGATCTTGAGACGGAAATCGCGCGAGCGGTTCACGCGTTCCGTGAAGCCGTCGTCGAATTTCATGTAGCTCACGACCAGCGGCAGCATGATGAGGTTGGTGACGATCTTGAGCGCGACACCGATCGAGGCGGTGACGGCCAGTTCGCGGATCATGCCGACGGGGATGAGATAGAGCGTGCCGAAGCCGACTAGCGCCGTGGTGAGCGCCATGGAGCCCGGAACGAGGAGCCCCGAGAAGCTCACTCGCGCAGCATGCTCAGCGGTCCCGCCCTCGCCCAGCTCGGCGGTGATGAGGTTGATCTGCTGCACGCCGTGGCTCACGCCGATGGCGAAGACGAGGAAGGGCACGAGAATGGCGAGCGGATCAAGCCCGTAGCCCAGAAGCTTGAGCAGCGCGAATTGCCAGACGACCGAGGTGAGCGATGAGAAGAGCGTGGCAATGGTGAGCAGCACCGAGCGCGAATAGAGATAGACGGCGAGCGCGGTGAGCAGGAAGGCGATCACGAAGAAGACAAGCACGCCCTCTGCGCCATCGGCGATGTCGCCGATCGACTTGGCGAAGCCGATGATGCGAACGGAATAGTCGGCGTTCTCGTACTTGCCGCGAATCTGCTTTTCCAGTTTCGAGGCGAGATCGAAATAGTCGAGCTGCTGGCCGGTGGAGGGGTCGAAATCCTGAAGTTCCGCCGAAACCATGGCGGCGGTGAAATCATTGGCGACGAGGCGGCCGACGAAACCGCCGCGAATGACGTTGCTCTCGATCTTGGCGAGGTTCTTGTCCGTCATCGAGTCGGCCGTCACCTTGCCGGAGATCACGTCCTCCGCGCTGATGCCGTCCTCGGTGATTTCGCGGTAGCGCGTGTTCGGCGTCCAGAGCGAGGTCACCGTCGGCCGCGACACGCCCGGCAGGAAGAAGATGTCGTCGGTGAGGTCCTTGTAGACCTTGAAGAAATCCTTGTTCCAGATCGTCCCGGATTTCGGCTCAAGAACGATGATGATGCGGTTCGAGCCGAAGAGCTGATCGCGGTATTGCTGGAAGGTCTTGATGTATTCGTGGCCGACGGGGAGCTGCTTGTCGAAGCCTGCCGTCATGTGAAGCTGGAAGGCGAAGTAGAGGCCGAGAACCGTGACGCCCGCGAGGAAACACAGGATCGCGAAGCGGAACTTGAAGACCAGATTTTCTAGAAACGTGATCATTAGCAACACCCGTCCTTTGGCTGCCGTCCCGAAGGCCCGGGACGGTTCCTGTTTCGATGCCATTTGTCTTCGCTGCGGGCCTCTTGCCGCGCTCCTTCCCTGAAGGCGGACGCGGATGGCCGCAGCAATTCAACCGGATCGTTGCGGAGGATGCTGACAGGTATGTGCCGCGGTCCCGGCCGGACCGCCGTGATGCTTGTAATCCGTCAGGATTACCCTCCCTCGATGTCGTCCTCTTCGTTGCGCGCCTGTGCGGGGCCCCCCGCCGGGCAATCACGGGACGATCACTTCTCCCTCATACGAATCATTAGCACAAAAATCCGCGCGTGCTAGCTGAACCGTCATTACGTTCAACAACTTACAATTCTGAAGATAAGGAATCCTTCACGAAGTTGACGGATGCGTCACTTTCGTCTTGACCCGTTCCTTGGAATGCCTATCTTTTGCATAAAGCTCTCCGGCTTCGCGCCGGGGGTGCGACAAGAACGACATTGGGCGAGGGCGCAAATCCCGCCCCTTTCCCGTGGATCAGGAGGATTACATGAGCGAAGTGCGGCAGATCACCAAAGACAACGCATATGACGCCGTCGCCCCGGACGATTTCCCCTCGATGATGGATGTCGACCGCTACGGCCAGCGCTCGACCGCCTTCGACAAGATCATCTCGGCGACGCATGACCATTTCTGGGATCCGCTCGATGTGAAGTACATCGACTTCACGGAAGCGTTCGACATCGAGAACGAGATGATCCTGCCCGAGGACATGATCATCGAGCTGAAGCTCCCGAGCTTCGCCAAGCTCACGCAGAAGCAGCGCGTGCGCTTCGCCAACGAGTCCGCCCGCTGGATGCTCTCGGCGATCCTTCACGGCGAGCAGGGCGCCCTCAACCTGTCGGCCTCGCTCTGCCACATTCTCCGCGATCCGGGCGCGCAGGAATATGCCGCGAACCAGACGCGCGAAGAGGCCCGCCATGTGACCGCCTTCGCGAAGTATGTGCAGGCCCGCTGGGGCAAGCCGCTTCCGGTCGGCCAGACGCTCGGCGACCTCCTCACCGACATCGTCGGCGCGCCGGAGGTCTACAAGAAGATCGTCGGCATGCAGATGCTCGTCGAGGGCCTCGCCATGGGCGCCTTCGCGACGCTCTACTCGCACTCGCGCGACCCGCTCCTCGTGAAGCTCACGCAGCTCGTCATGACGGACGAGGCCTTCCACCACAAGTTCGGCAAGATCTGGGCTGACCGCACCATTCCGAAGCTCAGCGAGGAAGAGCAGAACATCATCGAGGATTGGGCGGCTTCCTGCTTCCAGACGTTGCTGTTCAACCTCGTGAACCCCGAGCAAAAGCAGATCCTCTATGGCGAGTTCGGCCTCGAGTGGCAGCAGGTGCAGGCCGAGATGATCGAAGCCATCTCGGACGAGAAGCGCCGCGAGGACATGAAGCAGTCGACCAACATCTTCCGCGTTCTCATCAAGACGCTGCTCAAGGCGGGTATCATCACCGAGCGCACCAAGCCCTTCTACTCCGTCTATGTCGACATGGAGGAACTCAAGGGTGAAGGCGACCGCATGGTCGGCGACGATATCGCCGACGAAGGAATCGCATATCTTCGGGCGATCAACTTCCGTGAAGGTAGCCGTGGG
>WBZO01002136.1_pt1 | contig 26982 bp, 18 predicted proteins | sample 5204261 | NCBI WGS metagenome assembly WBZO01 (sample SAMN12412400, study PRJNA552823) | activated sludge metagenome | isolation source: activated sludge from anammox sidestream of wastewater treatment plant... | place: USA: North Carolina | collected 2017-09
TGAGCTTCTCGATAGTGACCGCCGCCGCCAGGTTGGCGACCGCCCCGGCCTCCCAGGATGTAGCCTTGCCGGCCAGGGCCACGGCTAACGCGGCGATGAATGCGTCGCCAGCACCGACCGGATCGAGGGGAGGGCGCACCGGGGCCGCCGGCAGGTAGCGGTGCGTGCCTTCAGCGCAGACGAGCACGCCGTCTTCGCTCAGGGTGAGGAACACGGGGCGGTTGGTTTGCGCGCTCAGGGTTGTGCCAATCCGGGCCAGCTCATCCCGGGCTATTGTCTGGGGCTTCCGGGCGGGGTCAAATGCGGACAGGGCTTCCATCCGGTTCGGCTTGAGGATCATGTCCCGGAACAGCCCGATACGCCGGCGCGAATCGACCACGAAATACTTCGCCGGGTGTGCGGCCGCCAGATCGTTGAGCGCCTCGCGCACTGGCGCGGTGATCACGCCGTTGCTATCCATCTGGTCGGTGATGAGGAGCGCGTCGAGATCGGGCAGATGTCGCAGCACCGTATCGATCAGCGCGTTCTCGAGGGCGGGGTCAAGCGGCCGGTCGTTCTCGAAGTCCAGCCGGGCATCTTCCTGCTGTGAGTCGTAGCCGGTCAGGAGCGGCTTGATATAGGCCGTCGTGCTGCGCTGCGACGATACAATGATCGGGCTGGTATCAATGCCTGACGCCGCCATCACGCCGGAGAGGATATCGCCCCGCCAGTCCTGGCCGAGGACGGAAAATGCCACAACCCTGCCGACGCGCAGCGTCGCGAGGTTGTTCGCCACATTTGCGCCGGCCCCGCCGGAGAACGCTTCGCGGATGATCGGGCGGGGGAAGTGCGGAGTCTCGCGGGAGAGGACCGAGCGGGTCATGTCGGCGTGCCAGTAGGCGTCAAGCGCCAGATCGCCGACCACGCCAATACGGAGATGGGCGGCCTGAGCCAGAATTCCCTCCAGGCGCTCTTTCGACAGGTCCGCTGGCGCGCGCATCACCTGGCTTCCATCCCGTTTTCGCTGGCGAAGAATGCGGTCTCCAGCATTTCGCACAGGGCATGGTAGCACAGGGCATGAAGCTCCTGGACGCGATCGGTGCGGCGCGCGGGCGCGCGCAGGGCAATATCCGCCAGGGCGGCCAGCTTTCCGCCGTCTTCGCCGGTGAAGGCGATGATCGGGAGGCTCAGCGTTCGCGCTACCTGAGCGGCGTAATACACATTGCGTGCGTTGCCGCTTGTGCTCAGGCACAGCAGTGCGTCGCCCGGGCGGGCCAGGGCCAGAAGCTCCTGCGCCAGGTTGACATCCCGGTCGGGCATGTCATTGGCGACCGCGCTCGACAGTGACAGGTTGGCGCCCAGCACGACTGCTCGCAAACCAGGCTCCAGGTTGCGGGCCAGGAGCGCGCCATCGGGCTGGACTTTGAGGCGACCGTGCAGCCGGTCCGGCAGGCGGCGGCGGAGCGCATAGGATTTCAGCAGCTCGCCGGAAATATGCAGGGCGTCGGACATGCTGCCGCCGTTGCCGCACAGGAAGAGCGTCCCCCCTGTGGCGAAGCAGCGTTTCAGCTCGCGGAAGGCGCGCTCCAGATCGGGGATGACTGGCTGCAGGGCCGGGCTGCGCGCGATCAGGGCGTCCACGATCCCGGTCACCGGCCCGGGCAGGGGCAGGGGGGCGGCGGGCGATGACGTAGCGGCGGACGCCAGTTTTGCAATTACGCGGTGATACAGATTGGGGATAGTGACGGCGTGATCGCCGGTGATGTGATATCCCTGGCCCCCCAGGGAAGTCGGCCGGTTGATGATGTTCTTGCGTGGCCGGTAGTAGTAAACCGGGTTGTCGTACCCCGCCTTGCCGTGGTAGTCGCTCCCCAGCGAGATCAGGTCGAAGTTGGCCGTCGTGATCGCCGCCACTTTATGCCCCAGGTTGCGGACGATAGTCAGCGCCTTGAGAAAGACTTCCGGCGAAGTGACGGCGGAGCCGAAGTTCAGCAGCACGCCGCCTTCCAGCTCGCTCACGGACGATGTAAACAGGCGGAAGTCAATCCCGCTGGCCATGCCGAGCACGCCGAAGTCAACTGTGGGGTGCTGATGGATGATATCGGTGCCTATCGTCGCGTGGATCGTCGCCGGGATGCCCAGCGTGTAGGCGGTGTAAAGCACATTCAGATCGCGGAAGGGGAAGAGAGCGGCGTTCTCGGTGATGAACCGCCCGATAGCCGTCCCGTAGCCCAGCCCGTCGCGGACCCCCTCCTGAATCGCCCGGTTCATCAGCCGCCCGGTTTCGTCAGCCATGCCGAATGAGCCATCTTCGAGGCTGGTCGCCACGTCTTCGCTGGTTTCGCCGATAAGGGCTAACTCAAAGTCGTGGATCGATACGGCCCCGTTGCCGGCAATGTGGGTGATGATGCCCCGCTTCATCAGATCGATCAGCAGCCGGGACAGGCCGGATTTGATGACGTGCGCGCCCATCATCCAGATGACCGGGCGTCCGGCGCGACGGGCGGCAACGACCTTCTCAACCACGGCATCTAGCTCCGGGCTGTCGAAAGGCGGCGGCGGGCTGTCGAGGGAGAGCAGGTTGTCCAGATGAACCAGATTAGGCCGCTCTGCAAGAGGGTAAGTCTTGATATCCGAAAAATCCATGGGTCTCATAGGTCTGCTCCGCCCCTGTAACGCGCCGGGATTGAGTCTGCTCTCTGGCGCGGGGGCTGCGCAACCGCGCCCTTCCGGCGCCAGATGTATCAGGATAGGCCAGCCGCTGCAGCATAATCCGAAGAGTTTGCCGGTGCGCCAGCCCGCTGCAGGATAAGACCCTGCCGCCTGAGAGGGAGCCGGCAGGGGACGACCCGCCCCGGGGCGTGGACTGGCTGATCGAAGGCGACTTCGGCGCCGGGAGCAGGGCTGGCCCGAATTTAGCTCTCCCGGCTGTCGTCGAGGGCCCCCACCATATACTGCACGATTTCCTGGCTGTCGGTCTCGGAGGTCTTTTTCTCCGTGACTTTGCGCCCCCTGTGGAGGACCACAATCCGATCGGTGACCGCGAACACGTCGGGCAGCGTATGGCTGATCAGGATGACGGGTACGCCCTGCTCACGCAGCTCACGGACGAGCGTCAATACCTGACGCTGCTCCACCACGCCGAGGTTGTTGGTAGGCTCATCCATAATCATCAGCCGGGCCTGCCAGTAGACGGCGCGGGCGATGGCTACCGCCTGGCGCTGACCGCCGGACAGGACCTCAATCTCCTGGGTGAAATCCGGGATATTGATCTTCAGCCGTTCCAGGAGCTTCTGCGATTCTTTCAGCATGAGCGCTTCGTCGAGGATGCGCACCAGCCCGCCAAGATAGTGCTTCTTGATCTCGCGACCCATGAAGATGTTCGCGCCGACATTCAGGTTGCCGGCCAGGGCCAGGTCCTGGTAGATCGTCTCGATATGGGCATCGCGCGCCTCAATCGGACGCGAAAAATGCACCCGCCTGCCCTCAAAGTAAATCTCGCCTTCTTCGGGCTGGTACACACCGGAGATGCATTTGATCAGGGTGGATTTTCCGGCGGCGTTATCGCCGACCAGGCCGACCACCTCGCCCGGGTAGACATCGAGATCGACTTTGTTGACCGCAGTAAGGCCGCCGAAGCGTTTGACTAACTGGCGGACCTGGAGCATCGGTTCGCCCTTTTGCGTTTCGGTGTTCTGTATTGTCGCTGTCTGTTCCATGCCTCACCTATGCCGATCTCATGCGACCCATGATCAGATCGCGGGACTGGTCAATCAACACGGCCAGAATGATCACCACGCCGATGACGATGTACTGCCAGAACGGCTGCACATTCAGCATGACGAGGCCCGTCGTCAGGACGGCGACAATCAGCGCCCCGATAATGGTGCCGACGACCGACCCGGCGCCGCCGGACAGGCTGACCCCGCCGATGATGACGGCGGCAATTGAGGACATGAGCAGCGGATCGCCGATAACCGCTGAGCCAGCGGAGTAACGCAGAGTGGACAGGACGCCGGCAATGCTGGACGTGATGCAGGACATCATATAGAGCATCGTGATATGGCGCTCCACCCGGATACCGGCGCGCGCCGCCGCTTCCAGGTTGCCGCCGATAGCATAGGTGTGCCGCCCGAACGCCGTCTTTCGCAGGAGGAAGATGGCGATGCCGACTACGATAGCGGTGACAATCACGGGGTAGGGCAGGATACGGTCCATCTGCCGCGCCATTTCGCCGGTGACTTCAGGCCGCGCGAAGAAGTACAGGCCGCCCCCTTCGCCCTGAATCCAGTAGATCAGCGCCTCGTTGCCGTAATCGCGTATGCCCGGGGGCAGCCCGATGACGGTGGTATTTTCGGCCATCAGGAGCGAGACGCCGCGGATCACGAATGAGCCGCCGAGCGTCACAATGAACGCCGGGACCTTAAGCCGGGAAATGATTGACCCCTGGATGGAGCCGATGAGAGCGGCGACGGCCACCGTCACCACAAACCCGGCGAAAACGGCGAGGGGCAGGGGCACCCCGCTGTTGTAGACTCCTCGGATGACCAGCGCTGAAATGACTGATGCCAGACTCATCATCCAGCCGACCGACAGGTCGATACCGCCGGAGATAATAACAAAAGTCTGCCCTAAGCCGAGCAAAAGCACAGGCGTGATCGCCACCAGGATGTTCTGCGAGTTGCGGATGGAGAGGAAGCTCACATCCCCGGAACTCACCGCCGGGACCGTCAGAACGAAGAACGCGATCATGCCGCCCAGGAAAACCCAGGCCCAGATCCGGCTCAGGGTAAGTATAAGTTGTCTGCCTCTATATTTGGGACCGGTCGATTCGCCTGTCAGGTCTGCATCCGCTTTTACGACGGCCATCCAATCACCCCTCCTGCATAGGGAAGCCGGGGATGCGATATTCACATCCCCGGCCTGCGGTTATGTCGGGTTGATCCCTTTAGGGAACCTGGTAGATGAAGCGGGCGATTTCCGGCTCATCCACGTTATCCTGGGTGATGATGGCGAATCCGGTTTCGACGCGGGCCGGCAGGCTGGTGACACCGGCGGCATCCGCGACGGCGAACTGGACGGCCATATAGCCCATGTCGAAGGGCTTCTGAGCCAGGACCATGGTGACTGTGCCGGCGCGCAGCATCTCGATGGCGAACTGCGTGGCGTCGTAAGCGACGACCTGAACCTCACCGCTGAGGCCGGCGTTCACGACAGCCGTGCCAGCGCCCTGGGCGCTGAACACGTTCGTGCCGAACACACCGCGCAGATCGGGGTTGGTTTCCAGCACAGCCGTGGTCTGCTGCGTGGACGTATTCATGTCGTCCAGGTTGTAGTCCGGCCCGAGGACCGTGATGTTCGGATAGTCTTCGGCCATGACGGCGGCGAAGCCCTGCTCGCGGCCTTCAACCGAGCTGACGTTGGGGTTGGTCGAGTTGATATAGACCTTGCCCTCGCCGCCAATAGCTTCGGCCAGCGCGCGGGCAGCGATACGCCCACCCTCGACATTGTCGGAGCCGATGTAGCTGATGGGGAAGGTGACGGGGCCGTTGACATAGTCGCCATCGCCCAGGAAGGTGTCAACGGTGATAATGCCGATGCCGGCGTCCACCGCGGCCTGCAGCGGGCCAACCATCTGATCCTTATCGGTCGGGGCGATGATGATGTAGTCAAGATCGCCGCGGGCGACCATCGCATCCAGAATCGGCGTCTGGACTTCGACACCCCAGGTGGGCGGGATCTGGATCACGACTTCAACGCCCATATCCCGGACGGCTGCCTCGACACCGAGCTGCATGACCTGATAGAAAGGATCGACAACGCCGGGCAGGAACCCGATCTTGAGCGGCTGATTCTGCGCGCTTAGCGAAGGCGCCACCGAAAGAAGCAGAATAGCTACTACGAGAACTAACGTGAACTTCTTGGACATGTTCTTCTCCTCGTTCCAGCTAGAAAAAAGGGGCGGTTAAAGAAAAGGGTGTCGTTTTACCTCCTTATGCTTTATGTGCAGCGCACCTGACTTTATGTTGTGCCGCCTGGCGGTTGACGCAGCAAATGCCCTCTATACAGCTCCGCCGGTGTTTCAGGCCCGGCGAGGCATACAGTTGCCTGCGGTATGGAATTATTGCTGGCACAATCGGGCGGCAGCCTCGATCAGTACAAAATATAGCACTTCAGCGTGTTTGAAGGAGATGCCTGGTCGGCTTCTCTGCGCGTAATGAAAAGGTTTCAATGCCGTACAGAAATCAATTTCAGTCTAGTCTGCTCTTGTCAAATTGTCAAAGATTATAGCGCCGCGCGGCGAGAATATCCGGCTTCCCTGGGTGCCGATCCGGCAGGCCAGATTCCGGCCTCGTCACCTGTGCCGGGCCTCGCTGCCCCTCTCCTCGGAGGCGCTGGCCGTGGTATAACAATCAGTGCTGTCGCTCTGCGCCGGAGGCGCACCGCCAGGCAGCTTTCGCTCCCACCAGACAAAATAGAACAGGACAGATCACATGGCAGAAAAGTCAGCCAGCACGTATCGGGCGCGCCGCGGGCGTCTGCTTTCGGCGCTTGGTGAAGAGGGAGTCGTCCTGATCGATTCCGCCGGGACAGCGCCAAACCCCGCCCTTGCCGATCGCAATCTGTGCTATCTGACCGGCTACCGGGGCCGGGATGCGATCCTGCTCCTGGCCCCGGCCGGCATCATGGTTGAGCACGATGAGACGCGCGGCGGGCCGGAGCTGGCCCGCGGCCGCTGTATCCACGAGGCCCTGTTTGTGCAGGAGCAGGGAGCGCACGGGGCATTCATGGACGGGGCAGGCCCGTCACTGGAGGCGATCGGAGCCGCGAGCGGGATAGAGCGCGTGTATCCGCTGTCGCAGCTCGACACGATCCTGAGCCGGGCGCTCATGGATGCTGAGCTGCTCTGGGTCAGCATCCCGGCTGTGCCACCCCTCGATCAGCCGCCCTCGCGTTATCTGGCGTATATCAACTTGCTGCGCGAGCGCTTCATCTGGCTGCAGGTCCGGAACTGCGCGAAGGAAATCCATAACCTGCGCTTTGTCAAAGACGATGACGAGATCGCGGCGCTGCGCCAGGCGTTTCTGGCCCAGTCGGAGATTTTTGAGGCGGTCATGCGCGCGCTGAAGCCCGGCGATAACGAGTCAGCCGGGCAGGCGCTCTTTGAGTACGAGGTTGGCCGGCGGGGCAAGAAATACCGCTCCATGGCGGCAGAGGCGTACGAGGCCGGCATTGTCGTAGCCAGCGGCGCGAACAGCCTGATCCCCCACTATATGGCGAACAGCCGCGTCGTGCAGGACGGCGATCTGGTCCTGATCGATGCCTGCGTCAGCTATGACGGATACTATGCCGATATCACGCGGACCTTCCCGGCCAACGGGCGTTTCACGCCGCGCCAGCGCGAGATCTACAGCATCGTCCTCGAGGCGCAGCAGGCCGCCTTCGATGCCCTCCGGCCCGGCTCGACCATCCTGGAAGCGCACCGGGCCATCTACGAGACGTTCAAGCGTTACGGCGTGGCCGAATACAGCTACGGCAACTGCGGCCACTCCGTCGGCCTGACGATCCACGATCCGCACGGCCGGTCCCGCGATGACCGTGAGCAGCCCCTTGTGCCGGGCGTGGTGCTGGTTATTGAGCCGTTCCTGATGATGAAGGCCGACGGCTTTGGAGTGCGTATTGAAGACGGCGTCATCATCACCGGGGACGGATGTGAAGTGCTGCCCGGCCCGGCCCGGGAGATCGCCGCGGTGGAGACGCTCTGCCAGGGCGGTTGACAGCCGCGAGTCCTCCGGGGGCGGCCCGCGCAGCGCGTTTGTTCGCTCGTGCTGGCGGGCCGCGTCCCGGCGTTGTGTCCTCAGGCTACCGGTATCCAGACGCGCATCGGCCCGGCGCCACGATTGCCCCACTGATGGTAGGGGATGAAGTGCAGCTCGATGGGGTTGCGGGCGGTATTGCTGCTGTGATCGTAGGGCAGATACAACTGATTCTGCCAGGGGGTCAGGTCGAGCGCGTAGCCGTGCCCGCTGAGCGTCACCGTGCCGCCCAACAGGTCCGCGCGGTGTGCGGCCTGGAATGCGGCATCGGGATCAAGCTGGACATTCAGCAGACTGACGGCCTCATCCTGATCGACGGCTTCCAGGCAGTAAACCAGAGGGCCGCGCTCCAGCGCGACTGATCCGCGCGCGGACGCCACATAGGGGTGGGCGCGGGTCAGCCGGGGCGTCATCGGCAGGTCCAGCGCGATGACATCGCCGGCTTTCCGGGGGCCGCTCAGGATCAGATAGCCCCCCTCAAAAGTGGCTTCGACGGACTGGCCGTTCAGCCGCACCTGCGCGGCGGTGCACCACTGTGGAACCCGCAGGCGCAGACGCCAGTCGCCGCTGCCCGCTTCGGTGACGGTGAGCGTCACGCTGCCGTCCCAGGGGTAATTGGTCTCCATATTCAGGCATACGGAGCCGGCCCCGGGGACATCGCCGCGGAATCTGGCTGTCGCATACTGGTGAATTTGCACTTCGCGCTCGCTCACTGTCAGAAGGTAGCGGCTGAGGGAGGCGAGCAGGCGCATGACATTGGGCGGACAACAGGCGCACTGGTACCACGGCTCGCGGACGTGCGAGTCGCGCACGAGCAGCGGATTCACGTAGAAGAACGCCCGGCCGTCGAGCGACACGCCGCTCAGGAAGCCGTTGTAGAGCGTCCGCTCAATCACGTCGGCATAGCGCGCCTGCCCGGTGATTTGCAGCAGGCGCCAGTTCCACATGATGCTGGCGATCGCGGCGCACGTCTCGCAGTACCCTGAATCGTCGGGAAGCTCGTAGGGGTCGCCAAAGGCTTCGTCGAAATGCCGCGCCCCGGCGCCCCCGGTGATGTACATCTTGCGATCGGTGAAGTCATGCCATTGCCGGAGCATCGCGTCCAGCAACGCCTGTTCGCCCGTCTCCAGGTACAGGTCCGCCATGCCGGAGGTCAGATACAGCGCGCGGACGGCGTGCCCTTCCACCCGGTCGTTTTCCCGGACGGGCACGCGATCCTGGTAATAGGACGGCGTGAAATGCACCCAGCCCCGCATAGTATTCTTGCCGCGCTCGTCCACAAAGAACTCGGCCAGCGCCAGGTATTTTGGCTCTCCTGTCTCGCGGTATAGCTCCACCAGGGCCAGCTCGATACCCTGATGGCCCGGCGCTTCTTCCCGCTTGCCTTTGCCGAAGACATGGTCGATGTGCTCGACGAAGCGGCGGGCGATATCGAGCAGGCGCGGGCTGCCAGTGGCGCGGTGATGCGCCACCGCCGCCTCAATCAGATGTCCCGCGCAGTACAGCTCGTGATCGTGATCCTCGTGCGTGAAACGATCTTCGGGCTTGAACTTGATCTGGTAGTAGCTGTTGATGTAACCGTCCGCTTCCTGAGCCGCGGCAATCAGATCAATGACGGAGTCAATCTGCTGCCGGAGCGACGCGCTATCCGCCCGGACCAGCTCGTAGGACGCAGCTTCCAGCCACTTATACACATCCGAATCCTGGAAGCGCATCCCGCGGTGTTCGCCGGTCAGCGCGCCGGCAGCAATGCGCAGGTTGTCCAGCGCGCCGGAATCTTCCAGCATCGCATACCCATGCGACAGGCTGTCAGTCCCGTTGATGTCCTGCTTGTTCTTCCAGAATCCATCCGTTATTTCTACGGCGTTGAGGGGCAGCGTATGCAATGCCTGAAAAGGACTCACATGCGTGGAACTGGCTTGTCTGGTCATGTGCTCGATCCTTTGTTAGCCGATTCGTATAAACCTACTATACATAGAACGGGATCGGCATGATACAGGGTAGTCTGTATAGTTTCGGCACTAATCCGACTTCCGGGCGTCCGACCTGCCAGATATGGGGGGAGGCGATCAGGCTGGCCGGGGCGCGAGATGCGTCACTGCGTATTGATGTGCACGTGGGCGTACTGCTTGCGATATGCCTGCGGAGTGCTGTGCATGTGGCGGCAGAAGATACGGCGGAAGTAGTTCGCATCGGTATAGCCGCAAGCCCTGGCAATCTCTTCTACGGTCATGTCCGTATCGAGCAGGTAGCGACAGGCTGCTTTGACCCGCCGCCGATGGATGGCTTCCGTCACGGTGCATCCGTAGGTCTTGCGGTAGACACGGCCGAGGTAGTCTGCGTTGTAGCCCAGCACACTGGCTACATCCCCCGCGGTGATGGGGCGATCGAAATTGAGGCGGATAAAGGAATAGGCGCGCGTGGCCAGCAGGCTGGTCGAGTCGGAATCTTCCCTTTTCGGGCTGGTGTGCCGCGCGATCTCCAGCAGCATCAGCATGGTCAGCCAGTCGGCCTGAGCCTGCTGTAAGCTCCCGGTTTCCTGTTCATCCAGAAAATATCGGAAGAGATACTCCAGCCGATCCGGGCGCTCGACCTGCTTGACCTGGGGAATCTCGAACATCGAATCGGCTGTGCCATCGGGGCAGAAACCGTCCACAGTCTCGAAATGGATCCAGTAAAATTCCAGGCTGGCGGGCATTTCTCCAACACTTCCGTGGCGTTTCTTCGGTTGGAGATGCAGCGTCTGGCCTTCCGTGAGGCAGAAGACCCGGTCCTCCTCCCACATCTCCAGGTTGCCCCGTTTGATGAAGATCAATTCGTGGGAGAAGATGATCCGCGTGGGATGTATGCCGTTCCCACGGGAGATAAACAGGCCGGCGTTCTGCGCCTTGATCGGGCTGTTCCTGCTGAGTCGAAGCATTTTCTATCGGTTTCTGACGCCTGGCTCAGGTCGGATTTGTGATCCTATTATACGTATTCACTTATTGTCAGTCCAGTGAAACAATTCTATGATGAACTCAGGGTGTTTTTCCTCCAGGGGTGGGATCCTCCCTCCTGTCGCTGATTCATCCTCTTGCCAGCGTGGTCAAAGGCATGCCAGTCGCACAGTCTCCACAGTCAATAGTCGATCAGCGACCGGTGGAGAGGAGACCGCAGAGTGATGACAGACACGCAATCCGCCACAGAACTTCACTCATCTATCTCAGCAGGCAGTCACCCTCCTGGCCATGATGTCAGCCAACTTCCCGGGAATTCAGGCATCTGTGCCGGCGGCGGCCTTTTCCGGATCGTATACTGGCCGGGATGCCAGGTTGCTGCGTAAACGGTAAGGTGCAGTTCCGTTAATTAACACCGCACGCATACGTTTGAAAAAGGAGAAAAAAGATGGCCAGGTCAAGACTATCTCGCCGCGATTTTATCAGGATGATGGGGGTTTCCGCCGCCAGCGCCGCCGCCGGGACGAATCTTCTGCGGGCCGGGCGGGCCTTTGCGTCGCGGAGCCTGCAGGGTACCACCAATATCTCATTCATGGGGTGGGGTGCGGTGGAGGAGGATGAGGGCGTTCGCGCGGCGATCGCCGAGTTCGAGTCGCTGCAGGATGAGGTCCGGGTTACCTGGATGCATACGCCGGACAACTATAATGAGAAATTGCTCTCGAACGTAGCAGCCGGGACGCCGCCGGATACGGCGTTTATCAGCCAGTCACAATATCAGACTCTTGTGCACGACGGCCTGCTGCTGGATGTCACCGACTACGTTCAGGCCGATCCGGTGCTGGGCCAGGAAGGTTATTTCATCGAGCCGCAGGAAACCGAGCGCGCTGCTGATGCCAATGGGCGCTGGCGCGGCATTGGCTCCTGCTGGACCGCCCTGCATCTGTACTTCAATCGGGCGCTGTTCGAGGAAGCGGGCGTCGAGCCGCCCGATTTTGCCGATGACAAGATCTGGGATTGGGACACTTTCCTCGAAGCCGCCCGCCTGCTGACAAAAGACGAGAACGGCCGCCATCCCGGCGACGCCGGCTTTGATGTTGAGAATGTCGTCCAGTGGGGCTTCTATATGGGGACCGACTGGTGGATGATGTACGATCAGTTGGCCAAGGCCAATGGTGGCGGGCTTTCGGACGGCCAGCTTCTGACGCTGGATACGCCGGAAGCGCTGGAGGGTATCCAGGCCTTCGCCGACCTCGTCCATGTTCACCAGGTGATGCCAGAAGCTGTGTTCTTCAACGAGCTGGGCATGGATGCTTCGCAGATGATCGATACCGGGCGTCTCGCCATGGTCGTCGATGGCTCCTGGGCGCTGTCATTCATGTACAAGATCTCCTCGCCGCTCGGGGTGGGGCCGGTTCCTGTCCTCGATCCTGCCGGGCAGACGGCCGGCCAGGGGCACCTGCACTCCATTCTGCGGGACTCCCGGCAGCCTGAGGCCGCGTGGAAATGGCTGAGCTTCCTGGCCGGCCCGTTCTATGAGACGCACTTCTGCCGGCTGGGGCTGTGGATACCCAACCAGACGGCCCTGCTGACCGAAGCGGGCATGGATACCTGGTTCAACGACGAGATTCACCCCGCCAACTACCGTGCGTTTGTTTCGGATTACGTGCCCAAGCACATGAGCCCGACGATCGTCCCGGCTGGCTTCCCCCGTGCTGAGGCCATCTTCCTGCCGGCGCTCGAACGGGTCATGAACGGCGAAGGGGCTGCCGCTGACCTGATCCCACCCGCTGTGGCCGAGGCGAATGCTATCCTGACCGAGGAGTACATAAACGCCTGAGCCTGAGTGAGAAATGATGGGGGAGAAGAGAGCGGGGACGTTCCCTTCTCCCCTGCCTAGCACCACTAGAGCCAGGAATACTCGTGATGACGGCAACTAAATCACTACAATCGGACGTCATGGGGGGCAGATCGTCCGGGCTGTTCGGATGGTTCCGCCGGCTTCCACCGCGCCAGCGCGAGGCCATCACCGGCTATCTGTTCATCTCACCATTTATTCTGGGCTTCCTGTTCTTTTTTGTCCTCCCCGCGCTGACCGCTGTATATCTGGTATTCTTCCGCTGGAACCTCATTTCTGAGCCTCAATTTGTCGGCCTGGGGAATCTCAGAAACCTTGTGACCGATAGCCTGTTCTGGCAGTCACTGAAGGTCACTTCGATCTATACCTTTGTATCCGTCCCGCTGGGCCTCATCTTCAGCTTCCTGCTCGCGCTGCTGATCAATACCAAAATCCGCGGGATTGCTGTATTCCGGACGATCTACTACCTCCCCAGCATTGTGCCGGCGGTGGCGAGCGCCGTCCTGTGGGCGTGGATCTTCAACACTGAGTTCGGCCTGCTGAACGTTGTCCTGAAGGGGATCGGCCTGACCAGAGTCAAGTGGCTGCAGGAGCCGGGATGGGCGCTGGTGGCGATGATCATCATGAGCCTGTGGAGCGTGGGCGCGGCTATGATTGTATTCCTGGCCGGCCTGCAGGGTATCCCCGATATCTACTACGAAGCCGCCGATATTGACGGGGCCGGGCGCTGGCACAAGCTGCGCTATATCACCATCCCGGTCATGTCCCCCGTGATCTTCTTCAATCTGATCATGGGCCTGATCGGCGCTTTCCAGGTCTTCACGGCGGGGTTCCTGATTACCAATGGCGGCCCCCAGAACGGCACGCTGTTCCTCGTCCTGCACATCTACCGCAATGCCTTTGAGTACCTCAATATGGGGTACGCCGCCGTGCTGTCGTGGATTCTGTTCGGTATCATCACCGTCTTTTCTTTCCTGGTATTCCGCTACTACGGGCGCCAGGTCTACTACGAAAACGTGTGATGGGGTAAAGATATGGGCACGACACTCTCTCCCCGAACAGGTCAGATCATGGCTATCCGACAGAAGTACCTGAATTTCGAGCGATTATGGCGCTACATCACTGTCGCCATCCTCGTCGCCATTGCTATCGTGATGCTGATGCCCTTCGTCTGGCTGGTGAGCAGCTCACTCAAACAGCAGCACCAGATTTTTCAATTCCCGCCGCAGTGGATTCCCGACCCGGTTCAGTGGGATAACTACGTCACGGCGCTGACGTACAAGCCATTTCACATCTACCTGAGAAACAGCCTGCTCATTATCGCCCTGAACGAGATTGCTACGCTGGGCACGGCCTCGATGTGCGCCTACGGCTTCGCGCGGTTACGCTTCCCCGGGCGCGATTTCTGGTTCGCCATCGTCATCGGCACGATGATCATGCCTTACGTGGTCCTGGTCGTCCCGACGTTCATTATCTTCTCGCGGCTGGGGTGGATCGACACGTTTTTGCCGCTCACTGTCCCGCAGTTCTTCGGCGGGGGCGCGTTTTACATCTTCCTGCTGCGGCAGTTCTTCCGCACTATACCGGAAGAACTCGCCGATGCCGCCCGCATTGATGGCGCTAATGAGTTTGAGATATTCTGGCGCATCATGCTCCCGCTGGCCAAGCCGGCGCTGGTGACCGTGGGCATCTTCACCTTCCTGGGGTCGTGGAACGATTTCTTCGGGCCGCTGATCTATCTGAACTCGCCGGACAACTTCACTGTGGCCGTTGGCCTGGCTTCATTTCGCGGCGTGCTCGCCACCCGCTGGGAACTGCTGATGGCGGCTTCGACGGCTATGGTCATCCCGGTGATCATCATCTTTTTCTTTGCTCAGCGGTATTTCATCAGGGGTATCGTCATGACCGGGCTGAAGGGGTAGGCCGTCGCCAGCTATACTGTGCATCACCTCCTCTCCGACGCGTGCCAGACAGCCCTGGCCGGGAAGGACAGCCGGTGCGTCTGCGCCGGATAGCATCATCGTTGAGCGACGGCCCGGCCTGAATACGACAACTTATCTGGCGGAGAATCAAAATCGGGGAGGCCCGTGATGACGAGCGGCCTCCCCGAAATTTCGTGCGCTACAGCCTCATAACAACGCTGTTCGCGGGTGCGCGATGCCGTTTACAGGAGGTTGGTAATCGCGCCGTCGTCGGCCTGCTGAGCCAGTCGGGCGTACTTGGCCAGCACGCCGGTTGTGTAATTGGGCGGCGGCGCGACCCACACGCTCCGGCGGCGCTCCAGCTCGGCATCGTCCACCAGCAGGCTAATCCGCCGGTCGTCAACATCAACCTCAATCAGATCGCCTTCCTGAACCAGGGCGAGGGGGCCGCCCACCATCGCCTCAGGAGCGACATGCCCGATCATGAGTCCGCGCGTGCCGCCGGAGAAGCGCCCGTCAGTGATGAGCATCACGTCGCGCCCGAGGCCCTGCCCGACAAGGGCGGCGGTGACCTGGAGCATCTCGCGCATTCCCGGCCCGCCGACCGGCCCTTCGTAGCGGATGACTACCACGTCACCGTGGGCGATCTGGCGATTCTGCACCGCCTCGAACGCAGCTTCCTCGCTGTCGAATACGCGCGCCGGGCCGCGGTGGTGCTGCGGCTCGTCCCCCTTCAGCTTGACTACCGCCCCGCGCGGCGCCAGATTGCCTTTCAGTATCACCAGGCCGCCAGTCTCGTGGATCGGGTTGTCCAGCGTCCGCACTACCTGCTGGCCGGGCGTCTCCCGCGCGTTGGCGACTGTTTCGGCCAGGGTCTGGCCGGTGACAGTCAGCGTGCTGCCATCCAGATAGCCGCCTTCGATCATCCGCCTGGCGATCAGCGCGACGCCGCCCGCCCGGTACAGGTCGAGTGCGACGAAGCGCCCGGTCGGACGCAGGTCGGCGATGAGGGGCGTCCGGCGGCTGATGGCTTCGATCTCATCAATGGTGAAATCGATGCCCGCCTCGCGGGCGAAGGCCAGCGTATGCAGCACGGCGTTGGTGCTGCCACCGGTGGCGGCGGCGGCGGCAATGGCGTTCTGAAGCGCCGCCTTGGTGATCAACTGAGACGGGCGGACGCCGTGCTCGATGAGCTGGACCATCATCTCGCCGGCCCGCTGCGCCACATCCAGTTTAGCGCTGTCTTCAGCGGGGACATCGGCCATGCCCATCGGGCAGATGCCGATGATCTGCGAGATCAGGGCCATGGTGTTGGCCGTGAAGTGGCCGCCGCACGCGCCCGGGCCGGGGCAGGCCACATTCTCGATGGCGTGCAGTTGTTCTTCGGAAATCTGCCCGGTCTGGTACTGGCCGATAGCTTCATAGACCGAGACGATATCAACGTCGTGGCCGTTGTAACTGCCGGGGTAGATTGTCCCGCCGTAGAGCATCATCGATGGCATATCCAGCCGCTGCAGAGCCATGATCGTGCCGGGGATGGTTTTGTCGCAGGACGAGAGCGCGATCACGCCGTCGAAGTAATTGGCGCGCGTCACCAGCTCGATGCTGTCCGCGATCAGCTCGCGGCTGATCAGCGACGCCTTCATGCCCTGGGTACCCATGGTGATGCCGTCGCTGATGCTGACCGTGTCGAACTCCAGAGCTGTCCCCCCGGCGCGCCTGATGCCTTCCTTGACCCGGGCCGAAAGCTGGCGGAGATGGATATTGCACGGGCCGATCTCGGTCCAAGTGTTGGCGACGGCGATCAGCGGCTTGGCGAGGTCATCGTCAGTCAGGCCGATGCCCTTGAGCATAGCGCGGGCGCCGGCCCGATCGCTGCCTTCCAGCAGGGTGCGGCTGTTGGCATTCAGAGCATGGGAGTGAGTCACAGTGGCCATTAGTTATTATCTCCTGGCTGGTAACGGCGTTGCGCCCGGTATAGGGCACGCCAACCTCAGAATCTGTTCGGTCATTGGTGGAGCCGGTGCGCCGGTCGCTCCTGCGGCTTCGTCAGAAGCCTGCGCGCCCAGCGACCTGTCCGGGTGGCCCGGCCCGCACTGCTGAGTCAGGTAGCTCTCAATGGATGCCAGCCTGGCCGCCCTGGCCCCGGCTTTTGCCGGAAGGGGCAGGGCGTCTCAGGCTCCTCGCGGGCAGCCCCGGGACTCAGTGAAAGATACCATAACGTCAGCGGGCAGACAAGAAATGTGTGATTTTCGGGGCCAGGTTAGTTCAGCCAGGCTCTCCGTCATATTGTGGCTGGCGCCGGGGCTGCTGAAGAAGCCTGTTTATGGCTGGGGATGGAAGCCGCTGTGGCAGCCGCACGACGCGCGCACGCGCAGCTCCACGCTCAACACGGTGACGCCGCCGATCTCCAGCCCTTCGATCTGGCCGATCAACTGGCGGGCGGCGCGGCGGCCCAGTTCAGTAATATCGGCTGCAACCGTCGTCAGGCCGGCCTGTTCCGCTTTGGGCGCGTCTCCAAAGCCGACTACGGAGACATCCTGCGGCACGCGAATGCCGCTGGCCCGAAGCTCTTCAATGGCCGACACAGCCATGAGGTAGTCAGCGGCCAGCACGGCATCGAAAGGGGCGCCGGAGCGAACCAGTTTCTTCACCGCACTGGCGGCGATCTCCGGATCGAACTGGCCGTCAAGAAGGCGCTCCGGCGGCACATGCAGATTGTAGCGCATCAGCTCGCGCTGGAAGGCGGTCTCGCGCTGGACGGCGTCCGTCTGGCCGGCTACGCCCCCGATGTAGACCAGCTCGTGCCGTTTGCAGCGGATCACCAGATGCTTCACCAGCTCGCCGATCCCCTGGCTGTTGTTAGAAAGCACCGCCGGGACCGGGGTCCCCGGCACCTGATGGCTGACCAGTGAAATCGGGATGCCGGAGGCATGCACCCGCCGCAGGTAATCATCTGAAGCGGCATTGGCTATCACGAGCAGCCCGGCGACGGCGGCGGGGTCCAGCGCGATAGCCCTCGCCGGGCTGCGGTCATCTTCGGCCAGCGAGTCAACGGCGATCTCGTACCCCGCCTGGCGGGCTTCTTCACTGATGCCCTGAAGGACCTCAGCCTGAAACACCCCGTGGCGATTATTGGTGATAATTCCCAGCGATCCGCGACGATTTCTCACACCAGACCCAGCTCTTTCTGTAAGGTGTAGGCGACAGCGCCGACGGCAACCAGGTTGAACGATTCGGCAAGGGAGAAAGTGACCTGTTCCATGGCGTTTTCGTGGAGCAGCTCCCTGGCCCGGGCCACAGCCAGGGTGAGCAGTGGCTCGCCCAGGTTGGCAATACGCCCGGCGAGTGAAACGTGGTCCGGGCGCAGCAGTGTGACTACCCAGGCGAACACATAGCCCAGATGTCCGGCCAGCTCCTGCTGCAGGAGGAGCGCCGCCGGATCTCCGTTGGCCGCCGCATGGCGGATGTGCAAGTAGTTCAGCTCCCGGGCCGGCAGCCGGGTGGCCGGGAAACGCTGGCGCAGCACAGCCGCCCGCTGCTCGATATAGCTCCAGCCCAGCAGGTATTCCAGACCGGCTGCGCTCTGAGGGATCGAAGGGTCCGGGTTCCAGGGGATGATCTGCATGCAGCCGATATCGCTGCCGTTGTGGTAGCTCCCGCCCTCGAACACGATGCCGATGCCGACCCGATTATTCACGAGTACGGTGACCAGATTTTGCACGGTGTCCGGCACGCCGAACATGAACTGCTCCATCGCCGCCAGCTCGGTGCTGGAAGCGACATAGACCGGCCTGGCATATCGCTCGCTCAGGATGCGGGCAAGGGGGACATTGTGCCAGCCGAAATGCGGCGCGTGCTGCACGACGCCGGCCTCTTTGTTGACATTGCCGGAGACGCCGACGCCGATACAGAGCAACTGAGCATCTAGCTGGGCGACCAGCCCGTTGATTACCTGCTGGAGCAGGGCGATCACATCCTGACCCTGCGCGCTGCCCAGCTCGGCGTAATGCTCGGCGGAGACCTGCCCGTTCAGGTTAGCCAGGACGCCGCGGACATGGTCCGTTTTGATGGAGACGCCGATGACCTGCCGCGAATCGGGCACAAATTCAAGCAGACGCGGGGGCTTGCCGCCCGCGTCGGTCACTGGCCCATGCCCGCCTTCGACGATCAGCCCCTCGGCGATCAGCTCGCTGATCACGTCGGAGACGGTGGGCTTGGCCAGCCCGGTTTCCTGTGCCAGCGCCGCCCGACTGTCAGCCAGCCCGGTGTAGATCGCCCGCAGGATGAGCTGGCGGTTGTGCCGTCGCAACTGTTCGCGCGTCGCTTTGCCCGATCGGATCATGGCGCTTCCCTGAACTGACACTCCCCCCGATTATACTGGCGCAGCACATCCCAGTTGGCCGGGTCTTCGCCCCCCAACCCCCAGATCGTCACTCCGCCCAGATCGGGGAAGGCTTCCTGAAGCAGGTCCAGCTTGAACGCCAGGCCGGTGGAATCGGCCACGTAGACGTTCTGCCGGGGCAGGCCGCTCACATGCAGTTCGACATGCGCTTCCATATCCGCCGGGTCACGCTGCACCTCCAGGCCGAACGATTCGACCCAGCGCTGCACGCCCTCCCAGGTGATGGCGACCGGGGCGCTGCGGCGCTGCCAGTTCAGCCCGTAGAAGTGCAGCCCCACCCATACCCTGGAAAGGTCGGTGACGCTAGCCGCGTAATCCAGCACATCCTTCGTCCAGCCCGGCGGCCCGATGGGGCCGGGCGCGCCGGCCAGGTTATGGTAGTCATAGGCCATGATGCGGAAGATATCAGCGGCATCAGCCAGCCGGGGCCAGTCCTGCGCCGCCGCACCTTCTGTCCAGGTGGCTTCATCGGCTGTTTTGGCGTGGACCGTCACCGAGAGCAGCCACCCCTGCGCCCGCATCGCGTCCGAAAGCTCCCCGGCAAAAGCGGAGAAAGCGTCGCGCGTGCTGAGTCCGAAGGACTCGTAATCAATGTCGATGCCATCGTAACCCATCCGCCCGACCAGCGCGACAATGTTGGCAACATGGGCGGCGCGAACCGCCGGGTCTTCGATCATGGCGGACATTCTGAAGGAGACGATGGTCGGCAGGATGAGCAGGCCGGCCTCGCGCCACGCCGCCAGTTTCTGCGCGTCCTCGGCGCCGGAACGCGGATTCAGGCCGCCGTCGGGCAGGGGACTGTACCAGAACGGACTGACGACATCGATCACGTCTGTATTGTCGATGAGCGACTGGTAGCCCCCGGGATGATCGGAGGAGGGATACCACACCGCGACGCACCAGGATGAGGCGCTTTCCTGGGCGCGTCCATACAGGCCCATCGGGATCAGCAGCAGCGCCAGAGTCAGGACTACCCGAAAAACGATGTCCACAGTTGCGTATTCCTGAAGTCGGTCAGCCATATGCGGGAGGGGGGTGTGCAGTCGGCGTATTATAGCCGGGAATGGCACAGGGCAAAAGGCCCGTCGCCGGTATCTCCCCGAACAGCACGCGAGCCGCAGCCTCCGTAGACACGGGGCGGACGCTATAAGCGCACAGGTAAACCTCGATCATGGGAAAAGCGCGCAGATCGTAAGGCGTGCGCAGGGCGATCACAACAGGCGACTTCCCGCGGGCGTGCAGCTCCCGGACCAGCGCGGCCTGCCCGGGATCGCTGTCGGCGGCAGTTGTCGCCACAATGACGATATCGGCTGCCGCGGCGGCGTGGAGCACAGCCGCTACCGTCTGCTCCGGAGCCTGGCGGGGCATCTCCAGGCTTGTTGTGCGCGGATGGCGCCTGCGAATTGCTTCATCCAGCGCGATGCGCACCGCCGAAGAAGTATCCGCCGGGGTCAGGTCAACCGACTGTGCGGTGATGACGGCGATCATATCCTCCGGCCCGGGGCGCAGCGGCAGCCGTTCGCCCCCGCGCACCAGCGTGATCGCCCGCTCGGCGATCTGCCGGGCGACGCGGCGGTGCTCCGGACAGCCAACGATCTCCAGCGAGGGCCGGTCGCGCGGGATGCGATCCTGGGCGGCGCGGATACGGGCGGCGCTGTCGGGCCGTTTCAGGTTGTTCAGGCGGCGGCTCAGCGCCAGTTGATCGGTCAGATGTCCCAGCAGGGCCAGGTCGGCCCCGGCGGCCAGCGCCGCGCGCACGCTTTCTTCCGCCCCGTAGCGTGCCACGGCGTACATATCCATCGCGTCGGTGATGATCAGCCCGGTGAAGCCCATATCCCGCCGCAGCAGGCCGCTCAGCACAGCCGGCGAGATCGTGGCCGGGCGTTCGGCGTCCAGGGCGGAGAAGATCACGTGCGCCGTCATCACGGCGTCAGTCCCGGCTTCGATGGCCGCCTGGAACGGCCGCAGCTCCACAGTTTCCATCCGCTCGACGGAATGGACGATGGTGGGCGATGTATGGTGGGTATCTGTGTCCGTGTCGCCATGGCCGGGGAAATGCTTAACCGCCGTCAGAATGCCTTCGGCCCGCATACCCCGGATCATGGCGACCCCCAGCTCGGCCACCAGTGCCGGGTCATCGCCGAAAGAGCGCGTGCCCACGACGGGATTCTCCGGGTTGATGTTCACATCCAGCACGGGCGCGAAATTGAGGTTGATGCCCATCGCCAGCAGCTCGCGGCCCAGCACGCGCCCCGCCTGCTCGGCCAGTTCAGGTGAATGGGTGGCCCCCAGAGCCATGTTGCCCGGTATATCGGTTGCCTCGCCCGCGATTGCCATCAACTGCCCACCTTCCTGATCAATCCCGATCAGCGGGGGAGGCTGGCCGCCTTCCTGCGCGGCGCGATAGAGCGCATCTGTCAGCGCGCGGACCTGAGCCGGGGAGGAGACGTTGGCGTGGGTGAACAGGCAGAAGGCCCTGATCTCGCCGCGCCGCGTCGCTGCCAGGACATCTTCCGGAGGGGTATACCCGTGGAAACTGTGCATGAGCTGCTGCACACCGGTCTGCCTATCCCTTGACGCCAGTCATAGTGATGCCTTCGACAAAATAGCGCTGCGTGAAGATGAAGATCAGCAGCACCGGGATTACAAACGTGACACTGGCCGCCATCACATCCTGCCAGGGCAGCGGTGACGCCTGAAGATTGAGCTTTTGCGCCACAAAGATTGGCATCGTGAACAGCTCGGCGCGCTGCAGGTAGATCAGCGGGTAAGTCAGCGAGTTCCATGTGCCCACGAACAGGAAGACGGCCACGGTAGCAATAGCGGGCCGGCTGAGCGGCACAATGACGTACCACCAGACTTGCAGCGGGTTCGCCCCGTCAATCAGGGCGGCCTCATCCAGTTCTCTGGGGATGGTCATCATAAACTGGCGCAGCAGGAAGACATAAGCCGCGCCGCCGGCGAAGAAGCCGGGAATGGTGATCGGGTTGAAGGTCCGGATCCAGCCCAGGTTGTAGAACAGCACATACTGCGGGACCAGTGTCGCCTGGTAGGGCAGCATCAGCGTGCCCATCATCAGCGCGAATACTATGTTCCGGCCCCGCCATTGCAGCCGGGCGAAGGAGAAAGCGACCAGCGTGACCGAGGTCACCGTGCCGAACAGCACGATGATGGCAATGAAGACGCTGTTGAAATAGGCCCGATAGAACGGATCCTCCCCGAACAGGATGGTATAGTTGGACCACTGTGGGATGCTGGGCAGCAGGTTTAGCTGGGGCTGGCCGACTTCTTCCACGGTTTTCAGCGATGTGCCGATCATCCAGGCCAGCGGAAACAGGAAGAAGAGCGAGGCCAGGACAAGCACCAGGTACAGGAGGAGGCGGCGGAAACTCACCATGCCTGTCTGCAGGCGCAGGGTTCGTCTGCCGGCCCGGCCGGTGTTGGTGGCGGTGGGTTTCGTTGCCATGCGCTAGGCCTCGTAATTCACCCAGTTGCTGTAGCGAAACTGAATCACAGTCAGGACGACAATCACGACCACCAGAATCCATGATGCTGCCGCGCCCTGTCCGATATCGAGCTGGCGGAATGTCCTGACAAACAGGAAGAACGCGGCGGAGGCCAGCGTGTCTTCTGTATCCGGCGTCCGCAGGATGTAGATCGATTCGAAGGTCTGGAGCGCCGCGATCATGCCGATCACGATGTTGTAGAACATGGCGGGGGAGATCATGGGCAGCGTGATTTTGAAGAATTTCTGCGTGCGGCCCGCGCCATCCACCTCGGCGGCTTCGTAGAGCGAGCGCGGCACGCCTTTGAGCGCCGCCAGGAAGATCAGCATACCCGCGCCGGTGCTCCACATCGTGATCAGCACCAGCGACGGCTTGGTCCACAACTCGCTGGTCATCCACAGCGGCACGCGGTCCTGTGTCGGGAATTGCGCTGTGGCGGTGCGGAACCGGGCGAAATGATAGGCGGGCGTGCCGGTTTCCGCCGCGATCGTGTCGAACGCGCGGAAGTAGCGCACGCCGTCCACGAGCGCGCCGGCGGTGAACAGCAGGAAGAAAGCCAGCGAAATATAAAGCACGGCCCGGCGCGCACGGGGGTAACGGTCGCCCAGCAGGGCGATCGCAGCCAGCATGACCACCGCCAGCGCGAAGAACCATATCGCGGACATGATCTCCGCCGGGTATGTCTCTTTCAGGTAGGTCAGATCGCCGGGCTGCTCCAGCGTAGTGCCAAATGTCAGATAGCGCGGAATCAGGGCCAGCCGTCCGCCGTCAAGCTGGCCGGGGATCACGTGGATAAAGACTGCGAGAGCCAGAATGGCGAAGGCGATCCCCAGCAGGGTGTACTTGCGGCGGCTCCAGACCCCGAACAGGGAGAGAAGCACCGGCGCTGCGGCTGCGGCGGCGGCGATCAGGTACGGCGCCGGGTCGCCGGAATCGGGCGCCGCCGCAGCCAGAGTCAGCGCGAGCGTGATGGCGAAAACGATTAGAGCGGCGATCTGAAAGGCGCGCACCCGTCCCTCGTGACCCTGCCAGGCGCTGAGCAGGATGAAGCCCAGAAAAGCCAGCCCGACGACAACGGTCCATATGGGGTCAATCGGCGCGGCCATCAGCCCGCGCGGCAGGGTCGCCGCCAGCACGATCAGCGCCAGAATCTGTATGATCCCCCAGGTCCGCGCCCGCTTGCTTTCTGACCAGTCGCCCAGCAGCGTGATCAGAATGAGGATAGCCAGCGCGCCGGGGATGACGAACTTGAGCGGCCCCAGCGGGTCGCCGCGCGAAAGCCCGGTATAAAAACTGTTGAAGCCTTCCATGACGAAGATGAAGCCGCGGTAAAGCCAGTCGAACAGGAAGAACGACGATGCGAGCTTCTGCAGAATGACGTTGACGAAGCCGCCGTTGGCGCTGAGCATATAGCGCCACGCCAGCAGGATAGCCGGGCCGCCGGCCAGAATCACGGGCAGGTAAAAGATGGTGCGGAAGGAGCGGATACCCCTGATCTCGTTATTGAGCAGCAGGGCCATGCCCAGCGCGGTGATAATCTGCAGCGGCACGCCGATCAGGGCGTAGTAGAACGAGTTGTACATCGCCTGGGTGAAGCGCCGTCCGTGCGCGCCAATCCCCATGATCAGGGCGCGGTAATTCTCCAGCCCGGTCCATTCCAGGCTCTCCCCCAGTTTGTAGTTATTGAAGCTGTAGAAGAGGGAAGCCAGCGCGGGACCGACTACGAAGATCAGGAACCCGACAATCCACGGCCCGGCGAGCGTGATACCCCAGAACAACTTCCGCTGCTCACCCTCCGAAAGACCCCGCCAGCGGGCGATGGCGCGGGCCAGCAGGCCCAGCCCGGTGCTGGTGACGATGATGAAAAGGACGGTCAGGGCTACCCAGATGAGGTTATCGAGGCGGATATCGGAAGTCATTGTTCCCTCTGTCCACAGGCGTCAGGCCGGGCAGGCTGAGGCAGCGCTTCAAGTTACGGGCCATGATGGCACAATTCTGCGGGAGCGTCGAGCTTCCGGCGCTCCCGCAGGCTGAGCCGGGAAGGCGAAGCTATTTGATATAGCCGGCGTCTTCCAGAATGGCGTCGTACTCTTCCTTCATGATCCGCTGGGTGTCTTCCAGGCTTTGCTGATCGGTCAGGTACAGATTCATCTGTTCGGCGATCAACGGGCGCAGCTCAGCGCTGGCGCGGATGTCGGAGAAGGCGCGGCCGTACTCCACCGCCATATCCAGCAGGCGGGCCCAGACGGGGCTGGCTTCGCGGATGGCTTCCCAGGCATCCTGGCGGGTCGGCGTGAACCCGGCCACATTGTTCAGTGCGATCGCGTTGTCCTGGCTGGCGATGAACTTGAGGAAGTCCACGACCAGCGGCAGCTTCGCTTCTGGCACGTAAGCGGGGACGGATAGCCAGTCAATGAACACCTGGATCAGCGGCTCGCCTTTTTCACCGGCAGGGTAGGGGCCCATGGCGATGTCGTCCCAGAGGGGATCGTCGGTGGCCGGGGCCTGCCACATCGCCCAGATGCCGCTCACGACAGCGTTGGAAGCCAGGGCTGTGCCTTCGAAAGGAGGCAGGCCGGCGGTGTCTTCGGTCGGCAGCACCAGACGGCGGCGGTCATAGGTGAACTGCATCGCTTCGGCGGTCTCCGCGCTGTCGAAGGCGCTCGTCCCATCTTCGTAATACAGCTCGCCACCCGCCGTCCAGATATCAGCGATGAATTCCTGAGCGTCGAACAGCCCGCCGCCCAGCGCCATATAGCCCTGGCGGACCAGCGCGTTGTTCTCGATGATGGTGTTTTCGCCCACGAAGGTGAGGGCGTCTTCAAAGGTCAGCGGTATGCCCGCCTCGGGGTTGGCGAACAGATCGGTGCGGAAGAAAATCGGGCGCGGGCTCATCAACAGGGGCAGGCCGCGCGCATGGCCGTCCCAGGTGACCGTGTCGAGCGCGATGGGCAGGAACTGCTCCAGCTCATCCCACCCCTCGAGATAGGGATCGATGTTGGCCAGCAGCGGGCCATAGGTCGCGGCGTATTCCGAACCGAGGTAGATAATGTCCGGCCCGTCACCGGTGGTGATCCAGCCAGCCACCGTGGCGTCAAAATCACCCCAGCCCCCGGTCAGAATCTCCAGGGTCACATCGGGGTGAGTTTCCTGGAAGGCGGGGAAGGCGACTTCACGGAACCAGTTCAACTGGTCATCGCCCAGGCCGGTGATATAGATCTCCAGCGTCTGCGCCCCCTGTGCCCCGACAGTGAGGACGGGGGCCAGCAGGGTCAGGAGAATAGCGAGCACCAACAACCGAGAAAAAGCCCGTTTCATTAGGTGAACTCCTTGTGCAATACAAAGCAATCGGGTGGTGTTAGTGAATCGGGTGATCGGTTTCCAGTGAATTCGCTTGCACCTCCTTCTCCTGCACCGCAGAGGGATGGCATGATGAAGTCAGGGCACGAGGATATGTCAAAGGGAGCCGTAAGTAGGGTAGAAGAACACATTTGGATAGTTAGTTATCATTACTTACTTATCTGCATTATAAAACAAACTCCGCGCTTGTCAACAGGGTTGGCCTGATTTCATCTGTCTGGCGAGCAAAAAGAGGTGGAGCGGGCGGGTAGCCGGGTCAGGAGCCGCCCCCCTGGAGCTTTAGCGTCCGCTGAAGCGGCGCGCCGATTATCGCCACGCCCCGCCCATACTCCGGCAGCGCGGCCAGCTATCCGCCGCTGTTCATCGAGATGCCGAACATGAAGAAGCGCAGCACCTCAAAATAGTCGTCCGCCTCGAATCCGACGGTGTGCGGCTCGATGAGATGGGCGCCGGGGAAGAAGCTGGCTGCGCGGGCCAGCGTATGCCCGCGGTAGCGCACCTCGACGGTGAAATGCCCGGGCATGGCGACCCGCCCCCGGGCGATATCGCCCTTGAGCGCCGACTCAACGCCGGCCCGGATGCGCTCGACAGCCAGATCGGGGTGGATGCTGATGGTCGCGCCGCCGACGCCTTCCATTGTCGCGACGATTGTAATATCCGGGAGGAATGAAGCAGCATCCTGGCAGACGCCGTCATCCCCGGACAAAAAGACCACGGGCACGCCGCGCCAGCCCGCTGTATAAGCGTTGATCAGAAATTCGGAAGCGTAGCGGCCGTTGATCCGGGCGTAGGTGACGCGGCCCGTGATTGTATGCGCCAGGGGCGAGGCGTCGGAGCCGGCGCGCGAGTGATAGCCGATCATCAGCGCCGCGCTGAAGTGCTCGTCGAGACCGGCCATCATCGAAAAGGGGTCCTGGGTCCAGCCCCGGATCAGCCGCGCCTGGCGCGGCAGCCGGGAGGCGAGGATATTGCGCCCGGTCCAGTGAGCGTCTTTGATCACGATCTCGGTCGCCCCGGCGCTCAATGCTCCCTCACAGGCGGCAGCGACCTCCGCCGTCATCTGCTCCGAGTACACGGCATAATCGGCGTGTGATTTGTCGGTCTCGGTGATGTCTGTGGCGCCGGCCACGCCTTCGATATCGGCGGAGATGAAGATCTTCATGGACAGGCCCTTTCTGGTGAGGCGGATGGATGTCTTCGCC
>WBZO01002137.1_pt1 | contig 26978 bp, 23 predicted proteins | sample 5204261 | NCBI WGS metagenome assembly WBZO01 (sample SAMN12412400, study PRJNA552823) | activated sludge metagenome | isolation source: activated sludge from anammox sidestream of wastewater treatment plant... | place: USA: North Carolina | collected 2017-09
TCCTTTGGTACCAGATCCAGAATATCGCTACCAGCAGCATGGTGCCCATGCCCAGTTTGTAGTACTTCGAGTCGTACCACAGCGACATGTCATAGCTCGCGCTCGACGCGCTACTCGTTGTGCCATATGTTGTTGCCATTTTATCCTCCATTGATTAGTTAAAAAATGATACGCACGGAATAAGGAAAAATGCGCATCATTGATTTGCGTACGTTTCAATAATTGCTTTTATACGCAATTTAGATTAGCCGATTACCATACTTTTGCAATGAGTGGATCCCCTCATTTTATATTTCAGCCGAGGAAATTTATTGATTAACCGATAAGAAATGCTGATTAACTCGCAGAGGCCGGAGGCAGATTATCAGAGGCAAGGAGGTTTGGTTTTTGGGCTTTCAAGCGTAGCGCAAAGTTGATTAAGCTATTAGGGCCACTCAAATCGAGTTTTCTGGATATGTTAACTCTATGATTTTCTACTGTTTTTTTGCTAATAAACAATTTCCTGGCTATTTGGGGGGTAGTGAGTCCTTCAGCAATTTTATCAAGTATTCGATGCTCGGATTTTGTAAGAGTATTTAATTTTTTTACCGCCGCCTCGATTAACTCATCTTTCGCAGGCTGCTGTTCGCGAATCCGGGACAGTTTCGCAATCCGTGCGTTAATGCTGTTGAGCAGTTCCTCTTTCGTAAACGGTTTGGTGAGATAGTCGTCGGCACCCATGTCCATTCCGGTACGGATATCAGATCGTGTCGATTTTGCAGTTAAAAAGATGAATGCAATCTCTGGAAATTGCAATGATGCTTTAATGTTACGATACACATCAAAACCATCCACGCCGGGTAGCATAATATCGCAGATAATGATATCGGGAGTATGTTGCAGTGCAAGTTGAATACCTTCTTCGCCAGAAGGTGCGCCAATTACACGAAAGCCATAATGTGCAATGATGCCGATTAAATTTTCACGCAGTGCTTTTTCATCTTCGATAACAAGCAGGAGAGGATTAATCACTTTACGATACGGGCAATTGAATTGTGACTGTACAGCCGTGGCCGATTTTGCTTTTGATAACCATATCGCCGCCATGAAGCCTGATCAATTTCTGAGCAATCATTAATCCAAGCCCACTTCCTGGAATAGTTTTAGCGTTTGAGGCGCGGAAAAACGATTGGAATAAGAAGGCCTGATCTCCTTCAGGGATACCGATGCCATAATCCTTGACTGCAATAACGAAAGCATTGTTTTGAAAATTGACAATCAGATCAGGCTCGGGTTTGTTCAGCGAATACTTGAATGCATTCGACACAATGTTGCGCAAAACATTTCGCAATACTATTTCATCCAAGCTGATGACATGATTCGGTGCGTTAAAACGATAATTCAATGTTCGTTGGTTTCCACTGAGTTCATTATTGGAAGCAACGAATGTGTCCATAAATTGCTTGAATGGAACATCCTTTTTCGTTAATTCAATTTTTCCTTCGTCGATTCTGCCAATATCCAGAATATTTTCCATGAGCTCGGTCATCCGGAGTGTTTCTTCCGCCATGATGGTTTTTTGCCGATGGAATAATTTAATGAATTCAGGATCAAGCCCTGCAGATTCCATTTTAAGATCCAGCAAATCGATACTGGAGCGGATAGTAGCAAGCGGAGTACGGAATTGGTGTGACGCTAAGCTAACAAATTGTGTTTTGAAACGATTCAATTCGCGCTCTTTTTCCATTGTTTTTTGTAATCGTTCCTCCGTTTGTTTAATCAAGGTGATGTCATTTTCTACGGCGACATAATTGATCAATTGGCCGGCATCGTTGTATACCGCCGCAATATTGAGATAGAGCCAGATTTTTTCGCCGCTCTTGGTGTAGTTTAAAATCTCGCCGGAGAAAGTGCCGGTACTTTTAAGCGAATGTGCAATGGCTTGTATGGTTTCCTTGGAAGTCTCAGGCCCTTGAAGGAAAGCGGCGGGGTCGATTCCAATGACTTCTTCCGCTGTATAACCAAGGATTTTCTCAAAACTCTGATTAATCCAGATGATTTTTTTCTGTGGATCGGTAATCATCACGATACCGTTGGTTTTCTCGGCAACATACGCCATACGTTGCAGTTCCAGCTCATTCCTCTTTCTGGATGTGATGTCCATGCCATATCCGATGACAAATTCCGTATTGCCGGATTTATCCAACAAGGGATACAAGGTGCGCAGGCAAGTTCGTTCTATGCCCTCGCTATCGTCGAATTTTTCTTCATAGGTCACTGGCTGTTTCTGTCGCATGCAAGTATCCAATACGCTGCTGCGTTTTGATTCATCAGCGGAAATCCAACTTTCCAGTGTGTCGCACGGTTTAGCCGGAGAATTCTTTGTCAATCCATGGCATTTCAAAGCGGCGCGATTGGCATATAGATAATGGCCTTGATGGTTGAAAATTGTCAGTTCGGTAGGCAGCTCGTCGAGTATATGCCGATACGGCAGTTGTTTCTGGTCGGCTACAGCGTTCGCTGTTTTTTTAGGTGTAATCTTTTTCAAGATACCGTATAGGCCGATTAACTCGTGATGCCTGTCCAGAATCAGAAAAATAGTTGTCGTATGCCATTTGATTCTGCCATCCTTCATCTGGATCATGAAGCTTTCACTTTGTTCTTTTTTTGTGGTTATGGTCTGCGCAATCAATCGGCGCATTTTTTCTTTTTCCGCGCCCTGGTAATACTGAGTTGTTTCCAGTAACGTTGAACACTCAAAATCTCTTTCTAATTCGTAGAAATCATACAAATAGTCAGACCAGAAAACCATGTCCGTAGAAATGGAATACGACCATTCGCCGATTTCCTCGGTTTTACTCAGCAGCGATAATCTTTGCTGTTGAGAAATCAACAAATCAAAAGTCGGAAACTGTAGTTTATAGTCAAGTCTGGAATTCATTGATTTATCCCATGAATAAGATATTTATAGTGTTCATATAGGATACTGATAGTGGTCATCCTGTGTAAAAAAGAATTATTGATGTTTTATAACATATTTTTACTATTAAAGAAAAATCGTAATAAAAATATTATGTTATTGAAAGCTTTGTAATGACTGTTTTTCTAGGATTGCATATCAACTGAACGAGCGAATCAACGAAAGCTGAGTCTAGGTGCTTATATTTGAATCAGATTTGATAGTGATTCCATGAAGAAAGGGAATATTGCGGGTTGAAGTTAAAACTTAAAACTTAAAGCATCGATTACGATGCGACAGGATTAGCTCAGTCTAAAAATAAAGCTATGTGTTAGAAGCGTCAGTAAAAATCACTGAAATATGAAGTTATGCAGTAGTATTAATATGTTGACCGAGGTGAGGAGGAAGATTTGAAGTTGTTTTATTGTCCGGGATTGCTTCAATTAACGCAAGTGCGCCAGCTGCATTAAGGTCAATCGCCTTTTTTAAAACTGCGATACCGGCGGCTTGATTACTGCTGAAATTAGCCATTTCTGTCGCTAAATTTGCTATGCCGTTAACATCCATTTTGGTTCTCCTTGTACTGGTTGCAATCATTAGCGGCATTTGGAAGTATTATTTGAGACTGGATTTTCGTGTTTGCAGCAGATTTAAAATGAAATTAGCGTTGAGTACGCATGTATTAAAGTTGCTAATCTTTTCGCAAGAACGTAGAAAAGAGTGTTCTAAAATAATCTCTCCAGCCAAAGCCCACCTTTAACGGAACGACGAGCTGAATGGCAACACCATGATCGTTCTTTCCTTCGAGATAGAGCGCATATTTTCCTGGTTCTGTGAGTTTAATCGCTTGTGTAATGACGCCTGATGGATGCCGTGTCGCCGGGATAGTTAAGATATCCAATTCTTTTTCTTGCTCATCAACGAGTTCCACTTTGACCAGTCGCTGACCTAGCTGAAAATCACGGGCTGTTTCCGGATAAAGTAGATCAATGGAGATATTCAAACTAGCTGGCTCCGGCACTCTTCCGCATTGTATGGGAACATAAGCGGAGCGTATTGAATCTTTGGGGATTTCGTAGTCGAGCGGCAGATAGTAGCCTGAATAACCAATGGTTAATGTGTTTGTTTCTATCGTACAGGCGCCGCCCCGGAAACCTTTCGGGTAAGTTTCGGAAAAATCGCCTTGCGAGCTAGTGCGATATAGTGCGCTAAAGGATACGAAAGCTATGATTATTCCAAGCAAAATTGTAAGTTGCTGGCGGTGGAATGACAATTTTGGTTTGGTTTGCATAGAGTTTCCTTCGCTGTCTTATGAAATATCTAACTTTCAGGGCTAAAATTGAGTCATGAATCATTGGAGTGAATGTCATTCCGCGCGATCAATGTCCCCTGGGTTGTCTAAGTGATGTAACATAACCGATCCCCAATGGATTAACAAGCAATCCCTCAATGAAGCGGCTATCATCAGGACTTGTGGTTATTTGTCGAACATTAACCAGTAAATACTGAATCGAAGACTATCTTCAATAGCGTCATTAAGTAATGGAAATTTTTAGAACGCTGGGATTGCTCGTACCAGCTATAGTTGCGGAATTAGTTGGTTGTTATTTCCCCTATTTATATTTGCAAGAGGGAAAATCACTTTCGCTGATCCTGCCGACGGTGTTTACATCTGCATGGCGATGATGGGGTTATGGCAGATAGATACAATCCGTCCAAGTAGTCCGGATAGGGCGGGTGCCGGGCTATGTCAGGCAGGCGTGATCGTTATTATGCATAGCAAGCAATTGTTCAGATATTCTTGAAGGCATGACACATTTAATATTATCTCGATCCCCTGCGGTGAATTTCGGTTTATGCAACCCGAGAGCTGTTTCCATAAGCATCCGGTAATTCAATTTCATGTTAGACATTGTTTCAATTTTCTCAGCGGACGGTGTTCTTGCCAGTCAAATTCCCGGATTCCGCATGCGTCCGCAGCAGCTGGAGATGGCTAAAATCATTACCGAAGCTATCGATAACCATCAAGTTTTGGTCGCGGAAGCTGGCACCGGAACCGGGAAGACCTTGGCATACTTGGTTCCTGCTTTTCTTGCCGGTGGTAAAGTGATTATTTCAACCGGTACAAAAACATTACAGGATCAGCTGTTTAATCGAGATATTCCAATTGTTCGGGCGGCGCTTAAGATTCCCGTGACAGTTGCCCTATTGAAGGGGCGTGCGAATTATATTTGCCTGTATCATCTGGAAAGAAGTCTGCAGGACACACACCTCAGTTTTATTAATCGCGACGAAATTCAATATCTGCAATTGATCGAACGTTATGCGAAAAACAGCAAACATGGGGACCGAAGCGGACTTAACGCAGTGCCGGACAATGCAGCAATCTGGCAGCAAGTTACATCGACTCGCGATAGCTGTCTTGGGTCCGAATGTCCCGATTATAAGAAGTGTTTTGTGATGGAAGCGCGAAAACAGGCACTGGCTGCTGATATTGTGGTGGTTAACCACCACTTGTTTTTTGCGGATGTGATGTTGCGTGATGAAGGATTGTCCGAATTGTTGCCGGCTTGCAATACGGTTATTTTTGACGAAGCACACCAGTTGCCGGAAACCGCTAGTTTGTTCTTTGGGGAATCTATTAGCACCGGACAATTATTGGATCTTGCGCGTGATACCAAAGCCGAAACGATTCAAGCTGCAGCGGATTTTGTGCCGCTGACGGATGCAATCGTTGCTATGGAAAAAGCTGTTCGTGATTTGCGGCTGACGATCACAGCGGATAACGTCCGCTTATCGTTTGCAATGGTTATGCAATCTCCTGATTTCGATGATGCATCGAGCCGTTTGCTTGAGAAGTTGACGCTATTGACCCGATTGCTTGAAGATCAAGCGGAGCGATCGGAGGGATTGGAAAATTGCCGGCAGCGTGCGGCCAGCCATTTATATCTGATTCAGCGCTGGCATGATGAAACTGACATGCAAGGGTATGTGCGTTGGATCGAGGTTTACCATCAGGCAATGCAATTGCACGCAACGCCGCTTTCAATCGCGGAAATTTTCCAGAAACAAATGATGAGTTCATTGCGTACCTGGATTTTTACTTCGGCGACACTGTCGGTCAAAAAGGATTTTGCGCATTTTAATCGCGAAATGGGATTGAACGACGTACAAACCGCTCATTGGGAGAGCCCATTTAATTTTGCTGAACAAGCATTACTGTACGTGCCGCTTGGGTTGCCGGAGCCGCATCACAAATCCTATACCGAGCAGGTGGTGCAAGCGGCATTGCCGGTACTGCGGGCAAGCCGGGGGCGTGCTTTTTTTCTTTGCACAAGTTTGCGTGCGATGCAGCGCATCAGTGAATTGTTACAAGCGTGCACTGATTTTGACTTTCCGATATTGCTGCAGGGACAGGGTTCGCGTTCCTACATGCTAGAGCGTTTCCGTGAGTTGAAAAACGCGGTGCTCATTGGCAGTCAATCTTTTTGGGAAGGTGTGGATGTCCGGGGTGAAGCATTATCGCTGGTTATCATCGACAAGTTGCCTTTTGCCCCGCCGGATGACCCGGTGTTATCAGCTCGCATCGAGAAAATTAATCGTGAGGGCCACAACGCTTTTTGGGAATATCAATTACCCCGTGCGGTCATTAACCTCAAACAAGGCGCCGGCCGGTTGATTCGGGATGAAACGGACCGGGGGGTGTTGATGATCTGTGATCCTCGTCTCGCAACCAAAGCTTACGGCAAGTATATTTGGCAAAGCTTGCCGCCAATGAAACGGACTCGAGAGTTAGAAGAAGTCAAGCGATTCTTTGAAAGTTACTAAACACTAATCTTGATAAATTATTGAATTATAAGTTGGTTTCTAATCGATGGCGCAATACCCAATGCTGAAGAAAAATTTTTTACTCACGATATTTTCCCTTTTCACAGGGTTGATAATTCTGATTCCCATTACATTCGCAAGTAATAATGTTCCGATGCTGGCTAGTGACCGGGATTTGCAGAAGGAATTAGCGATTGTCAAATTGAACGATATTATTCGAAACATTAAGCAACAAAAGAAAGAAGTCGACGCTAAATTACAGTTGTTGATAAAGGCTAAAACCGAGCAGGAAAAAAACAGAATCCAGAATGAATTGAACGAATTGAGTAAGGCGATCGTTGAACAAGAGTCGTCATTTGAGATGATACTGACGGCGGGTTTGGAGCTGGAAAAAGACGATGCTGAAGCGCAAGAGAAGTTTGATTGGCAAAAGGATTTGCTGGAAATTGTGCAACCGATTTTAAGCGAATTGCGGCAATTAACGGAGAATAAACGCAAGCTGGACAATCTGAACAAGAAGATTGCTTTTTATACGTCGCAAATCGCGGATATCGAAGAAGTTCTTAAACATATTTCAAAGGTTAATACGCGAGGCTTTGAGAAAGAAGCTTTAATGGAATTTGAGCGCATTGACCGGAAATGGCGGGGGCAGCTCGATAAAAGCAGACATTTGCTGGAGATTGCGCAATTACAGTATGACGAAATGATTAAATCGCAATCCGCAAAAGAAGTGTCGGTTGCCGAGCATATCGAGCAATTTGCCACGGGGCGAGGCGCGACCTTATTAATGGCGCTCGTTGCCTTTATTATGGTGTATTTCTCAATGTTGTTGCTGTTAAAACTGTTGGGCTGGTTGAGCAATAGAAACGAAGATCAGAAAAGGACCTATTATCAGCGGGTAATCAAATTGTTTTACCATTTCTTGATGGCGGCCTTGGCTGTTGCGGCAGCATTTTATGTGCTCAGTGTGAGAAATGATCAGGTATTGATTGGTATTACGGTGCTGCTGTTGCTGAGTATTATCTGGTTATTGAAGAGCTCTATTTCCAGTTATGTGAGCGAACTCAGAATACTGCTGAATACCGGTTCCGTCAGAGAAGGGGAATGTATCCTATACAATGGTATTCCAATGCAGGTTGAAAGTTTGAACTATTACACCAAATTGGTGAATCCGTTATTGCCCGGTTTGGAATTGCGTTTAACACTGGCGGAATTGGCGAACTATGTTTCTCGTCCTTATTCACCGGATGAGCCTTGGTTTCCCTGTCAAATCGGTGATTTTGTCATGCTTTCCGATGGAACGTACGGAATGGTAAAGTGTGTCACGCTCGAGAATGTCTTGTTGTCGCTTTCCGATGGCACAATGCCTAGAACCTATACCATTCCTGATTTTATTTCCGCAAGCCCTAAGAATTTTTCGTACGGGTTTATCGTTGTTAGCGAATTCGGTATCGATTATAAGCATCAGATGCTATGCACTACAGAGATCCCGGATAAAATGGCAAACGGGATCCGGGAAGGGCTGCTGCAGGAAACCTATGGTCACGCATTGAAGGACCTGTCGGTATTTTTTGCTAAAGCCAACACTTCTTCCTTGGATTATAAAATAATAGCCACTTTTGAAGGCATGGTTGCGAAAGACTACTTTGCGATTCGGCGTGCATTGCAACGTTATGCCGTTGAGGTTTGTAACCGGCAGCAATGGATCATTCCATTTACCCAAGTTGCCGTTCACACGCGGGTTGATTGATTTGGTGATTGATAATTGTGTCGATAAACTTGCTGATTCATAAAAACTTCTTGATCTATTACTGCCTATGAAATTAGCTACCTGGAATGTTAATTCTTTGAAAGTGCGATTACCGCACGTTATTGATTGGTTAAAAACAAATCAACCGGATATGTTATGTTTACAAGAAACAAAACTGACCGATGAGAATTTTCCAATAAAAGAAATCGCGGAAGCTGGCTATGAGTCCATTTTTTCCGGGCAGAAAACCTACAACGGCGTAGCGATTCTGAGTAAACAAAAAGGGCTTGAAGTCGTAACGGCTTTCCCCGATTTTGTTGACGAGCAGAAAAGGATCATTGCTGCCACGTTCGGCGATTTGCGGATTGTTTCAGTGTACGTGCCAAATGGCGAGAGTGTCGGGTCTAACAAATATGATTATAAAATGAGATGGCTTCCCTCCTTGACCCGGTGGTTGCAGCAGGAGCTCAAAGTCTATCGAAAGTTAGCTTTGCTGGGAGATTTTAATATTGCACCGGAAGATCGCGATGTACATGATCCGGAATTGTGGGAAGGTAAGGTTCTGTGTAGTCAAACGGAACGATCCGCTTTTGGGGATTTGCTAAAATTGGGGTTGTCGGATAGTTTCCGGCTTTTTGATCAACCGGAAAAAGCGTTTACCTGGTGGGATTATCGGATGATGGCCTTTCGATTGAATCGTGGATTGCGTATTGATCATATTTTATTGAGCGCCGATCTTGCTCGTGATTGTGCTGCTTGTATCATCGACAAATCAACGCGGAAACTCGAACGCCCGTCCGATCACGCGCCAGTATTGGTCGAACTGTCGTTATAAAATATTTCCGGATCAATTGGTGTTATTTTTATCTGAGAGAGCATTAAGCTCTTTTTTTAAAATGTTCAGATTATTTTCTCGTCTGTCGATTTCAGCGCGTAGCCGTTCTACACGATCCAAGTATCTTTGATAATTCCGTTCACTTCCCAATCGATCGGGATTACCGTCTTTATATTCATTTTTAACCTCGCTGAGGCGTTTTTCTTCTTCAGAAATTTTACTTTGTAGCTTTTCTTTCTGCTCTTCCAGTTTCATCGATTCTCTACGTCTTGCGATTCGATCTTCTACATCTCCCGAATCGACGGGAGGAACGACGACAATAGGGGGTAAATTGAGTTGTTTAGCATTGCTGGATGGAATGTTTGAGTAGGTAACTTTGCCCTGTTCATCAACATGTTTGTAGATTCCTGCGCTAGCCGGGAATGAAAGAAAAATTAATGCAATCAAGAAGAAGTACTTTCTTTTCATAAGTTCACCGGGTTGGTGGTCACAAGGTGTGTTCAATCGCTACTATCTTCCAAGCTCTTTTTTTAGGGCGCTGATATTTCTTTGATGCAAAAACAGTTTATTTTTTAACTGAACAACCTTTTCTGTCGAATTGTTGATATCAGATCCAATGGAAATTTGATCCAAAGAATTTTGTGTATCCGCAAAAAGCTTTTCTTCCGTTACTAGCTCTTTCTCCAGGATTTTACGGCGCGTCAAATCCCGGTCATTTTGGGTGGAATCTTTAACTTTAGGTAAGTTTGAAGCGGATTGCGGTCTGGATTGGCTGACACCCTCTCTGGAAAAAGACGCAATCGAAATTTTTTCAGCATTGGGGATAGGGCGGTTGGTAAATGTAATATTGCCATCCTTATCAACATGTTTATAGATGGTTGATCCGGCAATGCCATTAGGTATAAGGATGAGTTGCAGAAAAATCAGAAAAAATAATATGCTGGTTCTCATATTGCGCTAGATGTGAGTTAGTAACAATTGCAACCATGTAATCAGTTTATCAATGATTTCTTGAGTATAAAGTTAAAAAAGAGCTGTATATTCCTCCTTATTACAGTTAATGTTTTTTACGAAGTATGCATCAATCTGGATTAAATCAAAGAGTTATTTGGTGGTATTTAATCCATTTGTCGATTAAAGGCTGTAATACATATGGAATTCGAGCGGATGTGTTGTTGTTCGCAACAAGACAACTTCCTCCATCTTCAACTGAATATATGCATCAATCATGTCATTGGAAAATACACCGCCTCGGATCAGAAACTCCCGGTCTTTGTCCAGGCATTCCAATGCTTCATCCAACGATGCGCAGGCATTAGGGACCTTGGCGGCTTCTTCAGGTGGTAAGTCATACAGATTTTTATCCATTGGATCGCCCGGGTGTATTTTATTTTGGATACCGTCGAGTCCTGCCATCATTAACGCGGTAAACGCTAAGTATGGGTTGGCTGTCGGGTCTGGAAATCTGACTTCAATACGCCGCCCTTTTGGGCTGCTGGTGTGAGGAATGCGGATTGCTGCGGAACGATTGCTGGCCGAATAAGCCAGATTGACAGGGGCTTCGAACCCGGCTACCAAGCGTTTGTATGAATTGGTGCTGGGATTACAAATGGCATTCAGCGATTTTGCATGTTTTAGAATACCGCCGATGTAATACAGCGCGATTTCAGACAAACCGGCGTAACCATTGCCGGAAAACAAGTTTTTACCATCTTTCCAGATTGATTGATGCACATGCATGCCGGAACCATTATCACCGACGATAGGCTTGGGCATGAAAGTGGCAGTTTTGCCGTAGGAATGCGCGACATTGTGGACCACATACTTCAGAATTTGATTCCAGTCGGCGCGTTTCACCAAGCTATTAAAGCGTGTTCCGATTTCACATTGTCCGGCAGTGGCAACTTCATGGTGATGTACCTCAACGCCAACTCCCATTTCTTCCAAAGTAAGGCACATTGCAGAGCGGATATCCTGGAACGAATCGACAGGGGGGACTGGAAAGTAACCGCCTTTGATTGCAGGACGATGACCGATATTGCCGCTTTCGTATTTGAGCGCAGAACTCCATGCGGCTTCTTCGGATTCAATTTTTACGGAGCTTCCGGACATATCGGTGTGCCAGCGTACCGAGTCAAATATGAAAAATTCAGGTTCCGGGCCGAAATATGCTACGTCACCAATGCCGGTCGATCTAAGATAAATTTCAGCACGTTTTGCAAGCGAACGGGGATCCCGGTTATAGCCTTTTCCGTCAGCAGGTTCAACGACATCACACGTAAGCAGTATGGTTGGTTCATCCATGAACGGATCCAAGTTGGCAGTTTCCGGGTCAGGAATTAACAACATATCAGAGGCCTGAATGCCTTTCCAGCCACCGATTGATGAACCATCAAAAGGATGACCGTCTTCAAATTTGTCGGCATCAAAGGTATGTGCGGGAATGGTGACGTGATGTTCTTTACCGTTGGTATCGGTAAATCGTAAATCTACAAACTTGACGTCATTGTCTTGAATCATTTTCAAAACATCAGCTACCACCATATTATTTTCTCCAGGCTTTCTGTAACAAAAATATTAATAACTAAAGATACATTTGGATAGAATTATACCAGCACAATCTCATGAGTAATTTAGAACCTTGCTGGCATCTGTTTGTAATTCGGCCGATTGGAATCAATTTCATAAATATCCGGATGTGAATTCTACTGTACTATAGTTGGTTAAGTCTCTACGCCTATGTAATTTTTCATGTGTAGCGGGTTTTACTTTACTGCTTGCATTGCCAGCAAAATCCGCGTATTCGTTGAAGCTATCTAAATATTATGTCCCAAGCGCTTAATTTGCTTAGAGAAGTTTTTGGCTATCCGGCTTTTCGGGGGCAACAAGCTGAAATTATTTCGCACCTGGCTCAAGGGGGTGATTGCCTGGTTTTAATGCCGACGGGGGGCGGTAAATCGCTGTGTTATCAGATTCCCGCGTTGATGCGCGATGGTGTCGCTATTGTGATATCCCCGTTAATAGCTTTGATGCGCAATCAAGTCGCGGCACTGCATGAAATAGGGGTGCGAGCGGCGGTTCTGAATTCTTCACTCACCCGGCAGGAAACTGTATCCGTTGAGCGGAATCTTATAGCAGGGGATTACGATTTGCTGTACGTAGCGCCAGAGCGTTTGTTAACCGCTCGATTTATGAATTTAATTTCCAATATTCGTATCGCACTATTTGCAATTGATGAGGCGCACTGTGTTTCTCAATGGGGACACGATTTTCGTCCAGAGTATATGCAGTTGTCGATATTACATGAGCGTTTTCCGGAAGTGCCGCGCATTGCTCTGACAGCAACGGCGGATAAAGATACGCGAAAAGACATCGTTGAGCGGTTGGGATTGAGTACGGCGATGGTATTTATTTCCAGTTTTGATCGCCCCAATATCCGCTATCGAATTGTGGATAAAACCGATCGTTATTCTCAATTATTGACTTTCATTTTGAAAGAACATTCAGGTGAAGCCGGGATTGTATATTGTCTGTCGCGTAAGAAAGTTGAAGAGACGGCAGCTTGGTTAACCAAGCAGGGCTTGCTTGCAGTTGCATATCATGCCGGTATGAGCATGCAGGAGCGAAATGAGAGTCAAGAAAAATTTTTGCGTGATGATAGCATTATCATGGTGGCCACAATTGCTTTTGGAATGGGAATAGATAAACCGAATGTGCGTTTTGTCGCGCATCTTGATTTGCCGAAAAGTATAGAAGGTTACTACCAGGAGACTGGTCGTGCAGGGCGAGATGGGTTAGCTGCGGATGCTTGGATGATTTACGGATTGGGTGATGTCATTCTGCAACAGCGACGCATTGAAGAGTCGGAAGCAAATCCTGTGCATAAACAGGTAACGCTGCGAAAATTAGAAGCTATGTTATCACTGTGTGAGACATCGACGTGTCGTCGTATGCAAATGTTAAGTTATTTTGGGGAAACAGTAACTATAGCGGCATGTGGTAACTGCGATATCTGTTTGAATCCGCCAGAAATTTGGAATGCGACTGTGGAAGTGCAAAAAGCATTGTCATGTGTATATCGCACTGGACAAAATTTTGGTGTAAGACATTTGATAGATGTGCTGCGGGGGAACTTGACAAATCGTATCAAGGAATGGCATCACGATAAAATTAGTACGTTTGGAATTGGAAAAGATCTATCAGTTAGCGCCTGGCGATCTATTTTTAGGCAGATTATTGCACTCGGTTTTTTAAAAACAGCTAGTAATGAATATGGCGCTTTACGACTGACTGAGAAAAGTCGCGAAATATTAAAAGGGCAACGGGCTGTTTTTTTACATCAACGGGAAAAATCAAAACGATTGTCTGAGGAGCAACCAAACGATGATTTAAACAATTTGAATATGAGCGAACGAGCCCTATGGAATCAATTGCGCATTTGGCGTGCAACAACCGCGAAAGAGCAAGGTGTCCCGGCATATGTGATTTTTCATGATGCTACTCTTTTGGAGCTAGTGCGATTGTGCCCACAGAATGCAAACGAATTAAGCCAGGTAGCGGGAATAGGTGCTCGGAGGCTTGAAAAATATGGTAGTCACCTAATGGCCATTCTTCTCGCCAATTCACAAGCGGATGGTTAGAAAATTTTAGTATATTTAAGTCCGCCACTTGGAATTTTTTTCAAATCTGTTATATACTCAAAAATCAAGAAATAATTATGATAGATTTAGTTATAAGGAAAAGATAATGAAAGTATCGTTTGTATCGTTTTTTGCAGCAGTAACTTTATTAGTTTTCTTGGCGGCTTGTTCAAATGCTGATATGGGTGATCCTAGCCAGGTTGCTGAAGATTGTCCGCATGGTGTTGATGGAAATGGTAATTGTGTCAAAGAAGGGCAAGATCCGCGTCCTTATGGTGGTAAAAGCAAACCTGGCCACTGATAATCCAAAATTCTAATAATCTGATTGAGCTTTAAACCGTCCACAGTGGCGGTTTTTTTATGCCTGATCTTCCCCAGATTTTCGAATTCGTAACTTATTACTAGCACAATGATTGCAAGATTGTCTGGTAGTTTTTGAGCAAGTTTAGATCTGGACCAACTTGGTTTTCTTAAGTTCTTGTGTTTGTTGCATTCCAAAGTTACTCGAGGCAAAGAAAAGCTGGATATTTGCTTTGCTGCATTTGTGTTGAATAAGAGTATAAATCGATGAGTGTTTCTCAGTTTACTATTACAAATTGGTTTTATGATACGGATATTGCGGAGAAGGATTCGTGGTGACCTGTAAAGAGTATCGACTGGTTGTAAGTGAGATGATTAATTATTGAGTTGATGTTATAACCAGTAAAAAACATTTGTAGTAGAACCGTGGCGGATTATTAAAAGGATTTTTCCCTTTTGAATCGGTGCTGACCATATCTCGTGTGTTTGTTTTTTTACTCATTTAGTATTTTCTTTAAGAAGCTTTTAGTACGTGTTTGATTTGTAACAAACATTACTGTATTTTATCGGATTAAAATTCAATCATTAAAGTTTCTTCTTTTATATGTCGTAGCTAACGTGAAGTTCGTTACTTATCTACTTGATATTCATATATATTAATATATATGAGATTGCCAGCTTAGTTAATTTGGTTTGAATAACATTGTCATCAAAAAGGGAAAAGGATTATGGCTTTTGCAAATTTTCGGTTGTTTTTGTTATTGAGTGGAGCGATTTCGGTTGCTGTAGTTCTCACTGCTTGTGATAAAGAGGAGCCGACTGAAAAGAAACCCGGTCAAGCGTTGGTAAGTGTGAATGGAAAAGAAATTACAATGCTGCAACTCAACGATGAAATCAGGCGAGCTAACATACGTGCTGATCAATATGAGGCTGCGAGTAAGCAATTATTGGAATCGCTAATTTCCCGGCAGTTGATTGTTGATGAAGCTGTTCGAAACAAACTTGACCGTACGCCAGAAGTTATGCAGGCAAAGGAACGAGTTATTGCACAAGTGATAACACAAGCGTATTTGCAAGGTATTATGAGTAAAGTTGTGAAACCTACAAAAGCTGAAATAGATGAATACTACCAGAAGCACCCAGAGTTATTTACTCATCGTAAACAATTTGATTTGACGATAGTACGAATAGCAACCAAGGATTTAAGTGAAGAATTAAAGAAAGTACTTGATGCAGCAAAAACGCTTGATGAGGTTGTTTTGTGGCTTGAAAAAAATAAAGTACAGTATATTCGTAATGTAGCATCACGTAGTTCGACTGATCTGCCGCCCCAGATGACGACTTTATTGCAGGAAAAAAGTAAAGATACAATTTTTATTATTAATGAACAAGAAACTAGCTCATTAATCTATGTTAATGCAGTTAAGGAAAGTCCAGTTGCGCTTGCCTCAGCTGCGCCACAAATCGAAAGATTCTTGATGAATCAAAAATTCAAAGAAGCAACAGATGCTGAAATTACCCGTCTACGAGCTGCTGCAAAAATTGAATATCTTAATGTTAAAGATCAGAAACCAAATGATGAAAAACCCGTTAGTTCATCATCTAATGAATTGATACCGGATAGTTTGGAAGGAATGAGTAATTCCGCACCAATTTCTGAAGGAGCAATTGAAAGAGGTATTACTGGATTTAAGTAATATTTTGTGTATTTTTAGGATTTGAAGCTGATTGGGTTATGAATTAAGGACTGCAATAAATGAAGAAATATTTGAGTAAATTCAATTTATGGAGTTTGACTTTTATTTTTCTCTGGATCGCTTGTACTAATGTTGCATTAGCTGACGATTCAAGAGAAAGTGTACTAGGGCCTGGAGATCTATTAAAGATATTTGTCTATGGTCATCCTGATATGACGACTGAATCAAAAGTAAGTGAAAATGGGAATATCACTTTTCCTCTTCTGGGTGAAATTCTCGTTGATGGATTAACACCTTCTGCAGCAGAGAAAAAGATTGCGAATTTGCTTGAGAGCAGAGATATCTTACGCAACCCACAAGTGAATATTTTTACCGCATCACTGCAAAGCCAAATGATATCAGTTCTCGGATATGTTCGAAATCAGGGGCGCTATCCTATTGATGGAAAACGTAGTCTGACCGAAATTCTTGCAATGGCAGGTGGAATCATTCCGGAAGGTGGCGATCTAATTACGCTGATTCGTTCCGATGGAAAACAGTTCTTTAAGGAAGTGATCGATGTGTCAGAGATGGTGCGTTCTGGAGATTTATCGCGCGATATTCACGTAAGAAGTGATGATCTTGTTTATGTCGAAAGAGCAAATAGATTTTATATTTATGGTGAAGTTCAGCGTGCTGGAACATACAGATTAGAACGTAATATGACGGTCATTCAGGCTCTGTCTGTAGCTGGTGGGCTTAATCCGCGAGGTACCGAACGTGGTTTAAGAGTCCAAAGACGTGATTCTCACGGAAATCTTAAAGTTCTATCTGTGAAATCTAGTGATCTGGTTGAACCTGATGATGTTATTTATATCAAAGAGAGTTTGTTTTGATAATGACTCCATGCTGACTTAGAAATTTTTCTGAAAAACGGAAGTATTAGCATCATGTACGCCTTATTCTTAATAACAATGTATTGATTTGGATCAAAATTTAATCTATGGATTTTTCTCGATTCTTTTTTATCGTATTAGCAAGGTATAAGCTTATTTTGCTAACTCTTGTTGTGACAATCTCGACAACTCTGATCGTGAGCTTGTCGTTACCAAAAAGTTACAAGTCATCAGCAACCTTGTTACTTACTTATAAAGGAATTGATCCTGTTTCGGGTTCAGTGATTGCTGCTCATCTAAGTCCAGGTTTTATGGCTACTCAAATAGATGTTATCAAGAGTTCCAGGACAGCGCTGATGGTGATAGATCAGCTAAGGCTTGATCAAAGCGATGTCGTAAAAAAACAACATGAAGATAGTAACAGTGAATTGAGTTTGCGCGATTGGCTGGCGAATTTTTTGCTTAGGAATGTTGATGTTGAAACTTCGCGTGATAGCAGTGTAATTGGTATTGGTTATAAAGGACCTGATCCGATGTTCGCAGCTGCAATGGCTAATGCTTTCGCCAATGCTTATCAAGAAATAAGTATTCGACTTACAGTCGAGCCATCACAGAAAGCAGCAACTTATTTTACCGATCAACTTAATGTGCTGCGCGAAAGATTAGAAACAGCTCAGAGAAAACTAACTGAGTATCAGCAAGAAAAGGGAATCATAGATGTAGATTATCGCCTTGATGCCGAAACGAAGCGGCTAGATGAGCTTTCTCGTCAACTTATTTTTGCTCAAGCAGATCTTATGGGTACGGTGCCAGAAGGAGAAAACAACAGCGCTGGAGAGAGTACAAGTATCGCTAGAAATGCAATGATTAATAATTTAAGGCTTAGTTTAGTTCAAGCTGAGACCAAGTTCTCGGAAATTTCCCAGAGAATTGGGAGTAATCATCCCACGTATGGAGCCTCAAAGGCCGATGTTGATAAATTGAGAGCAGAACTTAACAGATACATACGTACAACTAAGAACACAGCGATTAATCAAGAGAGCGAGATTCGTGCGGCACTTGAAGAGCAAAAAACGAAAGTTTTAACACTTAACCGCTCAAGAAACGAACTCTTACTTTTAGCTAGAGAAGTCGAAGGTGCACAGCAAGCCTATAATACTGCGATGCAACGATTGAACCAAACCAGCTTGGAAGGTCAGGCGAACCTTTCTACGGTGTCAATACTTGATGCAGCTAAAGTCCCCGATCGACCTGATAGCCCGAAGATTATCCTTAATACGGTTTTGTCCGTCATCCTGGGTACTCTTCTCGGTCTGGGAATAGGGCTGCTTGCGGAAATGATCGATCGGCGTGTGCGTTCAGCAGAAGATTTGATCGATATACTCCAAGTGCCTGTTCTTGGTGTAATAAAGAGAGGAATTCCAAAACCAAAACGATTACAGATAGGCTGGCCCCGTCTATTAAGAAAAGGCACAGCTTGAGCTTAAATAGGATTAACAATGAGTATTCCGAATTCTTCAGATGCAGAGAAATATAATACTACAAGCCCAATTGATTCTAATATGACTTCTCTTCGCAAATTTAGTATAGGACACATTTTGCTTGATATGGGTAAGATTACACCATCTGAAGCTGAACGTATTTTACGACTACAGAAGGAAAGTGGTTTGCGTTTTGGTGACGCGGCACTTAAATTGGGACTCATTACAGAAGAAGATATTCAGCTGGTACTTGCACAGCAGTTTGATTATCCTTACTTATTACCTGGACAAGGAAATCATCCACCAGAATTGGTGGTTGCATACCAGCCATTTGGAGCGCAGGTTGAAGTTTTTCGTGCCGTCCGGAGTCAATTAATGTTGCGATGGTTCACTACGGGGCATAAGGCATTGGCAATAGTTAGCTATAATCCTGGTGATGGCGTAAGCCTCTTTGCGGCAAATTTGGCTATAGTATTTTCGCAACTTGGGGAGCGAACATTACTGATCGATTCAAATCTGCGCTATCCTCAGCAACATGAAATTTTTAATATCAAGAACAAACAAGGGTTATCTGATGTATTAGCCGGGCGAGCCGGGATTTCAGAAGTGATAGCGAGGATTGATGCGTTTATTGATCTCTCAGTTTTGCCGGCAGGGACACCGCCACCGAATCCTCTAGAACTACTGAATCGTTCATCGTTTGACAATATCAATGATCAATTGGCCAATCAATTCGATATCATTTTATATGATACGGTGGCTTTTTCCAATGGCACAGATGCACTTGCAATAGCGGCTCGTACCGGTGGTGCGTTACTTGTAGCAAGTAAAAATAATACTCGTCTAAATGATATTCATATTATGAACGAGCAGCTTAAAAGAATGGGAACCGAAGTGATTGGTTCTATTTTGATTGATTGATTGATTATTACGATAGCCACTATATAAATGCTTACTATTTCACTCAAATCACATGCTTTCAGGTACAAATTAATCGATTGGGTACCTGTTTTGTTGGGAGTATTAACTTTATACCTGCCAACGGTATTTGATCTCTTTAATGGTATATGGGCTAGTGAGGAGCAAGCGCATGGGCCAATCATTCTATTCTTGTCACTTTGGCTTATTTACCGTAAGTGGCCAGAGATGATGATTAAGAGTGAAGGAAAATCGCCATCATTTTTTTGGGGTTGGTCGATTTTTCTTTTGTCACTGTTGCTTTATATTATTGGTCGATCTCAACAAATATTAATATTTGAAATGGGCTCATTCATTACGGTAATTTCCGCGATTTTGCTTCTTAAATGTGGAGCTGGTGCGCTTAAGGTAATGTGGTTTCCTATTTTTTTCTTATTATTTATGATCCCACTGCCCGGTACAGTTGTAAGCTTGCTTACCATGCCGATGAAAATGGCAGTTTCATACGTTGCGGAAAATATCCTATTTTGGGCTAACTATCCGATAGCACGTAATGGCGTGATATTGCAAATTGGGCAATATCAGCTACTTGTCGCAGATGCTTGTGCTGGTTTGCAAACATTATTAACTTTAGAAGCGCTTGGGTTATTTTATTTAAATTTGGTACAACATACCTCTTTCTTTAGAAATGTGGCATTGGCTATTTTGATTATACCGATTTCTTTTACGGCTAATGTGATACGTGTAATTGTACTTACTTTAATTACTTATCACTATGGAGATGCTGCAGGACAAGGTTTCTTGCATGGATTTGCGGGAATGGTATTGTTCATCAGTGCGTTAATATTGATATTGGGAGTGGATTCGTTGCTCCAATTATTTGTTAAAGCACGGCCTGCCAGTGTTTAACAAATTTCCGGTAAATAATTTTTGCTAATTAAGCATTAAATAATAGGTATAAAAGGAGAGACATCATATGAGAAAATCCTTAGTTACTAGCTTTATCCTCGGAGTGCTAATGATAGTTTCTGCTGCATTAACGATGGCATTAACTCCTACAAAAAAGATTGCTGATCAGCAAGAAAAGTTTGATTTAGAAACTATGATACCCGCGAGATTCGGCAACTGGAAAATTGATGAATCAATAATACCTTTGCAAGTTGATGCGGACACTCAAGCGAAATTAGACAAAATTTATAATCAAACATTGTCAAGAACTTATGTTAATTCTTATGGTGAGCGAATAATGCTATCAGTTGCTTATGGAGGCGATCAGAGTGACAATCTTGCGATACATAAGCCGGAAGTGTGTTATTACGCACAAGGTTTCGAAGTAATGAAAATTTATGCCGATGAATTGCTGACACAATATGGAAAATTTCCTATTAAGCGTTTAATGGCGGTAAAAGGAAGCCGCAATGAACCGATAACTTACTGGGTGACCATTGGTAATAAAGCAGTGCTACCGGGGATCGAAGAAAAATTACAACAACTTCGTTACGGATTAACAGGTAATGTTCCTGATGGAATGCTGGTTCGAGTCTCATCTATTGATACTGATCGAGAGAGAGCATATCAGCTTCAAAATATCTTTATTCAAGACCTGTTGTCGATGGTTGCAGATGGGGAGCGGATCAGATTGATAGGAAGTTTTGGTGTATAAGCAAGGTTTCCTAAATAAAACGAACATATCGGCAGATTCTGATAATAAAAAGATATTCTATATCATCGTTTTAGCAAGCGTGCTAATAGCGATGATATTTGGACTATTTGCAGTAACTGCAAACCCAATAATTATCAGTCTTGCAGTTGCTCTTGTTGTCGGTACTTTTCTTTTGACGAAGCCGATTTGGATGATCTGGTTGCTGTTAGCATCGGGCTTATTGGTAGTCGGGATGCTCCCGCTTTATCTAGACTTTCTTGCATCTAAAGCTGCGTGGGGAGTTTCAATACTCGGCTTTATTCTTTTATTTCTGACATTCTTCAAAATTACTACTTTTCCAAGAGTTGTTAGAGCTACTCCAACTTTCATTTGGTTTGTTCTTTTTTTTCTGATCTATGCAATTATAAACTCGCTGCTTCAATGGCATACAGCATTTGAATTTCTAGGTGGAGTGAAGCGTTATTTTCAGATGTATGGACTGGTGTTTATGTTGTGTTGGTATAATTTTGATGAGCGCGATATTCAACGTTGGCAGGTATTTCTATTAATAGTTGCCATATTACAGCTGCCTACAGCAGTGTATGAGCTTCTAGTTTTTGCTCCATTATTAGCTAGTACATGGGGAGTGGCTGCTGTTGATTTGGTTGCAGGGACTTTTGGTGCACAAAAAGATGGTGGAGGGGCCAACGCAGAGATGTGTCTTTTTCTGATCATCATGATGGCGTTCCTGCTCGCGAGGCATAAAGAGAAGATATTATCTTTTAAACAACTTGCGATATTTTTACCTATCCTGATATCACCTTTGTTTTTAGGTGAAACTAAAGCAGTTATTGTAATGCTACCATTAATGTTTTTAGTACTTTATCGGCATGAAATTTTCACGCGCTTTCATTATTGGTTGATTGGATTTATTTCGGCAATTTTACTTGCCATTGCTATCGGGTATTATTATCTGAGTCTAAGCCCCAGGCCTGTTGAACAGCAGATAGCTGAGACGATTGAATACAACTTTAAAAGTAAAGGTTATGGCGGACAGCATTTGAATCGTACGACTGTTCTAACGTTCTGGGCTGAAAAACAAGGTGCTCACGACCCGGTTTCTTTTTTGTTCGGAAATGGCATTGGTAGCTCTCATTCTGGCGCCCGAGGGCATGTTGCTAAGCTTTATCCTGGATATGGTATCGGATTGACATCTGCCTCAACACTACTTTGGGACCTTGGCATAGTAGGATTAAGCTTGTTCATTGCTATTTTATTCTTTGCCTGGAGCTGCACACGGACATTATGGAAAGAATCTAACATACCGTCAGTGAGAGCGGATGCGATTGCTATCCAATCAGCATTAGCATTGTTTGGATTTCATATTCTTTATCGCGATTCATTGCTTGATTTACCATCGATACAGATTGTGCTTACGGGATTACTTGGCTATTTGGCTTGGATGCATCGCAGGCATTATTTTTCTATTCATGGGAATAAAGGGCGACCTGCATAAATATACAAAAGGTTGCGGAGGGAAGTTCCATGACGAAATTAATCTTTGGTATCCGGGTTTAAGATTCTGATTTTTATTATAAGATCGATGATTTATTTCAGTATCCGACAAATTTGATATCGATAGTAACAGCAGGATGACGAGTCGGGTATCCTAGATTCAAGAAAAAACTAATATTATGCGATTTTTTTAGCAATCCTTGATATGGCAAGGAGAGCTTGATCGGAATCTTGACTAAGAGTAATCAAGCAAAATATGGAGTAACACGTTGGATATCAAAGAAGTTATCGAGAATGGTTTTTGTATCGGTTGCGGAGTTTGTCGGGGGGTTGATCAAACTATTAAGATAAATCTGAACGACTTTGGAGAATATGTTGCCGATTTCAAAGATTCCAATCCGGATAAAATTGCTAAAGCTTCTGAAGTCTGTCCTTTTGCTTCTAACTCGAATGAGACTGTGTTGGCAGAAGAATTTTTTTTCGGGCAATTACAGCATGATTCGATCGGTCGTTACTTAGGTTTATTTGCAGGTTATTCATTAAATGATAGGAACGCTGGTTCATCGGGGGGGATAATAACATTTATAATTAATGAATTATTTGAGAATAAGAAGATTGACTACGCGATTCTTGTTCGTCCGCATATAGCTAATAATGTTAGAAATATCGATTTTTCTTTTGATGTTATTTCATCGAAGCTCGATGTTAGTTCTGGTTCTACCTCTTTTTATTATCCTGTAACGTATTCAGAGGTACTCGAATTTATAGCAAAAAATCCGGGTAGATATGCGATAACAGGTATCCCATGTTTTCACAAAGCAATTCGCTTGCTTAAACGACAAAATCCGCTTTATCGAGATCGTATTCAATACCAATTAGGCCTGGTTTGTGGTCAATTGAAAAGTACCCTTTATTTTGAATATTTACTCCGCCGTGCTGAAGTGCCAATTGGTAAAGTTGAATCAGCCTGCTTTCGAAGGAAAGATTTTAGGAATCGCGCAGATGAATATTTTTTTGAGGCTGCTACCAGAGATTCAAACGAAAAGCAACATACTTACCGAATCAGTAACAGGAAAATTGGCATAAATTGGGGGATGGGTTTGTTTAAACCTAAGGCATGTGACTATTGCGATGATGTATTTGCTGAAACTGCCGATATTGCTGTAATGGATGGCTGGTTGCCTCAGTATATTAATGACGGGAGAGGCACTAGTTTGATGGTAATTCGAGATAAGTATCTGTACGACATGATAATTGATGGCGAAAAAAACGGTAAATTGCATCTGCAAGAAATTGGGACTGATGAAATAGTTAAATCTCAGCAAGGTGGATTGAATCATCGGAGAAAAGGCTTGGCTTATCGGTTACATTTGTCGAAAGGGGTGGTACCGTCCAAGCGCGTCAAACCTTCATCGAAGTTTTCGTTATCGTTTAAATCTGAACAAATTCTCAGGCTTATTCTCCGTAAGACAAGCAGACAGGCGATGGCTTTACAAACGAGAATTGGGTCAGGGCTACTGATTTTTAATTTAATAATGGCCCCATTGTTTTTTATTTATCGATTCTTACAGAAATTTCAACGTTTAGTAAAAGCGATATCTTCCTGATGGATTGACTATTTCGTAGAGACTTTTGCACGGTCACCTGCCTGGAGTACTGGATCGGATGAAATAATTGTGTTTTAGAACAACAGCATTGAAGTGGTGGATATGAATTTCTCGGAATACGTTGTAACCCGACGCACCCGAAAAGGGAATTTCTTGAAGGAAATTGATTAGTCGATAGACTGGAGCTCAATAGCGAAAGGGATCGCAGTTCATGACGCCCCGGTATCGGATGCAGCAGATCGCCCGGTCTATCCGCAATTGCTGTTGTTCAAGATGTTGCTGGCAGGAATCTGGAACGATGGTTTAAGCGATGAGTCGCTGGAAGGCGATATACCTGATGATTCCGTGCCGTTACGCTTTCGAACTCGGCTGACGGCGTCGGGCTCTGGGAATGATTGTTAGCGCACGACATTACGATTAAATAAGGCTGCCATGTTGATGCGGGCATTACACGAAATCCGCGCAAGCCCAGAAAACCAAACCTGCTTACGAAGTCGTGAGTGATCGGGAAGAGCAGGACGATGAAGCGGATGCTCAGATAGCAATGCAGCAAGTCATTGAAGTGATCCAGCCCGCTATGTCGTGGAGCGCACTTTTGGTGGCTAGACACGTTGGTTCAATTTCTTTGCTTCTGGCAATTATTGGGTAGCTAATTAATCTTCAACGTAATAGTTCAATTGGAACTGGAATGACAAATAGATATTATTTTCTTGGTCACGAGACTTTATCAAATCGTGGATGCGAAGCTTTGGTGCGCGGAATTTCAAGTATTATTTATGAACGATCGCCTGATGCAGAATTTCTTGTGCCAAGTTTTAATGTTGAAAATGATAGCAAGCAATGGGTAGCCGAAAATGAACATCAAGTAAGTTTTATTTCGGCGTATAAGATGCCTCTATACGTAAGAATTTGGGGCAAGCTGAATAGAACGGCACCTCAATTAAGTCGCTTATATTTTCCTTCACCTTCGATACCGAAAGATATTCAGCAGCATTTGAACGATACAACCGCTGGTATTCTAACCGGTGGTGACGTACTTTCCTTGGAATACGGAATCCCCTCACTTCTTAAGTTTCTGGGGCAAGCAGAAAGTTATATGGCAGGCGGTCGTTCAGTGTTTCTATGGGCTGCTTCGGTTGGGCCATTTAGCTCTCAGCCAGATATAGAGAAATATGTGGTGAAGAAATTAACTGCATATGCTGGAATTTCTGTGCGGGAGACATCAAGTTATAACTATCTAAATCAGCTTGGACTTGATAATGTAAAATTGGTCGCCGATCCAGCTTTTGTGATGAAACCTGATCCTTGGGATACTTCGATTGCACTGCCTGATGAGCATGGCGAGGGATTGTTGGGGATTAACATCAGTCCACTGATTAAAAGTTTTCGAGGCAATCAATCGCATGTTTTAGAGATGGAAAAAGCAGTCGTTGATTTTTTGCGAGATGTGATTAAGCGTACCAACTTTTCGATTGTATTGATACCGCATGTGGATAGTATTGATGGTAGCGACTGGAACAGTGACTACTGCTATATGCTGCATTTAATGAAACAATTAGATTTGCCGCAAGATATGTTGGTAGCCAGAATTTGTCTTGCGCCGCGCAGGATGAACGCAGTGCAGACTAAATTCTTAATTTCACAATGTAGATTTTTTATTGGCGCTCGGACTCATGCCACTATTGCGGCGTGGTCAACTAGTGTACCTACCGTTTCAATTTCCTATAGCATTAAAGCGCTTGGACTAAATACCGATTTGTTCGGAGATCTGAGTTATGTACTCGAAACACCCCGGATTTCCAGAAATACCTTGTGGGAATCATTAGAAAAATTGCGTGCGGATGAAGAGAAAATAAAAAATCTACTTCAGCTGAAGATTCCTCAATGGCAGCAACGGGCCCGAGAAGCTGCAGATCAAGTTCTACCGGCAATTGAGTGATATGTTAAATCGAACAGCATCTATAAGATAACCAGATAGAATTTAAAGCTGGCAATCTGCTTAGTCGTAAGTTAGTAGTAATTTTTGATTTACTTCTTGAGTTCTTAATTATCAATCACAAGGTTTAAACCACCGGCGTTAGCCGGTCAGCTTTAGCTGCGACAATACGCCACACGAAAGGAGGTGTGGTATGGAATACAGATATGGCAGTCATACGGTTTTTCAGATTGAGTACCACTTTGTGTGGGTAACGAAATATCGCTACAAGGCTCTGAAAGGAGATATGGCGGAGCGAATCCGGGATTTGGTGAGAGAGACATGCGAAGCCTTTGAAATCAGGATCGTCAAAGGTGTTGTGAGTAAAGATCATGTGCACATTCTCGTGAGTTGTCCGCCTAACATGGCTCCGAGCGAGATTATGAAGCGAATAAAAGGACGGACATCAAGCAAGCTGTTTGAGGAATTTCCGCACCTTAAAAAGAAATACTGGGGGGAGGCATTTTTGGGCAAGGGGGTATTTTTGTGCCACGGTAGGCCAGATGACGGAGGCAATGATAGAGGAATATTTGGAGCATCATTTTGAGCCTAAGCCGAATGATGATTTTAAAATGGAACCCGATTAGGACGCGTCGTTTAGGCGACGCGTATCCGGACTTTCAGTCCGTAACTCAAACCCACCGGCTTTAGCCGGTGGTTGTTTAGTACTTAATAAGACTTTTTGTCGATGGGAGAAATTTCTTTATTAGTTTGGCTCGAGATCTAATTTTAAAAAATTAGATTGGAACTAAAAATCATAAGCCTGAATACGATATTCCTACTACTTGATTAAATTTCTTTATAAAAATAAGTTGAAGATCTTAAATGCAAGATTTAACTGTTGAGATTTGTACTAAACAACCACCGGCTAAAGCCGGTGGGTTTGAGTTACGGACTGAAAGTCCGGATACGCGTCGACTAAACGACGCGTCTTATTCCGGCTCCATTTTAAAATTGTCGTTTGGATTTGGCTCAAA
>WBZO01002139.1_pt1 | contig 26970 bp, 23 predicted proteins | sample 5204261 | NCBI WGS metagenome assembly WBZO01 (sample SAMN12412400, study PRJNA552823) | activated sludge metagenome | isolation source: activated sludge from anammox sidestream of wastewater treatment plant... | place: USA: North Carolina | collected 2017-09
CACGCGCGCGGCATCGCGGTGGCTGGCACACCCTCGCGGCGTGAACTCTGTCCCGCGTGGATGCAGTCCGGCTTTGGGTTGTACGCCAGGCTGTCCAAAATGGGATTCAAACCCTTCCCCGCACAGGACGCGCCGTATCAATGGCTGGAGACTCATCCGCACGCCTCTTTCTGTGTCCTGCTCGAACAAAGCCCGCTTCCCAAACCGACTTTGGAGGGCCGTCTGCAAAGACAATTAATTCTTTACGAACGCGGCTTGCGGCTCAAAGACCCGATGGAGTTCTTCGAAGAGATCACACGCTATAAATTGATTAAAGGTTCCTTGCCCACCGCTTCGATTTACCCCGCCGAGACTCTCGACACGTTGGCCGCCGCGTACGCGGCCTGGCTGGCGGGCAATAAGCCGGAGACGATTTCGATGCTGGGCGAGGGGCAGGAGGGACGCATCGCGCTTCCGGGAAAATTGAAAGAGAGATATTGAGTTCGCTTCGATTCCAACTTATCCCGGGAACACCGCGCCGCGCTTTTGAAGTCGTTTATTGCGCGGCGCAAGCCTTGCGCAACGCGGAATCGTACTAAGCTTAAATTTATCTCGCGCCGCCGTCGTTTTTGCGCGATGGTAAAATATGACCACCTTACTACATCGAGATAAATATGGACAACGACTTACAATCCCGTGCGATCAACACAATTCGATTCCTTTCGGCTGATGCAGTTCAACAAGCCAACTCCGGTCATCCCGGACTTCCAATGGGTACCGCCGCACTGGCGTTCACTTTATGGACGCGTCACCTGCGCCACAACCCGCGCAATCCCAAGTGGCCTGGCCGCGACCGCTTCGTTCTTTCCGGCGGGCACGGCTCGATGTTGTTATATTCCCTGCTTCATCTTACGGGTTACGATCTTCCGCTGGATGAAATCAAGCATTTTCGTCAGTGGGGGAGCATTACGCCGGGCCATCCCGAATACGGCCTGACTCCCGGTGTGGAGACGACCACCGGTCCGCTGGGTCAGGGTTTTGCAACCGGCGTGGGCATGGCGATTGCCGCCGAACACCTCGCCGCGGAATTCAATCGCCCCGGTTATGATTTAATCGACTCGCGCATCTATGGCATTGTCACCGATGGCGACCTGATGGAGGGCATCTCCTCCGAAGCGGCTTCTCTTGCGGGACATTTACAGCTTGGCCGTTTGATCTACTTCTACGACGACAATCACATTTCGATTGACGGCTCCACCGATTTGGCGTTCACCGAAGATCGCTGTGCGCGCTTCGAAGCCTACGGCTGGCATGTTCAAAAAGTAGCCGATGGCAACGACGTGGAAGCCATCGACGCGGCCATCCGCGCCGCACAAGCCGATCCGCGCCCTTCGTTGATCGCGGCGCGCACACATATCGGCTTCGGCGCGCCCAACAAACAGGATACCTCGAAGGCGCACGGCGAACCGCTTGGCAATGACGAATTGAACGCGGCCAAACAAAATCTCGGCTGGCCGCTCGAACCTCGTTTTCTGATTCCCGAGGATGTATTGGCGTTCTTCCGCGGCGCGGTCGAGGCCGGCGCACGGGCCGAGCAAGCTTGGCAGGAATGTTTCGATGCCTATCGTAAGGACTTCCCAGAACTGGGAGCGGAACTGGAACGTCGCTTGAAAGGCGAACTTCCCAAGGATTGGGAAGCCGCCCTGCCGACTTTTCCGGCGGATGTAAAAGGCATGGCTACGCGCGCCGCTTCCGGGAAAGTTATCAACGCGCTGGCCGCTAAAATTCCCGAACTGATCGGCGGCTCGGCGGATCTGACGCCCTCCAACGACACCACGATCATCGGCAGTCCCGACTTTCAGAAGTCAACTCGCGCGGGCCGTAACCTTCATTTTGGCATCCGCGAGCACGCTATGAGCGCGGCTTTGAACGGCATGACCTTGTTCGGCGGCGTGATTCCCTACGGCGGCACTTTCCTCGTTTTCTCGGATTACGCGCGGCCTGCCATTCGCATCGCGGCTCTGTCGCACATCCCGACCATTTTTGTTTACACACACGATAGTATCGGTCTCGGCGAAGACGGCCCAACGCATCAACCTATCGAACATTTGGCCGCCCTGCGCGCCATGCCAAATCTAACTGTGATCCGTCCGGCGGATGCCAATGAGACCGCACAAGCCTGGAAGTATGCCGTCTCGCATCGCACCGGGCCTGTGCTGTTCGCGCTCACCCGTCAGGCCATCCCAACTTTCGAAGCGCCCAACTCCCCAACTGTTGAAAAGGGCGCGTACGTGTTGAAGGATTTCGGCAAACGAAAACCCAAATTAATCTTGATGGCTTCGGGCTCGGAAGTTTCGTTGATCTATGCCGCCGCGGAAAAACTTGCCGAGGAAGGAATCGCGGTGCGCGTGGTTTCGTTCCCATCCTGGGAACTATTCGAGAAACAGGACGAAGCCTATCGCGAGTCCGTTTTACCGGGCAAGGTCAAGGCGAGACTCGCCGTCGAAGCGGGAGTAAGCCTCGGCTGGGAAAGATACGCCTCGTCCGTTATCAGCGTCGAAAGATTCGGCGCGTCCGCTCCGTATAAAACCATCTTCGAGCATTTGGGCTTCACAGCGGAAAATGTAGTTGCAAGAGCGAAGGAGTTGTTGTGAAAGTCGCCGTTGCCTGCGATCACGCGGGCTTTCCCTTGAAGCAAACAGTGCTCGAGGCGGTGCGGGCCGCGGGCCATGAACCGCTCGACTTGGGGACGAACAGCACGCAGAGCGTGGATTTCCCGGACTTTACCGAGAAACTTGGACGAAAGATTCAATCGGGCGAAGCGGAGCGCGGTGTGCTGGTGTGCGGCTCGGGCGTGGGCGCGTGCATCGCGGCCAACAAAATGAAAGGCGTGTACGCGGCGATCTGTCACGATGGGTATTCGGCCATGCAGGGCGTATTGCACGACGATATGAACGTCCTGTGTTTGGGCGGCCGCGTGATCGGCCCCGAACTTGCCAGGTCGCTGGTGCTGGCTTTTTTGCAGGCGAAGTACATCGGTAACGATCCGGGCGGCGAACGTTTGGCGCGCCGCGTGGGTAAGATATACAAAATGGAAAACGGAGAATCGATTTTATAGCGAGCTCCCGCCGGCGGAATATGAATCCCGTCGCTCCGTGCGCATGAACGAACAAATTGAAAGGGAGTTCCAGCTTTAGCGAGGAAAATATGTCAACAAACATCGAACGACTGACCGCATTGGGGCAATCTCTTTGGTACGATAACATCCAGCATCACATGATCGAAGATGGGGAACTCAAAGCCATGATCGAGCGCGGCGATATTCGCGGCATGACCGCCAACCCAACCATTTTCAATAATGCCATCGCCAAGACGCACGATTACGATCTGGCTTTAGTGCCGCTTTCATGGGCAGGCTGGGACCCGGAGCGTATCTTTTGGGAACTGGCTGTTGAAGATATTCGCGCCGTTACGGATCTGTTCAGGCCGTTGTACGAGGAAACCAACGGCGGCGATGGGTACGTGAGTCTCGAAGTGAGCCCTTATCTGGCTCACGATACCGAGGGAAGCGTGGCGCAGGCCCAGCAGTTATGGGCGCGGGTGGCGCGCCCGAATCTGATGGTCAAGATTCCCGCCACGAAAGAAGGTATTCCCGCCATTCGCAGGTGCATCGCGGCGGGCGTGAACATCAATATCACTTTGATCTTTGCGCGGGCGCTTTATGCCGAGGTGATGGAGGCTTACCTGAGCGGGTTGGAAGACCGCCTCGCCGCGGGCCGTCCCATTGATCGTATCGCCTCGGTCGCTTCGTTCTTCGTCTCGCGCGTGGACACAAAAGTGGATCCCCGTTTGCCGGAGGGCTCTCCTCTGCGCGGGCAGGCCGCGGTAGCCAACGCCAAACTCGCCTATGAAGATTTCGAGAAATTCTTCGCGGGCGAACGCTGGGAAAAACTCAAAGCTCACGGCGCGCGCTTACAACGTCCGTTGTGGGCCTCCACCAGTACCAAGAATCCCGCTTACCCCGATACGCTCTACGTGGATAACCTCATCGGGCCGCATACGGTCAACACGGTTCCGCCCAAGACGCTGGACGCGATTCGTGATCACTCGCAAGTCGCGGTTACGGTCAATCAAGGCCTGGATCAGGCGCGTGAAGTTTTGGCGAAACTGGAAGCCGCAGGTATTTCAATGAAGCAAGTCACGCAAGAGTTGGAGGACGAGGGCGTGAAGGCTTTTGAGGAAGCGTTCGTATCGTTGTTCAAGACGATTGACGAGCGCAAGAAGAACGCCGTCTCGCAACTTGGACCTTTAGCTGGTCCCGTTTCGAAGCGCATTGCCCAGCTCGAAGCGGATTCTGTCCCCGCGCGCCTGTGGAAGCATGACCCGTTATTGTGGACGACCGATCCCGCCGGACAGGCCGAGGTGAAGATCCGCATGGGCTGGCTGGACTTGCCCGCCTCGTCCCGCGCCGCAGTTTCAGAGATCGCGGCCTTTGCGAATCAAGTTCATCAGGCGGGCATCAAAAAGTTTTTGGTGCTGGGCATGGGCGGCTCCTCGCTCGCGCCCGAAGTATTCTCGCGCTTCTTCCCTCAAGCGGATTGCGAATTGGCGATTCTCGATTCGACCGATCCCGCGCAAGTGCGCGCCACTGCCAAGGAATTTCCTCCCGCTGAAACGCTTTACATCGTTTCCAGCAAATCGGGCGGAACGGCGGAAGTGATGGCCGCGTTCCATTATTTCTGGGGATTGTCGCATGGCGACGGCTCGCGCTTCGTTGCCGTGACCGACCCCGGCACTTCGTTGGAAATATTGGCGCGTGAGCACGGCTTCCGAAAGATATTCAACGCCGATCCGAACGTCGGCGGCCGCTACTCGGCACTGACTCACTTCGGACTGGTTCCTGCCGGTTTGCTCGGCGTGGACTTGAATCATCTGCTCGATCGCGCCGCGTGGATGCGCAATCAGTCGTTGAGTAATGTCCCGGCGGCGCGCAATCCCGGGTTGACGCTGGGCGCGGTCATCGGCGAATCGGCGCTCGAAGGCCGCGACAAGTTGACGATCCTGGCGGATGCGCCTTTAGCTTCGTTCGGGTCGTGGCTCGAGCAGTTGATCGCCGAATCGAGCGGGAAGCAAAATAAAGGCGTCGTCCCGGTGGACTTGGAACCGGTTGGCAAGCCGTCGGTCTATGGCAAGGACCGCTTGTTTGTGTACCTGCGTCAAACCGGCGAACAGGACGCGGCCGCGCAGGCTTTATCCAAGGCCGGCTTCCCGGTATTGGAGTTCGCGATGGACGACGCGTTCGCTTTGGGCGCGGAGTTTTATCGCTGGGAAATGGCGATTGCAACGGCCTGTCACATTTTGGGCGTCAATGCCTTCGATCAACCGAATGTGCAGGATGCCAAGGATCGCACCAAAGCCAAGATCGCGGAGTTCCACAAAAAGGGAAAGTTGAAAGATACGGACGTGGTAAAGGTCGAACGTTCCAAGACCGCGCTCAAGAAGTTTCTGGCGCAGGCTAAGGCCGGGAACTACGTGGCGGTCAACGCGTATCTGCCGCGCAATGAAAAGACCTCCGCCGCGCTGACGAAACTGCGCACGGCCCTGCGCAAGAAGACCGGCTGTGCCACCACGGTGGGCTTCGGCCCGCGTTACATGCACTCCACGGGCCAACTGCACAAAGGCGGCCCCAACAGCGGCTTGTTCCTGTTGCTGAGCGTCACGCCGGGCAGGGACGTGGACATTCCGACCGAAGCTATGAGCTATGGAACTTTGGAACACGCGCAAGTCATCGGCGAGTACGAGGCGTTGAAAGCGCGCCGCCGTCGCGTGTTGAGAATTCACCTTTCGAAGCCCGCGGACGTACGCCTGTTGACGGACATTCTGACGAAATAGCGCAGGTAATAAAATGACCGAGCTATCCCAATTCAAATGTGTGGCCTGCCGCGGCGGGGAACCTCCGCTGACGGAGGCTGAAATTGCAGAGCTTCATCCGCAGGTGCCGGAATGGCAAGTGAAGGAAGTGGATAACGTCAAGCGGTTGGAGCGCGTCTTCAAAGTGAAGAACTTCATTGAAGCTTTGGCCTTGACGAGCAAGATCGCGATGATCGCGGAGAAGGAAGACCATCACCCCTTGATCGCTACCGAATATGGGCGCGTCACGGTCCAATGGTGGACGCACAAGATCGAAGGCCTGCACAAGAACGATTTCATCATGGCCGCTAAAACGGATACGTTGATATAAACCAAAAGACGGACTTTCAATGGTCCGTCTTTTTTTGAGTCTCACCAATCTTTTTTCATTTTCTCCAATCTGCTTTTCTCCATTCGATCCAATAATTTCAGAGCCCATTTCCGACTCCCCAGCCAGCCGATGAGCGCGCTCTGTGCGGCGTCGAACCCGTGCGCGCGTTCGGGTAAGGGAACCACGGAACTGAGATCCACGTTTCGTTTGCCGATTTGGAAAGTATAGAGTCCGGTCTGCCTGATCTTTACTTTCGACTCGAGAAACGCGCGCAGTGATTTTCGCTCGTTTGCCGTCAACCATTGCGGCAGGTCGGAGGTAGCTCTGAAGTTGCAGATCAAAGCCAAATCTTGAAGCAGTTTTCTTTGTTCGGATGTCAGCGAGTTTCCTTTGGACGCGAAGTAAGCCACATCCGGGTCGGTGTGCACAAGCGGACTCAGCCATAGGCGGTGAAGCGTGGTGCGAACCGCGTTCTTCGCGCCGGGCGTGGAAAAGTTGCCCAGCAGGATCGCGTCGCGGCGGCTTTCCCATTCACGCGCCGCGTCCGGGCCGATTCTCAGCGCGTCGCACAATCCCAGCGAGGGGAGGATCGGCGCGCCGCAGGCTAAAAAGAAAGCCTCCTCGCCCATGGCCTCGCGCATTACTTTCATTCCACTGCGATAGGCGGCTTCGCGCGGCAGATTCTCATAACGTTTTCCGGGCAGGGCGCCCGCGTATAGAAAATCCAGCTTGAGATAATCGAAGCCCCAGGCGCGCGCTTGTTGCATCAACGCGGCCAGCCATTCCCGCGCGGCGGGATGGGTGGTATCCAGCGCGTAAAGCTGGCGGCCCCAATTGAAGCCCGCCGAAACGAATCGTCCGCGTGCGTCTTTCAAAAACCAGCCGCGATGTTCCTGAAATAAACGCGACGACTCCGCCGCGATCAACGGCGCGAGCCATAGTCCCGCCTTGCGCCCGGTGGATCTGATTCTCTCCGCCAGCGCGCGCATGCCCGAAGGAAACTTTGCGTTCGCTTCCCAATCGCCGATCTCCATTTGCCAGCCGTCGTCCACTTGCAATACGTCGAACGGCAGGCCGTCGAGTCCCTCGAAGGCTTTGTTCAACAACGTTTCATCGATCGCGGTGTACAGGCTGTACCACGAACACCAGACGCGCGGCGCGGGCTTTTTCTCGATTTGACCAAATGTCTGCGCGAGCAGATCGACATAATCCGTGAAAACGGATTCTTTTTCACCGTACACCATCAGCCACTCGACCGACTCCGCCTCGCTCCAGCCCTCCAAATCGGTTCCGTTTAAACGGACGTGGGCGTCCATCCCGAGCGCGCCCAGCAGCAACGCCCTGCCGTCCTCGAACTCGACCGCGCCCAGCCATGATCCGTGCGGGCGCGTTTCGTTCGCGTAAAGCGGATCGGTTTGAAGCGGATGCAGGATTCTCGGTTTTTGAATCGGGAGCGGAGTCAGATCCGTCCACGCGGCCAGGGACCAGGACTGCCAGCCGTGGCGAAAATAACGCTGGGGAGGCCGCGGCAGTTTGATCGTCACGCGCGAGCCGTTGAGCCGCACATCGTCGCGCGTCTCGCGGATCTCGTCCGCGGATATGCCGAGGGTCAGGTTGTCGAGTTCGATGATTTTATCCATATCCCCGATTATGCTCGCGGCGAATCGATTTGACAAGCGTTGACCCGCCTTTTGTTCTGTGGCATAATCGGCGAGTTGAAAAGCCAAGATGGGAACGAGTACATCGGCCTGAACTGCCAGCGAGTTTGGGAATAGTGTGAGCCAAACCAGAGAACCGATGGAAAATCCTCCCGGAGCTGTGAGCCGAAAGTCGAATGTTCGACGATTAAGCGAGACGGAGTCATCTCCCGTTACCGAAGATGCGGACAGAAGATCGTTCCGAATGAGCGCCCAGTTTTTTGGGAAGCAGAGTGGTACCGCGCGAGCTTCGGCTCTCGTCTCTGATGCGAGACGAGAGTTTTTATTTTAATGAGTCGTTGCGGGCAGGGAGATTCTTCGCGCCCTGCGCCTCGCAACACCAAGAGTATACGGAGGTTGAATGTTCAAGGCAGTTTCATCCAGGCTGGACGTGATCTCGACGGAGGAAAACGTCTTGAAGTTCTGGAAGCAAAACCAGATCTTCAAGAAGACCACAGATCAACGCGCCGGCGGCCCCGAATACGTGTTTTACGAAGGCCCGCCGACCGCCAACGGCAAACCCGGCGTGCATCACGTATTGGCGCGCGCCTTCAAAGATATGTTCCCGCGTTACAAGATCATGCGCGGCTATCACGTCTCGCGGCGCGGCGGCTGGGATACGCACGGCCTGCCGGTCGAGATCGAAGTCGAAAAACAACTCGGCTTCAACAACAAACAGCAGATCGAAGAATACGGCATCGACAAGTTCAACGAGCTCTGCAAAAAGTCCGTGTTCACCTATATTCAAGATTGGGAAAAACTCACCGACCGCATCGCCTTCTGGGTCGATCTGGAAGACGCATATGTTACTTACACCAACGACTACATCGAGTCGGTGTGGTGGATTTTAAAGAATTTCTGGGACAAGGACCTGCTGTTCAAGGGATACAAGGTTGTGCCGTATTGCCCGCGTTGCGGCACGCCGCTTTCCGATCACGAGGTGCATTATCCCGACGCCATGCACGATACGGACGATCCCTCGGTCTTTGTCCGCATGCCGCTGGCCGATAAGCCGGGTACCTCGCTTCTGGTCTGGACGACCACGCCGTGGACTCTGCCCGGCAACGTGGCTGTGGCCGCGCATCCCGACGTGGATTACGTGACCGTTGAGCGCACCTTGAACGGCGGCAAAAAAGAGAAACTTATCCTCGCCAAGTCTTTGGTGGAAAAGGTGTTTAAGGACGAGGCAGTAAAAGTCGTGGATAGCTTCAAAGGCAAAAAGCTGAAGGGCGCCAAATATCAGCCGTTGTACACGTTTCTCCCGCCTTCCAAGCCCGCCTATTTTGTCGTGCTGGCCGATTACGTCACTACGGAAGACGGCACCGGCCTGGTGCACATTGCCCCGGCCTTCGGCGCGGAAGATATGGAGGTTGGCAAGGCCAACGACCTGCCCGTGTTGATGACTGTTTTACCGAACGGCACGTTCATCCCCGAGGTCACGCCGTGGCGCGGCACGAACATCAAGAAAGCCGATCCGCTGATCATACAGGATTTGGAGGCGCGCGGCTTGTTGTTCCGCTCCGAAATCTATACCCACGTCTATCCTTTTTGCTGGCGCTGTAAAACGCCGCTGATGTATTACGCGCGCGACTCGTGGTACATCCGCACCAGCGCGCACCGCGACGAACTCAAGCGCTTGAACGATACGATCAACTGGGTCCCCGAGCATGTGAAGGAAGGGCGCTTTGGAAACTGGCTGGCGAATAACATAGACTGGTCGCTTTCGCGCGAACGCTATTGGGGCACGCCTTTGCCGGTTTGGGAATGCGTGGAATGTAAACATCGCGAATGCGTCGGCTCGGTAAAGGAACTTTCCGAGAAAGCCGGCCGCGACTTGAGCGATCTCGATCTACATCGCCCACATGTGGATAACATCAACTGGGCCTGTTCGGATTGCGGCGGTAAGATGCAGCGTGTACCGGACCTGATCGACGTGTGGTTCGATTCGGGGTCCATGCCGGTGGCGCAGTGGCACTATCCGTTCGAGAATCAGGAAAAGTTCAAGGAACAATTCCCGGCCGATTACATCTGCGAGGCCGTGGATCAAACGCGCGGCTGGTTCTATTCCCTGCACGCCATCAGCACCCTGCTATTCGATTCCGTCTGTTTCAAGAATGTCATTTGTTTGGGCTTGATCCTCGATGGCGATGGCAAGAAGATGTCGAAGAGCCTCGGCAATATCATTGCGCCGTGGGATGTGTTGAGCGTTCACGGCGCGGACGCCTTCCGCTGGTATCTTTACACCGCCACGCCGCCGGGACAGGAACGCCGCTTCTCGGCTGATTTAGTGGGCGAGGTCATCCGCAGTTTTACGCTCACGCTGTGGAACGTGTATTCGTTCTTCGTGACGTACGCCAACCTCGACCAGCCCAACTTAACCACCGTTCCCGCCGCGGTCAACGAACTGGATCGCTGGCTCCTTTCCGAGTTGAATGTGTTGGTGCGCGACGTGACTGAGGCTTATGAGCAATACGATGTGCCCGGCGCGACCCGGCCCATCGAAGCGTTCGTGGAAAAACTTTCCACGTGGTACGTGCGCCGTTCGCGCCGCCGCTTCTGGAAGAACGATTCGGATTCGGATAAGCAGTCGGCTTACTCGACCCTGTACACCGCGCTCGTGACCGTGGCGAAATTGCTCGCGCCGGCCATGCCGTTTCTGGCCGAGGAACTGTATCAAAACCTGGTCCGTTCGCTGGACGAGACCGCGCCCGAATCCGTGCATTTGGCGGAATGGCCGAAAGCGATGCCCGAGTTCATCGACGAAGCGCTCAACCGCGATATGAATGTGACGATGAAGCTTGTTTCCCTCGGCCATGCCGCGCGGCAGAAGGCCAATCGCAAAGTCCGTCAGCCGTTGGCCGAGGCCGCTTTCTCGCTGAGTAATCCGGCGGAACGTAAAGCGCTGGAAACGTACGCGGGGATCGTGGAGGACGAGTTGAACGTCAAGCGCGTGCGTTTGCTGGACGCCAGTACCGAAGCGCTCTCGCATACGGTCAAGCCACTGCCCAAACAGCTTGGACAGAAATATGGCAATAAATTCCCGGCCATTCAAAAGGCGATTCTCGCCATGGATTCTGAAACCGCCGCGCGCGCTTTGTTGAGCGGTCGGCCGCTCGAGGTAAAAGTTGGGAACGAAGGCTTCGACATTCTCCCCGAGGAAGTCGAGGTCAAGGCCAACGCGAAGGAGGGCTTCGCGGTGGCGGAGGAGGGCGCGTATGTGGTCGCGCTCGTCACAGACTTGACGCCCGAACTGGTGCAGGAAGGTTTGGCGCGCGAGTTCGTGCGCCGCGTGCAGGATTTGCGCAAGAGCGCAAATTTGGATGTGGCCGATCGCATCGAGTTATTCGTCGAGGCCTCGGCCGGTTTGAAGTCCGCGCTGGAGGCGCACCGGGATTACGTCATGGCGGAAACGTTGGCGGTCAAGTTTACGTTTGGCGCGCCGCCTGCGGACGCATCCACCGTCGAAGATAAGTTCGACGGCGAGACGCTCAAGGTCGGTTTGGTCAAATCGTGACACACAGGCGCATCGCAAGGTGCGCCTTTCGTTTGGAGGCTTATGTTTTTGTATCGAGCGGAGACTGTGACCGATGAGTTGGTGGAATCGTTTCAACGGCTTGTGCCGCAGTTGACGACGAACAATCCGCCTCCCGCGCGGGACGATCTGCTGGCTCTCGTCCGATCGGAATGCTCCACGCTGTTGATGGCGCGCCATCCCGATGAACGCGGCGAGATCGTCGGCGCGCTCTGTCTCACCGTGTATCGCGTGCCCACCGGCATTCGCGCAGTGATCGAAGACGTGATCGTGGACGAAGCCGCGCGCGGAGGGGGAATCGGCGAAGCGTTGGTGCGCCGCGCGTTGGAATTTGCGCGCGAAAAAGGCGCGGGCGGCGTAACGCTTACTTCCAACCCGAAGCGCGCCGCGGCCAATCGTCTCTATCAACGTTTGGGTTTCACAAAGCGCGAGACCAACGCGTATCTATATAAGTTTTGATCAACCTTCCATGCGCGGCGTTCGGCGGTATTCCGATTGCTTGCCGGTGAACGGCTTGCTCAACATATCGTTCAACTCATCCACGGCAAAATCACCCTGGTGTTCCAGCACGGTCTGAAGTTTGGTGAGGCGTTCGATCACTTCCTGCATTTGGCCGCGCACGTGATCGAGTTCCTTTTTGCTGTCCGAATCGGGCAAATCGCCATTCCTTGTCTTTTCCACCACTTGCATGGCATTACGCATACACTCGATGATCAGGTCCCAGTCTGTCATTGTGACTCCTTTCTGGAACCGCTCGGGTTCATCCATACCATAGCATACTATGGCTTATATTTCAAGTAATCTTCCGGCGTATCCAAATCCTCGATGATGCCGGGCGTATCCATATTCACATAATGAATTTCCCCGCTATGCGCGTTTAGAAAATCGCGCGGGGTCTGGGGCGCGCGTAACTCCAGGAATTCGTTCCACCATTTGCGCGCCATGATCCACGGATGACCGCGCCGCATGCGGTAACTCGGCACGATCAGCGAGGCGCGGCTTTTTGAGAGCTCTTCGCAGACGAGCCTCACGCTTCTCTCTTCGATCTGGGGCTGGTCACCGAGACAAATCAGCGCGGCCTCCGCCTCGGCCTTCATCTCGCGTAATCCGTGCTGGATGGAACTCAACATTTCTCCGTGTTCATGCTCCGGGTTGAAAGCCGCGCGGACTCGCGCCATCCCGCTTATTTCGGCTTCGACTTTCGCGTGTTCTCCGCCGCTGATGACGAGAATCTCCTCAAGGCCGGCCGCAAAAAGCGTTCCGATCACATGCTTCAATACGGTGGTTTCGCCCCAGGGCAACAACATCTTTGGCTGACCCATCCGTCTGGATAGTCCTGCCGCGAGAACGATGGCTGTGATCATTCCGACTCCTTTTTGAGACGTGCATAATCTTCCAGTTTGTCCACATCAAGCAACAGCGCGCTGTCGTGCCAGGGCAGATAGTCCACACGGTGCTTCGAGAAGATGCCGCGTCCGCCCACGTCGCCTTGAAGTTGAAGCAGGTCGGGGAACGTTACGCGGTCGAATAGCACGGGGTTCGCACGCTGATCCATGACCATCGGCGCCAGAATCGGTTGCAGTGCCGAGGCGTGATTCTCTACGAGGGCGCGTATCACTGTAGCCGTTACTTGTGGCTGGTCTGAAAGCAGAAAAATCGCGGAGCCGGTGCTGGTTCGCTTTTCGGGAAGCGAGCTTGCGTTAAGGGATGCGTCTTGCATGGAGAGCGCGGTAATGCCTGCGCGAATTGACGATGCTTGTCCTTCCTCCCAGTTTTCGTTTTTCACAATTCGAACTGGCAAGTCCATGATTGCCTTTTCAACCGCCTCGGCTTCCGCGCCGGCCACCACGATGACGGGCGCTAGCCCCGACTCCAGCGCGGTCTGCGCAGTGACGCGAACGAAAGGCTGGCCGTGCCACGAAAGTAACTGTTTCGTCCGGCCGAAGCGTTTGCTTCCACCGGCCGCCAGGACAATTCCTGCCGTTCGCTCATAGACGGTGTGGATTTCGTTTTGCGCCAAACTGCCCGCGAGAACGGAATCGTAGTACGGCAGAATCGCGTGGGCTATTTTGCCCGCGCTTGATTGCAATTCGACCGTATCCGCTTGGTTGAGTAGAGCAACTCGACGCGCGCTCGAAGGAATATTCTTCAAACCGCCGTCGGGATGGATCAAGGCGCGCGCGATGGATTCAGGCGAAATCGAATCTCCGGGATTCGACCCGCTGATGCGCGCGAAAATTTTCGGGCGGTGGACTATTTCCTCGGTAAACACTTTCCCCAGCGCGGAAAGTCCCGCGACTGAAATTACAAGATCAACAAAATGCGGAATCGGCGGCTCGTGTTCGGCAGGCGCTTTTAGCGGTTTCTGCCGCGCTCCGTCTGCCTCGATCAGCAGGGGAATGGAACGTTTTTTGCATTCTTCGTATAGCCACAATAGAGGCGTTGAATCGAGCGGAGTAGTTTTATCGCCCTCAAGCGGACCGGTGACCAGCCACACGTCGTTGATTTCATCTTTGATGGGCGAAAGGTCCGCGCGACGCGCCGCGATGACGTGACGGTCCGCCAGCGGGATTTGCCAGACACCCAAATGTGTTGTGCTTGTGACGATCACCGGCGAGGCAAGCTCGCGCGCTAAACGAAACATTGCGGTCGTTTTTCCACCCGCGCCGACGAACGCAATGACTGGAGGGCGGGTGATGCGCAAGGCTTTGACGAGATTCATTTCCAAAGCCGGGAACGGATTTCAGGTTTGGACATGATCGCTTCCAGCACGCCGCCGCCGACGGCCAAAGCCTTATCGGAGACCAGATAACACGCGCTGGGATCGTCGCGCGGATCTATGTCGCCGATCTTGAGTCCTTTGACGACGCGAATCCCATCGTGGATCAGGCCGCGCAGTACGCCTTTCATCGGGCTGACGATCGGAACATCGTCGACTCTGGCTATCGGATCGCCTTTCTCTACGTGTGCCGCGATCTCTGTGTTCGATTTTAAAATTCCGTCCATGGGAGCGCGTAATACGCGGCGCGGATCGCCTTCGGGTTGGCCGCTATCGGGTTGTGCGTCTCCGTTCCAGAGCACGCGGCCGAGGGTGTGACTGCGGCGGGTTTCAATTACAGCGTGACAGTTCTCCCCGGCGTGGAAGCCGGGTCCAAGTCCGATATGAAGCGGAACGGATCGAGGTAATGGACCGGGGGCTTGTTTCGTCAAACGCGCGTCCACCAGCGCGATAAAGTCGAAGTCGGAAAGAATCTCGAGCTGTGGATCGGCCAGCACCGGAATCTCATTTTGCACGAGGATGTTCTCCGCTTCCAACGCGTTCTGCGCGCGGCGCGCGGTGATTCCTTCGACGGTGCATTTACCCGCATAGATCGCTTCTGAAAATGCCACCGTTCGGCGCACGGCGAGCGGTTGTTCAAGCTCGGTGATCAGTAGTTGCAAACCGGCGCGATGCAAACGCACGGCCACGCCGCTGGCAAGATCGCCTCCGCCGCGTAGAAGAATCAGTCCGCTCATGATCGGTCGGCTTCATTTGCCTGCCGCTCGAGGAGAAGGTGGCCGAAGGCGTATAAAGTGAGATATAGAAACAGAAAGAAAGCGGAAAAGATGCTCGTGAACGCCAGGGATTGCAAGCTGGGCGTTTGCGCCCGCTGTAGAGTCGAAGCGATAAGATCCGCGGGCTGACGAAGAATATCCCATGAGTTCCAACGCAGGAAGCGCCCCATGTAAATTCCAAGACTGCTGGCAAGTGTGACTAAGATGACGAACGTCCAGCCGATCCATCGCCCAAATTCACGGCGGACAACTTCCTGCATCATGAATAAGGAGACGATTCCCAATAATAAACCGGTAAAGGCGAACCACATCAACATCAGCACATCGTACCAGGTATCGATGTTTTGCCAGCCGGGCCAACTGAGATGTTGAAAGTCCGTAAGGATGTACGGCGCGTTCGGAAAAAAGATTAACCAGAGAAAAGCGATAAACGGAAGCAGGAAATAAAAGCGGCTTCTTTTGAAAGTAAACGTGTATGTAAAATAGGCAATGATGAACGGGATCCATGCCAGAAATAGATTCCAAATCAGGAAGGCATAATGGGCGGTGTTCGTCAGCGATGAGCGCCAGCGCCATAATGCAATCGAAAGGATCGAGGCCGCGCATAAGATCGCGAAGATGAATAAACGATATTTATTTCTCGAAAAGCGAGCCAACAGCTGTTTATAGATCACGAATGGCTTTCCTTTTCCTGTAACAGGTGGCCGAAGGAATAGAGCGTGAGATATACAAAGAGATAGAACACGGTGAACAGAACGGTAAAGGCAACCAGCCGCAGTGAGGGATCGATGACCAGCCCGAGAATACTGACCGCGATCTCTTTCGGCCCCTGCAGGATGTCCCAACTGTTGAAGCGTACAAAGCGCCCCAAATAGACCCCGAAACTGCTGAGGCCCGAGACGGCGAAGACGAAAATCCAGCCGGCCGCGCGCCCAAGTGTGCGGTGGACGATTTCGTGCATTAAATAGAGCGATACCAGCCCCAGCAGCAGTCCGGTCCACGAGAACCAGACGAGCATGATTACATCGTACCAGAGCGGCATATCGGAGGAATCCTGCGCTAGATGCTGGAGATCGGTGAGGATGTACGGCGCGTTGGGAAAGAAGAGCAGCCATAAAACGGCCGTGACCGGAATGACGAGTATCAGCAGAATGCGCCGCTGTGATAGTCCGTACGCGGCGTAGGCCAGCACGAACGGAATCCATGCCAGAAAGAGATTCCAGATCAAATTTACGTAGCGGCCCGAGTCACTGCGGGCTATGCGGGCGACTACCAGAATGACGCATATAACGGACGCGGCCAACAGCAAGCCAAAGATCGCCAATTTGTATTTATTGCGGATAATTTGCTTTCGGATATTTTGAAGCATGGTCTGATTCTATCTCAGGAAGTCGATCAACAACGGGTTGACTTCGTCGGGCTTTTCGTAGTGTGGGATGTGACGCGTGTCTTCGATAATGTGAAATTCCGTGCGCGGCGCCAGTTGCAGGATGGACCGACTCTGAGCGAGCGGCAGGGTGGTATCGTTGCGCCCCCAGATCAACAGGATGGGCACGGTTAATTTTCCAAGTTTTTCGTACGTGTCCGGCGAGCCGTTGACGACGCCGTTCCGAAGCGTGGAGAGAATGGCGCGTTGAAAGCTGCGGTATTGCATTTGCACGAGATAGCGATCTTGAAATTCGCCGACCAACGCCGGGTCGAAAAAATCGGCGGCGGCAGATTTGAGCATGCTTTCCGCGCCGAACCATTGGAGCAGGAACTCGCTGACGCCCGGCAGGATGGCTAATCGGTAGATCCAATTCAGGGGCATGGAATGCGTGCCGATTGGATCGATCAGGGCGAGCTTTTCCACGCGGGCGGGGAATCGAACGGTGAATGCCGAGGCGATGACTCCGCCCATCGAGAGACCGACCAGTCTGAGGGGCGCGTGGAGGCGCAGTGCGTCGAGCAGATCGGCTAATTGCTGGACGAAGAATTCAAGCGTGTAGCGAAGGTTGGGCCGGTCGGAGTAGCCGCGCCCGAAGAGATCGTAACGCAGAACGCGAAACCCGGCCTCGGTCAAAGCCGCGTAGGTCGGGTCCCAAATGAAATACGGAACGGAGAAGCCGTGCACGAGGATGACAAGTTGCGCGTGTTCGGGGCCGCTCAGTTCGTAATGTGTGAAGCCCGCGTTCAGCCGCACAAAGGAGCCCGCGGCCTGAGCGCGGGCGGCTTCGTCTAATTCTTTGGATTCGATAAAACGTGAAAAGGGCATAAGGGTCGCAAGGGCGCGGGACTCTCACGCGCCCTTACAGGTTATATTTTTTTCAGCGCGCGTAGAACGCGTTCGGGCGTAAATGGAAATTCGTTGATCCACACGCCGGTGGCATCGTGGATTGCGTCTGCGATGGCGGGCGCCAGCGGCAGGAACGGCAGTTCGCCCACGCCGCGCGCGCCCCACGGCCCGATGGGGTCGGGGACTTCGAGCAGTACCGACTCGACGCGTTCGGGGATGTCCAGAATCGTGGGCAGAAGATAGGTACTGAGTTGGTCTGTGATCACTTTGCCGTTCTTTGCTTTGAAGTCTTCGGTGATGGCGTAACCCTGCGCCTGTACCACCGCGCCTTCGATCTGACCCACCACCAGGGCGGGGTTAATGGCTTTGCCGACGTCGTCTGCGGCGACCACGCGCAAGAGGCGCACGTGACCGGTTTCAGTATCCACTTCGACTTCGACCGCCTGCGCGGAATAAGCGTAAGCGAAATTCGGTTTTGAATAACCGGTATTATCGTCCATGTGTTGAGTGGGAGGAGCCAGATATTCGAACTCCGCGATCGCGGGGCGTTCCTCGGCGTGCCATTTTGCCAGTGCCGCTTCCGCCGCGCCTCGGATGGCGTTGCCCGCCATAAAGGTCATGCGGGAGGCGGAGACCGATCCGGAATCCCCCTGTGTGGCTGTGTCCGAGGTGACGATATCCACTTTGCTGACGGGAACCCCGAGCGCTTCGGCGGCCATCTGTACCATGACGGTGTGCGCACCCTGGCCCACCTCCGCGCCGGCGTGATGGAGGATCACGTGCTCGATATTGCCGTTTCCGTGAATTTCGACTTTGGCCCAGCAATTTTCCTGATAGCCGAAGGAAAAGCCTACATTCTTGAATCCGGAGGCAAAGCCGCGTCCGCGTTTGATGTAAGGGGGAGTGTCGGTCTTCGCCGGCGGATTTTTCCAGCCGAATTTATCGCGCGCCGCTTCGATGACCTGCGTGACGCTCACCGGGCCGGGCGCGGGCGTGCCCACACCCAGCGTATCGCCATCGTGCAAGGCGTTCTTCAACCGGAATTCCACCGGATCCATGCCCAATTGTTCGGCGAGCTTGCTCATTTGAACCTCGGCCATGAATAAAGCCTGCGGCGCGCCGAAGCCGCGGAAAGCCGCGCCTGGCACGTTGTTGGTGTATACGCCATATACATCCGTTTTGACGTTCGGGATGGAATAAGTCCCGGTGGAGGTAATGGTGGAATTGCCCAGCACTTTATTGCTAGTGTACATATACGCGCCGCCGTCGCCGATGATCTCGTTTTCGGCCGCCACCAGTTTTCCGTCTTTGGTGGCGCCCCATTTTACCCGCAACGTGACCGCATGTCGTTTGGCGTGGCCGATGATCGACTCGCGCCGGCTCCAAATGATCTTGACCGGCCGGCGCAGTTTCATTGTGGCTAGCGCCAGCACGATTTGCACCGAAAGGTCTTCGCGGCCGCCGAACGCGCCGCCGATGGCGGGATAGATCACGCGCACTTGCTCGAGCGGCAGATTCAGCGCGTGGGCGATCGTCTCGCGGTCGGCGTGAGTCCATTGGCCTCCGCAGACGACCGCGACGCGGCCTTCCTCGTCTATGTAAGACAGCCCCGCTTCTGGCTGAAGGTAGGCGTGTTCCTGCACGGGCGTGTGATACTCGCTGGTGACGATCACATCCGCTTTTGCAAAGCCTTCGTCCACATTGCCTTTGCGAATGCGATAATGCACGCAGATGTTGCTGTCGCCGCGGTCGGGATGGAGGCGCGGCGCGTCGGGTTGCATGGCAGTAATCGGGTCGGAGAGAATCGGGAGGTCTTCGTAATCCACCTCGATGAGCTTCACCGCCGCCGTGGCCTGAGCTTCCGTTTCGGCGACAACCACCGCGACCTGATCGCCCACAAAGCGGACGATATCGGTATAAGGTTTGCTCGAGCCGGGGCCGCACAACACGGGCTGGTCTGGAATTTGCAAACCGTATTCGTTGACCGGCACATCCTTCGCGGTGTAAACCGCGACGACCCCCGGCGCTTTTTCAGCCCGGCTGGTGTCGATGCGTTTAACGCGCGCGTGCGGTCGCTCGGCGAATAAAATTTTCATGAACAACATGTCTTCAGTGGAGACATCGCCCGAATAGCGAGCCTGTCCGGTGACTTTTCCGCGGGCATCGATGCGGGCAATAGATTGACCTATGCTGTGAATTGTCATGGATACCTATCTCTTATAGCGCTTGAATTTTGCGCTTCGTTTAATGGGCGGGACGTCCAACGGGCCGTATTTGGAGGGCCCGCTGAGGCGATAGATGACGGCGTAGAAAAAAGCGATGACGCCGCCGATCAGCACGATGTAAATCAACGTAAAGACGATGTACGCGTACAGGTTTTCTGTAGCGGCGATTGGGGTGAAGATGGCGCTCAACCCGGGTGTGCTGAAGAGAAAATTGGGGAGGCGCGGATAGCCCAGAAGTTCAACCGGAATCGGCCAGCGGCTGGTTTTTCCGACCTCGATGGTGGCGAGCGACGCGAAGAACGACAGGATCGGCACGATGACGATCATCAAACAACCGATGGTGTTCCAGATCGGATGCGGACCTTTAGGCAGTTCCTGTATCACTCGGTGGTCGGAGGTGTATTTGCTCATGGCGCCTCCTTACGTGGGTAACTTGCTGGCATCCTCAACGGCTTGAACGATTTTGTAATAGCCGGTACAGCGGCATAGATTGCCTGTGATGGCCTGCCGGATTTCATCCTGAGTCGGATGTGGACGTTCCTCGAGCAGTTTCGCGGCAGACATCAAAAAGCCCGGCGTGCAATAACCGCACTGCACCGCGCCGTCTTGAATGAACGCCTCCTGGATGGGGTGCAGTTGGTCGCCGTGCGACAGTCCCTCCACGGTGACGATCTCCGCGCCGTGCGCGCGCGGCGCAGGCACGAGACAAGCCATTACCGCTTTACCGTCCAAAAAGACCGTGCACGCGCCGCATTCGCCCTCGGCACAGCCTTCCTTCGTGCCGATCAGTTCGCCTTCCTCGCGCAGTAAGCGTAAAAGCGTTTTATCCTGTCCGCTCTTGAATACGCATTCTTTTCCATTGATTGTTGTGCGGATTTCCGATTCTTCGTTGTGATGCGCGCTGTTGACTTGAATCTTGTTTTGAGAGTTACCCCACAACAGAACCGGATCATTCGGCGACCCGGCCTGCTCCTCACCCTCGCGCAGGGCGCGCAGTCCGCGCAGGGTGATGACGCGCACCATCTCGCGGCGATAGGCCGCGGTGGCGCGTAGATCGTCGATCGGATGCGCGGCGTTCATGGTAAGTTCGGCCGCTTCGACGAGCGTTTCCTCGGTTAGCGTTTTGCCTGCCAGGAACTGTTCCGCTTCTTTGGCGTGGATGATGGTAGGCGCCACCGCTCCCAGCGTGATGGACGCCGATTGAACGCGGTCGGCTTCCAGGTCCAGAACGAGCGCCGCGTTCACCACAGAGATCGCCTGCGCGCGGCGTAAAGCCAATTTGATGAATGTCCCGCGTTGGGTCTTCTTGAGGGCCGGAAAAGAAATGCCCACCAGCATTTCGTCGGGCTGTAGGACGTTTTTGCGCACGCCCGTGTAGAACTCTTGCAAGGGCACCACGCGTTCGCCGCGTTTCGAGAGCAGGGTTACGGATGCGCCGAGCGCCATCAGCGGCGTGATGGTGTCGTTGGCGGGCGAGGCAGTGATCAGATTGCCCGCCACTGTGGCGCGGTTGCGAATCTGCGGCGCGCCCACCTCCCAGGCGGCGCGCCATAATGGAAAGGCGCGTTCGTGAATGAGTTTGGAGTCGGCGCAATGATTGTGCGTAACCATCGGACCGAGATGGATGACTTCGTCTTCGTCCAGCGTGATGAGGTCGAGGCCGGGGATGCGGGTCACGTCGATCAACGTATCGATTCCGCGGCGGACGCCGCGCTCGAGTTCGAGAATCAGATCGGTTGCCCCCGCAACGATGCGTGCGTGTTCCCCCTTCTCCGCCAAAAGCTCGACGACTTCATCAGTGGATGCGGCTGTATAGTATTCGTGCCACACGATGAACCTCTTGAATGTGGCAAGGCGCGTAAAACGCGCCTTGCGTGGATTTTATTTGCCGCTGCCGGTGACGGCCTCGGCGCGTTTGCCGTATGTTTCTGTGGCAAGACGGGTAAGCGAAACCAGGTTGCGAATGGCGGCGGGCAGTGCGCTTTCGTCGTTCAGGCTGGCTTCCACCGTGTCGAGCGCGTGCCCGATCTGGTCGGCGAGATCGAAGAAGGCCGCGTCGAATTGATAGATGGCCTGCAATTCCGCCTCGTTGATCTTGACCGCGTCGAACAGGCCGGAATAGCCGCGCGGGGCGGTGCCGATCTTGTCTATGAACGTGCGCATCTGGAGGGACGCCTTTTCCATGTCGTCCACGTAGGCGATCATGCCGTTGCTGACCAGTTCGCTTTGCAGATTCGAAGCGCGCTTCCAGGCTTCCTCGAAACGGCGCGCGACGGTATCGCGCAGGAGTTTATCTGCGTCGCGGCGGTTCTGACGTTCCACGTATCCGCCGAAACCTGGGATGAGTCCCGCCAGCTTTTTGAACGGATCGGTCTGGCTGTTTACTTTTTCGAAAAAATCGCTCATTTGAGCCTCCTGCCAGAATATACGAGTTCCGGTTACATAAGTCGTAGGAACAAATGACATTATAGCCTGAGTTGAGGGTTATAATCAAGGAAACAATTTACTCGACGTTAACGCTTGAGTAAGGAGGATTAGATATGGCAATCGCAACCGCGAATGATATTCAGACTTTATTGGGGGCCAGGGCGGAGTCTCTGCTGGGGTTCAATTCACCGAAGATTTCTAAGGAGCGTTTACACCTGCCGGGGCCGGATTTTGTGGATCGCATCTTCATGCAGTCCGATCGCAACAACCGCGTGATCGGTAATCTGGCGTGGATGCTCGGTCACGGCCGGCTGGGCGGAACGGGCTATCTTTCGATCCTGCCCGTTGACCAGGGCATCGAGCATTCGGGCGGCGCAAGCTTCGCCAAGAATCCCGATTACTTCGACCCGGAAAATATCGTCAAGCTGGCCATCGAGGGCGGATGCAACGCCGTAGCCTCGACGTTCGGCGTGCTGGGCAGTGTGGCGCGCAAGTACGCGCACAAGATTCCCTTCCTCGTGAAGATCAACCATAACGAGCTGATGACCTATCCCAACAGCTTCGAACAGATTCTTTTCGGGACCGTGAAGCAGGCCTACGATATGGGCGCGGCGGCGGTCGGCGCGACGATCTACTTCGGTTCGGAGGATTCGCACCGTGAATTGATCGAAATCGCGCAGGCCTTCGCGCTGGCGCATGAACTAGGTATGGCGACCGTGCTGTGGTGCTATACGCGCAATGCCGCCTTCAAAAAGGATAAGGACTATCACGTCTCGGCGGATCTGACGGGGCAGGCGAATCACATCGGCGTAACCATCGAGGCCGATATCATCAAACAGAAACTGCCCGAGAATAACGGCGGCTATCTCGCGCTCAACGCGGACGGCGTGACGTATGGGAAGTACGATAAGCGCATCTACACCGAGTTGACCAGCGACCATCCGATCGATCTGTGCCGCTATCAGGTGGCGAATTGTTACATGGGCCGCATCGGCCTGATCAACAGCGGCGGCGCATCCGGCGATAACGACTTTGCCGACGCTGCGGCCACGGCGGTGATCAATAAGCGCGCCGGCGGTATGGGGCTCATCTCGGGGCGTAAAGCCTTTCAGCGCCCGATGGCGGACGGGATCAAACTCCTGAACATCATCCAGGACGTGTATCTGGATCAGAGCATCACCGTCGCATAAAGCTTGAATCAATATAATTAACCCCGAATTTAATTTGGACGCAGAAAAACGCTGATTCACGCTGATGAAAGCAATAGATCAGCGTTTTCTGCGTGAATCAGCGTCCAATTTGTTCTTAAAAAACGAACTGACCCGCAAAACCTTAAGTTTGGGGTGAGTCATGTCTGTCAATATATTATTGGAATAATTCATAAAGCGGAGCGCCCCTGCGACGTTACAGGGGCGCTCATTTTATATCCGCCGGAAAGCGAAAACTAAAGCCCCTTGACCAGAAGACCGAGAACCAGAAGAACCAAGCCTACAAAAACGAGCCAGAACGCATAGGGCGCGAGGACGGCCAGAACGCCGACCTGTCCGAGCAGTCCGGCTAAACCAAGAACCACAGAAATCCAAAAAGTAATTGCTTTGGGGGGTGTAAGTTTCATTTTTTCTCCTATCGGCTAGAAAAGTTTGATGTGGCGGATATGCGGCCTTTATAACACAAATAAGGTCTGAGATGCCAATAAATTTTAGGAATATTTTTGGGCGGCCACGCCCGCGTTCCCTGCGCATGGACAGGCGCGGACTCTGCTTGCCGGCATCTTGCCGCAGGCACAGGTGGGAGGAGGCTATCTGTCCCTGAAATGCGCCGCTTCAGCCTTGACTTTCAAGACAGTTGCTGAGCATTTTGTCGGATACGGTTATTTTTTATACGGCTTGACTCTTTCTATGCTTAATTTTATCCAACACATTAATTACTGAAATTTTTCTGATTACAACTTATATGTCTTTTTCATTACCCAAGTAAAAATAATATCTAGAAAACTAATCCCCCAAGCCCCAAAGGAAAACATTATTGAGTATATATCCCACCCATAACCATGATATTGAGCCGGCGCCATTCCTGCGATAATGTAACTGATAAAGCCGCTGATAACCGATGCCGGATAAACCCATTTTCTTTTAGAACTGCTGTCAAGCGAAAACAATCCAAATCCAAACACAAGATTCAAAGCAATAGCCTTGATTAATGTCAAAAAGCCATACTGTTTTCTCTGAACCCTGTATTTGTTTGCCTTTTGTATTTCGGCCCCCGGCAATTCAGCCTTTGGTAATTCAACATTGCTGTTTGTGTTTTTGGCTTGGTCAGAATCTTTTTTGCTTTGATTATCTGCGACATTCTTAATGTTTACATTTTGTTTTATTTGGGCCGCCTTTATTGTAAAATAGCCATTAATGAAGGCGGATAAAATTGATGCTACAAAACCCAATAACGCAATTAGAACTGCTTCCATTGTTATCTCCTTGAACGAAACTTCAGTGACTTGGTAGTATTTCAAAAATTGTATTTTTTATGAGCAAAATTATCTAAAGTTATCGCGTTATTGTTATTACACTAAATGTTATTATAGCGAATAGCCAACGGTTTGCATTTCCCTCCGCATGAACAGGCGCGGACTCTGCTTGCCTGCGCCTTATTGCAGATCGAGCGAGGGTCGTTCGAAATAAGCGCATTAGTGCCTGTTATTTCACGCCGCTCGTTTAGCGGGACTCATTTTTGAAACGCTTGATCCGCCTTTGAATGTCGGATACAACGTCCTTGATCTCGTCAAGATCTGTTTCATTTACATATTTCGAGATTTCATCGAGTAAGACAGCCATATCCGGTTGATAATAATGAAGCAAAGTGGCAATGTCGTTTTCGTAGATTCCAACCCTTGCGAAATTTCCCTGCCGGTATAAGGAAGGCAGTGCATATAACTTCAGAAGCAATAAACCTTCGACGGTTGCCAAAGGGATATTTCTGTCCAGGAATTCTTGCACCTTTGAATACTCTTTATGAACCTTCCTGAAAAGCGGGTTTTGAGTGAGTAAAAGGTCAATTTGCAGTTCACCGTAATTTGCGTGGGCGAAATACACGTCCCGGCTTGTGATCTTGAGTTCGGGCAGTTTTTCTAAAGCGGAAACGGCTATGAGCAAATCTAAATCCTGGGTATTTCTTCCTTCAACGTAGTAAAGAATGGCAATTCCTCCCGCAAGCACATAATCGATCTTTCTTTCTTCCAAGACGGCGAAAAAATCTTGAACGGACTGGATTAGAGAATCGGAATTCATCGGGTCACCTGGCCAGTTTTTGGCGTTGAATACAATGGCGTTGCGAATAACATCACCGATTTGGGCGCTGCTCTGGATAGTCATTGCGGTAATCCTACGGCAAGTGTAGCATAAAACTGACTATGTTTTGGGGAGGACTGCTAACGGCTTAAATTCCCTGCGCACGGACAGGCGTAGACTCTGTCCGAGAGCAGAATGCCTGCCGTGTTGGACGACTGACTTATCGGTTTTTCTTTTGCAACAACTTAAGCAATTTTGTTTGCGTGAAGGGTTTATCATGTCCTTCTACATAAAGATTGTAAGTATCATTTTGAAGCTTTTGTAGTACCTTGAATGAAACGGTGGAATTTGGCTTACGAAGATGTAGTGGCGGAGGATAATAACAATCGCCTATAAACATCACTCCATCTTCAGGCACTTTGACAATAATCGAATCTTCGGCGTGTTCCCCGCCAACGTGCTCTAGTAAAATTGTCAGCCCATCCAGAACGATAATTTTTTCATTTTCAAATACTTCTTCAGGGATCACAATTCGAAATGCGTCCCAATCGGGTATGGATTTTGCGCGCGCGTTATAACTAACCCTAAGTTTTGGATTGTTCCGAATTTCCCGGTTGAGGTACTCGGCGCTCCAGGGTTTTCCGGCTTCTTCTTCTAGGATAGCCTTGCAAATGACGTGAGCTGTTACTGGGACGTTGAATCCGCACGCTCCATAAACGTGATCCCAATGGTGATGGGTATATATGATATGAGAGACAGGTGGAAGATTGCACCTGATAAGCTCGGCTTTGAGCTTACTTGCCAGACGAGGGCTGTTACCGGAGTCGACCAACACACTGCCTTTAGGCGTGACAATCACGCCGATCGAGCTTTGCACAGCCCTTGGATATGGATTATGGGGCAAAAGCCATGTGTGTTTTGTAAGTTGGATTAGTTTTGACTGCATGTGGGCCTTTGCATTTGACCGATTGATTAGCGGGTAAGGATTTTCATCGATCGATGCCCGACGATGCATATCCTCCGCACGAACAGGCGCGGACTCTGCTTGCTTGCACCTTGCCGCAGGCACAGGTGGGAGCGAAAAAAGCTCGAAGCCGTTTTTAATTTTGTGGGCAATTTCCTTCCTTACCCTTGACACTGCTGTTCATCGGTGTTCATCGGTGTTCATCGGTGGGCAGCATTTGTAAGTCATTACCATTTCTACTTGCCTGAAAACAATAAACCAATGACACCGAGAATAAGCATAACAACAAACATGATTAGAGAAAGAATCAAGACTGCTACAACAAAGAAGCCAAAAGAAAAATCAATAGGGAAACCAACAAGGCGACCTGTCAGTGTGAGACATCCTGTCAAAAATAATGCAACTATGACGGCTAGAGCAATAACACTTGCGATTTTGGCTATTTGCTCGCTCCATTGCTTAACTGCCCACATTGCTATCATAGCCAATATTAAGGCAATTAACGTTCCGTAGGCAATACCGACAAAGCCTTTTAATTCATAGCCAATAGTTGCTGATACTGACCCAGAACCGAACGTGAGAATGAAAATAGTTAATATACGTGTAATACTAAGAAGAATGGGCGAATTAAACACGCTCCTGTTGTTTTTTTGTTGGTTCTCAGCTAGTTACCTGACAGTTTAGTCACAAAGGACATAAAGGTAGTGAAAACGATAGCGAGAGAAGTAAGCAACGGTCAATGAAACGCAAGCCGATCTGAAAAAGGCTCAAGTCACGTCGGTCCTTGCGAT
>WBZO01002140.1_pt1 | contig 26954 bp, 20 predicted proteins | sample 5204261 | NCBI WGS metagenome assembly WBZO01 (sample SAMN12412400, study PRJNA552823) | activated sludge metagenome | isolation source: activated sludge from anammox sidestream of wastewater treatment plant... | place: USA: North Carolina | collected 2017-09
CGGCATGGGCACCGTGACGGGTGCGCTCGCCGTCGCCGCGCGCGCCGCAGGCGCGACGATCCGCATCTCGAGCCCGGTTTCGCGGCTCGCCGTGACGGGCGATCGCGTCACCGGGGTCGTGCTCGACAGCGGCGAGGAGATCGCCGCGAGCGCGGTCGTCTCGAGCGCCGATCCGAAGACCACGTTCCTGCAGTTGCTCGGAGCGCGGTATCTCGACGCCGAGTTCGCGCGGCGCATCCTCAACTATCGCTCGCTCGGCTGCGCGGCGAAGCTGCATCTCGCGCTCGACGGTGTACCCGAGTTCCGCGGCGTCCCCGCGGCGCAGGTGGGCGAACGCCTGATCGTCGCGCCCGACCTCGACCATGTCGAAGCGGCCTTCAACCCTGCCAAGTACCGCGAGTTCTCGTCGGCGCCCGTTCTCGAGATCACCGTGCCCTCGCTGCACGACCCCGGGCTCGCCCCGGCCGGCAAGCACGTGCTGTCGGTGATCATCCAGTACGCACCCTACGACCTCGCGGACGGCTGGGACGCAGGGCGCGACCGCCTGCTGCAGGCGACCCTCAATGTGCTCGCCCGCTACGCGCCGGGCCTTCGGGCGCAGATCGTCGATGCGGAGCTGCTGACGCCGGTCGATCTCGAGCGCGAGTTTCGCATCACGGGCGGGCACTGGCACCACGGCGAGCTCGCGCTCGACCAGTACATGATGCTGCGCCCGGTGCGGGGCGCCGCGAACTACAGCGCGCCCATCGACGGGCTGTACCTGTGCGGCGCCGGTTCGCATCCGGGTGGCGGCGTGATCGGACGCGCGGGGCGCAATGCCGCGCGAGTCGTGCTCGGCAAGGTGCGCCCATGACGATCCCGCGCGAGCATTACCTGCAGGCCGTGTTCCCAACGCCGTTTCATCCGCGCACCGCCGCGGCGAACACGCTCAACGCCTGGCACCGCTGGCGCGATTACACGGTCGCCGATGCGTATTTCGACGTCGCGCTCGAGTACACCGCATTGCGCAATGCCTGCACGGTGTTCGACCTCTCGCCGATGACGAAGCACCTGATCACGGGCCCGGACGCGCTCGCGTTCATGAACCGGCTCGTCACGCGCGATGTCGCGAAGCTGAAGCCGGGGCGCGTCGGCTACACCGTGTGGTGCGATGATGAGGGCCAGGTCGTCGACGACGGCACGATCTTCCACCTGCGCGATCACGTGTATCGCCTGTGCTCGCAGGAACGCCAGCTCGACTGGCTGCTGGGTTCCGCCCTCGGCTTCGATGTGTCGATCGTCGAGGAAACACACGATGTCGCGGCGCTCGCGCTGCAGGGACCGACGAGCTGCGCGGTGCTGAAGCGGCTCGGGCTCGCCGGGATCGAAACGCTCGCGCCCTTCGGCATACGCAGCTACGCCTTCGAGAGCACCGAGCTCCTCGTGTCGCGCACAGGGTTTACGGGCGATCTCGGCTACGAGCTGTGGATCGACCCGGAACGGGCCGTCGCGTTGTGGGACCGCCTGTTCGACGTCGGCAAGGTGGTTGGCGTGAAGCCGATGGGGACGTTCGCGCTCGAGATGAGCCGCATCGAGGCGGGCTTCATCCAGGCGGGCGTGGATTTCCTGCCGGCCGACCGCGCGATCCGTCCCGATCGCACGCGCTCGCCGTTCGAGCTCGATCTCGAATGGCTCGTCGATTTCGGCAAGGGGCCCTTCACGGGGCGGCGCGCGCTGCTCGCGGAGAAGGCCCGCGGCTCGCGCTACCGGCTCGTCCGGCTCGATGTCGAAGGCAACAAGCCCGCGAAGGACGCGTTCATCTACGACCGTCGCCGGCGCAATGTCGGCGTCGTGACTTCCGCGATGTGGTCGCCGGCCGCGAAATCGAACATCGCGCTCGCGTCCGTGCGCATGCCGTATGGCGCGCCGGGCGACGAACTGTGGGCGGAGATCTACTACCAGAAGGAGCTCAAGTGGAGCCGGTTCATGGCGCGCTGCTCGGTCGTCGAGGGGCCGTTTTACAACCCGGCGCGTCGCCGCGCGCAACCGGCCGCCGATTGCTGAGCGGGCGCGCTGCCGCGGGGCTTGCGTGCCTCGCTGTGCTGTCGTGCACCTGCGTGCACGCACGCGGCATCGTGGCCGATGACGTCTATCGGCTCGCGACAGTCGAGGGCCCGCGCTTCTCGCCCGATGGGCAGTGGATCGCGTACACGGTCACGACGCCCGACAGGGAGGCCGATGCCGATCAGGCCGACCTGTGGCTCGCGCGCTGGGACGGTACGGAGACGCGGCAGCTGACGCGCAGCAAGTCGAGCGAGCACAGCCCACGCTTCAGTCCCGATGGGCGTCGGCTCGCGTTCCTGAGCGACCGCGCCGACGAGAAGGCGGGCGACCAGGTCTGGGTACTCGATCTCGCGGGCGGCGAGGCGCAGCAGCTCAGTCACTTCGACGCGCCCATCGGGGACTTCGCCTGGTCGCCGGACGGGAATCGCCTCGTATTCACGGCGCAGCGGCCGCATCAGCGCGACGAGAGCGAAGACAAGCCCGCGCCGATCGTGGTCGACCGGCTGTGGTTCAAGTCGGACGACGGGGGTTACCTGCGCGACGAACGCTCGCACCTTTTCCTGATGGACGCGCACGGCGGCGCGGTCACGCCGCTGACCGACGGTCCGTACGACGACCTGCAGCCGTCGTGGTCGCCCGATGGCTCGCAGATCGCGTTCGTCAGCAAGCGCGGCGAGAACCCGGACGCGACCGACAACTGGGACCTGTACCTGGTCCCGGCGAGGGCCGGCGCCGAGGCGCACCGACTCACCGCGAATCCGGGCGCGGACGGCGACGCCGACGGCGCCTGGCTGAGCGGACCGCCGCGTTTCAGCGCCGACGGCCGGCGCATGGCCTTTCTCGCCGGCGGCGCGCCGCAGGACCTCTGGTACGCGTTGTCGCAGGTCGCTGTCGTCGATGTGCCGTCAATCGGGGCAGCGGGGCCCGTCGACGCGCGACTGCCCACGGCGGCGGTCGATCGCAACACACTCGAGCCGCGCTGGTCGGCCGACGGGCAGTGGCTCTACTTTCGGCTCGAGGACGACGCGAGCATGGTGCTCGCGCGGGTGCGCCTGCGCGACGGCCACATCGAGCGGCTCACCGCGCCAGGCGGCGTCGTCAGCGAGTACGACATGAGCGCAAATGGCCGCATCGTCGTCGTGCACGGCACGAGTGCGCAGCCCGGCGAACTGTCGGCGCTCGAGCGCGGCAAGCTGCGGCGGATCTCCCGCCACAACGATGCCTGGCTCCGCGAGGTCGATGTCGTCACCGCCCGGCCGATCGCCGCGCAAGGCGCGGGCGGATTCGACATCCACGGCCTGCTGCTCGTGCCGAAGGGGACACCGCCCGGCACGCGCGTGCCGACACTGCTGCGCCTGCACGGTGGCCCGGTGTCGCAGCACCAGCATGAATTCGACCTCTCGTGGCAGCTGTTCGCGGCGCAGGGCTATGCGGTCGTGGCGCCGAACCCCCGCGGCAGCACCGGCCGCGGATACGCGTTCCAGCGCGCACTGCTGGCCGACTGGGGCTACGCGGACGTGCCGGACGTGCTCGCGCTCACGGATCGCGTCGTCGCCGACGGCATCGCGGACCCGGCACGCCTCGGAGTCGGCGGCTGGAGCTACGGCGCGATCCTGACGAACTACGTGATTGCGAGCGATACGCGCTTCAAGGCGGCGACGAGCGGCGCAGGCATGTCGAACATGCTCGGTGGCTATGGCGTCGACCAGTACATGCGCGAGTGGGAAGCCGAACTCGGCCTGCCCTGGAAGAACACCGATACCTGGCTGCGCCTGTCCTACCCGTTCCTGCACGCCGACCGCATCCGGACGCCCACGCTGTTCCTGTGTGGTGCGGACGATTTCAACGTGCCGCTTCCGGCAACCGAGCAGATGTACCAGGCATTGCGGCGGCTCGGGGTGCCGACGCAGCTCGTGATCTATCCCGGCCAGCATCACCATCTCGCGCGGCCGAGCCTGCGCGTCGACCGGCTGCAGCGCTACGTCGACTGGTACAACCGCTGGCTCGGCGTCAGTTCAGCCGCGGCCCCTTGAGGAAATACTCGACCTTGTCGCGATAGGTGCGCGAGAGCTTGAGTTCGTGCCCGCCGTCGAGCGTGAGGAAGTACTCGCCGTTCATGTGGGCGCGCAAGGTCTTGACGCGCGCGAGGTTGACGATCGTCGAGCGATGCACCCGCTGAAAGACCTTCGGATCGAGCGCGTCCTCGAGCTCCTTCATCGTGCCGCGGAGGATGTGCGTCCGATTGCCGGCGTGGATGCACATGTAGTCGCCGGCCGCGTCGATCCAGTCGATCGTCGCGGTGTCGAGGCGGATCGTCTCGCGCCCCTCGCGGATCGGCAGTACCGTGCTGCGCGGACCGGCGAGGCCCGCGCGACCGCGTGCGAGGAGGTCGTCGGCGTCGATCTCGCCGCTGCCCGACACGTCGGCGAGCAGTTCGACCAGGCGATCGCGCTGCGAGGCGGCCGTGCGCTGCTGGCGCAACTCGCGGATGTGCTCGACGGCGGCGGCGAAGCGCGACTCGTCGACCGGTTTCAGCAGGTAGTCGATGGCGCGCGCCTCGAAGGCGCGAATGGCGTACTGGTCGTAGGCCGTCACGAACACGACCATCGGCAACGCATCGGTCGGCAGCTGCGCGAGCACGTCGAAGCCCGACAGGCCCGGCATCTGGATGTCGAGGAACACGAGGTCGGGCGCGAGTGCGCGCACGGCGTCGATCGCCTCGCGACCATTCGCACATTGGCCGATGACTTCAAAGTCGCCGGCGGTGCGCAGGCGGATCTCGAGGCCGCGACGCGACAGCGCCTCGTCGTCGACGATCAGGGTGCGGATCGGGTGATGGGCGTTCATGGTTCGGGCGCCTTCTCGAATGGCAGGGCGATCTCGATGCGCACGCCGGGGTGTGCATTCAGCGCGGCGAATCGATGGCGGTCGCCATACAGCACGTGCAGGCGCTCGCGCGTGTTGCGCAGCCCCACGCCGCGGCCTTCCATCAGTGCGCCGGCAGTCCTGGCGCCCGGACCGTCGTCGGCGACGACCAGCTCGAGCATCGCGCCGCGCACGCGGCCCTCGACACGGATTGCGCCGCCGCTCTCGCGGGGGGAGACGGCGTATTTCACGGCGTTCTCGATGAGTGGCTGCAACAGGAGGCTCGGCACGAGCGCGCCGAGCGCGCCCTCCTCGATCGCGAATTCGATGCGTAGGCGTTCGTTGAAGCGCAGCTGTTCGGTCGACAGGTACATGTTCAGCGCGTCGAGCTCCTGGCGTACCGTGACCTTCTTCATCGGATCCTGGTCGAGCGTGTAGCGCAGGAAATCCGACAGCCGCGTAACAGCCTGGTTGGCCGTGCGGTTCTGGCTGTCGAGGATCAGCGTCGAGATTGCATTCAGCGTGTTGAAGAGGAAATGCGGGTTCAGCTGGTAGCGCAGCATCCGCAGCTGCGCCTCCTGCGCGAGCGCCGCGGAACGCAAGGTCGCTTCCCGCTGCAACTGCAGCGATTCGTAGTACTTGATGCCGAAGTAGAGCCCCGACCAACAGAGCATCAGGTACGTGCCCTGGATCGCGCCGGCCAGGTACTCGTACCAGTGCACCATCTTCCATTCCATCTGCGGCATGAACCGGTCGTAGCCGAGATTCACGCAGACGCGCCAGACGAGGGCGGTGGCATAGGACGTGAGCGCGATGCCGACGAGGATCAGGCGGGGGCGCTGGCGCCACAGCGCGCGGTAGATGTAGCGCAGCGGCATCGTGACGACGAAGCCCGAGATCGCGGCCGTCAGGATGACCTGTTGATAGCCCGGTTCCTTGTCGTAGATGAGCGCCCCGAGGAACTGCACGCAGCCGTAGGCGACCCATCCGGCCGCGTGCAGCGTCCAGAACAGGGTGTCGCGGGATATCTTCAGGCGGCCGAGCAGCGGCGCATGCGGGCCGGCCGCCGGGGCGGCGGGCGTTTCGGGACTCATGGCCGAGACTCTATGCGACTCGTCCCCGCCGACGCATCGGTGCGTCGCAGCAGGGGCTCGCTTCGTCGCAGTTCAGCCCTCGCCGGCGGCCTGGCGGGACTCGCGGGCCAGCACTTCGAGCGGCTGCGGCTTTTCGAGCAGGAAGCCCTGGGCGAAATCGATGCCGATCGCGGACAGCCACTGGCGGCCGACCTGCGTATCCACCCGCTTGGCGACGCAGTGCACGCCGAGCACCTTGGCGGCCTGCGAGATCGCGATCACGACCGCCTGCGGCAGCTTCTCCTTCAGCGCCGCCGACGTGAGCTTCGCGTCGATCTTGACGAGCCGCACGGCCGGGGACGCAAGGAACGGCAGCGCTTCGGAGTTGAGCGTGAAATCGTCGAGCACGAGAAAGCAGCCGAGCTCCTCGCAGCGCTTGACGAAGCGCTCGGCGTACGCGCGGTGCTCGACGAACGCGCGTTCGGGCACCTCGAAGCCGATGATCTCCGGCGACACGCGCGATTCGGCGAGGTTGTTCGCGACGAACGAAAGGAACTGCTCGTCGGTGAGCGTCGTCAGCGCGACATTGACCGAGAAGCTCGCCGGTTCGCGTTCCCACACCTCGGCATGGCTCGCGAGCCAGGTGATGAGTTCGCCGGTGATGTAGCGGTCCATCGTGCTGGTCGCGCCCTGCGAAGCGAGCATCTGCGCGACGGTGTCGCCCATCGCGTCGGCTTCCGGGTGACTGCGGGCGCGGAGCAGCACCTCGTAGCGGCGCGTGCGGCCACCCGAGCGCAGCTTGTGCAGTTGCTGCACGTGCAGGGCGACTTCGCGCACGGTGGCCTGCGGCACGTAGAGCGTTGCCTCGGGACTCGGGTCGGTCCGGGCAGGCGCCGCTGCCTGCCCGGCTACCGGCTCGTCGGGCAGCGCAGACGAAGCGTTCGGGTCGAGCAGCGCATCGAACGAGAACTCGAGGACCGGCATGCCGCGACCGGCCGGGACGGCCGCGGCTGCATCGGTGCGGGGGGCGGGCACCGCCGCCGGCGGGGTCTCCTCGACCCGGGGCGCGGCGACGGGACCCGCAAGAGTCGTGACGACGACATTCGTCGGCAGGTTCTCGGGCCGGACAATCGGCTGGGTCTGCGTGATCGAGGTCGGACGCAGCACGACGGCGAGTCGCTGCATGATGGCGCGCACGTCGGCGGTCCCGAGCCGCTCGCCGCCGCCGTTCTCGACCGACTTCGTATCGGCGATCACCATCGCAAGTCCGAGGACCTCGCCGTACGGCGAACGCGCGGCAAAGAACACGGCGCTGCGTCCGTCGCCGAGATCGAACGCGGAATAGTGGCGTTGCGCTTCGAGGCTGAAGGCACCCATCGCCTCGAGTGCGGCCGAATGTTCGTCGGGTCCGAGCACGCCCTCACTGAGCCACAGCGCATCGCACTCGCCGTCGTGGATCGAGATCGAATGCACGCGCACCTGGCGCAGTGCTTCGCGCAATTCGCGGCCGAGCGATTCCGGAGTGACGCGCTCACGCTCGGCTGCCGGCCGCTCGATCGTCGCCCGCTCGGCGGGCTTCGCGCGTCTCAGTTTGAACATGCTCGTTGTCGTCCCCGGGATCCGTAGTGCCAGTGCGGCAGTCAGCCGCCGGGGAAGCGTCGCAGGAAAGGAACGCCCGTGCCGTGACCGCGCTCGCGTTCTGTCACGCGGGCGGGCCGGCCGATTTGTCATATTCAGCGCTCGATGCTCGCCATGCCGCGGGCCGTGTAGCGCTCGCCCGCCGTCGGCTGCAGCGCGGCGAGCGTCGCGAGGTCGGCGGGCGTCAACGCGAGATCCACCGCCGCGACGTTCGCCTCGAGCCAGGTGCGGCGCTTCGTGCCGGGGATCGGCACGACATCGTCGCCCTGGTGCAGCAGCCAGGCGAGCGCGACCTGCGCCGGCGTCGCGCCGTACTGCGCGGCGACGCGTGCGACCGCACGGACGATCGCCATGTTGCGATCGTAGTTGTCGCCGGTGAAGCGGGGATCGAGCCGCCGGTAATCGCCGGCGCCCAGCGTCTCGGGCTTCGGTACCTTGCCCGTGAGAAAGCCGCGACCGAGCGGGCTGTAAGGCACGATGCCGATGCCGAGTGCGCGACAGGTCGTGAGCACGTCACCCTCGATGCCGCGCTCCCACAGCGAATACTCGCTCTGCAGCGCCGTGATCGGATGCACGGCGTGCGCGCGCGCGAGGGTCGCGGCGCCGACTTCCGACAGGCCGAGAAAGCGCACCTTGCCGGCGCGCACCTGCTCGGCCATGGCGCCGACCGTCTCCTCGATCGGCACGTCGCGATCGCGCCGATGCTGGTACCACAGGTCGATGTACTCGACGCCGAGCCGCTCGAGCGAGCCGTCGATCGCGCGGCGCACGTTTTCCGGTCGGCCGTCGACGCCGGCCATTTTCCCGTACTCGATCCGGAAGCCGAACTTGGTCGCGACGATCGCGCGATCACGATGCCCGGCGAGGCCGCGACCGAGGAGTTGCTCGTTCGCGTAGGGTCCGTAGATCTCGGCCGTGTCGAAGAAATTCACGCCGAGGTCGAGTGCGCGATGGATGGTCGCAATCGACTCCGCGTCGTCCGTCGGCCCGTACATGTCACCCATGCCGGCGACGCCGGCCATGCCCATCGTGCCTAGGCCGATGGCGGAGACTTCGAGCCCCTGTGTGCCGAGCTTGCGCAAGTGCATACTACAGGCGAAACAATAACACGCCGGGGGCCGAGAGCAGGTGCAGCCATGAGTACAATCTGGATGCCGGCGCAAATGGCGCTGTTCGCGAGGATCGTCGATCTCAATGGCTTCTCCGCCGCGGCGCGTGCGCTCGGCGTGCCGAAGGCTGCGGCGAGCCGCTCGATCGCGGAACTCGAGGCGGCGCTCGGCGTGCGACTGCTCGAGCGTACGACACGCCGCATTCACCTGACGCCCGTCGGGCGCCTGCTGTATCCCCATTGCCGGCGCATCGTCGACGAGGCCGACGCCGCGCGCGCGCGCGCGGCCGAGGCGATCGCGACGCACGGCGGGCCATTGCGGGTACGCGCCGATCCGACCTACGGACGCGTGCTGCTCGCGCCGCTCGTGCCGCGTTTCCTCGAGCGCTTCCCCGACGTGCCGCTCGATGTGGTCCTCCAGGGCGCCGATTTCGAGGACGGTGCTCAGTGGGACGTGGCCGTGCACATCGGCGCGATCGACGATCCGCGCTACGTGTGCCGCGAACTCGGTGCGCCGCCCGCGGTGCTGTGCGCCACACCCGCCTACCTGAAGGAGCACGGCACGCCTGCGAAGCCGGTGGAGCTGCGCGGCCACGCGCTGCTGACGCCGGCCGCCACGGGGACGGAGTACCGGGTGCAGCTGCATCGCGGCGCCGCGCAGCGCGAGGAGATCGCCGTGCATCCGAAGCTCGCGGTGAGCGACCCGGCGGTGGTTCACGCCTCGACCGCGGCGGGGCTCGGCATCGGGCTCTTGCCGGAGTTCCTGTGTCGCCAGGGGCTCGCCACCGGGAAACTCGTGCGTGTGCTGCCCAACTGGTCGCTGCCGGCGACCGCACCGGTGTGCGCCGTTTACCCGGCCACCCTGGCCAATGACCGGCGCGTGCAGGTCTGCGTCGAATTCCTCGCGGCCAACGTGATCCCCGCGCTCGCGGCGCCTTAGACTAGCGGCACGGAGGACACGCATGTATCGAGCGCCGCTCAAGGACCTGGTTTTCGTGCTGAATGGCCTGATCGGCGAGCACGCGCTGGATGGATGCCCGCAGTTCACCGACTATTCCGCCGACGTTGCCGACTCGATCCTCGGAGAAGGCGGCAAGTTCGCCGAAGATGTTCTTGCGCCGCTCTACCGGACCGGCGATGTGCAGGGTGCGCGCTGGACCCCCGACGGCGTCGTCACGACGCCCGGCTTCAAGGCGGCCTACCAGGCCTTTGTCGAGGCCGGCTGGAACCAGCTGACGGGCAATCCCGAGTTCGGCGGACAGGGGATGCCGCGCATGCTCGCGACCGCCGTGCAGGAGCTGTGGGCCGGGTCGAACCTCGCCTTCAAGCTCTGCCCGATGCTGACGCAGGGTGCGATCGAGGCGCTCGAGCTCTGCGGCAGCGACGCGCAGAAGCGGCAGTTCCTGCCCAGGATGATCCGCGGAGAATGGACGGGCACGATGGTGCTCACGGAACCGCAGGCCGGCTCCGATCTCGGGCAAATCCGCACGCGCGCCGCGCCCGCGGGCGATCACTACCGGCTCTTCGGCCAGAAGATCTTCATCACCTGGGGCGAGCACGATTTCACGTCGAACATCGTGCACATGGTGCTCGCGCGCATCGACGGCGCGCCGCCGGGCACGAAGGGCATTTCGCTCTTCATCGTGCCGAAGGTGCTGGTGAACGCGGACGGCTCGCTCGGCGCGCGCAACGACGTGCAGTGCCAGTCGATCGAACACAAGCTCGGCATCCACGCGAGCCCGACCTGCGTGATGCAGTTCGGGGCGAAGGACGGCGCGGTCGGCTACCTCGTCGGCGAGGAGAACCGCGGCCTCGAGTACATGTTCATCATGATGAACGCGGCGCGGCTGTCGGTCGGGCTCGAGGGCTATGCGGTCGCGGGGCGCGCGTACCAGACAGCGGCCGAATGGGCGCGCACGCGCGTGCAGGGGCGCCCGCCGGTCGCGGCGCCGCATGGCCCGGCGCCGATCATTCATTACCCCGACATCAAGCGGATGCTGCTGACGATCCGCGCGAACACCGAAGCGGCGCGCTCGCTCGCGATCTACGCCGCCGCGCAGCTCGACATCGCGCATGCCCATGCCGACGAATCGAAGCGCGCGGCCGCCCAGGCGCGCGGCGACCTGCTCATCCCGGTCGTCAAGGCCTGGAGCACCGAGATGGGGATCGAGTCGGCCTCGCTCGGCGTGCAGGTGCACGGGGGCATGGGCTACATCGAGGAGACAGGAGCCGCGCAGGCCTACCGCGACGTGCGCATCACGACGATCTACGAAGGCACGACCGGCATCCAGGCGAATGACCTCCTCGGCCGCAAGCTCGGCCGCGACCGCGGCGCGGCGATGGCGGCGCTGCTCGCGGACGTGGCGCACGATCTCGAGGCGATCACGTCGGACGATTCGTCGGTCCACGCCGCCAAACACGGTGCGCTCGAAGGGGTCGCAGAGCTCGCGCAGGCGACGAAGTCGCTGCTCGGGCTGCTCGGCAGCGCGCAGGATCGCGCGCTCGCTGTCGCGGTCCCGTACCTCAAGCTGACCGGTACCGTGCTCGGTGGCTGGTTGCACGCGAAGGCAGCCGCGCTCGCGGCGCAGCGCCTGGCATCCGGCGGCGGCGACGCGGATTTCTACCGCGGCAAACTCGCGACCGCCCGCTTCTACGCCGAGCACCTGTTGCCGAATGCGGAGGCGCTCGCGCGCATCGTGCAGGGCGGTGGCGCGGCGGTGGCGGAGGTCGACGCGGCGCTCCTGTGAGGGCGCCGCGCAACGCCATGCGACGTGGCGTGATGTCCCGTGCACCCTGGTTCGAGCCCCCGTTGTCCGTGCAGGTCAACACCCGGACACCCGGCGCATTTTCGTCCGCCTGTTGACATGCACGGCACGCACAGTCGCAATGGGTAGCTCGTCATTCGAACCCCACGGCAACGACACATGAATCGCAGGGAGCTGTTGGGCCAGGCCGCCGGTGTCGCGACCGCAGCCGCCTTCGGAGCGACGGGCGCGGCCGGCGCTGCCGGGGCGACCGGCGCCGCTGCGCCCGAGAATGACAGCGGCGCGCTGATTGCGCGCCGGATCCCGTCGAGCGGCGAAGCGCTTCCCGTGATCGGGCTCGGGACGTCCGGGCCGTTCGAAGTCGGCACCGAGGCGGACGCGCGCGCGCCGCTGCGTGAGGTGATCGACGCATTCTTCGACGGCGGCGGGCGGCTGATCGACACCTCGCCGATGTACTCGACCGCCGAGCGCGTGCTCGGGGACCTGCTGTCGCCCGTGCAGCAGCAGCGCTGCTTCATGGCCACGAAAGTGTGGGCCGACGGCGCAGCGGCGGGTATCGCCCAGATGCGGGAATCCGCGCGCCTGCTGCGTCACGCACCGCTCGATCTCATCCAGGTGCACAATTTGCGCGACGTCGATGCGCACCTCGCGACGCTGCGCGCGTGGCAAGCCGAGGGCAAGGTGCGCCATGTCGGCGTCACGCACTACACGGCCTCTGCCCACGCCGATCTCGAGCGGGTGATCGAACGGCACCGGCCCGATTTCGTGCAGTTCAACTATTCGGCGGCGACGCGCGACGCCGAGCGGCGCCTGCTGCCGCTCGCGGCGGAGCGTGGCGTTGCCGTGATCGTCAATCGCGCTTTCGAAGACGGCAGGCTGTTCGCGCGGCTCAAGGGCGTGCCGCTGCCGCCGTGGGCCGCGGAGTTCGACGCGACGAGCTGGGCACAGGTGCTGCTGAAGTTCGTGATCGCGCACCCGGCCGTCACCTGCGTGATCCCGGCGACCGGCAAGGTACGCAACCAGCTCGACAACCTCGCAGCCAGCCGCGGGCGGCTGCCGGATGCTACGGCGCTGAAGAAGATCGCCGCCGCGGTCGCCGCGTGACGGGCGGCGCCTTGGCGCCGGGCTTCAGCGCGAATTGCGGATCGCCATAGTGGAGATAATCCGCCCAGTCGGGTGATCGCAGCGCCTGCACTGCATGCCGCGCGGCGAGCAGTGCCCCGCCGATCGAGGCGCCGCCGACGAGCGCCGTGTAGAACGTGTCGGCGCAGGTGGCCGCAGCCGCATCGCCGACCGGCCAGTACGTGCCGACGAAATTCGCGATGCCGGCCCGCAGCCAGGCCTCGGCTACACTGGTGCCCGCCGCGAGCCCCGCGACGCGCGATGCGCGCACGCCCGGCGCTCCGGGCGCACCGGGCATCCGGCGGGCCCCGCGCACGCGCCCCGATTCGCAGGCATTGAAGAACACGAGCGCCGGCAGCTGCGCGAGCGACACGAGATCGGCCCCGGTCACGACGCCGTCGCTGACGATGAGGCCGCTCGACTGCGGCGTGCCGGGGTCGAACGCCGCGTGCCCGGCATAGTGCACGACGTCGTAATCGCCCGATTCGAACTCGGCGAGCACACGGGCACGCGTCGCCGCGGCGCCCTCCACGAGCGTCAGACGTGCATCAAGGAGACCGCGAAAGATGTCGCGTACCCGTGCGCCCTCGCGTGCCGCGCCCGGGAGGTCCTCGGTCGGGTTCACCACGAGCAGCACGGTGAGCGTGGTATCCGCGCGGCGGCGCTCGCTGAAGCGCGCAACGCCGAGGTTCGCGGCCGCGAAGCGTCGCGAGAGGCCCGCCCGGATCGCCGGCGACCATGACCCGAGCGTCAGCATTTCCCATGGCAGGCGGCTCGTCTCGACGTCGTTGACGACGCTCAGCGGATTCGCCTTCGACGCCGCGAGCGCGGCGAGCACGTTCGGATGCAGCACGAGCTTCGCGAGCCTTGCGCCGAGGCGCGTGACCCGTGCGGCCGTGAAGCGCTCGTCGTCGAGCTGCCGCAGCAGGGCATCGAGGTCGCGCCGCGTGAAACGCTGCGATTCGGCGATCACCGCGGCCTGCTCGCCCGGCGTGAGCGCCGCCGCGCGCCAGGTCTCGGTACCGGCGTCGGATGCGACCCGCTCGACGAAAAGATGTGCCAGTCGCGGTACGGTGGAGACGTTCGCCGCGATCTCCCGACGCGCACGCGTGGCCGGGCCTTTGTGCACCCGGATCCGCAGATCGTCGGAATCCACTTCGCGCGTGAGCGCGGCCGCGAGGCGCGCGATCGCACGATGCTCCGCCGCATCGCGCACGACGAACACGATACGGTCGAGGCGCGAGCCGGGCGCGCCGCGCTGTCGGAGGTAGCCGCGCAGCTGGGCTGCAAACGACAGTGTCGCCGGCATGCCCGAACCTGCGCCCCACGGCACCGTGGCGATCGATCGGATGCCACCGCGCCCGCAGAAGCGCGCGACGCTGTCGGCAGCGAGCTCGACCGTGCCGGCATCGAGATCGGCAAAGCGCCCGAGGCCGACGATCACGACGTGCGCGGCGTGCGGCAGGCGGCCGGCTGCGGGCAGCGCCGTGACCTGGCCGGCGCGGCCTGGCAGCATGCGCCGCTCGTCGAATTCCGCGATGGCGCCACCGAGCCGGGCATCGATCGCAGCGACGGCGCCGGCGGGCGGGACACCGTGGTACACACCGACGGCGAGCGCCTCGGCCGAGGCCGCGGCGATGTCACCCCGGGTGATCTCGATGTCGAGCACTTCGCCTGCGCCACTGCGCCGCGCACGCCGTGTCGGCTGCGCGGCCGCGCGTGCAGGCGGTGCGCGCAGCGCGAGTTTCGGGGGATCGTTCAGCGTCTCGAGGAAGATCCGGCGTTCGTCGGCGCTGAGCGCGTGCCAGTCGATCTTGCCGCGGTGCGTGCGCCTGAGACCGGCGTCGGTAATCCGCGCGGCCGCACGCGACGCGAGGGGCCGTCGGTCCGGCAGGCGGCGTGTCGCGCCCGCACGCAGGATGTCGACCACCGCCGCAGTGACGATGCGGTTCGTCGTCAGCTCGCTGTGACCTTCGCGGATGTAGTACGTGCGCACGCCGGGCAGCTCCGCGAGCGCGAGCGGCACGGTGCCGTCGCCGTCCTGGGTGACGGTGTAGGCAAAATCGGCGCCGGCACGCTCGATCGCGGTCACGGTGGGCCGCGCGTATCCCGCGATCAGCGTCATGCGCCCATCGCCACCTGCGAGACCCCGCAGCGCACTGCGCGCGCCGGCGAGGAGCAGGGGGTCGGGACGGGGACCCTTTTCGGGCCACACGGCGGCATCGAACAGGTCGATGCCGGTCGTGCCTTCGGCCGGCAACAGCTCGTACAGGCCCGGGAATGTCGAGTAGACCTCGTTGGCGAGCGTCTCGGCGCTGTGGAACTGGTCGAGCATCGCGAGCTTGCGCACCACCGCATAGGTGCCGCGCAGTGCCTGCACCGGCGCGAACGAGCCGGAATTCGGCGTGCCGAGCATCACGAGGCGCTCGATGCGTTCGCTCCCCGGCAGCGCGAGCGCGGCGCGCGCCACGAGCCCGCCCATGCTGTGCGCCACGACGCGCACGTGCGGCGCCGGATCACGCGCGACGGTTGCCGCAAACTCGCGCCCGAGATCGACGACGCTGCGCCGCCAGTCGTAATCGTGGAGACGCGGGGAGAAGCCCGCGATCACGAGGTGCAATTCCAGCCTGAGGAAGTTGTAGAGCAGCACGCCCATGGCCCGCACAGGCGTGTGGGGCCGCAGCGCGATCTCGCGCAGACGACCGATCGCGATGTCGATCGGGTCGAGCCACAGGATGTCACGCGGCAGGCCGTGGCCACGCGGCTTGCCGAGCTGCGAGCCCATGATGCCCGGCAGGATGTACACACGTGGCCCGCCGCGATCGCGCCGCGCGGCGGCGCGGCGCGCGAGTACCGCGAGCTCGGCGTAGGCCGCGGCGCCGAAGTAATCGACGAGTGCGGCGCGCTGCGCGCCGCTCGCGAGCAGGCGCACGATGGCCGCATCGCCGAGATCGAGCCGGTCGTAGGGGGTGACGTGCGTCGCGGCGGGATGCGGTGCGTCGCTCACGCATTCATTATGCCTTATGCTTGCGGCCCCACAGTGCGCCCGCGCGTCTTCGTCGTTGCACTCGTCGCGCTCCTTGCGGGCGCGCTGGCCATTGCCTGGGCCGGGATCTTCGTGCGCCTGTCGGAGACCGGGCCCACGGCTTCCGCATTCTGGCGCGGTGCGCTCGCGCTGCCGCTGCTCGCCGTGTGGGCGCGGCTCGAGGCCCGCAGTGACAGGCGATCCGGCCGCACGCGCCGTCGCGGCTTCGACCGCACGGTACTCTGGTGCGGCATCGCGTTCGCGGCCGACCTCTATTTCTGGCACCTCGCCCTGCTGAAGACATCGGTCGCGGCCGCGACGCTCGAAGCCAACCTCGCGCCCCTCGTGATGGTGCTGCTCGCCTGGCTCGTGTTCCGCGAGCGCGTATCACGCCGTGCGCTCGCCGGCATCGCACTCGCGCTCGCCGGCGTCGTGCTGGTGATCGCGCCGAAGTTCGAGGGCGGGGGGCACGGTTCGCTCGCGGGGGATGCGCTCGGTATCGCAACCGCGTTCTTCTACGGCGTGTACCTGCTGACGGTTGCGCGCCTGCGCGCCGACCGCGGCACCGGCAGTCTCATGTTCTGGAGCACGCTCGTGTCTGCGATCGCGCTGTTGCCGATCGCGCTGACCGAGACTTTCCTGCCGGATACGGCGCGCGGTCTTGCCACCCTGGTCGGACTCGCTCTCGTCGCGCAGTTCCTCGGGCAGGGGCTCATCGCGTTTGCGCTCGCGCATCTGCCGACTTCCTTCGGGGCGACGGGACTGTACGTGCAGCCGGTGGCGAGCGCCGTCTACGCGTGGTGGCTCCTCGGCGAGGCACTCGCGCCGATCCAGCTGGTCGGCGGCGCCCTGGTGCTGGTCGCGATCGCGCTCGCGCGGTCGGGTGCCGTCCCCGCGCGCGCAACACCTGCCCTCAGCCGAGCGCGTTCGCCGCGATGACCTTCGCGACCGCATCGATGGCCTCGCGCCGCGCGCTCGTCCTGCGCCAGACGATGCCGATGCGGCGCTGGGGCGCCGGCTTCACGAACGGTCGCACGACGACACCGCGGGCCGCGCCGTAGGCGCCGCGCGTCGCGAGTTCGGGCAGCAGCGTGACGCCGACGCCCGAGGCGACCATCTGGCGCAGCGTCTCGAGGCTCGTGGCCCGAAAGTCCTGCTTTTCGTGCATGCCGGCGCGGCTGCACACGTCGAGCGCCTGGTCACGCAGGCAATGCCCGTCCTCGAGCAGCAGCACCGTTTCGCCGGCAAGGTCGGTCTTGCGCACGGCGCCGTCGGCGGCGAGGCGATGACCTGCCGGCGCGGCGAGCATGAACGGCTCGTCATAGAGCGCGTGCACCTCGAGGCCCTCGAGATCGACGGGCAGCGCGAGCACCCCTGCGTCGATGTCTCCGGCCCGCAGGCGCTCGAGCATCGGCGCGGTCTGGTATTCGTAGAGCATCAGTTCGAGGCGCGGCACCGCACGACGGATGCGCGCCGTGACCCGCGGCAGCAGGTACGGCCCGATCGTCGGCAGGAGCGCGAGGCGCAGCCGGCCCGCGAGCGGGTCGCCGAAGGTGCGCGCGATCTCGACCACATCGTCGGCGGCCTCGAGCATCGTGCGCGCGCGCGCGACGATGCGCCGGCCGGCGGCGGTCAGCGAGGCGCGCCGCGGCCCGCGCTCGATCAGCTGCACGCCGAGACTCGCCTCCAGCTTCTTCAGCTGCGCCGAGAGCGTCGGCTGGCTCACGTGGCACGCGGTCGCGGCGCGTCCGAAATGCTGCGTGTCGGCGACGGCGACGAGGTAGCGCAGGTCCCTGAGCTTGATGTCTGGCATAGATAGAATCTATCACAATGATCAGATCAATTCATTGGATGTATGGGTGCGCCGCGGCGAGAATGCCGCCGTTCCATCGGTTCACCTGGAGAGAAGATCATGTTGGGCATCGGGCAGAAGTTTCCGCAGTACGCGCTGACCGGCGTCGTGTCGAACGACATGGCGAACGCGTTCCAGCCGTTCACGAACGACAGTTTCAAGGGCAAGTGGCAGGTGGTGTTCTTCTGGCCGAAGGACTTCACGTTCGTGTGCCCGACCGAGATTGCCGCGTTCGGCAAGCTCGAGAAGGAATTCCGTGCGCGCGACGCACAGTTGCTCGGCGCCTCGATCGACAGCGAGTTCGTGCACCTTGCATGGCGGCGCGAGAAGGACGAGCTGAAGGCGCTGCCCTTCCCGATGCTCGCCGACTTGAAGCGCGAACTGTCGGCCGCGCTCGGTATCCTCGATCCGGTGGCCGGCGTCGCGCAGCGCGCGACCTACATCGTCGACCCGGAAGGCGTGATCCGCTTCGTGTACGTGACCGACCTCGATGTCGGCCGCAGTCCCGAGGAAGTGCTGCGCGTGCTCGATGCGCTGCAGACCGACGAGCTCTGCCCCTGCAACTGGCAGAAGGGCGACGAGACGCTGAAGGCTGCGTGATGAGCCTCGACGCGATCCGTGATTCGATCCCCGACCATGCAAAGGACCTGAGGCTCAACCTCGGGTCCGTCCTGACGCCGCAGGGCGCGCCGGGCCTCGGCGAGAAGCAGATCTGGTCGGTGGCGCTCGCAACGGCGATTGCCGCGCGCAATCCCGCCTTCGCGCGGGACATCGAGGCGCTCGCACGCGCGCACCTCGACGATGCGGACATCGCCGGAGCGCGCGCCGCGGCGGCGCTCATGGGCATGAACAACATCTACTACCGCTTCCTCCATCTCGTGGAGGACGCGGAGTACCAGTCGATGCCGGCGCGACTGCGCATGAACGTGATCGGCAATCCGGGCATCGACAAGCTCGACTTCGAACTGCTGTCGCTCGCGGTCTCCGCGGTGAACGGCTGCGGGATGTGCATCGTCTCGCACGAGAGGAAGTTGCGCGCCCACGGCATCACCCGCGAGGCGATCCAGAGCGCCGTGCGCATCGCGGCGGTCATCCACGCGGTGGCGGGCGTGCTCGAAGCCGCATAGGACTGCTATCCTTGCGCCCCTATGAGCACGAGGCGAGCGCCGCGCCTGTCGGCGGGTGTCGTCGTCGTCCGGCGTGACGGCGACGACTGGCTCTACCTGCTGTTGCGCGCGTTTCGCAGCTGGGACTTCCCGAAGGGCATGGTCGAGCCCGGCGAGGAGCCGCACGCCGCCGCACGACGCGAAGTGCGCGAAGAGTCGACGATCGACGACCTCGAATTCACCTGGGGCGACGTGTTCCACGATACGGGGCCGTACACGCGCAACAAGATCGCGCGCTACTACCTCGCGCAGACGCACACCGCACGGGTCACGCTGCCCGTCAACGCCGATCTCGGCGCCCCGGAACATCACGAGTGGCGCTGGGTGGATTTCGAGGCCGCGCTGTCGCTCGTGTCGCCCCGCGTGGCGCCGGTGGTCGAGTGGGCGCGCGGCGTGCTGCTCGGCACGGTACCGCGGGCCTGAGCGGCATCGGTCGCGTCACACGACTCGGCGTCGTCGTCCACCCGCGAGGAAGTCGGCGACATTCGCCGCGATCTCGTCGAGGCCCCGCTGGCGCGATTCCCGCGCCGCCCACGCGACGTGCGGCGTGACGATCAGGTTCGGCAGGCCGGGCGCAAACAGCGGGCTGCCGTCGACCGGCGGCTCCTGCGGCAGCACGTCGATCGCGGCGCCCCCGAGACGACCGCCGCGCAGTGCGTCGGCAAGTGCCACGCTGTCGATCAGCGCGCCGCGCGCGGTGTTGACGATCAGCGCATCGGGCTTCATCAGCGCGAGCTCCGGCGCGCCGATCATCCCGCGCGTCGAGGGCGTCAGCGGGCAATGCAGCGTCAGCACGTCGGCCTCGCGCAGCAGCTGCGGGAGCGGCAGGCGTACAACGCCATCCGCAGCCGCCACATCCGGGGACGCTGCGCCCGCGCGCAGCGCGACGCGCACCCGCATGCCGAGCGCGGCCTCGCAGGCCTGCGCCACGGCACGACCGAGCGTGCCGTAACCGACAACGCCGAGCGTCCGGCCCGCGAGTTCGCGGATCGGAAACTCGAGCATCGTGAACTGCGGGCTCGCGCCCCAGCGGCCGTCTTTCACGAGGCGCGAGTAGTCCGCAAAGCGATGCGTCAGCGCGAGGATGGCGCCGAGCACGTGCTGCACGACCGACGGCGTGCAGTAGTCCCGGATGTTGCACACGGCCACGCCGCGTTCGCGTGCGGCCTCGAGATCCACATTGTCGGTGCCCGTGGCCGCGAGTGCGATGAGGCGCAGCGCCGGCGCCGCGGCCATGACGTCGCGCGTGATCCGTGTCTTGTTCACGAGGAGAATCGCGACATCCGCGACCCGCGAGGCGATGAGGCCGGGCGGCGTCTCGTCATGGAGCGTGAGCTGCGGGCAGATGCGCTCGAGGCCCGAGGAATCGAGGTCACCCGCGCTGACGGTGGCGTAATCGAGAAAGGCGGATTTCACGCGGCGGATGTTACACCGCAGTGGCTGGCGCGACCGCGATCGTCGGCGGCGCGAGCTTGTACATCACCGGAGTGACGAGTCGCGCGAGCAGCGTCGAGGAGATGAGTCCGCCGATGATCACCCACGCCATCGGCGAGTAGAGCCCGATGTTCTGCACGGCGAGCGGCAGGAGGCCGCCGATGGCCGTCGCCGTCGTCAGCAGGATCGGCAGGAAGCGGACTTCGCCCGCCTTCTCGATCGCCTCGTCGAGCGCCACCCCGTCCTCGCGCAGCTGGTTCGTGAAGTCGACCAGCAGGATCGAGTTCTTGATCTCGATGCCGATCAGCGCGATGAAGCCGATGCTCGCCGTGAAGGAAATCGTGTTGCCGGTGACGAGCAGCATCAGCAGGCCGCCGAAGACGCCGAGCGGCACGACGGTGAGCACGATCAGCGTCGACTTGAAGTTGCCGAACTCGAGCACGAGGATCGCGAAGATGCCGAAGATCGCGATGATGATCGCGATGCCGATGCCGCCGAAGGCTTCCTGGCTCGACTCGGCTTCCCCGCCGAGCCGGTAGTGATAGCCGCGCGGCCACGCCATCCGGTCGAGCTCCCGCCGCAGCTCCGCCGTGAGTTTCGCGGTGTTGTAGCCGGGCCGTACATCGGCGTCGATGGTCACGGCCCGCTCGCGGTCGTAACGCTGGATGACGACCGGCGCCTTCTCGAACTGCAGTGTCGCGAGCTGCGACAGCGGCAGCAGCGCGCCCGTGAGGGAGGGCACGCGCACTTCGCCGAGCGTCGCGAGATCGGCCCGGGTGCCGACCGCCGTGCGCACGGTGATGTCGTACTGCTCGCCGCTCGGGTCCTTGAACGTGCCCGCGGGAAGACCTGCGACCGACAGGCGCACCGCGCGGTCGAACTCCACGGTCGGCACGCCGAGCAGGCTCGCCTTCTGCGCATCGACCGCGAGACGCAGGTTCGTGCGGGCGACCTCGAGCGGGTTCTGCACGTCCCGCGTCCCGGGCAGGCGTTCGAGGAGCCGCTGCACCTCGCCGGCGAGCGTCTCGATCATCCCGAGGTCGCGGCCCACGACCCGCACGGCGATCGGCGCGCTGATCGGCGGACCATTGACGAACTCTTTCACGTAGATGCGTGCCGCCGGATAGTTCGCGAGCGAGCGCCGCAGGGCGTCGAGCTCACGCGGCGTCGCGTGCGTGTCGTAGCGCGCGAGTTGCACGAAGATCTCGCCGTAGTTCGCGGCATCGCGGCGCGTGATGTGGTTGTAGTAGATCTGCGGGTTGCCGTGGCCGAGGTTCGTGAACCAGCCCTTCACGGTCGGCATCGCCCGCAGCTTCGCCTCGACGTAGCGCAGCGCCGCGTCGGTCGCCTCGAGGCTCGTGCCGGCCGGCGCCTCGACCTGTACGAGGAACTGGGGCGTGTCGGCCTTCGGGAAGAGGCTCGACCCGATCACGGGCACGAGCGCCGCGGACAGCAGCAGCGAGCCGCCGATCGCAACCGCGACGGTCGCGCGTGGACGCGCGAGGCAATAATGCAGCGCCGGCCGGTAGTAGCGATGGATGGCGTCCATCACCCGCTGCAGCACCGGATTGCCGGCCTCCTCCGAGCGCCGCGGCAGCAGCCGGCTCGCGAGAAACGGAATGACGAACAGGGCGACCACCAGCGACCCGAGAATCGTTGCGACCACCGTGACCGGCAGCACGCGGATGAACTTGCCGGCCGTGCCCGGCAGCATCAGGATCGGCAGGAACGCAAACACGAGCGTCGCCGTGCAGCCGAGGATCGCCACCACGATCTGGCGCGTGCCGGCGAGTGCGGCGGCGGTGCGGCCGAGCCCGCTGCGCAGGTGTCGCGCAATGTTCTCGACGACGACGATCGAATCGTCGACCAGCAGGCCGAGCGCGACGACACAGCCCGCGATCGAGATCTGGTTGAGCGAATAGCCGATGAAGTACAGCACCGCGATGCCGAACGCGAGCGACAGGGGGATCGCGACCATCACGATGCCGGCGGCGCGCCAGCCGAGCGGGATCAGGGTCAGCATCACGAGCGCGATGGCGATGCCGAAATCGGTGTACAGGCGCCCGAGGCGGTGCTCGACATTCTTCGATTGCTCGAATCCGCGCTCGAGCGCGATGCGCTTCGGCAAGGTCTGCCCGAAGTGGTCGAGCACGCCGTCGAGCCGTTGCTGCACCTCGAGGATGTTGTAGCCCTCCTTCTGGTTCGCAGTCACGAACACGGCGCGCCTGCCGTTGTAACGACCGACATAGCTCCACGGCGCCGTCGTCCAGTCGACTTCGGCCACGTCCCGGATCCGCACGACGCGACCACCGGTCGCGGCGACGACGGTGTCGCGCACCTGGTCGAGGGATTCGTACGCGCCGGAGGTCTTCAGGCTGAAGCCGCGCGGGCCGAGATCGATGGTACCGGCCGGAATGTTCGCGTTTTCGCTGGCGATCGCCTGCGCTACCTGCGCCGGTGTCAGGCGCAGTTCCGCCATGCGCTTCAGGTCGAGCTGCACGCGCAGCTCGCGCCGCGGTATGCCCCAGCTCTCGGCGGTGCGCACGCCCTGCACGGGCTTCAGCGCGTCCTTCAGCTCGCGCGCGTAATCCTCGAGCTCGCTCCACGGGGCGTCGTCCGACACGAGGGCGAGCTGGATCGTGTTGACGAGCCCCGGGCTCAGCTTGCGGATCTCGATCTGCGCGACATCCGGCGGCAGGGACGGGCGCAGCGCATTCACCTCGCGCGTCACCTCGTCGTACTTGCTGTCCGGGTCGACGTATGTCTGGAACTCGATCACGATGAAAGACACGCCGTCGGTGATCGTCGTCTCGATCTTCTTCACGTCGTCGAGCTCGGCGAGCCGGTCCTCGATCGGCTTGGCGACGAGGCGTTCGAGGTCGCGGGGATCGGCGCCCGGGTAAATCGCCGTGATGAAGAAGCCCGGAATCTTGAAGTAGGGGTCTTCCTCGCGCGGAATGTGCGCGAACGCGAACCAGCCGAGCGCGACGAGGCACAGGAACGCGACCAGCGTGAACTGGTAGCGGCGGATCGGAAACTCGATTGCGTTCACCGGCTCAGCCGCGGGTCGGCGCCGCCGTGCCGCCCGCCGCCTGTGCAGCTTCCTTCACGACGGTGATGGAATCGCCGTCGGCGAGATAGAGCGAGCCGTCGGTGACCACCGTCTCGCCGATCGCGAGTCCGCCGCGGAGCGCGACGCCCTCCTGCGCAATGAATGCGACATCGACGTCGCGGCGTTGTGCGCGATCGCCGTGCACGACGAAGACGCTGGCGCGCCGGCCGTCGCCCTCGACGATCGCGGCGATCGGTACCCAGGTGAGCCGATCGGCCCGCGCCGCGGCCGGGACGATCGACAGCTTGGCGACGAGGCCGCTCGCGAGCTGCGGTGGCGCCTCCTCGATGTGCACTTCGACCGGAAAGAGGCCGCTGTCGGCCTCGGCCGCACGGGAGACTTCCGACACCGTGCCGGCGAACACGCGGCCGGGGAAGGCGTCCATGCGAATCTCGGCGCGATCGCCGAGCTTCACCTGCACGATCTCGCGATCGGCGAGCGCCGCGCGCACGATGTAGCCGCGGTCCGCGCCGCTCACGACCAGTACCGGCTGGCCCGCCGGCACGAATTCGCGCTCCTGCGCGAGCTTGCGCAGCACGACGCCGTCGCGCGGTGCAGTGATCACGGAATGACCGCGATTGAAGCGCGCGCCGGTCGCTTGTGCCTGCGCGACCGCGGCCTGCGTGCGCAGATCCTGCAGTTGCTCGAGGCTGATCACCTCGTCGCCATAGAGCCGCTCGCCGCGTTCGAGATCGCGCCGCGCCTTGGCGGCGAGTTGCGCAGCCTGCTCGACCTGCGCGTCGATCTCCGTCAGCTCGATCTCCGCGAGCATCTGGCCCCGCCTCACGCGCGCGCCCTCCTGCACGGAGATGCTTCTCACGATCCCGCCCAGCTTGAACGACAGGCGCATCTCGTCCTTGGCAGCCACGCGGCCGTTGGTGGCGATCGTCGGCAACGCGGGCCCTGCGAACGAGGCGGCGATGCGCACCGGCACCGGTTCGGCGGTGGCGTCCGATGGCGCACGGCCGCAGGCGGCGAGCAATGCGAGGAACGCAACGGCGGCGAGGTGGCGCGGACAGCGCCGGCACAGGCGGGTCATGGCATTGAACCTTCGGTCACTGGATCGAGCGGCAGCGTGCCCGTCGAAGTCGCGTAGTCGAGTTCGGCTTCGCGCGCGAGCAGCGCGAAGCGCGTGAGGTTGAGGTTGAGCTCCGCGCCGGTCAGTGCGCTGCGCGCGTCGATGAACTCCACCTGGCTGATCACGCCCTCGTCGCGCTTCCTGCTCGCGATGCGAAAGCCCGCGCGTGCCGCATCGGCGCGTGCGGCCGCGGTCGCGAGCGAATCGGCGGCGGTGTCGAGCCGGTCGAGCGCCTGCTGCACCTCGAGCTGGATCTGCTGTGCGAGTTCATCGCGCTCGGTCGCCGCGCGTCGCACCAGGGCCTGCGCGCCGCGCACGGCCGCACGACTTGCGCCGCCGTCGAACAGCTTCCACGTGAGGTGCAGCGACGCCTGCCCGTAGTTGTAGCCATGCCCGGTTCCGTAGTCCTCGCCCTGGATGCCGCCGTCGAGGCCCACGCCGAGCGTCGGCTTCAATGCCGCGCGCGCCACGTCGACCTGTGCCTCGGCTGCCCGCGCTGCGCTCTGCGCCTGCGCGAGCTCGGGGCGTCGTGCGAGCGCCTCCGCCTGCAGCGTCGCGAGATCGGCGACCGATTGCGCGGCGACCGCGTCGAGCCCGGCTGGCTCAGGCGGCGTCGCGAGCGGGCGATTCAGCAGGAAGTTCAGGTAGCTGCGCGCCTGCTGCGCGAGGTTCTCGCTCTCGCGGCGCTGCTGCTCGACGTCGAGCAATTCGGCCCGCGCCCGCAACACCTGGTCCTGCGTCACCTTGCCGTTGCGGTACAGGGATTCGTTCACGCGGAGGTTCTCGGCGAGCAGCGCACGGCTCGCCTCGACGATCGCGACCGTTTTCGTGGCGCGCAGCCAGTCGAGGTAGCCGACGGTGATGTCGCGCTTCAGGCGCCGTGCGAGCGCCACGTGTGCATACTCGCTCGCGGCGAGCTGCGCGCGCTGGGCCCGCACGCTCGCCGGGACCGCCGGCGCATAGAGCGGCTGGCTGACCCCGAGCCGCGTGTCCTGGTCGCGCCCGCGCAGGAACGCAATCGTCTCGTCCTCGAGCGCCGGGTTGAGCTGCGACAGCGGCAGCACGAACTCGCGGCCGCCTTCGCTGCGCGTGTAGCGCGCCTCGAGCGTGACCTGCGGCAGGTAGGCTGCGCGCGCCGCGTCGAGGGCCGCGATCGCGCGCTCGACGTCGAAGTGGCCGCGACGCAGCGCGAGATTCGCGCGCAGGCCCTCGCGCACGTATTCATCGACGATGTCGGCCAGTGCGCGCGGCTCGACGGCCGGCAGTGCCGGTGCGGGCGCCACCGGCGCCGCGTGCGATGCCGACAACAGCGCGATCGACGCGAGCGCCGAGGCAGCGGCGCATCGAAGCCCGCGCGCGCTCACCGACGCCCCAGCGCGTCGGTGGCGAGCGCAAGCGCCTGGTCGATCACGCGACCGGCATCGAAGCCGCGATGCTCGAGTACCGCCGACTTGGTCGCCGCGAGCTGGATGACGCCGAGCATGTAACCCCACAACGTGAGGCTGAGCAGCGCCGGCGGGCCCGCGTCGGCGCGGATCGAGCCGTCGGCGATGCCGCGTTCGATGCAGGCGACGAACACGTCGTGCACCCGGTCGCCGGCGGCAAGACAGCGGTGCTCGTTCGCATCGCCGTCCGCGCCCGCGGGTGAATGCATCGCGAACTTCGACAGGGCGTCGTAGTAGACGGGTTCCGCGCGCGAGAAGTCGACGAACGCGCGTCCGATGGCGCCGATCTGTGCAAGCCCGTTCCCCGGCCCCCGGGCCGCCGCCTCGAAGCGCGCACGCAGGTTCTCGAGTCCGCGCTCGCAGATCGCGAACAGGAGGTCGGTCTTGTCCTCGAAGTAGACATAGAGCAGGGCACGCGACAGACGCGCCTTGCGCGCGACCTCGTCCATCGTCATCGCCTCGATGCCGACTTCGGCGGCGACCGCCTGCGCCGCATCGATCAGGTCGGCCCGGCGCCGCTCCCTTTCCTCCTGGCGACGATCGGTGATGTCACTCATTGCGAGAGCGTAGCTGTGGCATTGACACAGTGTCAATTATTAGACGGGTGATAAATGGAAATCCGCAATTGACGCGTAAATAAGAATCATTCACATTGCGGCCGCCCTGCAATGCAACAACAAAGGTTCCCCTCATGCGTTCCCGTCTTGCCCCGGCGCTGCTTGCGATCGTCGTCCCGCTTGCGTCTGCTCAGTCTGCCGACCCCACCCACCTCGAAATGGTGACCATCACCGCGACCCGCATCGCCTCACGGATCCTGGATGTGCCCGCGACGGTCACGGTGAAGGATGCGGAAGCGATGGATCGCGAACTCGTCTTCGATGTCGAGGACCTGCTGCGCTATGAACCCGGCGTGTCGATGCGCAATGACGGCGGAAGGTTCGGCACGTCCGGCCCGAGCATTCGTGGCATCGGCGGCAATCGCGTGCTGCTCGAGGTCGACGGCGTGCGTCTGCCCGACGCATTCGAGATCGGCAGCTTCGCCAACGCCGGGCGCGATGTGCTCGACATGGATCTCTTGAAGCGTGTCGAGATCGTGCGCGGTTCCGCCTCCTCGCTGTACGGCTCCGACGCCATTGCCGGCGTCTTTGCCTTTACGACGAAGGATCCCGAAGACCTGCTCGCGGCCGACCGACGCTTCGGCCTGACCGCAAAGGGTGGTTACTCGGGC
>WBZO01002141.1_pt1 | contig 26951 bp, 25 predicted proteins | sample 5204261 | NCBI WGS metagenome assembly WBZO01 (sample SAMN12412400, study PRJNA552823) | activated sludge metagenome | isolation source: activated sludge from anammox sidestream of wastewater treatment plant... | place: USA: North Carolina | collected 2017-09
CATCCGGCAGCGCGATGAGCTGCACGCCCACCCCGCCGTTGGCCCGCGTCGGCACCTCCGCCAGCGGGAAGAGCAGCATGCGCCCGTCCGACAACTCCTCGAGCATTGCGAAGTCCTGCGCGATCGCGGCGGGGCTGCGCGAGAAGGAGTTGAGGATCGAAGTGCCGATGGTCACTTTCTTCGTGTTGAGGGCGACCGCGGCCAGCCACGGGATCGCGGACTTGCCCCACGCCTCGCCGGTGGAGATCAGTTCGACCCCGAGATCCTCCGCGATGCGCACCTTCTCGATGCCCTCGCGCCAGTCGTCCCCCGCGCCCGCCAGCAGTCCCAGCCTCACGGTGCCCTCCTCACGCCGCCTCGCGGCGCGCGCATGGTACGCCGCGGGGGCGGAGGCATGGGACTGCTGGCGGGCGGCTCTGACTAGCCCCAGAACTTCCACCACGGCGCATCCCGCTCCGGGGGCGCCTCCGGGACCGGCTGCGCGAGTTTCGAGGGCGCACGCGGGATCTGGCGGACGATGGACGGGATGAACTCGAAGAGCACACCCACCTCCTCCGCATTCATCTCAGAGCGTGCGACGGTCTGCACCACGGTCGCGCGCCGCATCGCTGTGGCCGCGGGCATCCCGTCGAACACCTGGTCCCACGACCGGGAGAGGGCGCGCGTGAGATCCATGTCCTCCGAGGCCAGACGCAGCCAGGCGCGGAGGCGGCTTGCCGTGAAGGAATGCAACGCCGCGTCGTCCAGCGCGTACTCGGCCTGGACCATCGCGTTGAGAGCCGTCGTGCGCTGATCCTCCGGCAGCGACATCACACCGCGGAGGACATCGCACATCGACCCAACCCGGTCAGCCTCGGGCGTGCGCGCCAGACCTGACCATGTGGTCGCTACCTGTGCGCCGCCGGCCATCCCACTGGAAGCAGTGGTCATGCCACCCTCCCTTTCGGTGATCACCCCGACGGGCCGGCAACACCGTCTGCATTACGTCCATGATATCCCCGGTAGGAAGGGCCGCCTCGATCCCGGCGCCAGAGGGCTAGACCGGGCCGGTAACATACCGGCTGTCGGTATCTCGTACGTAATGCGGCACCCTCGGACGCTGCGAAGAGGAGCCCCACATGGCCCCGTACACACCCGAAGCCCTCTCCGCCCTCCCCGGCGGCATCAACCTCGCCGAGGGACGCCTGTTCCAGGCGAACGAGATGCACGAGGCGTTCCGGGTGCTGCGCCAGGAGGCGCCGGTGCACTGGAACCCCGGCACGGAGCGGTTCAACGGCTTCTGGTCGGTGGTGAGGCACGAGGACATCCTGGAGGTGTCCCGCCACCCGGAGATCTTCATCTCCTCCAAGGGGATCGGCGGCTCCGGCCTGCGCTACCCGCCGGAAGGCCAGAGCGGCGGCAACTCCAGCATCATCACGATGGACCCGCCCCGGCACGTGAAGATGCGCCGGTTGGTGAACAAGGGCTTCACCCCGCGCGCCGTGCTCCAGATGGAGCCGAAGATCCGCGAGATCACGAACATCATCCTCGACCGGGTCGAGGGGCGTGAGACATGCGACTTCGTGCTGGAGGTCTCCAGCCAGCTCCCGCTCGCCGTCATCTGCGGAATGATGGGCCTCGAAGAAGAACACTGGCCGATGATGTTCGACTTCACGAACCAGATCCTCGGCTCGGGCGACCCGGAGTACCAGGCGCGCGTGGCCCCGGACAAGATCGGCACGTTCGAGGGCGCCACGCTCACCGCCGCGGACGGCAACCGCCGGATGAACGCATTCTTCCGCGACATCCTGGAGGACCGCCGTCGCAACCCGCGCACGGACGACCTCGTCAGCATCCTCGTGGAGTCGGAGATCGACGGCGAACGGCTGACCGAGGGCGATATCGTCGCGTTCTGCAACCTGCTCGTGGTCGCCGGGAACGAGACGACGCGCAACGCGATCTCGGGCGGCCTCATCGTCCTCGACGAACACCCGGAGGAGCGCGACCGGCTGCTCGCCGACCCGTCTCTCATGCCCTCCGCGGTGGAGGAGATCCTGCGGTGGGTGTCCCCACTGCACCACATGTCGCGCGAGGCGACGCAGGACCACGTGATCCGCGGCCAGACGATCCGCGCCGGCGAGAAGATCATCATGTGGTACCCGTCCGCGAACCGGGACGAGGATGTGTTCGCAGACCCGTTCCGCTTCGACATCACGCGCGACCCGAACGAGCACCTGGCATTCGGCATTGGCGAGCACTTCTGCCTCGGCGCCGGGTTCGCGCGGGCGGAGGTGCGGATCATGTTCGAGGAACTCTTCCGCCGCTTCCCGGCGATCCGCGTGGACGGGCCCGCCGAGCGGCTGCGCTCCAACTTCATCAACGGCACCAAGCACCTGCCGGTACGGCTCACGCCGTAGCCTCGGGCGAGGGGGGGACGATGGCGCGCAAGGTCGAGGTCGACCAGCAGATGTGCGAGGGACACGGCAAGTGCCAGATCTCCGCGCCCGAGGTCTTCGAGCACCGCGACGACGACCTGAGCCACGTCATCCTCGACGACGTGCCGGAGGCACTGGTCGCGAAGGTCGACCGGGCGATCCGCCTCTGCCCGCGCCAGGCAATCCGCTGGGTGTCGTAGCCCCCCGGCGGGCGGCTACTGCAACGCGCCGGCCGCCGCGATCGGCCAGACCTCCTCGATGACGCCGCCGCGCACGGCGTACATCTGGCGATGCAGCAGCACGGTCGAGTCCGAGTAGTGCGGGACGAGCGTGATGCGCTCGCCCGGCTCCAGCGCCGGTGCGCCCTCGGTCAGTTCGAGGATGGTGTGCTCCGCGTTCAGGCGCAGCACGCGCACGCCGGCGTGGGAGACCACCGCCGGCAGGCCGGTGTGCATCCCGGTCGCCTTCCAGCCGGCGTCCGCAATCGCGCGCCCCGGGACGGCGGTGGAGACCACCTGCGCGTCAAGGAACAGCGCCTGCCGGTGGCCGGGCACCTTCATGCCGTCGCGGTAACTCAGGTCCATCAGCACACCGCCGCCGGCCTGCAGTTCGGTAAGCGCGCCGAGCGACGCCGCAATCCAGTAGTTGCCGGTGCCGCCGCCGCTGATCACGCGCGGCTCGATGCCCTCCGCCGCCAGGATGTCCCGGGCACGACGGAGGATGTCGGCGGCCCGGGCGGACTCCGCTTCCTTGTCCTCCGGCTGCATGCCCATCACGTGGCCCTCGTACCCCATCAGGCCGCGGAAGCCGACGCCCGGGAGGTCGATCACCATGCGCGCGAGGTCGAGCGCACGCTCCGGCGTGACGCCGCAGCGGTTCGCGCCGACGTTGATGTCGACCAGCATGTCCACCCGCACGCCGGCGGCGACCGCCGCCGCCGAGATCTCGCCGATGTTCCGCTCGTCATCCACGGCGACACAGACCGAGGCGCGCCCGGCGAGCGTCACGAGGCGCGCGATCTTGAGCGGGCCGACGACCTCGTTGGCGATGAGGATGTCGACGATGCCGCCATCGGCCATCGCCTCCGCCTCACTCACCTTCGCGCAGGTGATGCCCACCGCGCCGCCCGCGACCAGCCGCCGCGCGAGGTCAGGCGCCTTGCTCGCCTTCACGTGCGGACGCCAGTCCACCCCCGCCTCCGCGCAGCGCCCGGCCATGGTCGCGATGTTGTGGTCCAGGGCGTCGAGGTCGACCCAGAGGGCCGGGGTGTCCGCCTCGCCAAGTGGCCTTCCGAGGGGCGGTTCCAGGGTCATCGGGGTGCCTCCGCTTCTCCTGCGAGCGTACCGCAGCGGCGTAACGGGGCGGTCGATACACTCGGAAGTGGCACTCCGGGCATCGCCCGTCATCACGCGTCGCGGTCCGACCTTCGGGGGCACCGTTGGTAGAGGCTTCCGCATCCCCACCGCCCGGCGGCGCGCCCAAGCGCATCGCCGTGATCGGGGCTGGCGTGAGCGGCCTGGTGGCCGCGCACCTCCTCAGCCGCCGCCACCACGTCGAGGTGTTCGAGCGCGAACCTCGTGCGGGTGGGCACGCGAACACGGTCGTGACCACCGACGCGCGGGGACGCGAGGTGCCGCTGGACGTGGGCTTCATCGTCTACAGCGAGCGCACCTACCCGGGCTTCTCGCGGCTCCTCCATGAACTCGGCGTGGCGACGCGCCCTTCGGAGATGTCGTTCTCCGTCCGCAACGACGCGGAGGACTTCGAGTTCAGCAGCCGCGGGGCGCGCGGCTACCTCGCTCGGCCGCGGAACCTGCTGCGGCCGGCGCACTGGCGGATGATCCTGGAGGTCGTCCGGTTCCAGCGCGACGCGCGGCGCGTGGTGGCGCGGGACACCATGCACGACATCTCGTTCGGCGACTACCTGGCCCAGCGCCGCTTCGGACGCGACTTCATCGACCGGCTGATCGTGCCGCTGACCGCCGCAACGTGGTCGAACGCGCCGGCGGACATCGTGCAGTTCCCGGCGAACTACCTGTTCCGCTTCCTCCAGCAGCACGGCGTCCTGGCGCCGAACTCCGTCCCCGAGTGGCGGTGGATCGAGGGCGGCGCGCGCACCTATGTCCAGCGCATCCTCGCCGGCCTGCCGGAGGGATCGGTACATCTCGGTGCACCCGTACGGGAGGTGCGCCGGGAGGGCGGCGGCGTCTGCGTGAGCATCGAGGGCTGCGAGCCGCGCCGCTTCGACGCCGTGGTGATGGCGTGCCACTCCGACCAGGCGCTCGCACTCCTCGGCGACGCCGACGAGGAGGAGCGCGGGGCGCTCGGCGGCATCCGGTACGCGCCGAACCACGTGGTGTTGCACACGGACGCCCGGCTCCTGCCGCGGCGGGAAGCGGCCCGCGCCGCGTGGAACTACCAGCATGTAGACGGCGACTCCGCGCGCGAGACGCTGACGATGACCTACGACCTCAACCGCCTCCAGCGCATGGAGGGCGACACGCACTACTGCGTCTCCGTGAACCCCGGCGACCGCGTCGACCCTCAGACGGTGATCGCGGAGTTCGACTACGCCCACCCGGTGTTCTCGATGGAGACACTGGCGGCCCAGCGCCGGCTGGAGGCGATCAACGGCCAGCGACAGACCTACTTCGCCGGCGCCTACCTCGGCTACGGGTTCCACGAGGACGGCGTGCAGTCGGCGATCCGCGTCGCCCGAGGGCTGGGGGTCGACTGGTGACGCGCACCCGCGTGACCACACCGCTGCGGACGACGCTCCTTGCAGGCACCGTGCACCATCGGCGCTCCCGGCACACCGACTACGCCTTCACGCACCGCGCCTGGTACCTCGCGCTCGACCTCGATGAGGTCGCGGAGGTGGTCCGTCGCTCCCGGCTGCTCTCGCGGCGGCGCTGGCGGCCGCTCCGCCTCGACGACCGCGACCACGCCACCCTGCCGGGGCTGGACTTCGCCGCCTCGGCGCGCGCACGGCTGCTGGCGGCCGGCTACCCGGTCGAGGCGTGGCGGCTGACGATGGTGACGTACCCCCGCGTGCTTGGCTACGTCTTCAACCCCGTCTCGTTCATCCTCTGCCGTGACTCAACCGGCGTCCTCCAGCACGTCGTCGCCGAGGTCCACAACACGCACGGGGAGCGCGAGGTATACGACTTCCCGCCGGAAGAGCGCGCGCCGGTCTACCGGTCCACCGCAACGAAGCGGATGTACGTCTCCCCGTTCATCGGCGCGACCGCGCGCTACCACCTCTCGCTGGCCGAGGCCGGCGGGCGCCTCGTCATCGCGGTTCGCGAGACCGAGCCGGTGGAGGGCGAGGAGCGCGAGGTGCTGTACGCGCGGATGTCTCTGGAGCGCCGTCCGTTCTCGGACGGGACGCTGCTGTCGCTGCTGGCACGCGACCCGATCGTCCCCGCGAAGACGATGGCGCTCATTGCCTGGCACGCCTTTCGGCTCTGGCGCGCACGTGTCCCGTGGCTCCGGTTCCGTCGTCGTGCGGGGGTCGCCGCCTCGGACGGGACGGAGCAGCCTCAGGCAGGCCCGTAGGCAGGGACGCATCCGGCGTTGTATAACGCACGCGCGAACGCGACCGTCGCGCGGAACGGATAGGCGGCCTCATGCCACGACCCCGGATCTACACCGACATGGACGAGGTGGTTGCGGACTTTCCCGACAACGCCTCGCTCATGATCCCGGGCTTCGGCCCGGGTGCCCCGATCAACCTCATGGCGGCCCTCTGGCGCCAGGGGGCGACCGGCCTCACCACGATCTCCAACGGCGTCGGCTTCCCCGCCGCGTCCGAGGAACTGCGCGGCCTCGGCGACCTCGTCATGGCGGGCCGCGTCAAGAAGGTGATCGCGGCCTTCACCGCCTCCACCCGTCCCTCGCGGGCGGGCACGGCGGAGGAACTGATCCGTAGCGGCGCCGTGGAGGCGGAACTGGCCCCACAGGGCACCCTCGCCGAGCGCATCCGCTCCGGCGGCGCGGGCATTCCGGCGTTCTTTACGCCGGCCGGCGTGGGCACGGAGACCGCCATCGGCAAAGAGCACCGTGACTTCAACGGGCGCACCTATGTGATGGAGCACGGCATCTTCGCCGACTTCGCCTTCATCCGGGCGTGGAAGGCGGACACGGCCGGCAACCTCATCTACCGGCGTTCCGCGCGGAACTTCAACCCGATCATGGCGACGGCCGCGAAGACCGTAATCGTGGAGGTCGAACAGCCGATCGTCCCGGCCGGGGAGCTCGACCCCGACCAGATCCACACGCCCGGCATCTACGTGCAGCGCCTCATCCAGATCCCGGAGGGCGGCGTCCTGCACGTGGACCGCGCCACCGCGAAGGCGATCCTGCAGATTCGCTACCACGACCCCGTGCCGGAAGGGCAGGACTAGGCCATGACGGAGAAGCAGCCGCTCAACCGCGACCAGATGGCGGCGGTCCTCGCCCAGCACCTGGGCGACGGGTGGATCGTCAACCTCGGCATCGGTATCCCGACGGGGGTCTCCAACTTCCTGCAGCCCGAGCAGGAGATCGTCCTCACCTCCGAGAACGGCGTGGTTGGCTACGGCCGCCTCGCCGGGGCGGGGGAGGAGGATCCCGACATCGTCAACGCCTCCGCGACCCAGTCGGTGACGCTGAACCCGGGCGCGTCGATCGTCCACCACGCCGATTCCTTCGCGCTCATCCGGCGGGGGATGGTGGACGTCACCTGCCTCGGCGCGTACCAGGTCGCCCCGGATGGGTCGTTCGCGAACTGGAAGACCACGAACGAGGAGTGGAACAACCTCGGCGGCATCGGCGGGGCCATGGACCTCGCCGCGTGCTCCAAGCAGATATACCTCGCGCTGGAGCACACCACGCGCGATGGCGAGCCGCGGCTGATGGAGAAGTGCTCGCTGCCGGTGACCGCGCCCGCCGGTGTGACGCTCGTGGTGACGAACATCGCCGTGGTCGCCGTCCGCGACGGCAAGTTCATCCTCGAGCAGCACGCCCCCGGCTACACCGCCGAGGATATCCAGGCCGTCACCGGCGCCCCGCTGGAGATCAGCCCCAACTTCCGCCAGGTCAGCGTCTGAGCAAGCGGCGAGGCGTCCCCGAGGTCGGGGACGCCTCGCTCCTGCCGGTGGCCGCGCCGGAGGGGTGCGCGTCCGTCCAGCCTCCACCGCAGCATCCGCCCGAGGCGTTGCGACGCGATGACCGGGCCGTGAACGCCTCGTGACGCTGTGGCTTCATGGCGGCATCGCCCCCGCGATATGGCACCTTCGATCCGGCGACAGGCGATCCGCCCCGCCGTACGATCCCGCGACACTGCCAGATTCCGAGCCGCGGGCGGCCGACGGAGGATCACGATGGGCAACCGACGTCAGCGCGAACGCCTGGACGCCCCCTCGCCGGAACCGGACGCGCCGGTTCGCCGCCAGGCGGCCCCCGCCGCCCCTTCGTCATCGAGCCCCGTGATGGACCTGCAGCACAGCGCGGGCAACCGCGCGGTGCAGCGACTGGTCCAGCGCAACCCGGACGACGAGTGGGACCTGGACAACCTGCCTCAGCGCGGTCGGTCGGCCACCATCGACGCGTCGGCGAGCCTCCGCCAGGGTGAAGTGACGCCTGACCTGGAGCGCGCCGCGTTCATCAAGTCGGAGGGCGCGAAGTTGCAGCAGGCGCTCGCCGCGGAGAAGGCGCAGAAGGCCTCCGGCACCGCATGGGAGGGCCGCCAGGCCGCCTTCGCACAGTCCTCGGCGGCGCACCTCGCCCCGGCACGCCTGCAGAGCAAGACCGCGGCGCTCGTGATGGACTCGCGCCGCCTTCGCTCCGAGGCCGAGCACGGCCCGTCCGAGGAGTCCCGTGTGTTGGCCGAGCAGGCCGCGAAGCGCGGCGGCGGTGGTGGCGGCGCCGCGTCGCCCGCCAGCGCTCCGGCGAGCGGTGGTGCCGACCTGGCAGCGGCCAAGAGCGCCGGGGGCACCGCGAGCGACCTCGGCATCGCATCCACGGCTACCTCGGGCGTACTGGAGAGCGGCGTCGGTGGCCTCGGGGGCTTCATCGGCGGGAACGTCTCTGGAGCGGTCGAGGGCAACAAGTTGACCACGGAGGGCCTGCGCGACACGGGCTCCACGGGGCTGGTGGGTGGTGCCGGCGGCATCATCGGCAGCGGCCTGAAGTTCGGCCAGGCGAGCGAACTGGACGCGCAGGCCGCCGCCCTCTCTACCGGCAACGCCGCACAGAAGGCGACCTCCGGCATGCTCTCCGAGCAGGCCGGCGAGGCGCGCACGGACGCGAGCCTCGGCATGGTCGGCGGGCTCTCGTCCGCTATCGAAGGCGGCGGGCGAGTCGCCGCATCCCTCGGCGCCGCCGGTGGCGAGGGCCTAACCGCGGTGATGGGATCCGTGACCCCCGGCCTGAGCGCCGTCACCGGCGGCATCTCCGCCGTGCGGGACGCCGTGAAGTCGTCCGAAATGCAGGACCGCGCGGATGACGCTTCGATCGCGATCGAACAGCATCTGAAGCGCACCGGTGGCCAGGGCACTGCGGCGATCGGCATGGCGGACCAGCTGGTGCGCGCCAAGGAGCGCCAGAGCGACCGCGCCGCCGCGAGTGCCGTCGGCAACACCCTGAGCGCGGGCGCGGGGCTGGCCTCGATCGTCCCGGGTGGCCAGGCGGTCGGCGGAGCGCTCGCCGGCGGGGCTGCCGTGTGGAAGGCCGGCCAGGCGATCGGCGAGACCGTCGTGGACGAGCGGCAGGCGCGTGACGTGCAGGCGACCCGCCGCGCTGCCGGAGCCGGCGACATCGAGGCGATCGAACGCCTCGCCCAGATCGACCCGGCGATTGCGCAGTACGCGCCGGCCGCGGCCATGCAGAACACGCAGGACTACGCGCAGGAGTCCGCGCTGCTGAACTCCACCGTGAAGGCCGCCACCGGCATGAGCGACGCGGCTGTCCGGAGCGGCGCGTCCAACCCCGCTGCGCTCGCCCAGGCAATCTCCACAGACACGGGCCAGAGCACCGAGCAGGCCACCATCGGCATGAAGATGTCGGCGGGCTGGGACAAGTTCAAGAAGAAGATCGGCATGGGCCCCAGCGCCCCCGCGCCCAAGGGCCCGGACGCGAACATCTCCGGCCCCGTGGTGGATGAGGCCGCGAAGGCGCAGATGCTGGCGAAGTACGGCGGTGCCGCGATCCCGGCCGGACCGCAGGCGGCGAAGCCGAAGCCCTAGCGCGGGCCTCCACCGCCCGAGGCGGCCGTCACGGCTACTAGTGCTGGTGGCCGTCGCCTTCGGCGTGCACGCCCTCATCGAGGCTGCGCGCGGCGCCTTGCTGCACAACGTGCGTGAGTTCGTGGGCGAGCAGTTCCTGCCCGGACGACGAGGCGGGGTTGAAGCCGCTCTTGCCGAAGAAGATGTCCGATCCGGTCGTGAACGCCTTCGCGCCCACGTTCTTGTTCAGCGCCTGAGCTTCGCCGTCCGCGTGGACACGCACCTGGCTGAAGTCGGCGCCGAAGCCCTGCTCCATCTTCCCGCGCAGCCCCTCGGGCAGCGGCCGTCCGCCACCCTTCGCGCGGTGGATCGCCTCTCCCGTCGCGTGTGAGGCCTGGCCGCCGTCGCGGCCCACCTCGGGGCCGTCGGCCTGGCGATGGATGTCGCCCTGGAGCCCACCGGAGAAGTCCTCCCCCACCTCCTCCTCCTGCGACTCGGCCTCTGGGTCGGTGTATCGCTGAAGACCGCCGGTGAAGTCCTCGCCGGCCTCTTCCTCCTGCGACTCGGCCTCGGGATCCGTGTACCGCTGCACGGACTCGTCGCGCTTGCCCTGGAGGAGTTCCTCCTCCTCCGGCATCGAGCGCTGCACGCCCGCATCGAGGTTTGCGACTACGTCGCGCGCGACGCGGTCCGCCTCCGCCTCCGAGGGGTGGTCGGCCGCGCCGACGTCCACTGAGCGCTGCACCGCAGCACGGCGCGCGGCGCGGTTGCCTGCGGCCTGCTGGATCGCCGCCACGTCCGCAGAGCGCATCACACCCGGCACAACGCGCGGTGTGCGTGCGGCCGACGGCGTTGCGGACGCGTCCGAGGTGGTCGTGGGGCGGCGATCTCGCTGGCGCATGTGGTGAACCTCCAACCCCGCCACTCTATCGCAGGGGCACGCGGCGGGTGGGGACCGAACGGGCTATGATCGCGCGGATCGAACGTCCCCCGGCCGGCCCCGCCCGGCCTCGAACGCGACGAAGCAGGGCCCGTGACGACCGCCGCGCTCCAGGTCCACCTTGAACCGGAACACCTCGCGCTGACGCTGGGCGAACGGGCGACCGTGGAGGTCGAGGTCTTCAACGCGACCTCGATCGTGGACGAGTTCAGGGTCGACCTCGTGGGCCCGGCGGCGGACCCGATCCGGCCGGAGTGGGTCACGGCCACGCCCGCCCGGCTGCCGCTGTTCCCGAACACCTCCGGGGTGGTCACGCTCACCCTGGATGTCCCCGCCGCGAGCCAGTTGCTCGCCGGACGTCACCTGATCGGCGTGAAGATCACCTCCACCTCTGACCCGAGTTCCTCCTACACGCAGGAGCTGCCGGTCGTCGTGAACTCGCAGCCGGCAATGTCGCTCCACCTGGAGCCGCAGATGGCGACCGGCCACCGCTGGGTGCAGGTGGAGGCGGTGGCGAGGAACCTCGGCAACGTCCCGCTCACCGTGCGCCTCAGCGCTAGCGACCCGGCTAACCTGATCCGCTACGAACTCGCACAGACCGAGGTCACCCTTCCGACCGACCACGAGGAGCGCGTGCCGCTGATCCTGCGCGCGCGCCGGCCGCTGATCGGGTCCGGCGTGATCCGGCCGTACGTGGTCGCCTCCACCGTGGAAGACCGCGCGGACGAGGTGGGCGCGGAACAACAGCCGTACGTCGAAGGAGCGCGCGCCGAGGGCCAGTGGCACCAGTTGCCCGTGATCAGCGGCCGCATCCTCACGGTCATCGGCGCGATCCTGCCGATGGTCGCGATCGTCGTCGCGGCGCTGATCCTTCGCCCGCAGCCGGAGCCGGTCGACCTCACCGGACCGATCGGGTTCGGCGTGCCGGGTACGGTGGAGTCGGTGGACGTACGCGTGGGCCAGACGGTGCTCGCCGGCGAACGCCTCGCGACACTGCATCGCGAGGACTCGCTTGTCGCGCTGGAGGCGGCCCAGTTGGAGCTCCGGCGCGCGATCGTGACGCTGGAGGGCATCAAGACGCAGAAGGTGCTCGGCGACGCGGAGTCGCTGCTCGCCGCGCCACCGGAAGACCTCCCGCCGGTAGAGTTCCTGGAGGCGCTCGCGGAGCAACTGCTGAACACGGCGAACAATGCGCTGTCCGTGAGCGGTACCGCGCTCACCGGGCTGTCGGAGGCGCTCTCCATCTATTGCGCGGGTGCCGCCTCGCCGGGCCCGGAATGCGCCGGGCCGTCCTACCCGCTCGGCCCGGAGATCACGGCCCGCCTCGCGACCGAGGCGGCGACCAACCCGGCGGCGAAGGCGGTGGTCGATGCGAACGGGAACTACCGCGCCGCCAACACCACGCTCCAGTCCGTGACGGCGCTCCTCGACCAGGTGCGCGACCTGGTCGAGGCGCAGGGTGGCGTGGTGGCAGAGCCGCCGGATGACGAGGCGGCCGCGGACCTCGCAGCAGCGATGTCCGAGCAGGACCAGCAGGCACAGCAGGAGTACGAATTGGCGCTGCTGGAGGCGCAGGCGGCAATCGCCGCGGCGCAACTCTCCTGCCGGGCCGCCGTCCAGAACGTCGGGCGGACGGTGCTGCGCGCACCGGTCGACTCCATCGTGCGCGAGATCAACATCTCGGCCGGCGTGGAACTGGAGGGCGACGCGCCCGCGATCACCCTCGAACGGGTGGACGGACGCGCGTTCCACGCACCGCCGGGCCAGCGGCCGCCCTCGCTGCAGGACCTCCCGCCGGGCGTGTCCTGCCCCGGGACAATCGATGAGATCCAGGCGATGGATGCGGACCCCGCGAACGGCGGCAGTGGCGGGGGCGGAGCGCCGAAGTAGCGGGCTAGTCGCGGAACGCGAACTTCAGCACGCCACCGGTCGCATCGCCGTACGCGATCCCCACCTCACCGTTGGGCAGCCACATCACCGTGGAGACGTAGCCCACGCGACCGTTCGCATCGACTTCCTTGGGGCCGCTGTGCTTCGCGCAGGCGAGGTCGTGGCACTCCACGATGCGGAGGATGCGGCTCGCGCGCTCGTCGCCGGGCAACTTCTGGCGGTAGGTGATGACCGGACGCCCCTGCCCGTCCAGCGTGACCGAGGGCTCCGCCGATGTCCCGTCCTCTGGCCGATCGATGCGCTGGCGGCTGACCGAGGAGCATTCGGGGTCAGCGCAGACGGCGACCCAGATGCCGTTGTCCGACCAGTCGTTGTACACGACGACCGGGATGCCGCCCGCGGCCAGCACCATGTTCGTGCCGTGTCCCGGATTACGGCCGGCCTCGGCAACGAGGACGGAGACGACGGCGCGCGTGCAGACCTGGTCGGCGCAGCGCGCCATCTTCAGCGCCTGCTGCTCATCGTCACGGAACACGACCACCGGCAGCCCGTCCGGGCCAATGCGGATCGCCGGCTCCAGCCCCACCGCGGCATCGTCCGAGCCGGTTCGGTCGAGGATCGAGATCGTCGCCTGCTCACAGGTCGGAACCTCGCAATGAGCGATCTTCAGCGCGCCACGCGCCGCGTCGTGGTAGGCGATGATCGGGAGGTTGTCGGTCCCGACCACCATCGAGGACTGGTGGCCGGTGTCGATCCCCTCGGTGCCGCCGTCGCCGGGATCGACCTCCACCACCTTCACCAGCCCGCGGTCGCTGCAGGTGGGGTCGCCACAGTGCGCGAGCATGAGCGCGCCTCGGTCGCCGTCGCGGAAGGAGACGATCGGATTGCCGTCCCCGCCAATCGCGACGGAGGTACCGTTGCCCTGCCCCTGCCGCCCGAGGGGCGCGAGCGTGGTGTATGTCGCCGCGCTCACTTCGTGGTCGCAGGCGGCATTGCCGCAGACCACGATCCGCACGGTCAGGTCGGACGCGTTCACGTACGAGATCACCGGGACACCTCGGACCTGCGTCGCGGAGACGTCCCAGGACGCCTCGCCCGAGTCGAGGTCAACGAACACCCAGTCGTGGCGCGGCCAGAGGAAGTAAAACACCGCTGCCGCGAAGAGCGACAGGAAGATCACCCCGAACACACCGAAGATCAGCGCGCGCACGATGCGCTGTCGCCGCGTCATCGGCTCCGGAGCGGGGGTTGGCTCGGACCACTGACGGCGCTGACGGGGGGCTACCGGCTGCACGGGCTGGCCACAGCGGACACAGAGCGAGCGGGTCACGGGAACCAGTGCGTAGCAGACCATGCACTGCACGGTCCCCACCGGCGCTTCGTCCTCCTGCGGCTGCGCCTCCACCGGGCGGGCTCGAGGCATCACCCAGAACAGCGGGTAGTCGCAGCCACGGCAGAACGGCTGCTCGCCGGGCGCGACTTCCGCCTTCCGACCGCACTGCGGGCACTGCACCATCGTCGGGAGGGTCACGACTGCGGCTCCGGCGGGGCGATCTCGTCCAGCGCCAGCGGTGCGGCGGGCGTCATCGCCGCCAGCGAGACGGTGCGGTCGGCAACGCGCAGTTCAAACGTGGTCCCGATCGGCAGTTCGGACTGGATCAGGCGCAACAGGTGCCGCTCGTCCAGCCCGCCGGTGTCGCTCAGCCGGACCAGGATGCGGCCGGGGTTGGGCGGCGCCTCACCGGCCCGCCACACGCCTCCGCCGTCCACCACTCGCACCTCGGCGCCCGTGACCGCCTCGAGCAGTGCCGTGAGGCCGGACGCGGTGCCGCGCGACCCGAACTGCTGCCCGGCCACGCGCACGATCGCCCGCTGGCGTTCTTCCGGCAGCGTGGACTCGACATCGAAGCCAATCCAGGAGCCCAGCCAGCGCACGAACCCGGGCGGCGCGCTGTCCACGTCCGCGTAGTACTCGAGCGCGTCGATCTGCGAGCGGACTTCGTCGCCCATCGACTCGAAGATGCTGACGAAACGGCGCGTGAAGCGGTCGTGCGCCAGCGCACGTGGGAGTTGGTCAACGAGCCAGCCCGGCATCAGCGTGCCGCCATTACAGCACCATGTGGCGCACGGGGAACCAGAGCGCGTCCGGATCCAGCGGCAAGAACTGGAGCCCCTGCGGAGCCCGCTCGCCGGTCGTCTCGTCCGCCTCGAACAGCAGGACATCGAGGACGCGCGACACGCCGTCCACCGCCGTGAGCAGCGCGTACACGTGCGGCACCGTCAGTGGGCGGTCCCACGGCCAGCCCTTACCGTCCGGGCCGCCGGTCACCGGATCGAGGTCGCGGTAGAGCACCTCCAGCGCGCGCTGTCGCGTCAGCTCCGCGTCGCGCCCCGGCTGCACCTCCACGCGCGCGACCACGCTGACGCCGAGGTAGCGCGGCGGGCCCACCTCCACCGAGACGCCGAGCAGCCGGTGCCGCTCGATCTCCTGCGAAACGTCGGTGAAGAGGTGGTCGGCGATCCGAAGGTCATCGAGCGTTGTCCGCGCACCGGAGACCGTGGCGCCCGGCACCAGCAGCAGGCGGATGGGGCCGCCCGGATCAGCGGCCGGCAGCGCACGCGCACGCCCCACCTGGCGCGAGGCCTGGTAGGCGAGCAACTCATAGTCCGCGGCCGTGACGGCGCGCTGGCCCGAGCGGATCGAGGCGGGGCCGCGCTGCTTCACCTGCTCCACGGTCTCGCCGTCCACGCCGCCGGTCGCGGCGCGCCGGTTCGTCACGGTGTCTACGAACGGGATCGCGGAGCGCAGCACCGTCAGCTGGTTCGGCGCCACGTTCCCCTCACGCCCGCCACCGAAGACATAGCCCGTCACGCTGACCTCGGCGCGCTCCGGCGGCACCGCGCCGTGCTGACGCTCCGTGCCGTCCGGCTGGCGGATGCGGGGGCCGAAGCGGATTTCACCGGTCGTGCTGTCCCAGATGAAGTGCCGGTCCTCCGGGCCGGATCGCCCGAAGTCCTCGATCTCCGTCCACCGCTCTTCGATGCCCTCGACCGTGCGGACGGCGACCGTCTGGTCGGGGTCGCGCGGCAGCACCGGCACGAACTGGACGGCGAACACCTGCGCCGGACGCCCGTCCGAGATGCCGAGCACCTCGTGCCCGACACGTTCGCCGTGCATCGCCGGCACGGCGCCACCGACGGTCGTCGCCTCGAACGTGCGCAGTTCGGGCGACCGGCGATAGGTCGGCTGGCCCTCGCGCGGCGCGAGGAGGCGGAGGCGCACCCAGAAGGCGCGCCGGTTGTTGAGCGTCACCGCGTCGTGGTCATCCGGGACCTGGAGCTCAACGGTGCCGCTGCGGTTGAGGCCGCCCGTGCTGTCCTCCAGCACCTCCGCCGGGATCCAGGTGTCGTTGGACGACACCTCCCACACCACCGGCGGATCCTCCGGCCGCACGCCGACGCCGTCCGCCGTCGCACCGAGGTCGAGGCGCAGGATGCAGTCGCGCAGCGTGCGCTCGAAGCCGAAGTAGGTCGCATCGCCCGGCTGGAGCGTGGGGAACACCGTCAGGCCGGTGCGCTCGAAGCGCAGGTCCTCCAGCCGGTCCGAGTAGGCGTGGACGCTGCCGCCGGTGCCGGTCAGCGCCGCGATCAGCCTCGGCGGCCCCATCTCCAGCGCGCGGACGGTGTGGAACACGGTCGCGGCGGTGTTCGCGGTCTGGAGCGTGGCGACCTCCGTGCCGGCCGGCACCACGATCACATCCTCCTGCGGCGCGGAGAGCCGGAAGGTGAGACTGGTGCGCGCCGCGCTCGGCGGGTAGAGGGTGATGCCCATCAGTTCGAGGAACTTCAGGTAGAGGCGGTCCGGCACCTGGTTGAGCCGGTACAGCAGCGACTCCGTCATCCACGCGAACAGCTCGATGAGCGCCACGCCCGGGTCGGAGACGTTGTGATCCGTCCACTCCGGCGCAAGTTGCGGGATACGGCGCTTCGCCTCGTCCACGAGGTCCTGGAACGTGCGGTCGTCCAGCGACGGGCTGGGCAGGCTCACGGCTCGTCCCCGATCTCGTAGAACGGCACCACCAGGTTGCGGCGGTCGTTCGTGTCCTTCGTCGTGTAGGTGATGTCGGCGACGATCACGCCCATGCGCTCGCGGTCTGCCTCCGCGTGCACGGCCTCAACGGTGACGCGCGGCTCCCAGCGTTCGATCGCCTCGCGCACGGCGGCCTCCACGAGGCCGAACGTGGTGGGGTTCATCGGCTCGAACAGGTAGTCCCACACGCGGCAGCCAAACTCCGGCCGCATCACGCGCTCTCCGGGCGCGGTGAGGAGGATCATCCGCATCGCGCCCTCGATCTCCTCGATCCCGGAAGCGAGCGCCAGCCGCCCTCGCGCGTCCACGCGCGGGGGGAACGCCCACCCGGTCCCGATGAAGTCGGCGGCGTCGCTCATCCGATCAGCACCGTCGCTTCGCCCTTGACGATGCTCGACGTGGGCATCGGCATCGGGTCGTTGCAGGTCTCCACCATGTCGCCGAGGCGGGCGGCCTGCTTGCCGTTGATCTTCACGGTGAACGATCCCAGTTTGATCTTGCCCTGGTTGTTCGGGTTCTTCTGGAACCGCGGCCCCATCGGGATGTGGTTCATATCGGCCTTCACCGTCGCACCCACGACCGCGGCCGGCTTGCCCTTGATCTTCACGTTCGTGGAGCAGCCCTGCGTGATCTTGCCCGCGAACGGGTGCGGCAACGGGGTCGGCACCTCGCCGCCCGGGGTGGGGATCATGATGATGTGAATGTCCACGCCGACGACGTTGTCGTTCTGCGCGGCAGCCGGCTGGCCCATGGCTCCCTCCTCCCGCTAGTTCAGCTTGATCATGCCACCCTTGATGGTGACATCCTGGCTGCCGTTCACCTCGACCTGACGGCCCTTGAGCGTCAGTTTGCTCTTGGCCGCGACCTCGATCTCGTCGGCTTCAACCTTGACCTTGGTCTTGCCCTTCACCGTCACCAGGTCCTTTGTCACGGTGATGGAAGAGTCGCCACTCTTCAACTTCATCACGAGTTCACCGTCATCGGCGTCAGAGATCGAGATCTCGTGCCCCTTGCCGGAGCGCCACATCTGCTTCTCCACCGCCCCGCTCTTGTGGAAGGAGCCCTCCGGCGGCTTGTTCTTCTTGCTCCACAGCCCGCCGAGGACGTACGGCCGCGAGGCGTCACCGTACTCGAACGCGACGAGGACCTCATCGTTCACGGCGGGGAGCATCTGGAAGCCGCGCTCCTTGCCGGCGCCCGGCGTCGCCACGCGCACCCAGCCGGTCTCGGACTCCCCGTCCAGCGCCGGCAGCTTCACCTTCACTCGCCCGGCGCTATCCGGGTCATTGTTGTTCGTGACCGTCCCGACCGCGATGTGCAGGCCCGGGCGGATCTGTCCCGTCGCGTCCACCGCGCTCGCCATGAGGTCCGCCAGCCCGGACGGCTCCGGACCGGACGAGATCCAGCGCGTGACGTACGGCTGCCCCGCGCCGAGGACGTGCTCGGCGGCGGTGACCAGGTACTGGCCCGACAACTTCGTCCCCAGTCCGGCGACCTGGATCGTGGACCCGGCGCCCAGCGCGGGGTCGCCGTCCACCTCGCCCCGGACGAGGAGTCCCTGCGCCGACTGCCGCTGGCGGATCGCCTTGGCCGCGTTCGTCGCGTCGCTCTGGTCGTTCACCGGGATGCCACTCGCGGTGATCGTCTTCGCGCCGAACTTCGTGTTCGAGGCGGTCAGCGCGCCCGTGTAGAAGGTCGCGTCGCTCGGGTCGTTCGGGTTCGCCGTGCCGTTGCCCACCACGGCCTGCTGCGTCGCGTCGTCCCAACCTCGGACGTTCACGGCGTTCGCGTAGCCGGCCGCGGACATGCGCGCCTTGAAGCGGTACAGGTCCTCACCCCAGGTGACGGTCGTGGGGCTGGCCTTCGCGGCGCGCTTGAAGTGCAACTTCCCGTCGCTCACCCAGAAGTCGAAACCGATGCGACGCGCGCGCTTCCGGAGGAATTGGTGGTCGGTCTCGTTCACCTGGAACAGGAACGGGTGCGGCCCGCCCGTGGCCTCCACGTCCGCCTGCAGCCCGGCCTCCTGCGCGATCTTGGTTGCCACATCCGAGTCCGACTGGTTCTGGAACGTCCGTGTCTTGGTGCCGCGCATCGTCCGGTGCATCTTGTCGAGGCCGAACACCTCCAGCTGGTAGCCGGCGAAGTCGCTCGCCTCCACGTTCACGCCGGTGATCTCGCCACGCATCACCGTGGTGAGGCTGGTGCCCCAGCCGAACGAGATCTCCACCTCGTTGCCGATGGCGAACGTGGTGCTGTCCAGCAGCGTGAACTCCGGGTCCGTGAACCGCAGCGTGAACGTCGAGGGCAACGAGAGCGATTCCTCCACGCGGATGAAGGAGAGTTTCCCCTCCGCTTCCGTGGAGAGCGGCGAGCCGCTGACCTTCACCTTGTAGGCGGCGATGGCTTCAGCGACCACGGCTGGCCGCCTCTCGCTCCGGCAGCAGCAGTTGCATGCCGGCGGGGAGCCTCATCGGGTCCTGGATGCGATTGCGTTCCGCGATCAGCCGCCATCCGGTGGAGTCGCCGTACGCCTGGTAGGCGATGCGGTCGAGGGTTTCGCCCGGCTTCACGATGTGCAGCCGCTCCTGTCGGCGCGTGCCGGAGGTCGGGTTCTGGAGCGGGTACGTGGCCTCGTCCTGGAACTGCCGCAGCGAGACGTTGGCCCTCGCACGCAGCGGGGTACCGTCACTCCCGAAGTACGTGAACGAGACGTTGACCGACGTCACGACCGCCTTGAACGAGGAGAGGCGCCCCCACCCCAGTTGCACCCACACCGGCCGCTTCTTGGTGGTGTTCACCTTCATGAGCCCCATGAGCGCGTTCGTGTGCACGCTCACGTCGTCGCCCGTGTCGGTCGTGTCCATCTGCAGGTCGAACGAGATCGTCGCGGACTGACCGCGGTCGAAGGTGAGTTGTGGCGCGTTCTCCAGCGGCGACTTCTGCTCGCCCCACGACACCGTGCGGTTGTACTGCAGTTGTGCGGGGTTGAAGAGGAACGTGATCGTCTTCCCGTCCTCGGTCTTGAGGTACGCCTTCACCGGGGCCGTCATGCGAACCACCCTCCATGCCTGCCGCCGCGCCGCTCAAGTTCGGACAGCAGGCGCTCCTGCAGCATCTCCAGCACCTGGTCGCGGAACGCATCGCTGGCCGTGAACTTCAGCCAGGCGTCCCGCTGCGCTTCTTCATCGCGCGCACCCTCGTCCCTCCCACCGGAGTTCGAGGACTGCGACTGGTCATCGGGCGAGCGCTGCACCATCCCGCCGCTCGATGTCGCCCCAAACGTGCGCGTGACCATCTCGCCGCCGCTGCTCGAACCACCCGACCCGCCCGAGGCCGACCGCGCCGACTCGGCAATGTCGTCCGCGACGGAGCGTGCGACCTGGGTTGCGACCGAGTTCGCGGCGCCGGCCACCGCGCCGATGCCGCTCACGGGGAGCCGCGAGAACTGCTCGCGCGACGGGGCGATCTCCGGCGCCGCAGCACTCCTCGGCAGCGCGGGCGCACCCGCGAGGTTCGCCGGCATCGAGGCCGCGGCCGCACTCCGGTCCGCGACCCCCGCGCTGGCGCCGCCACCGGGCGAACCCACCGGCATCGACCGCGACACACCCGAGGGCTGCGGCGATCCCGGGGCAGCGCCCGCCACCGCACCGTCAGCGCGGCCGGCATGACTGTGCAGCGCGCGCACGCTCGATGGGATCGAGCTGCGTCGAATGCTTCCGGTCGCCGGGCGACCGTACGCCGCACGCACAGCGCCCCCGGTGGAGGTGACGGCGTGCGCGGAAGCGCCCGAGACTGCGGCGGCGACTGGCGAAGACGCCGTCGAGCGTCGAATCGCGGTCACTGGGATCGCCATGCGACCAGCGCCGGGCGTGCCGGTTCCGGCGTGTCCACCGGTCGCTCCCCCGGACACCGATGCCCCCCGCGCGGACGAGGCCGCCGCCGTGCCCGGCGCAGCGCTCGGACAGCTCTCGCCGCCCGCCTCGGCCCACCGCTGGAGGACACCCGCCGCAAGTGAGGCAGCACCGCCGACCGGCGCGGCGACTCCCCTCGCGGACACCTGCCTGCTGGCGGCACCCGCCGCGGCGGCCGTCTCGTTCGTCGCGGTCATCGGGAGGCCGTCCGCCGCGGCCGAGGGCAGCGCCCACCGGTCGACCCCGCTCGTGCCAGCCGTCGCGCGCCCCGACGCCGGTGAGGCGGCCGAGGTGAGAACCGCGCCCCCACTCGGCGCTCCTGACGCGCCGACCGATGCCGCCGCCCCACTACCCGTGGCTGCGCTGGCCAGCATCGGCGTGCGCCCGCTGCGGGCGGCTCCGGCCGCGCGACGCGCGCCGAGCGAGTGAGCGAGGAACTCCGCCAGCGCGCCGGACTGCGGCGCGACGATTCCGCCTCGAGTGGCGACGCCGCCCGGGCCAGCCACCACGCTGCCGTCGCGCGCGGGCGCGGCGCCGGTCGCACGCGCCGTCGCACGGGGCAGGCGGAACGCGTCGCCGACCGACGCGGCGCGAGCGCTGCGAGCCGATGTGCTGGCGGAGGCGCGCCGCGAGGCGCTGCCGCCCGAACCGGTCGCCCCTCGCGTGGCCCAGCCGTCCGAGGTCGCGCGGCTGGCCTCGGATGCGGCCGCGCGCTGGATGGGGATCGGCGTCGCTGACCGCTGCGCCGTGTCCGCACCCCGTCCGGCCGAGCTCATCGTGCGCACCTCGGGCCGGGCATCGTTCGTGCCACGGCTCGCACCGGGCGAGGTGGATGGAGGCGTCGAACCTCCTCGTGCGGCGCCCGAACCGGCTGCTCCCGCCGCACCCACGGGCAGCCCGGCGGTGATGCCGCGCGCCGCGAGGTCGAACATCGTCGTCAGGTCCTCGAGGCCCGCGAACGCACCGAGCGCGGACGGCAGGCGCCCACCGCGCATCGCGTCGGCCCCGCCAGCGCGATCGAACGCGCGCGGAAGGGCCAGGCTGCGCTGCCCGGGCGCAGGGGATTGGCGGAGCGCGTCCCGCTCGTCGGCCCCCGTTGCCACCGGATGCACGAGGCGCAGGTGCGACGCAGAGCCGCGGCCGGAGGTGTCGGCACTGCCGCTGCGCTCGCCGCCGGAGCCGGCCGGGCTCTCGTGCACCGGCTCCATGCTGCGCTGCACGGCGTCGCCGGATGTCGAGCGTCCCCCGACTGCACCGGCTGCACCGGCCGCACGGCCCTGCGCCGCAGCTGAGCGGGATGGCGCGCCGCTGGCGCTGCCATCGCTCGTGCGCCGCGCGGCGTCGTTCGCGGACGGCCCCGGACCGGCCGTGATGCCCGACACACCGTTCGTCGAGGATGCCCCGGCGGGCCTCGACGCCTGCGTCGGTGACGCGGGCGCGGGAGTCGCCGCGGGTGCCTCCGCGCCCAGGGCTGACGAGGGCAGCCCGGCGGGCGGCGCAACGGGCGCGCTGCTCGCATCGATACGTGACCCGGCGCGGGAGAGGTCGGCAAGACGCTGACGGAGCGTCCGCATGGTGTTCAGGTGTGCGAGGGCCGCCCCGCCGACCTCGATGTCGCCGGGTAGCGCGGCTGTCTCACCAGCGCCGGTCGCCGCGGGAGCGGGAATCGTGTCGCCCGACGACGCCCGCTGATCCGGCTGCGCGGCTGGCACGCCGGCAGATGCAGGCGTGGAGCCGGCGACATCCGAGGAGGTCGCACGAGTGACCTCGGCCGCCCCCGCTTCGACCTGGCGCTGAACCGCTGATGCAGAGCCGCCCTCGGCGGTCGTGCCGCGCTCCGTGACCCCACCTCCGCCTGCCGAGGCGGACCGGCCGGGCGCTCCCGCAGACGGGCTCGCCGAGGAGGCATCGGGGCGCTGCTGCTGTGCTGCCGGTCGCACGGCCCGGGAGACCTCGGGCGTTGCCTCGGGGCGCGACGGCTGCGCCGACACCGAAGGTGCCCCAGAGGTGCTGGGTGCGCCCGCCAGCGGCGGGCTCGCCGGCGGCGCACCGTCCCCGCGAACGGGGGTGCTGGACGAGGAAGGCTGTGACGTGGCGGCCGGCGGGGAGTGCGACGGTGCGCCAGGTGTCGTTGCGCCCGACTGCCCGGCGGCCGGCCCGCTCAGGCCCGCGCCACCCACCGGCAGCCCGGCCGTCGCACCTCGTGCGACGGGCGCATCATCGTTCGACGACGCCACCGGGCCGGGCGCCCCCGCACGACGCGCGTTCAGCGCCTCCACGATCGAGGCGATCCCGCGACGCATCTCGGGCGAATCGGGGGCAGCGGGCCCGATCGAACGGGACGCCTCGACCTCACCGGACGCCGGGCGATCCGTCAACGCATTGCCACCGGCGACGCCTTCGACGGCGCGCGGCGGGATCGCCGCACCGGGGACCTCGGCGGCCGAAGCGGTGTCGGACGATGAAGCGCCTGCCGCGACCAGCGAGGACGACGTGCCACCTGTGGGCGCATCGGCGGCCCCGACCGGTGGCGTCGCGACCGCCCGCTGCACGGGCGACCCAACCGACGACGGCGCGGCTGCACGCGCCTCGGGGTGAGCCTCCGCCGTGCCGCCCGTGGATGGGCGGTTCGCGGCCTCCGGATGACGCGGCGAGGCATCGGGCACACCAGGCACTGGCGCGACCGAGGAAACCGGCGGCGGACCGGCGACAGCATCCACGGCGCGCTGCACCGGCGTACCAGGCGGCGATGCCGGACCGCTCGAGGCGGACGTCGCGGCCCCACCACTCCCACCTCGGCCGGTGGCCGGTGATGCAGGCCGCGATCCCGACGACGGCGCGGCGCTCGTGCCAGTCGCCACCGGCGAGGCGTTCGAGGTCGACGCTGATCCTGTCGCAGCAGCGCGCGACGGCATCGCGAACGCAGGCGGTGCAAGCGGTGCCGTACGCGCGTCACCCGGCCGCGCGAGGCGGATGGACGGTGTTGCGCCGGGGAACGAGGGCACGGGGCTGTGGCCTACCTCGTCCTGTCCGGGGTGGTCCCCGTCAGTCGCTGCGTCGGCGCTCAGGCGCTCCTGCGACGCGCTGGGTGCGCCCTCGAGGCTCCGTGCCGGTTCATCGCCCGTCGCGGACTCGGTCACGGAACCGCCGTCGGAAGCAGGTCGAGCGGATGCACCGCCCGTGGGCTGAGCCGATGAGGCGTCCCGACCCGACCCCGGTGCGGCCGGTGCTCCAGCGTCCACATCGACCAGGCGCTGCACCTCTGACGCTCCGCCACCGGGCGTCGAGATCGCAGAGGCAGTCGCGGAGGCAGGCGTCACCGGACGCACGGCGGCGGCTCGCGGCTGGCCAGCGGAGGCCGGCGGCGCGCCGGACAACAGCGCCTCGCTCTCTTCACCACGGCGTGACGACGGTGCGATCGATGCGAGATCACTCGTCGCACGCGGCGAGGGGGAGGAGGTGTTTGCGGGAGTGCCCGACTGCGTCGCAGCAGCACCCTCGGGCGACGCGCTCGGCCCGAACGAACTCGCGGCGGGCGCTGGGCGGCTCTGTGCCGGCGACTGCGGTGTGCCCGGTGCGGGCGTCGCCGTGCCCGGAGGGCCCGACGTGGCACGAGCGGAAACCTCGGGCGTCGCTGCGCCGTTCGGGGTTGCTGGCGCGGACTGTGCCGTGGTGTTGGCCTGCGGCGACGTCGCAGAGTTCGACGCTGCCGACGCAGACGGCGCGGGGGATGCAGCCGCGCCTCCCTGGGCCGGCGCGCTCCCCGCCGAGGGCATCCCGACAACCGTCAGGCCGGGCGGCGGAGCGATCGGGCCGCCGACACCCCCACGAGCCTGCGGAGCAGGCGCATCACCGTCACCAGCCTCGACGGGTGCGGCTGTCAGACGGCGCAGCGCCGGCAGTGCTGCAGCGTCACGCATCGTCGGGATGCGCGGCGCGCGCCACGGTGCGGAGAGCAAGCCAAGGCGGCCGCGCATCGCCGCGAGGCGGTCGTCCGCCGACTGAGGCGCGGCAGGCGCGACAGGTGTTGCCGGCGTGGAGGCAGTCGAGCCAGCGGAGAGCCCTCCAGACATGAGTGCGGCGGCGCTCGGTGGGAGCGGGGCAGCGCCCTCGGACGCGCGGGGCGAGGCAGCGGCGGCCTCCGGAGCGGTGGGGGCGGACCCGGTCGTGTTCGCGGTGACCGACGACTCGTGGGTCGGAGCGGGCATCGCACCGGCGCCGCCCTCGGCCGCCGAAGGCGACGCGCTGGTGGTCGGGACCGGGAATCCCGCCGTCGCAGCACCCTCCGCGGAGGTGGATGACCCCGCACTGCCTCCGGGCGAACCGGAACCAGCCGGAGCGGCGGCCGGCGCGCCAGCCGGACGGCCGGGGTACTCGACGCTGCCGCGTCGCCCGCGCGGGGCCGGGATCGAGGCGGGAGCGCTCGCTGGGGCGGCCGGACGACCGGCCTGCGGCGACGACGCCGCCGGCGCGTCCACCTGACGGCGCACCTCCTCGATGCGGCTCGGGCGTACGGCAGGCGTCGGAGGCGTCGCAGGCGCGGGCGACGATGCCGGGGCGCTCGACGATGCCGCCGAGGACGAGGTCGACGGGGTAGCAGCACGCTGCACCGAAGGCGCTGAGCGCGGCGGCATGCTCCGCGACACCGCCACCCCGGGTGGCGTCGACGGCGAGGCCGACGAGGTCGCACCGCGGCTCGGGGCGGAGGAGCGCGACGGAGCACCGGCGCCCATCGGGTCGATCGAGGACGGCGGCGCGGTCGCCTGGCGGGCGGCAGTGGTGCTCGCAAGTGGCTGCGAGGGCGGTCCAGAACGCGCCGCAGCGGTCGCACCCGGCGGTGGAGCCACGGACGTGGCCACGGCGCCCGGGCCGGCCTCGGTGCGCGCGCCGATGAGCGGGCGGAGGGTAGAGAGCGGGGCCATCACACGCGGGAAGCGTGGACGGCGGAAGCGGTAGAACGGGCGCACGGACTCGCCGTCCATGTGGCCGGTGGTGTCACCAAACATTGGGTCCAGCAGGCTGCGCCAGAGCGGCCCGGTGGCGCGGGGCAGCGGGCGGATGCGGGCGGACAGCGGGGAGCGGCGCACCCCGTGGCCCGGGAGGGGCTGCACGGCGCGCGGCAGCGGCGGGTAGGACGCCCGCCCGGTCACGCCCCCGGCCTCAGACGTCGACGCGGAATCCATGGTGGGCGACTTCCAGTTCCTCGGTGGCGACCTCGTTGGAGGTCGCGGCGAACCGAGGGCCTCGCCACTTCACGGGGAACGCGTCCAGGAAGGTCCATTCGCGCAGCACGGTGCCGCGGCCGTCCACCATCGCCAGTGCGACCTGGTGGCGGACGATCCAGTTGTCGTGGCCGGCGAACCGCTCGCCGGACACGGAGCGGAACCAGTTCATCAGCCCGTCGTCGTTCGTGACGCCGCGCTTCAGCACCAGGTTCGGCCACTTCATGCGGCCGGGCACCCGGTGGATGTACTCGTTCTGGCCGCCCTCTTTGATCTCTTCGGCTTCGATCTCGACCTCCAGGCCGGAAACCTCCGTGAAGGCTCCGACCTGGCGGCCGTCGATGGTGAGTTTGAACTGCCCGGTGAATGGCGGGTGGTCAGGCAAGTTGCTTCACCCCCTCCCAGGCCCGGCGGTTGAGATCCGCGACTTTCTGGACCAGCATCAGCCGGTCGTCATGCTCCAGGTCCATCAGCCGGTCAATGTCCCAGTGGAGGTGGTAGGCCAGGTACGCGACCTCGTCCCACGTGTCCTCCACCGGGTAGACCATCAGGCGACGGCTGACCCTCCGGCCAAAGGGAATGACACCCCCTGGTCCAGGACCGCCGCCTGCTCAGCCGCACCACCGAAGTTGATGCGGGTGTAGAAGTCCTGCAGGTACGCGAGGTCAGACGAGAAGAGCCCCTCGATCGTCTTCGGCGTCACCTGCGAGAGGCTGCCGAGCTTCACGATCGTGCGGGAGAGGACGATGACCGTGAGGTACGCCTCGTTCTCCTTGACCCGCGCGTCACGCAGCGGCTCGATCTCGTCGCGCGCCGTGGCCAGCCGCATGACGCCTTCGCGATGCAGCGTGCCCGAGTCGTCGACGTAACCGCGCGGCAGCGTGAAGGGGAACTCCGTCTGCAGGCTCATGCGCGGACCAACCCTTCATGCGAGATCGTCACCTCTTCGACGGCGATCTCATCGGCCCCGGCGTTCAGGTCGGAGCCCTTCCAGTTGCTCGGCCAACCGTTCTCGAAGTTCCACCGGGCCACCTCGGCGCCCATGGAGTCGTAGATGACCAGGGAGCCGTTGCGGCGGGCGGAGTCGATGTCGCCGTCCAGCACCTGCTGGCGCCACTCCCAGAGGGCGAGGCTGTCATCGACGCGGCGCTTGAGGACGATGTCGGACCACTTCTTGGCGCCCGGCACCTTGCGGATGATCATCTTGCCGGAGGCCGTGGACTCCTTGTACTCGATGATGTTGTTCTCGGAGTTGATCCCGGTGGCCTCCTTGAACTGG
>WBZO01002142.1_pt1 | contig 26948 bp, 22 predicted proteins | sample 5204261 | NCBI WGS metagenome assembly WBZO01 (sample SAMN12412400, study PRJNA552823) | activated sludge metagenome | isolation source: activated sludge from anammox sidestream of wastewater treatment plant... | place: USA: North Carolina | collected 2017-09
CGACCGGCACGCCGAGCTGCCCCGCCTGCTCCTCGTCAAGCTGGAGCACGTTCAGCACCCGTCCGTGCAGGTGCAGGATCACGACGCCGCACGCGAGGTAGGGAAGCGCCGCGATCGCTCGAGGCCGACGATGACGACGTTGATCATCTCCTCGTTCTCGAGCGTGTGCGCGAGCCGCCGGCGGAGCTCGACGACGCTCGTCTCGAGGTCGTAGCGCTCGCGGAAGAAGAAGCGATTGATGCGCGTCTCGACCTCGTTCTCGAGCGGCTCGAAGAGAACGAGGAAGACGATCGCCGCGAGTACCGCATTCAGGTACATCGCCCCGAAGCGCCCGATGTACGTGATGAACACGTAGAAGATGCCGGCCAGCGCGAACGCGAGCGCGGTCGAGACCAGGAGTCGGCCGGAGAGCTCGTACAGGTCCGCGAGGCGCGGGCGCGCGAGCGACTCGGCGAGGACGAAGAGGAAGACGACCGCGAGCACCGCGCCGATCGGCGGCAGGTTGACGCCCAGGAACGCGACGAAATCGAGCAGCGTGAACGTCATCGCGAGCGCGCCGACCGCCGAGAGGAAGCGGATGCGCTCTCGCACGGCACGCGAGGGGCTCTTCTCGCCGCGCCGCCACATCGAGATGAGCGCCGCCGCGAGGACGACGACGACGTAGAGGTACAGGCCGCCGCGGACGAGCGCCTTGACCGTCTCGGAGCCTGCCGTCCACGGCGTCAATGCGATGGCGAAGATGGGCAGGGCGACGACCGCGGCGATCCGCGGCAACCTCGAGCGCTCCTCGGGCTTGTCCTCGAGCGGCGTGATCGAATGGAAGAGCCGGACGGCGACCTGCGAGAGCAGGACGGAGAGCGCGGCCGTCGCACGCTCGAGCAGCGGCTCGTGGGCCGTGCCGACCGCGAGGCCCTGGAGCGACTGGCTGACGTACCAGAACGCGACCGATCCGGCGAAGGCCGCGAACAGCCAGTGCGCAGCGCGGCGCCCGCGCAGCAGCATCGACAGCGCGATGGCAAACGCGATGACGCCGCAGAAGAGCGTCGTCCGTGCGCGGAGGTCCTCCACGCCACGGACTCTAGCGCGAGGACCGGCTCAGGGCTTCCCGTTCGGATCGCTGCTGCCGCTGCCGCTGCTGCCGCCGCTGTTCGCGTGGTCCGGTCCCCACGGCTCGGGGAACGGTCCCATGCGCTGCTGCCACGGCTCCGGGAACGGCCCGCTCTGCTCCTCGCCGGGGTCGAGATCCCCGCTGCGGGCGTAGAGCGTGCTCGGCGTCGTGGGGAGGCGGCTCTCGTCGCCTTCGTTGCCGGCCACGCCGACGAGCCTGGGCTCGCCGAGCTCCTGCGTCTCGGTCTCGGGCTCCGGCGACGTGGTCTCCGCGGCGCAGCCTCCTGCCGCTGCCGCCAGGATCAACGCGAGAATTCGGGTCGTCATGCCGCTGCTCATTGACCGCTTCCTCCGCCTTCGATCGACGAGGCCGAAAGTCCGTATTGCTTCACGAGCTGCGAGAGCCGTGGGCGCTTCATGCCCAGAAGCGACGCCGCGCGCGTGATGTTCCCCTTCGTCTCCGACAGCGCGCGCGCGATGCAATCGCGCTCGATCTGCCGCTTCATGTCCGAGAGCGAGACCGCGCCCTGACGGACCTGCGCGTAGGCGACCGCCGTGGCGTTCGCCTCGTCGTCCGGAAGGACACCGTCGCCCTCCTCCTCTTCGCCCTCGACCGCGCCGCTCGTGAAGGACGGCGGCGCCGGGGGGAGGAGGCTCGCGCGGAGCGAGATCGGCGGCTGCGACTGCGGCCCCGACTGCGCGACCGAGCGCAGGTCCTCGACGTTCTCGATGAGATCCGTCGCGGTGATGACGTCGCCGTCCGCGAAGAGCGACACCGCGCGCAGCACGTTCTCGAGCTCGCGGATGTTGCCCGGCCAGCGGTGGCGCTGCAGCAGATCGAGCGCGTCCGACGAGAGCGTCTTCTGGCTCTCGTTGCGCTCCTGCGCGATGCGCCCGAGGAGGTGCTCGCCGATCTTCGGCAGGTCGCCGAGGCGCGCCCGGAGGGCGGGCACCTCGAGCGTGATTCCGCGGAGGCGGTAGTAGAGGTCCTCGCGGAACTCGCCGCGCTCGACCATCGCCTTCAGGTCACGGTGCGTCGCGCAGATGACGCGCACGTTCGCGCGGATCGCCTGCGTGCCGCCGACGCGCTCGAACGTCTTCTCCTGGAGCACGCGGAGGAGGGCCACCTGCGTGCGCGCGGAGATGTCGCCGATCTCGTCGAGGAAGAGCGTACCGCCCTCGGCCATCTCGAAGCGGCCGCGGCGACGCGACGTGGCGCCGGTGAACGCGCCCTTCTCGTGGCCGAAGAGCTCGGAGAGGAGCAGCGTCTCGACGAGGGCCGCGCAGTTCACGCTGACGAGCGGGCCGGTCGCCCGTTCGCTCGCGCGGTGCAGCGCCTCGGCGACGAGCTCCTTGCCCGTGCCGCTCTCGCCGCGGATGAGGATCGTACTGTTCGCACGCGCCACCTTCTTGATCGCGACGAGCAGGCTGCGGATCTGCGGATCGTCGCCGACGATCTCGCGTGGCTGCGAGCTCACGGCGTCGCGGATGATCACCCGCTGGGTGCGGGGGGTCTCTTCCTCGATCTCGCTGTCGTGTGCGAGCGAGGCTTGGAGCCGCGAGAGCATCACGATCTCGCTCTTCGCGAGGAACGCGGCGCGGATGTCCGCGGGGAGGCCGGCCGCGACCTGATCGCGGACCGCGATCGCCCGGCAGCAGTGCGCTTGCGCGGCCTGCACGTCGCCGGTGTCGCGGTGGAGCGTCGCCAGCAGCGAGTGCACCTCGGCGAGGAGGTCCTCTTCGCCGGCGCCGCGCGCGCGGGTGAGCGCGTCGGTGGCCGTCTCGAGGGCGTTCTGCCCGAGCGCTCGCTGGTGGAGCGCGCGGAGGATGGCGACCTCCGCCTTCGAGCGGCTCGTCGTGCAGGCGGCCTCGGCCTCGGCGATGGCATGCGCCGCGCGGGCGAGATCCCCGTCCTCGAGCGCGATGCGCGCGCCGACGATCGACGCGACGCCGTAGTACTCGCGGTCACCCGCGCCCTGAGCATCGAGGCACGCGCCGTCGATCTCGCGGCGGGCGAGCTCCGTGTTGCGGCGCGCGAGGGCGACCTGGGCAGCCACGATCTTGAAGTGAGCCGTGCGCGCGGGAGAGGCGCTGCCGACGATCAGCTTGCGACCGAACGCGATCGCGTGCTCCGCGTGGTCGACGAGACCGAGACGAAGGCGGAGATCGGCGAGGTTCGCGATCGTGTGGGCGGTGGCGACGCGGCCGCGGAGCGCCTGCGGATACTTGATCGCCGACTCCCAGAACGAGAGCGCTCCACCGTAGTCGTGCTGGCGGTACGCGAGGACGCCGAGGTTGGCGAGCGCGTACGCGCACGCGCGGTCCTCTTCGAGCTTGCGCCCGTCGTCGTAGACGCGCTCGAGGATCGTGCGCGCCTCGTCGAGGAGGCCCTTCGACATGAGCGCGATGCCGCGGTTCAGGCGAGCGCGGAGCTCGGCGGTGCGATCGCCCGCGGCCGACGCGGTGAGCGCGTCCTCCGCGAAGTGGGCGTCGGCGGCGTCCCAGCGGCCGCCCGCGAGATCGAGCTTGCCGAGCGTGCTTCGCGCCGCGAGCTTCGTCGACGTCGTCTGCGCAAGGTCCATCGCGCGCTCTGCGTACGCACGCGCCTGATCGACCTGACCGGCGATGTAGCTCACCTCGGCGAGCTCGGAGAGCACACGCGCCTTGAGCTCCGGCTCGGTCGCGCCGGCGTCCGCCTTGCCGAGCGAAACGCGGGCAGCGACGAGATCGCCGAGCTGCATGAGCGCGCGGCCCATGAGCATCGCGATGACCGGATCCTCGGGGGACAGCGCAGACGCGCTCTCGCACCAACGCTGCGCGGTCTGCGCCTCGCCCATCGCGAGCGAGCGCTGCGCCGCACGGACCCGGAGCACGAGGCCGCCGTCGCCGGTGACGGGCTTCACCGCCTCGAACCAGCGCGTGGCGATCTCGTGGCCGGCCTGCGCATCCGACGCGCGGCGCGTCGCCGTCGCGATCGCGACGTCGGCGTCGTCGAACCGCTGCGCCGCGAGGAGCAGCTCGGCCGCGCGGGCATACGCCCACGGGTCGGGATCGAACGTGCCGGGATCGCCGATGAGCGTCTCGGCGGCCGCGACGCGGGCGTCGACGGACGCGGCGGCCTCGAGCGCCTGGAGGGCAGCGGAGTCGAGCGACGCCGAGAGCGACACGAGCGCGCCGCTCTTCGCGACGATCCCCGCCGTCGCGAGATCGTCGAGCGCCGGCGCGGCGTCGTCACGGGTCTTCGCGAGGGCGGCGCTCGGCAGCGAGCGACCCGCGAGCACGAGGCACGTCAGCACTTCGCGCGCAGCTTCGCCGAGGTCGGAAAGCGAGAGGGTCGCCCGCGGCTGCACGCGGCGAGCGGTCGCCCACCACGCCTCCAGCGAGCGGAGATCACCGGCGGGCAGATCGGTCTGCGCCTCCTCGGCGATCGCGCTGAGCCATCGCAGCTTCTCGGAGCGGCCGAGATCGCCGGTCACCTCGAACGTCGACGCTTCGACGCTCGCGAAGGAGGGCGCTTCGCCGGCGGTGACGAACACGAGCATCGTGCGGAGCGAACGCGCGAGCTCCGCAGCGACGGCGCGATCCCACGAGCCCTCCCTGGGGAGCGGCGCGACGATCGCCGCGCGCTTCACGGAGGCGGCCTGCGCGATGGCATCGGCACACGCGAGCGCATCGCACGACTGCACGCCGAGACCGAGCTGCGCCGCGACCTCGCGGAAGAGCGGCGCGCCCGCGCGCACCGCCGCGTCGATGGGGAGGAAGCCGCTCGTCCGGAGACGACGCGCCACGTGCGCGATGATCGGCGCGTGCACCTCGGAGGGCGCGCGGACGATCACGACACCCGGCTGCGCAGAGACGATGCGCTCGTCGAGATCGACGAACGCCTTCGCTGCTTGCGCCGACGGCGCGGAGACCAAGGACAGGGGGGTTGCTGCGGAGAGTGCCAAGCCGACGAACCCTACTCGAAGAATGTCCCGGTTCAAGGAACGGCGGGGCCTCCGACGCGTCTCTACGGGACTCTGAGAAAGTACCGGAAAGTACGCGAAACGGCTTGATACGGGGGCCGCCGTCCAGACTTCCCTCGCGCGCCGTCGACCACCCGCCCGCGCGAAGTTGACGATCCCATCAGCAAGACGCGATCCATCGGCGTGGTGAACGGAAGCGTCCGAAATCAGACTGCGATCTGCCGCGTGACGTCTCCCCTGGCACGGAGCGTCAGGACATGCACGCCCGGGTCGTGCCTCTCGCGCACGGGGAATCGTGTGGGCACATTCCGCTCGTGTCGGATTCCGGAACGCTGGAATCCTAACGCCGCTTCCTCTTCTTCTTGTTCTTCTCCAGCACGGTGGCCAGGGCATCGAAGGCCGCGGCCGGCGCATCGCCGATCTTCCGGGCGATCGGCAGCTGCGCCTCGGCGCTCGCGATGAACAGATCGACGGCGCTCGGCAAGAGCTCCGAGAGCAGACCGATCTGACGTTCGATGGCGTGCGCATCGCCGCGACGGACCGGGCCGGTCAGGGCATCGGGGAACCCGAGCTCCTCGACGTTCTCCGCGACGCTGCGGAGGAGCGGGCCGAGCATGGCAGGCGCTTCCTTCCGCGGGACGCCCGCGACGACCAGCAGCTCCTCGCCGATCGCGGCGAGCGCGGCGGCGCCGTTCGCGACCAGGCCGGCGGCGGCGTGGTACGCGACGGTGTCGAGCTTCGCGAACGTGCGCGGCGTCATCCCGATCTTCTTCGCGAGCGCGCGCGTACGGCGCTCGGCCTCGACGTCGCCCTTCACGTGGACGTGACCGCGATCGAGCGTGGGGAAGAACGCGCGCGACGCGAACGAGATCATCGGGTGCATCTGCGCGACGCCCGCGCAGACGCCGCGCAGCGGCGCGAGCGCCTCGGCAGGCAGCGAGCCCGCGTTGTGCACGACGACCGCCTTGCGCGGGACGACGCCCGACGCGGCGAGATCGGCGGCCACCGGACCGAGCTGGCGATCGCGGAGCGCGAGGACGACCACGTCGGCATCTATCCGCGTCGTCGGCACGCCCTTGCGCGCCGGCCGGAGGGTCACGCGTACGCCCTTGCGTTTCATCGCGGCGGCGAGGGCTCGCCCCACCTTGCCTGCGCCGAGGATGAATACCTTCATGAGGAAGACCTGCCGTAGAGCGGATGGGTTTTCACGTAGTCGAGGACGGTCCTCGGGACGAAGGGCTCGACCTCGTCGAAGCGCCCCTCGGCGATCTTCGCGCGGACTTCGGTGCTCGAGATCGCCGGGAGGATCGCCGGCGGCGCGCCCTCGTAGCTGACGCCGGCGCGCCCGAGCACGATCGGCGGCGCCAGCTCGACGATCTTCTCGAAGCCGAACCACTTGGATGACTCCACGACGATGTCGGCGCCCATCACGAGGCGGAACGTCTCGGTCGGGTGCTTGGCGCGCAGGTGCTCGATCGTACGGAGCGTACGGCTCTCGCCGCCGAGCTCCTCTTCGACCCGCGAGATCTCGACGCGCGGGATCCATCCCATCGCGAGCTCGCACATCTTCACGCGATCCTCGTAGGGCGCGAGCGACTTCGCGAAGGGATGCTGGTAGGTCGGCACGACGAGCAGCCGATCGACCTCGAAGCGCGACAGCACCACGGTCACCGCCAGGACGTGCGCCATGTGCGGTGGATTGAAGCTTCCGCCGAAGACCGCGATCGTCACGCGTCACCCTGGACGCGCATCTTGGTCGTGCGCGCGACGGAGAGGACCTCGCGATGCGAGGCCGTGCCGGTGCTGTCGTAGATGGTGACGACGATGTCGTCCTGCTCGTCGTCGAGCACCGCCGCGCCACCGCCCTCGCAGCCGATCGGCCCCGGGCTGACGAACCAGCGTGTCCCGATCTTCTTCACGAGCGGCGCGTCGTTCTTCCCGAAACAGAGGAGGTTTGCGGCAAGGATGTCCTCCTCGTCCAGCAGCGCCTTGTCGTGGATGAGCACGGCGACGCGGTCGCTGATCATCTCGATCGTGCGAAGGGCCCCCTCCGGCAGCGTCTCCAGCTTCTTGAGCCGCATCCGCGCGCGCTCGGTCGCGACGAACTTGTCGATCTGGTCGTGCGTGCCGGACGCCGCGACCTCCGCCGCGCGCCTCCAGGCGTTCTCGTCCGTCGGGTCGCCGCCGACGAGCTTGCGCGCCCAGGCCGCGACCGCGCGATCGAGGGCCCCGTCGTTCCCGAGGTAGATCGCCCGGTGCACGCGCGCGCCGTTCAGCAAGAACTCCGCGGCACGGCCGAGGGCCGTGATGTCGCCACTTTTCGGGCCGAGCGGGCCGAGCAGGCCGAGTCGCATCGCGCCTGCAGCATAGCGGAGGAGCGTCGGCCCGGAGTAGAGTCGCTGCCGCTTGTCCTTCCGTCTCCGCCCGCCCGCCGATCCCGTGACGATCACGCTCGACGGCGATGCGATCGTCGCGCAGCGCGGCGAGCCGCTCGCGGCCGCGCTCGTGGCCGGAGGCGGCCTGGTCCTCGCGCGGAGCCCGAAGTTCCACCGTCCGCGCGGGCCGTCGTGCATGCGCGCCGCGTGCGACGGCTGCCTCGCCCGCGTCGACGAGACCCCGAACGTGATGACGTGTCTCGCCGCCGCCCGGGACGGGACCGCCGTGGTCAGCCAGAACCGCCTGGGCTCGCGCGACGCCGATCTCCTCCGGATGACCGATTGGTTCTTCCCCGAGGGGATGAACCACCACGAGCTCTTCGCCGGCGTGCCCGGCGTGCAGTCGATCATGCAGTCGTTCGCCCGCCGCGTCGCGGGCCTCGGCCGGCTGCCCGCCGAGGGCGAGCGCCCGCGCATGTCCGGACGGCGCAGCGTCGACGTCGTCGTCGTCGGCGCCGGTCCCTCCGGCCTCGCCGTCGCGAGCCATGCGGCAGCGCGCGGCCGCACGGTCGAGGTGATCGACGACCAGCTCGAGCCGGGCGGGGGGCTCGTCGCCCTCGCGCCCGAGGACGTCGCGAGCTTCGCCGCGATCCGTGCGGAGATCGCCCAGGCCGTCCACGACGGTCGCGTGCGCGTCCGCTCGAGCACCGTCGCCGGCGGCATCTACGGACGCGATCTCCTGGTGGTGGGCCCCGAGGGGGCCGAGATCCTCGAGGCTCGCGCGCTCGTCCTCGCGAGCGGCGCGCACGACGGCGTGCTCGCATTCGAGGGCAACGACGTCCCCGGCGTGATGAGCGCGCGCGCGGCCGGCATGCTCCTCGCGCGCGGGATCGCCGTCGGCAAACGCGTCGTCGTCGTCGTCCCCGAGGGCGGCGGACCCTTCGGCGCCTCGTATGCGCGCGCGGTCGCGGCCGATCCGGACGCGAAGGCGAAGGTCGCCGTCGAGCTCGTGTACGGCGAGCCGCTCGCAGTGAAGGGCTCGAGCCGCGTGAAGGGCGTCCGCGTGCGCACCGCGAGCGGCGAGAAGGATCTCGCCGCCGACGCGGTCCTCGTCGACGCTCCGCGCTCCCCGGCCTACGAGCTGGCCGAGCAGGCGGGCGCGACGCTCGTGCACGAGCCTCGCGGCTTCGTCGTCCGCACCGACGGCGGTCGCATCCGCGACGGCGTGTTCGCCGCGGGCGAGGTCGCCGGGGTCCCCTTCGACGTGCGCGCGATCGAAGAAGACGCTGCGCGCGTCGCGAACGCGCTCTGAGCCCGATCACTCGTCGACGAGCGCGCCGAACAGGCCGACGCCGGCCGACAGCGACACGAAGACGAACACCGCCATCAGCCCGAGGAACCCCTCGTAGACGTCGAACGGCTGGGTCTCGAAGGCCTTGCGCGTCCCGACGACCCCGCACACGAGCACGGGCGAGAGCAGCGGGAAGAGGACGATCGCGAGCACGAGATCGCGCGCGCGCGTGCGGACGGTCATCGCGCCGAACAGCGTGCCGACGAGCGAGAGCGCGAGCGTGCCGAGCAGGAGGAGCGAGAGGAACGCGGCGAGGTGGATCGACTCGGAGGGACCGCCGGTCTTCGGCGTGAAGTCGATCCGGAAGAGGAACATGCACAGCGCGACGAGCGGTATCTCGATCGCGGCGATCATCACCGCCGTCGCGAGCGCCTTGCCGAGGAAGATCGAGGCGCGCGGGATGGGCGCGACGAGCAGGCCCGTCAGGGCCGACTCGTCACGCTCGCGCTGCCAGATCCGCCCGAACGACAGGACCGAGGCGAAGAACAGCGTGATCCAGATCGTGCCGGCCGCCGTGCTGGCGTTCGTACGGTCGTCGACCTGGAACGCCATGCTCGCGAGGAAGCCGATGACGACGGAGAATACGCCCGCGGTCGACACGACCTCGCGCGTGCGCAGCTCGATGCGCGCATCCTTCTTCGCGATCTCCCATGCCGCGGCGAGGACGCCCACGCCCATGGGAGCGATCTAGCAGACCTCAGTGCTGGAAGGGCATCTCGCCCGAGGCCGACATCGCACGGAGCTTGTCGGCGGCGATCTTGCGCTGCTCCGGCGTGAGGATCGGGAGGAGCTTCTCGGCGACGCCGAGGATCTTCGTGGTGCCCTCGGCCGCCTTCTCCTTCATGTCGCCCTGAGGGCCGATGGCGTTCGGATCGAACTTGTCGGAGCGGAACGCCTCGAGCGCCTGCTTGCCCGCGTGGTGGCGGCCCTTCCAGGCGTGGTGGCCAGCGCGCTCGGCGCGCTCGCCGCGGATCTCGCCGCCCTGCTCCTTGTGCGCATCCATCATCACGGCGCGGATCTGCGCGCGCTGGTCGTCGGTGAGCTTGAGCTCGTCGGCGAGCTGCTTCATGTGGACGAAGCCCTTCATCGCCGACTTGCCTTCGGCGCGCATCCCGTGATGCTCGTGCATCTTCTTCTCGAGGGCGTCGACGAACGCGCTCCGCTGCTCCGGGTCGAGGATCGCGTGCACGCGCGCGAGCGCGGCGTTGTCGGCCGGACGGACCTTCTCGAAATCGGCGACGACGCGATCGACCTTCGGCTGGAGCGCCGCGCGGTCGAGGGCGCCCTTCTCGATCTGATCGGCGATCGCGCCCATCAGGTCCTTGCGGCCGTCGGCCATCGCGGCGTGGCGGGTCTCGGCTTCGGTCGCGAGCTTCTCGAGCTCGGTGCGCTGCTCGGCACGGAGCGGCACCTCGCCGAGCGCCTCGCCGACGACCTTGACGAAGCCGTGCGTCGTCGCGCCGACCGGCGCCTTCGTCGCAGCGGATGCCGTCGTCTGCGGCGCCTCGACGGATCCGCCGCACGCGACGACGGAAGCGGGGACGACGGCGAGCGCGGCGAGAAGAGCAAGACTGCGGGAGAGCTTCATTCGGGTGACCTCCACCCGATTATGACGCGGGTCCCGCCCGGACCATCCTCCCCGCCGCGTAAAGAAGCGTAAACGCGGCCGGCGGCGAAGGCTCAGAGCCCGTGCTTCGCGATGTAATCGTTGGTGAAGGTGGTGCCCTTGTCGTACGAGGCGCGGAGATCGCTGATGATGCGCTCCTCCACCATCCCGCCGACGAGCATCACCTTGACCTCGACGTGCATCTTGGCAAAGCGAGCGATCTTCTTGTCGCCGATCTTCTCGACCCACATCTCGCCGCTGACCTTCGTCTTCTCGCCCAGCGTGCTCGGCGTGACCTTGAAGGAGTAGCGCTTCGACTTCTTGTCGAACGTCCCCTCCTCCGTGTACGCGAGCTTCTCGCCGATGACCTTCTTCACCGGGCCGGGGAGGTTGCCGACGGGCGGCTCGACGTGGACGCGGCGCGTGATTTTCGCGTCGTCCTCTTTCTGCTCGAGCAGCTTCCACCCGATGGCCAGGTGATCGACGTACATCGCCTTGTTGAAGGCCTCGTCGAAGACGATCTTCGACCAGTACGTGTCCTCGTCGGTGTTGATCTCGTGGCGGAGCGTGACGTCGGGCATGTCGTTTCCTCGCGATCGATGCGTTTGGCGAATCAGAAAATGAAGACTCCGAGCGCGACGACCGTGGACCACAGGCCCCTCGCGTGTCCTTCCGCGCTCTGCACGACGTTGCGCGTCTTGAGCATGCTCTTCTCCATCTTGAAGGCCTGCTCGCGCTCGTTCCAAGCCTTCTCGGGATCGAAGTCGATGCCCAGCGTCGTGGCGAGCATCGTCGCGGCGAGGTCCTCGGCGTACTCGCCCGCCTTCTTCGCCGTCTCGCCGTAGCTGTGATGCTCGGAGAGATAGCCGTACTGGTTCGGATCCGACGGACGGGCCAGGCCGATCGACGCCGCGATGAGCCGGTTCGGCTCGTTGGTGTCCTGGCGGGCCAGCACGCAGTGAACGAGCTGGCCCGGCATGATGAGCTTCTGCCCTTCCCTGCGGCTGATCTCCCGACAGTGCGGCGGGAAGATCGAGCTGACCGTCACCAGGTTCGCCTTCTCGATGCCGGCGTCGCGGAGCGCGAGCTCGAACGAAGAGAGGCGGTCCTTGTGAACGCCGACGCCGTTGGTGAAGAAGATGGCCTTCGGCACGAGCATCTCGCTCATGCGCGGATAGCCGCTCTCCCCCATCTCGATGCGGCCCGGCAGGGTCTTCTTCCTCATCTCCGAGTGCTCCGCGGCGGCTCGGCCCCCCGACTTCGAGGACGAGTGAGGGGCCGAGGATAGTCCGCGCGCGAGCAGCTAGAGACGGAAAAGCTTCTTCACTTCTTGCCTGCGGCAGCCTTCTTCGCCGGCGCCTTGGCCGCAGGCTTCTTCGCCGCAGCTGCCTTCTTCGCAGGCGCAGCCGCCTTCTTGGCCTTCTTCTCGCCAGCCGGCTTGCTCGCCGCACCCGCCGCCTTCGACGACGACTTGTAGAGATCCCACAGGCGCGGGACCGGGAACGCCGACAGACGGCTCTTGTAGCCCTCGTCCTTGGTGCGCTTCAGCACCTCGAGGATCGCGTCGATCAGCTTCGCGCGCGTCCCGAACTTCTCCTTCACCTCGCTGAACGTGCGGTGGAGCTTGAGCAGCTTCGCGTTCGAGACGTGGGCGAGGCCCTTGTCCTTGTTGGTGCGCGCGACCCAGAGGTCCTCGTCCTTCGTGAACTTCTCGAGCTCGGCGACGAGCTTCGCCTTGTCTCCGAACTTGTTCTTCACGGCTGCGAGCGGGCTGGGCATGATCGTTCTCCTTGGAATGGTGCGCGAGATGACTCGCGCGGCAAAAGGGGTGCCGCTCATACCGCGCCCTCCCCCGCGTCGCAAGCGGACCGGTGTAAGGTCGGGCTGGCCCCGCGCGTAAGAGCCTCGTGAAGAGACGAGCCTTACCCAACGCGCTGCTCCTCTTGCTCGCCGCGCTGGTCGCCTCCGGATGCGGCCGGGCCGGCGAAGCCGCGCCGAAGTCGCCCGCCTCCGGGTCCGTCTCGGGTGGGGCGGTCCCCGCGGGCTATCCGGCCGCCGACGGCGACAAGAAGCGACTCGCCCAAGGCGAGAGCGAGTCGACCTCCTTCGACGCGGCTCGCGAGGAGAAGCCGGAGCCGGCCAAGGACGAGCGCGTCGCCCTCGCCCAGACCCCGGCCCCCACGTCGTCCGCGCCTTCGGCCCAGCCGCCCGGGAGCCCGCCGTCGGCCGCCCTCGAGCCGAACCGCGACCCGTCGATGATCGTCTACACGGCGCGGGTGACGATGGCCGTCTACCAGGTCGATCAGGGGCTCGCGGCGGTCGAGAAGATCGCGCGCGATCAGGGCGGGTTCCTCGCGCTGAAGCGCGATCGCGAGATCACCGTCCGTGTCCCGCGCCAGAGGTTCGACGTGACGCTCGCGGCGATCGACAAGCTCGGCGACGTCCTCCATCGAGACATCGAAGCGCAGGACGTCACCGACGAGTTCGTGGATCTCGAGATCCGCATCAAGAACGCGCGCGCGATGCAGACGCGCCTGAAGGCGCTCCTCGAGAAGGCTGCGGTGAAGGAGGCGCTCGAGATCGAAAAGGAGCTCCACCGCGTCACCGAGGACCTCGAGCGCCTCGAGGGGCGCCTGAAGCTCCTCCGCGACAAGGTCGCCTACTCGACGATCACCGTCGCCTTCGAGCCGCGCGGGTCGGCCATCCAGGCGACGCGCATCCGCCTCCCCTTCCCCTGGCTCCGAGAGCTCGGCCTGCCGAACCTGCTCACCCTCAGCGAGGACAAGCCGTGAACCGCGCCGTCTCCTTCCTCTTGCTCCTCTCCGCCCTCGTGCTCGGCGCCTGCGGCCGCCCCTTCGACGTGAAGACCGCGCCCGGCTTCGTCGCCCTCGAAAACCAGGAGCAGCACGCCTACCGCGCGACCACGCCCGAGGGCGTCGTCGTCGGCGTGCGCGTCGTCGACGACGAGGACCGCGGCGACCTCGGCTTCTGGACGCAGGCGCTCGTCCTGCAGCTCCGCGACGTCTCGGGTTACGCCCTCCTCGACGTCAAGGACGCGGCCTCCGCCGACGGCACGAAGGGCAAGCTGCTGCAGTTCGGTCACGACGAGGACGGCAAGCCGTACGCGTACTGGGTGGCGGTCTTTCTCGCGCAGGGACGGCTGTTCGTCGTCGAGGCGGGCGGCGCGAAGGAGGCCTTCGATCGCGCGAAGCCGAGCGTCGACTGGATGATGAAGAGCGTGAAGGTGCGGTGCGACTCGATCGTCGCGCCGGTGCTCGCGTCGCGGACGTGCAATCATTGGTGAGTGTTCGTCGTGTTCGTCTCGCACCTCGCGAGGCCGGCCGAAGCCGAGGCAGGAGCGGTCGCTTCGCTCCTCGGCGTGACGGAGTACGAGGCCCGGCTCGCCCTCGTCACGCCGGCTCCGGCCATCGTGCTGACGACGTCGAGCCGCGACCGCGCCAGCGACGCCGCCGCGCGCCTCCGCTCGCGCGGCCACGGCGCGCACGTCTTCGACGACGAGGCGTTCGTACCGAGCGACGCGATGGTCCACATGGACGACTTCCGCCTCGACGCCGACGGCGTGCGCCGCATCGAAGGAGGCGAGCTGCTCCCCTACGGCGACGTCTTCGCGATCCTGCGCGCCGTCCACAAGAGCTCGTCGCAGTTCGAGCGCCCGGGCGCGCGGCAGCCGAGAAACGCCGCCGTGCGCCTTCAGCCCGACCCGCTCCGCGTCGTGACGAAGACGTACGAGACCGAGCGCGTCGTCTACTTCTTCCGGCGGAGCGGCGAGCGGCCCTGGATCCTGCGCGAGAGGCACGCGCGCTACGCAGGGCTCGGCGTCGATCGCCGCCCCACGGCGTTCGAGAACTTCGAGCGCACCGTCGAGCGCGTCCGCGAGGCCTCGCCGTCGAGCGTGTACGACGACCGCCTCGTGCGCCGGCGCGTCGCCGAGCGCGTCCGCGAGGACTCGATGATCGAGGCGACGACCAGGAGCTCGCACGAGGGCATGGATCTCCTCGCCCATCTGCTCGCGCTGTCGATCGCGAGCCAGGGCGGCTCGCCCTACCGCTAGCTGGTGGGGAGCTGCGCTCCTCGCGGGCTTCTGTGGTAAGTCGTGCGGTCCCCGAGCCATGGACAAGCCTCGCCTCCGCTTCGCCCCCTCGCCCACCGGATACCTCCACATCGGCGGCGTCCGGACCGCCCTCTTCAACTGGCTGTGGGCGCGCAAGACGGGCGGCTCGTTCGTCCTGCGCATCGAGGACACCGACCAGGAGCGCTCGACCGCGGAGAGCCGCAAGGTCATCCTCGACTCGCTGAATTGGCTCGGCATCGACTGGGACGAGGGCCCCGACGTCGGCGGCGCGTTCGGTCCCTACACGCAGATGGAGCGGCTCGCGCTCTACAAGGAGCACGCCGAGAAGCTCATCGCGCAGAAGAAGGCGTTTCGCTGCTACTGCACCAAGGAGGAGCTCGACGCGCAGCGCGAGGCGCTGAAGAAGAAGGATCCGAAGGCCGCGTTCAAGTACCCGGGTACGTGCCGCAATCGCACCGACGAGCCGGACAGGAAGTACGTCGTCCGCTTCAAGGCGCCCACCGAGGGATCGATCCGCTACGTCGACAAGGTCTTCGGCGAGGTCGTCACCCCGAACGTCGAGAACCAGGACTTCGTCATCATCCGGTCCGACGGCGTGCCGCTCTACAACTTCGGCGCCGTCGTCGACGACGTGACGATGGAGATCTCGCTGGTCGCGCGCGGCCGCGATCACATGATCAACACGCCGCCGCAGATCATGCTCTACGAGGCCCTCGGCGCGAAGGTGCCCGAGTTCGCGCACCTGCCGATGATGCTCGCGCAGAGCGGCGAGAAGCTCTCGAAGCGCCACGGCGCGGTCAGCGTCACCGAGTACCGCGACCAGGGCTACGCGCCGAACGCCGTGCTCAACTACCTCGCGCGCTTCGGCTGGTCGCACGGCGACCAGGAGATCTTCTCGAAGGAGGAGCTCATCGCCGCGTTCTCGTGGGAGGGCTGCGGCCGCGCCGACGGGAAGTTCGACACCAAGAAGTTCGCGGCGATCAACCACGAGCACCTCAAGACCGAGCGCCTGCTCGGAGCCGACGAGTACGCGGCGCGCGTCGTCCCGTTCCTCGCTGCGCGCGGCGTCACCGCCTCCGCCGATCAGGTAAAGCGTGCACTCTACACGATTCGCGATCGCGCGCGCACGTTCGTCGAGGCGGCCGACATGCTCGACTACTTCTTCCGCGACACGCCGCAGATGGACGAGAAGGCGGTCGCGAAGTTCCTGGTGAAGGACGCCGCCGGGCGCCTCACGGCGCTGCGCGACGCGCTCGCGAAGGCGAGCGAGTGGACGGAGGCCGAGCTCGAGGCACGGACCAACGCGTACCTCGCGGAGGCGAACCTCCAGATCAAGGACGTCGCCCAGGCCGCGCGCGTCGCGCTCACCGGGCGCTCGGCGAGCCCCGGCCTCTTCCAGGTGCTGTTCGTGCTCGGGCGTGACGTGTCGCTCGCGCGCCTCGGACGCGGCGCGGAGATCGCCGCCTCCGCCGCCTGATGCTCGCGCTGCTCGCCAAACCGCTGAGCGGCTTCGGCCAGCCGAAGGAGCTGACCGGCATCGCCGCGTTCATCGAGAGCGTCAAGCCGCTGATCCCGATCCCGGCGCTGCTCTTCATCCTGCCGATCGTCTGGCTGTTCTTCCGGAACACCTGGCGCGAGCTCGACGAGGACGCCCACCGCCACCGCGCCGAGGTCCTCGCGCAGGGCAAGATGGATCACCGTCCGTTCGTGGCGCTCGTGCTCTGCGCGCTCGTGCTGACGATGCAGGAGTACTACGGCGGCCGGATGTACTTCGACGTGTCGGTGAAGAACCTCGTCGTCGAGTACGGCAAGGACCATCCCTGGGTGCAGGTCGGCAAGTACGACGAGCTCTGGGGCTTCGCGTGGTGGTCGGGCACGCGCGTGTTCGGCTACGTCTTGCCGTTCATGGTCTGGCGGATCTTCTTCCGCCACGACAGCCTGCTCGATCTCGGCCTCCGCACGCGCGGCTTCCTCGATCACGCGTGGATCTACGGGCTGTTCCTCGCGATCGTCGTGCCGGCCATGCTCGTCGTGAGCGCGAGCCCGGACTTCGGCTCGTACTACCCGTTCTACAAGCAGTCGTCGCGGAGCTGGTTCGACTTCCTCGTGTGGGAGGCGATGTACTTCGCGCAGTTCTTCGCGCTGGAGATGTTCTTCCGCGGCTTCTGGCTCGGCGTGCTCCGAAGGAGCTTCGGCTCCGGCGCGATCTTCGCGATGGCCGTGCCCTACTGCATGATCCACTACGGCAAGCCGTACCTCGAGGCGGTCGGCGCGGTCGTGGCGGGCATCGCGCTCGGCTCGCTGTCGATGAAGACGAAGAGCATCTACTCGGGCTTCCTCGTGCACATCACCGTCGCCGCGATGATGGACTGGCTGTCGCTCCGCCACCGCCACGCGACGCCGGTGCACTTCTGGCCGCCCGATCCGACCGCGGTCATGTCCCTCGTCGAGGAGGCCGAGAGGCGCGAGGAGCTCGCGCGGACCGTCGAGCGCAGCGCGGGCGCGCTCTTCCTCCTCGTGATCGCGATCTTCGTGGTGCTGGTCCTGCGCCATCGCCGGGCGAGGTCGCTCGCCACCTGAGAGCAGCGGGGAACAAATGCGGCGTTTCCGGCGCTAACTTGCGGTAGCGCCGAGGATCCGGCACCATGAAAATCGCAATGGGCAGACCCGCCGTCCTCGCGTTTGCCGCTGCGCTCTCGTCGATCCCGTTCGTTTTGACGGATGCACGCGCCGACATCTATCAGTACGTCGACGCCGAGGGCGTCGTTCACTTCTCGAACACCAAGTCGAGCGGAGCGAAGCTCTATCTGAAGAGCACCTCGCCGCAGGCCGCCGCGCCCGGTGTGCCGCGCCCGGGGGTCGTCCCGTTCGCCCCGCAGGACCGTGATCCCGGACGCTACACGCGGTACGACGAGCACATCCGCCAGGCGAGCGCGCTCTACCAGATCCCCGAGCAGCTCGTTCGCGCGGTCATCAAGGTCGAGAGCGACTACGACCCGCGCGCCGTGAGCTACGCCGGCGCGCGCGGCCTCATGCAGCTGATGCCCGACACGGCCAACGGCCTCGGCGTGAAGGACATCAACGATCCGCGCGAGAACATCTTCGGCGGCGTGCGCTACCTCCGCGTGCTCGCGAACCTGTTCAACGGCGATCTCGATCTCACCGTCGCGGCGTACAACGCCGGCGAGGGCGCGGTGATGCAGCACCGTGGCATTCCTCCGTACGCGCAGACGCGCGACTACGTGGTGAAGGTCACCCACTACTACCGGCGCTACCGCACCATCCCCGATCCGACCGAGGCGAGCCTCTGGACGAACCCCGTTCCCGCGAGCCCTCCGCCGCCGGTCGTCGTCGCGTCGCCCGCCGCGCCGCCGGTCTCGCAGGGCGCCCCGATCATCGTCGACGCGAAGTAGCGAGCCGCCGCCGCGGTCAGTGCGGATCGGGCAGCGTGCTCGGCGGCTCGGCCCGGCCACGGAAGCCCGCGGGCAGGTCGCGATCGGCGAAGTCGACGAGGATCTGCCGGTAGAGCTGCCGTGCGATCGCGCGGTCGCCTACCTCCCACTCGAGGTCCGCGAGCGCGGCGCGGCCACGCAGCGAGCGGGGATCGTTCGCGACCGCTCCCTCGAGCTCTTGCCTCGCGGCTTCGAGATCGCCTCGCGCGCGGGCGACGCGGGCGAGACCGACGCGCGCGTCGGTCTCCTGGCCGCGGGACATGTCGAGCACGCGCGCGTACGAGCGATGGGCGCGATCGAGCTTGCCCGCGCGCAGGTCGATGTCGGCCTGGCGGAGGATCTCCCGGGGCGTCACCGGGCGCGGCTCGACCTTCTTTTCGGGCAGCGGAGGAGGCACGGGCGCGGGGACGCTCGCGACCGCCGCGACCGGGACGGCCGGCGCGGCCCTGTCGATGAACGCGCGAAGCGCACCCGCGAGCGGCGCCGGCTGCGTGAGCCGCGTGAGCCGATCGTGCTCGGCGAGCGCTCGCGCGCGCTCGGAGCGACGGGCGTGCGCGTAGACGAGCGCCGAGCGAGCACGCGCCGGATGGAAGCTCCGTTCCGCCGCGCGCTCGAGGGCGGCGACCGCCTCGTCCGTGATCGGTCCGTCGCCGGCGACGACGAGCATGGCGCGCACGTAGTCGGTCTCGGGATCGGACGAGGTCTGGGGCAGGCCTGCGGCGAGCGAGCGGGCGCGTTCGAGGTTGCCGTCGAGACGCAGCGCGTCGGCGGCGAGAGCGACGGCGGCGCCATCCTTCGGCATGGCTGCGAGCGCCATGTTGGCGAGTCGATCGGCTCGCGCAGACAGCTCCGCGAGCGACTGATCGAGGCGCCTTCGCTCGTCTTCGTCACCGTCCGCGATCATCCGTCGGCGGAGCCACGCGTCGTCGGCCTGCTCGATCGCGACGCGCGCAGCGCCGACCAGGAGCCGTCCCGACACCGGGCGGAGCGCGCTCGCCTGGTCGAACCGCTCCTTGGCGAGATCGAGCTGCCCCGATGCGAGCGCCGCCTCACCGGTCCGTACGAGCTCGTCGGCGCGCTCGCGATCGCGCGCATCGCGCAGCTCGTGAGCGATCACGATCGCGAGGACGGCCAGCGCGCCGGGAACGGCGATGCGGGCCGCGGGGCCGAGCCATCTTCGTCCCGGCCGCGGATCGTCCGCGCGAGGCGGGGGAGACGACGTGGGATCCGGCTGCGTGCTCGTCGCCGTCGCGCGGATGCTCGGCACCGAAGGCCGTGCGATCGCATCGACGGCGAGCGGCGGCGGAGGCGCCTCGCTCACGGGAGGTTCGTCGTCCGGCGTCGCGACCGAAGCCGGGATCGGGCGGAGCGTCCGCGGGACGGGAGGCGCGCCGCCCATGCTCATGCGCGCGCTCGAGGGTCGATCGCTGCGGCTCGCCGGCGATGCGCCGCTCGCGGCGGCGGACCCGTACGGCGGCGTCCATCGGTCGCGATCGCTCGGCGCCCCGAAGAACGGCTCGAAGCCCTCGAGCTCGTCGACCGCGACCGGCGGCATCCCCGGTGCCTCGATCGTGTCGCTCGGCGCGAGCACGCCCGTGGCGAGGAGGGCCTGCACTTCGGCCACGTCGGCCGCCGAGAGCGTCGCGCCGGAGCGCCTCGTCACCGTGAAGCTCGCCGGCTCGAGCGGCCCCTCCACCTTGCAGCGCCACCCGCACTCGGGACAGAGCACGATGGTCGTTCGATCGGCGAGCCGATCATCGAGGGTGAGCTGGTGTCGACACTGCGTGCACGCGAGCCTCATGTTCCGTCACCGTCCACGACGGGATCGTAAGGAGCCGGAGGCGGCGGTTTCGAGTTTTCGTCGACGATTCCCGGGCGCGGATCGCGCGCGATCCGTGCGCGCAGGTCAGGACAGCACGGTCACCTCGCCCGTGTCCCCGTCCACGCGTACGCGCGCGCCGTCGGCGATCACCTTCGTCGCCTCCTTCGTCCCGACGACGCCCGGGATCCCGTACTCGCGCGCGACGATCGCCGCGTGGCACAGCTGACCGCCACGGTCCGTCACGATCGCGCCGAGGAGCGGGAGCACGACGTTGAACGTCGGCGAGGTCGTGCGCGCGACGAGCACGTCGCCTTGTTCCAGCTTGCCGAAGTCCGCTTCGCCGAGGACCGTTCGCGCGCGCCCCTCGTAGTGCCCCCCGCTGACCGCGAGCCCGGTGACGGACTTCGCCGTCACGCGCGGCGGCGGTTCGTGCCACATCGCATCGAGGAACGCCGCGACCGCGCGCTGCGAGCGGCGCGCATGCGCGGGGAGCCATTCGGCCGGGGGCGGACCGGACGATGCGCCGCCCAGCGTCGCCGGCGCGTCCTCCGGCCTCGCGTTCGCGCGCCACGCGGCACGCTCGCGAAGCTCGCTGCTGCCGACGGCGCGCTCGGCACGGAGCAGCGCGTGCAGCTCGTCGAGGGTCGCATCGAGCGCGAGCGTCGCGTCTTCGAGCAGGCCTTTGTCCGCGAGGCGCCGTCCGACCTCCAGCATCACGCGGCGCATGAGACCGTTCGCGCCGGCGTCGGAGTACACCCCGCGCTCGTCCCGCAGGCGATTGACGAGGCGCGCCTCTGCGAGCAGCTCGTCGAACTGCGCACGATGCTCCTCGGGGACCTCCGCCCGAAGGGCAGCGATGCGCTCCTTGACTCCGCCGTCGTCGCCGCGTCCGGTGCGCAGCGCGGTGACCCGGATCGCGCGCACGAGGACGTCCGGAAGCTCGAGCGCGTAGTGATCGGTCACGTCGTAGCCGAGGCTGCGGAGCCCGACGACGTCGAGATAGGCGTTCGTCGCAGCGCCGACCGCGCCCGGGTGCGCGCGGAGCTTGGCGAGCACCGCCCCGGCATCGGCGACATGGCCCTGGATCAGCCGCTTCGCATCGGCGTCCTCGCGGATCGCTGCGCCGAGCGCCTCGAGCTCGGCTGCCGCGATGCCCTTCGACACCGGCGTCGAGCCCTTGAGCACCGCCAGGATCTCGCCCGTGCTCTTGCCCGTCCACGCGCCCACGTGCGCGAGGAGATCACCGGCGGCCATCGAGCCGGCGACGGTGAATTCGTATCTCTGGCGGACCATCCGCAGGAGGTGGTCACGGCACAAGGTCAGGTGACGCGCGAGCGCGTCGTCGTCGAGCGCTCCGACGTCGATTGCCTGGATCTCCTTGTGCGCGGCGATGGACGCAGGCTTGACCTGTTCGTCCCACCGCCGCAGCTCCTCGCGCCACAGCTTGGTCTCGAACGCCTCGTGCGCGACGCGCAGTCGAGCGCGCATCTTCGGAACGAGGCGGGTGACGAGCTGGATGATCAGCTTCGGCGGCGGCCCCTTCGCGCCGGGCGGCGCGCCGAAGGGCACGACCTGGATGTAGATGAAGCCGTGCACCGCCTTCGCGACGAACGTCTCGAGCAGCAGCCCGAAGCTCTTCATCCCCATCGCGAAGCCCTCGGGCAAGGCGCGCTCGAGGATCTCGACCTGCAGGCGCGTGAGCGGCCGGGGGAAGTGGGCAGACTCGCACTCCCATACCCCCGGGCCCGGCGGCTCGAAGGTCCTCACCGATCCGTCCAGGGGCATCGCAGCTCCTATCGTCCAGTGCCTATCGCCAGAGCGCCATGTCGTCGACGGCCGCGGCGTAAGAACGCTCGAGCGCATCGGTGCACGCCGCGAGGACGGCGATGAAGCGCGCGAGGCGCTGCTCGTCGACGAGGTAGTGGGCAAGCATCTGCACCGAGCCCTCCCAGTGTCCGTCGTCGCCGCTGTCGAAATCGATGTGCGACGAGAGGAACCTCGTCGCGAGCTCGGGCCGCTCGACGCCCCAGCCGGCGATGATGCCGTTGAGCCGATCGATCCACGCCTGCGAGAGATGCGCCGACATGCCTTCGGCCGCGAGCGGCGCCGCGGTCAGCAGGTACGGGTCCTGGAAGTGCGAGATCAGCGCGAGCTCGGCGAGGGTGAACTGCGCCGTGGGACCGTTCGGAGCCATCTCGTCGCGCACGAACAGCGGGTCTTCGCCGAGGTGGGCGAGATCGCGCTCGATGATCATCTCGTGGTTCACCTCGCCGGTGAGGTGCTTGATGAAGTGCGAGCGGAGCTCGGTGCTGTCCGAGTGGGCCACGCACCTCCCGAGGATGCGCGTCGTGTAACGCACGTACTGGTGCGTCTGGCCGAGCATGTGGACGTACTGCTCCCGGCTGAGCGTGCCCTCGTCGACTGCGCGGAAGAAGCCGGATGCGTAGATCCGCGCGACGAACGCGTAGACGGCGGCGATGACCTCGCTCGCGAGGAACGCCGGCAACAGCGGTTCGCCCTCGCGCGCGCATGCGGCGGCGGCGCGGGAGAGCCCCATGTCGACGCGAACGCCCAGGTGTGAAGGCGACGCCTTCACGAGCGGCTTCGGAGCGAGGAGCGCCGAGAGCCGATCATCGATCGTCCCGGCGCGCGCGAACACCGTCGGTCGCCGGAAGATCCGCGCTTGCCGCAGCACGGCGTACGCCAGGAGCGCCGTCGCGCATGCGGGTGCGTCCGGCGCCACTTGCCAGCTCGCGAGGAACGCTCCCGAGAGGCGCGCGGCATCGTTCGCGTCCGGAGGCTCGGCGGGATTCAGCGACTCGGGCGCGACGAGCACCGCGCGACCGAGCGGCTCGGCGGCGCCGCGGCGGCGTATCTCGAGCCGGACCTCGGTGAACGCATCGATCCCTCCGGGAGCATGCGTGCGGACGTCGAACGAGCGCGTGGCCTCGAGCATGCTGTCTTTGGATTTCATCGCCCCGATCCTTGATAGAGTATCGAGTGGCGTCCGTTGCTCGTCAACGACGTGCCTGATGGCCGTACTGATCAAAGTCGCGACGACCGCCGACGAAATCGACGCGCTCTTCCGCGGTCGGCACGCGGTCTACGCCCAGGAGGACGCCTACTTCAGCCCACGTCCGGACGGACGCATCCACGATCGGTTCGATGCGTTCCCCACGACGACGAACCTGATCGCGAAGGTCGGCGACGACGTCGTCGGCGGCGTGCGGCTGGTCGAACAGAGCGGGGCCGGCACGCCCGCCGACGAGTTCTTCGACTTCTCGCCCCACGTTCCTCCCGGCGCGCGCGTCGCGAGCGGCAGCATGCTCTGGCTGCGGAAGGAGTACCGGAGCCGCTGGCGGATGACATCGGCGCTCATGGCCCTCTGCCACGCGATCGCGATGCGGAAGGGCGTCTCGCACTTCGTCGGCACGCTCAATCCCGAGATCGAGCAGGCCTTCTTCAAGTTCGGGTATCGCCCGGTCGGAGAAGTCGCCTTCCAGCCCGAGAAGAAGCTGCCCTTCCGCCCCGCGCTCCTGAACATGGGCGACCTCACGGGACTCGCGCGCTTGTGGGCCGAGCTCGACGCGCAGCACTACGCGCTCCGCAGCTCGGAGCGTCTGTTCGTGCCCGCGGGCGAGGCGGTGTTCCGTGAGGGCGAAGACGGCGACGCGTGCTTCGTGGTCGTCGAGGGCGAGGTGCGCATCACGATCGAGAGCACCGGAGGCGTCGACATCGCGCGCCTCACGTCGGGCGAGCTGTTCGGCGAGATGGCGTTGCTCACCGACCGGCCGCGCATGGCCTCGGCGATCGCCGACACGGATCTCCACCTGATGGTCGTGCGCCGAACGGACATGCTCGCGCAGCTCAAGCGCGATCCGGACCTCGGCTACCAGATGCTCCGCATCCTCGCCGAGCGCCTGAAGCGCGCGCAGGATCGTCCGAGTCAGCCCTGATGGGCGAGCCACTCGCGCGCCAGCTCGAGCGTGCGCGCGTTCTGCGGGACCGCCGCGAGGAAGCTCTCGCGCAACGTCGCATCACCGATCGTGTCGGCGCGCTCGTGGACCCGCGCGCGCGCAGCGGCGATGGCGGCGCGCGCTTCCTCCGCGCGGCCCGCGGCCATCAGCGCCTCGGCGTGGACGAGCGCCGGCAGCGCATCGGCTCCGCTCGCGCCTCCCGCGAGCGACGACGCCTCGGAGGCGAGGGCGACCGCCTCGTCGATCGCTCCCTGCGCGAGGCGCACGCGAGCCAGCACCGCGAGCGCGGGCCCGCGTGCAGGTGGTACCGCGCGCGCCAGCTCGAGCGCCGCGGTCGCGGCCTCGGCGGCGGCATCGAGCTCGTTCCGATCGAGGCTGATCATCGCGAGATACGTGCGCGCACGCGCCTCGCGGCGCCGATCGCGCTGCTCGGCGAACATCGCCGCGGCGTTCGCCTCGTGCTCGCGGCCCGCGGCGAGATCGCCCGATCGCGCGAGCGCCACACCGAGCGCCTGCAGCGCGACCGCCCGCACGCCGGGGAGGCCGAGACGCTCGGCCGTCCGGAGCGCTTCGCGTGCATCGGCCGCGGCCTGCTCCGTCGCGCCCAGCTCGAGGAAGCCCGCGGCGCTGTTGCCGAGGGCGTGCGCGCTCCCGCGCAGGTTGCCCATGGAGATGCAACGCGCGGACATCTCGCGCCCGAGCTGGGCGAGACGCTCGTAGTCGCCGCGGAAGATCGCGCGCGTCATCCGGGCGCCGCCGGCCGCGACGAGGACGACGGGATCGTCATGGACGATCGGATCCATCGCATCGAGCAGCGCTACGAGCGCATCCGCGCGCGCCGCACGCCCCGCGAGGTACAGCTGCAGGGCGGCCGAGCCGAGCGCCGCCGCGCGGGGCGCATCATCGGGCCGCGCAAGGGGTCCCGTCGAGAGCGCCGACAGCTCGCTCGCGACCTGTTCGATGACGGCATGGTCGCCGAGCTTCCCGCTCGCGCTCGTGAGCTGCACGGCCGCTGCGAACCATGCCGCGCTCCCCGACGGCACGGCGTCCATCGAGCTCCGCGCCGCCTGCGCCGCGCGCGCCGCTTCGCCTCGCCAGAGATGGGCCTCGGCCAGTACGACCGAGAGCGCACCTGCGTCTTCGCCCGAGGCGCCGCACGCGATGCCGCGCTCGGCTCGCGCGATCGCCGCGGCGAAGTCGTTGCCTTCCAGCGCCTGCGCGGCTGCGCGGCGATACCATCCCACCGCGCGGGCGGGCTCCGCACCGCGCTCGAAGTGCTCCGCGAGGACGAGCGCGTCGGTCTCGCCGGCGCGCTCGAGCCATGCGCCCGCGAGCCGGTGCCCGAGACGCAGGTCGGCCTCGGTGAGCATCGCGTACGCGGCGTCGCGGACGAGCGCGTGCCGGAAGACGTACTCCGCCTCGCCCGGGAAGCGCGCTGTCCTGCTACGCACGGTGATCTCGCGCTCGGCGAGGAGATCGGTCCATGCACCGAGCTCGGACGTACGGCCGTCGTCTCCGAGCAGCGTGGCGGCGCCCGAGAGCCAGAACACCTGGCCGAACACGCTCGCAGCACGCAGCACGCGGCGCGCCTCGGGCTCGAGCGCCCCGATGCGCGCCTGCACCATCGCGAGCACGGTCTCCGGCAGCGCGTCGCGCCGGCCGGCCGCGACCGCGCGAACGAGCTCCTCGGCGTAGAACGGGTTGCCCTCGGCGCGCTCGACGACGACCGAGACGGTCGCGGCATCGACCGCATCGCCGAGCGCGTAACGCACGAGCTTCTCCACGGCGCGCTTGGAGAGCGCTCCCAGACGCATCACCTCGACGTGGCGGGCAGCCCAGAGGCTCGGGAACAGCTCGTCGACCTCGGGTCGTGCGGTCGCGACGACCATGAAGGGACGATCGGCGAGGTTGCGGAGCGCGCCGTCGACGAGCTTGACGGTCGGCAGGTCGCCCCAGTGCAGATCCTCGAGCACGAGGAGGACCGGCTGACGTTCGCTCTCGCGCGCGATCCAGTCCTCGAACGCGCACTTGATCTGGTCGCCCATGAGCATCGCGTCGCGGCGGGCCGCACGTAGCTGTGCGCTCGCCTCGCCCGGCGCCGGTACGCCGCTCATCTCGCCGAGGAACTCAGCGACGCGATCGAGATCGGCGCCCGTGAAGAGACGGGCGAGCCTCTCGCGCAGCCTCGTCGCTCGCGTCGCGACGTCTGCGCCGTCGGGTACGCCTGCCGCTCCGCGGAGCGCGGCGGAGGCCATGGCGAACGGCGATCCCGCGCTCATCGGATCGCCGCGGGCGACGAGGACGAGCGGCGGCTGCTCGCGTGTCTCGACGTCGCGGAGGAGCTCCCGCAAGAGGCGCGACTTGCCTCCGCCGGCAGCCGACACGATCACCGTGGCATGCGCCGCCGAGTCGTCGACGCACGCGTCGTAACGCGAGGTGAGGCCGGCGAGCTCGCGCTCGCGACCGACGCACGGGCAAGGGCGCCCGAGCAGCGTGCGCCCCGCGTACCCCGTGACGTCGCGCGGCTCGTGGAGCGTGAAGGCGTCACCGTCGGGCTCGACGGCGAAGCGGCCGTCGAGCAGGCCGGCGGTGACCTCGTCGACCCGGATGCTCCCGGTCGCCGCGGCCGCGAGCATCCGCGCAGAGCGCTCGACCACCTCACCGACGGGCAACCGCCCGGCCACCTCTCCGCGTCCGGTCACGACGGCCACGGTCGCATCTGGATATGCCGCTCGCAGCGCGAGCGCGAAGCGCGCGGCGCGCGTGGCTTGGTCGGTCGCCGTTCCGTCGGCGAGCACCGTCACGCTCGTGCCGTCGGCAAGCACCTCGAAGCGCGCGTCGAGCGCGGTCGCGTGGGCGTCGGCGGCGATCGTCGGCGCCGGTTCCTCGTCGGCCGCGACGCGCTCGGACCGACGTCTCGCGAGGACGATCGACAAGAGCCGGCGCTCGCTCCCGGTGAGCGAGGACTGCACGGAGCGCGTCGCCAGCGCGCTCGGCATCGCGGCTCCCACGGACGATCCGAGCGCCTCCAGCGCCGCGGCGACGGCCGCACCGTTCACGGGCCGATCGGCGGGCGCCTTCGACATCATGCGCGCGATCAGCGCGTCGAGATCGGGAGCGACGTCCGCACGCAGCTCGGACACGCGCGGCGCTTCCTCGAGCAGGATCTTCGTGAGGAGCGCCATCACGTGCTCGCCGAC